>Ga0310695_10008211_pt1 | contig 16268 bp, 15 predicted proteins | sample RumenRJG_04DNA_FD_203882 | JGI IMG/M metagenome (GOLD analysis project Ga0310695, IMG submission 203882) | Bovine rumen microbial communities from Lethbridge, Alberta, Canada - RJG_04 (v2) (version 2) | ecosystem: Host-associated > Mammals > Digestive system > Stomach > Rumen | place: Canada...
GCCGTTCAAATCAAGAACGTAATCAATTCCGCCGTTGAACACGAGACGATGCTTTGTCGGAAGTTCGTCATCGGGAACTTCGTTCTCTATATCGTTCGTGAGTCTTATGTAGGGCTTGTCGGAATTGACCGCGTTCAGCAACTCGTTCCACGTACCGACCTCGGTGATCTCCGCTTCGGGCTCGTCGGCAAATGCCGTAAGCGGTGAAATTGCAAGCACGCCGAAAAGCATTGCAATCGCCATCACTACTGCCATTATTACGCCTAAAAACGTTTTCTTCGTAGTACTCATTGATCAATCTCCTTATTGATTTTTCAAATATTTTGTTTACAAACTATCGACTACCGCCGTGAGATAACTCTCCGGTACGGAAGTAAACAGGAACGCGTCGATCAAGCCTTGCTTCCTGCTCCATTTGACGTCGTCCATGATTTCTTTGTCGATTTTTTCGTCCACAAGCAAGATATACTTGCAGAGCGGGAGTTCCTTTTTGACCTTTGCTTGCATACTCATACGTTCAAGCAATTGCCAAGGGGTAAAGGGCGTAACTTCCATAACGAGTACGTCCGCTTGCAAAAGCTTACAACGCTCTACGGTCTCATCCGGGGTTTTGGCTATATCGACCTGATATTCGTCAAGGTCTTGCGCCAATATCCGTCTGACCGCTTTTGCGTACAGTCCGCTTTGCAAATCCAGCACAACTCTTTTCAAATAATCATCACCTGCATTTTTTTGTTGTTTCAGGTGCAAAACATGCCCATTTACACCTATACCCATATATTTTACTGAAAGTAAAAATTCTGTCACTGCTATTTTGACAGTTTTGAGCATATTTTTCAAAATTTTTTCTAAAAGAAAAGCCCGACCGAAGTCGGGCAAGCCGTATTATCGTTTATCCTTATATATCTTCGTCCAAAAGGTTCGTAACGATAAGTTTACTATCGAGTATGGTCATGAGCAATTCGTGCTTGTTGGCGAAGTTTCCTTTCTCTACCATATTATCAAGATGCCATCTCACGTTGCGTTCGGTCATGCCGAGTTCTTCCGCCATCTCTTTGTGCGTGTATCCCATCACGTAATAGCGAAGTATTTTCTTTTGCTTTTCGGTCAGTTCTTCGGAAAATAAATCTTTTAGCGTGACGTTAGGCGAATTGTCGGGAAAGACGTTCTCTCCGGCAAGCGTCCTTTCGATGACGTCCATAATGTCTTTCGTGCCGTAATCCTTATACCACAGGCTGTCCGCCGCGCCGTTTCTCGCCTCTTTCAACACTTCGGAATCGACAAGAGAAGTCACGACAACGATTTTTGTTTTCGGTTGCACTTCTTTGATGCGTTTGCCTGCGGCAAGCCCCGAATGGTTGTTCTTGGTCTGAACGTCCATAAGTACAAGCCCGATACCGCCTTTTACGCAAAACTTTTCCGCTTCGAACGCGTCGTCAAAGGTGGCGACCAAACGAAAACGCTCATCGTCCTCTATCATCTTTTTCAAGACTTGCCGGACATAGTAATTGTCTTCTACAAGTACGGTGTTTATCGTATTCATTTTCTCTTTTCCTCTCTCGGCATATTCAGTATCAGAGTCAAATTAGGTTTGTGCGAAACGTACATTTCGCCGCCTGCGTTTTCGACGGTTTGGCGCAATGACGTCAGACCGCCGCCTTCCTTTATTGCCCCTTTCGGCGGGTTGCCGTTGTTTGTTACGGTGACGACGTAATGATCCTTACGCTCGGCTATCTCAACGTTGACGGCGGTACCCCCGGCGTGTTTTGAACAGTTCGTCACGCACTCTTTGGCGGCGAGCAGAATCACGTTTTCAATTTCTGTGGGGATATAACCTTGAAGCGTGAGCGTAATACCTATTGTTTTCGCTTGTTTTTTCACGTCATCGAAGGTGTCTTTTCTCGTTTCGTCCGACGTATTGAAATGCCATACGGCGTGTTGAAGGTCACGTAACAAGCTTTCTACGTTTTCGTCGTCTCCGGTGGTCAGCACTTGGGATAAAGCGATCAGGCTTGCGCCGATGTCGTTATGGACTTTGATTTTAAGTGCCAGCGTTTCTTGTTCGCGGACTCTGTCGGCAAGTCGAATCATCAACTTTTTGGTTTCTTCGATAGTTTCTTGCAGTTTTTCGTTCTCTCGTCTTATCTTATCGTTGGTTTCGTACACGTCCGTAACGTCTTGCGCCGTCGTTTGAGTAAATCCCGTTAAGGCTTTATCTTCAAAAGGTACGGTGACGAAACGCCATACTTTTCCGCCCTCGAAATGGTAGAGGTTTTCATCGAGTTTTTCCACTTGTCCGTCCGCGTGGGCAAGCGCGGCGTTGAGTTCGGCAATTGTCTGCGGATAACTGCCAAGAAGAACGGAAGCAAGTTTCGCCATCGCTTTGTTGACGAGAATAATTCTGCCGCTGCTGTCCGCAAAGCATACACCCGAATCGAGATCGTCGAGCGTTTCCTTGACCGATGACGGGGAAAGCACGTTCTTATGATTGTGGTGCGTGATAATAATTGCGCCGATGCCGTATATAAACAGCGGGATCGCTATCACGAGTATCCACAGCCACGGAAAGGAAAGCGGATAGTTTTCGGGATCTACCGCGACGCACATCAAGTATGTGGCAAACCCCGTTGCCATAAGGAGCAATGCGCCGTTGATCACCGATATCCACGCGCGCGAGCGCGATAAAAATCCGTATATCACAAGAGCAAGCAACGATATGCAAGAAAGGAACGTTACGCCCGCAAGAATACTACGCGCCGCAGCGGGAAGAAGTGTGAAAATCGTCATTTCGCACCTCCCGAAAGCGGAAGATAGAATTCCGTTTCGTCGGCTTCCTGTTCTATTTCGACGGTTGGATATTCCTTCTTTATATCGTCCGTTTCCAAATTGCAATCCACCGCGATACTGATACGGGGCACTCCTCTCACTTCATATACGCGCGCGGTAATATACTTCGCCTTATCAAGCGCGGCTTCGATAACGTCCTCAAAAAAATCATACGCTTTTGTCAGCACGTCGCCCGAAACGTACTCTCTATTCGTCTTGACCAAAAACGTGCCCTTAACGCCATATAATCCGAGAGCGCGGAAGGATTCGGCAAAAGCGTTCGTCAGTTTTGCGTCGGGAAGCATAGGCGCATAGTCCGTGAGAAGAACGAAATCTTTTCTGCGTTTTATAAAACAGCCGAGAACGACTATCTCCGAGAGTATCCGGCGTTTTTCTTCGTCGGACTCCGTGTGCTTGTATTCATTGACAAGGCGGTTTATACGGTCTATCTGCTTTTGCGTTTTGCTCTGCAACAGGTCGTAAAGGCGATTTTGTTCTTCGACGATCTTGTTTTCTTCCTCCCGTTTGTAGGAATATTGTAAAAAATCGTTTCTGTCTTTTAATTCTTCTTGCGTCAGTTCGAGACTTTCTTTGACTTCGAGAAGTTCGGTTATATCGTCCGTCCATATCGCTCTGCCGCCACGTATCGGCATATTGTGCAAGAGTTTGTTTCCGATAATAACGGGGGCGGTTTCGGCTTTTTCAAGCGTTGCTCTGTCTATTGCTTCCGCATTTTCCGCGGCATATCGGACGTTATACGCATTGTCGGTAATTTGCGCGGACAAGCCTTGCGAAGCACGGAACATTTCTTCGTAGCGAACGTTGGACTGAATAAGTCCGCTCATAATACAACTTTCCAAAAACACCGTAAAGGACAGACACTCGAATACCGCCAAGTCCCAACCGACGGAAAACGCAAACGGAATCCTAAAAGCGTAGAGAATAACGTACACGATTACGACGGCAAACGGAACAATCGGTATCCACAAAGCCGGACGGTTTTTGGGCAATCTGCTTTTGACGAACATAAGTATCAAAGAAGCAAGACCGCACGATACGCCCCAGACTACAACGAGGATATAGCCCCAAGCGTAGGAATAATCGTTTTCAGAGAATACGACCGCGTTTTCGGGAAAACGGAACACGCATTGATGAAGGTCGTTTGTTAGCGCAAGTATGGCAAGGACCGTTGCCGGAATCAGTAATAAAAAGGCGTAATCCGGCAAGCGGTAACCTTCGTTTTTCCCGATAGAGAGAGCCACAAACAACGTAAGCGTAGGGATAAACAACAGCGGGATATAATAGGAATACCAAAGGTATCTTTGCGCCGTTTCGTCCGTTATGAAATAGAACTTGAAAGCGCGTAAGATAACCCATAATGCCATTAAAACAGCGAGAATAACAAGAAATTTCCTTGCTTGTATCTGTACCACTCTGCGATAGACAGTCACACCCCACGTAGCGAAAAGTCCGGAATAAATGAGCGTCCTTATAAGGTTGCATATCTTATCCAGCACAAGCGGCGTACTCGGATTGCGAGAAACAAAACGGCAAACGACGGCAATGGCGATGAGCGCCACTATTGCGCAAAGAGTATATAGCCGTTTTTTCTGTTGGTGAGTTAATCTGTTTGACAAGAGTTGATTCATATCTCACCTCTCGTCTTTCGTGGAAAAGGTATTAAAAACAGCGCACCCTCTCGTTGCATAATACACCCGCAAGAGAATACGCCGTTGATAACCGATTGGAATAAATTGTATGAGAAAAGAGAGTTAGCCTGTCTGTCTGTTAAGATTGTCGCAAACTTCATAACAGTTGTCAACTCCTATTCTATATAATCATCAACTATGACTATATCATATTTTTCTTTATTTTTCAATAACAGAGCTGTGGTTTACGTTAGTTTTCACATATTTTCGGAGAAAAACAATAAACTGTCCACTTGTGATTGGATAAATTAATAATAATGCAACAAAGTTAATTTCAAAATCGGTATAAAATCGGTATAAAAAAGGTTTAAAAGTTGTTTTGGAAGGCGAAACTTATTTGAAGAAACGCAAAACAATAGGCGTTTTTGCTCGCACAAAACGGCTCAAAACGAACTATATTAGACGAAAATCAACGGTTTCTATATAATTTTCAAAATCGCGGATTGCTCCTAAGCGATAGACTCCCGGTTCGATCCCGGGCGGGAACGCCAAAAGCGGTAAGGGATTGATCCTTACCGCTTGTTTTTATAACCTGCTTTGGTTCGATGTCCGCAATGGCACCTTTCTTCGTCGGCTTGTCCGGCAGAAAAGATGAATTGGCTATGCCTATTTACTTTCAAAACTCGGCCTCCACGAGGCAAATTGTACGAGCTGTGCGTCCGTCCTGTTGTAGTATCGCACTCCCTTGTCAAGTTTTGCGATCCGAGCCATTTCTTCTTCCGTCAAAGCAAAGTCGAAAATAGCAAGATTGTCGCGGATATGTTCGACATTCTTTGAGCCGGGGATTACCACGAAACCCATTTGTGTGTGCCAACGTAAAATTACCTGCGCGGGCGTTTTGCCATATTTTTTTGCCAACTCTACGAAGATCCGTTCGTTGATAAGAGCCTTGTCGCCGTGGCCGAGAGGATACCAACTCATCAGCTTGATGCCGTACTTATCAAGCGTAATACGGAGTTCCTTCTGCGTAAAATAGGGATGCGCTTCCACTTGGATAAATTGGGGCACGATCTCCCATTCGTTTCAAGCGCGGCAATATATTTGCCCTCGAAGTTAGATATACCTATCGACTTTGCCTTTCCCTCTTTGTACGCCTTTTCGAGTTGACGATATCCCGCAAGCCATTCGCCGGCCGGCTGATGAATGTAGAGTAGATCGACGTAATCCACGCCGAGTCTTTCCAACGTTTCGGCCACTGCGTTCGGATTTTCGTATTCACTTGGCCAAAGTTTGGTCGAAAGGAATATCTCTTCGCGACGAACGCCGCTTGCTTTTATTCCGCGTCCCACCGCACGTTCGTTCACTTAGCGTTTGCCGTGTCAATCAAACGATACCCCATTTTCAACGCTTCGCGTACACTGTTTTCCGCATCTGTCGGCGAGAGCATAAAGGTGCCTAGCCCGATTATCGGACATTCAAGATCATTGTTGAGTTTGATTTTTTCCATTTTATATTCTCCTTAATAAGTTGACGCTTCGGAGCCGGTCATCACCCAGAGTCCGTTTTCTTTTTTGAGCGTAAAATCCCCCCGCAAACGCCAGAGGTGCTTTGCTCCGCCATAAACCGCCGCCCAAACGCGACTTTTGCCGCTCATCGTTGCGGCGTCGCCCGTAACCCGTATCGTTATTTCGTCGTGTTCGGCGGAATAATAGTCGAATGTTCCGCCGACAAGGCCTTTCAAAAAAGATTCGGCGGATTGCCGCGCACCCGTCATGTGCACCAAACAATACTCCTCCGCCATCAGGCTTTTAAGACCTTCGACGTTTTTTTCGATCATATACCTCCAGTAGTCGCGGTATAGCCCTTTGATTTGTTCCTCGTCCGTTGTCATTCCTTTTGCTCCGTCGGGTCCTGATACCGAATGACTTTGGCGGGTACGCCACCTACGACGGCAAAATCGGGCACGTCTTTTGTCACAACCGCTCCCGCCGCTACGACAGCGTATTCACCAACGGTCACACCGGGGCAAATGGTTGCCCCCATTCCTATCCAAGCGTTCTTTTTTATCAGCACTTTGCCATACGTGTACTTTGTGTGGCGCTCGTTCATATCGTGATTGATGGTGGCAATGCGTACTGCGGGCGCAAGCATAACGCCCTCCTCCAATTCTATTCCGCCGGAAGCGGAGAAAATGGCGGAATGATTGACAAACACGCCCTTGCCGAATTTGACGCGGTTTCCGAAATCGCAGATAAACGGCGTCAAAATGCGAACGTCGTCAAGACTTCTTCTAAACAGTTCTTCTAAGTAGGTAACGTAGGAAGGGTCGTCGGGTAGAAGCATATTTGCTTTGGCGCAAAGCGTTCTTGCCCGCATCATCTCGTCCACGGCTTCTTTGAAATACGGCTCTCTCACGTCGGTAGGGCCGCCCTCGTCCATAAGTTTATAAACATATCCCGTTTCGTAGTCCATATTGCACCTCAGATAAGCCCGTTTTCGGAAAGCCAACGCCTCACGGTCGCGGCAGAGTTCGCTGCGCCGCTACCCGTAATGGGCAGACCTTTCTTTACGTCTGCGCCGGCAGCGCATTGTTTTATCATGCGTTCGCTTCCGCCCATTCCGCTGCCCTCGTTGGTGCATAGCGGCAGAATGGTTTTGCCCGAGAAATCATATTTTTCGAGGAAGGTCGCCACCGCCATCGGGATAGTGCCCCAATAATTCGGATATGCGAGAATGATCGTGTCGTACTCGTCTATATTTTCGAGATAAGATTTCAGTTCGGGTCTCGCTTTTTCGCGCAAGTCCTGCTTGGCCTCTTCGATACAGGTCATATATACGGGTGAATATGGGTTCTTCATCTCGATTTTGAACGTGTCGGCTTGGATCATTTCGTTGATAAGGCCGCATACGATCTCGGTGTTGCCCACTTTGACGTAGCGCATTGCACCCGAAAAATAATTTTCGTCCGCTCTTGAAAAGTAAGCGATCAATGTTTTTGCCATAAAAAATACCTCCGTCTCTCGAATTCACCATTATTATAACGCAAATCTATTGAAAAAAATAATTCAAAAATGTTATAATTGATTGAAATATCAAATAGCATGGAGGCGTCTATGACGACGAAGCAGATAGATTATTGTATTGAATTATCGAGAACGCTCAATTTCAGCCGAGCGGCTGAAAATCAGTTTATCAGTCAGCCTACTTTTTCCTATCAGATCAAGTTATTGGAAGAAGAGATCGGCTTTAGCATATTCGAGCGAAGTGGCAAGGGCGCAACGCTTACGCCTGCGGGCGCACAGTTCGTCGGCTATCTTGTCGGTATGCGCGAAGAGCTGAAACGCGCTATCGAGCAAGGACAGAATTTCAGCGCCAAATACAAAGACAGTATTTCTATCAGTCTTATGGTAAGGTCGGCCATATATTTTTTGCCCGAGGCAATGCGCTTGTTTGCCAAGGATCATCGCGATATACAAATCGTCCCGAAGTTCGAATATGAAAACGGAATGGACGGATTTTTGAAAAAGGAAACGGATATACTTTTTGCATTGCAAGAACAAACCAAACAAATACCGGGGATCGCCGTGCACGAGCTGTTTGAAAGCCGTATTTATCTGATCACTCGCCGCGACGACCCTCTCGCCAAAAAGAACGTGATCACCGAAGCAGACCTCTATGGCCGAACGCTTATGGTCGGAGGCGGATCGCCCCAAGCCCTTAAAACCGTTCAACACCGTTTGATCGCGACCGACAAGATAGATTATTTCAACAGTCCCGATCACGACACGACGCTCACCAACGTTGCGGCAGGTCGCGGCGTATGCCTTGCTCCGGGGTTTTTGAATGACCACAGCGGACAGTTTGCATGGATCCCGTTCGACTGCCGGGAATTCTTTTCTTGTGTTCTCTGCACACATCGGGAAGACAACCGATGCGCACAGGAAGCCTTTATTGCCATTCTCAAAAAACTGTATAACGACGCAGTTGCGTTTCCTTTATAATATTTTGTAGATCGTCGTTTTGCATACAAAGGGCTTTTTATATGTATTGTCCCCCATTGCATAGATAGTCGTGTCGGAATGGACTTCTATCTCATCACCGGGCTGCTTAGCAACCATGCGTCGACGCTGGCGACTGCCCAACCTTTGAATTCTTTTCCGCACGGGTGCTCTTTTTGCGCTGAAGTACGCCGTCGGCCGTGGCCTATAGTTTCATCGCCGTTTCGTATGCTTGCCAAATGACGGTGCGCAGATTGCCCACATGATCGCAGTCGCCCACGAGGCGCACGTTTTTGCCACCTTTGGCCAAAGGCGCGGGAATATAGCCCGCCGAACTGATGACGCTATCCGCTGCCACTTCCCACGTTTTGCCGTTCTGCTCGCAAACGACGCCGGTGTCCTTCACCTCTTTGAGCGTCGTATTGAGATAGACGGGCACGCCCTTCCAAGCGAACCACTCGCGCAAATAGGAGCTGTTGGCTAAGCACACGCCCTTTTGGGCAATGAGGTCGTCCTTCATCTCTACGATGGCCACCTTTTTGCCGGACAAGGCCAATTCATAAGCAATTTCGCACCCCGTCAGTCCGCCGCCTACCACGACGACGCTATCGCCGACCGCCGCGCCCGACAAATAGTCGCAGGCCTCTATCATTTTTTCGTAGCCCGGCACGCGTTTGAGCACACGCGCCTTGGCGCCCGTAGCCACCACGACGGGGTCTTTGCCAAATACGGACACGTCGTCTATGGGGGTATTGAGCCTGACTTCTATATCCAATCGTTCCATCTCGCGGCGATACCAAGCCAGCAATTCGCGCAAGCGCCCTTTGTAGCTCTCGGCACTGGCGGCGATAAAGGTGCCGCCCAATCGATCGCTTTTTTCGTAGATGATGGGGTTGAGCCCTCGCTGCTTGGCCACGCGCGCCGTTTCCATACCGCCGATGCCGCCGCCCACTATGTGCACCGTTTTGGCCTTGGAGACGGGTACAACGTGGTGTTTGTCCCACTGCATCATCTCGGCGTTGACGGCACAACGCGCCAAGTGCAACGAGTCGGACAGATCCTGCTCGTTGGGCACGCCCTTGTAATGGCACATATTGAAGCACCCGCTATGGCACAAAATGCACGGGCGCACGTCGTCGGGTCTGTCCTCCAGTATCTTGGTAAACCATCGAGGATCGGCCAAAAAGTTGCGGGCAAATCCCGCGCCGTCCAATTTGCCCTCGGCAATGGCTTGGGCGGCGGCCGACAAGGTCATGCGGCCCGCACACACCACGGGTATATCCACGAATTGCTTGATGTGCTCCACGTCCTCGAGATTGCAATTTTCGGGCATATAGATGGGCGGGTGCGCCCAGTACCAAGCGTCGTAGGTGCCGTTGTCGCAGTTGAGCATATCGTACCCGGCGTCCTGCAAAAATTTGGCGGCTATCTCGGACTCTTGCATATCGCGCCCCACCTCTTGGTATTGCTCGCCGGGCAACGCGCCTTGGCGCATCCCCTTGGTTTTGGACACCACCGAATAGCGCAACGACACGGGGAAGTCGGCGCCGCACTCTTTTTTGATGGCTTTGACGATTTCGGCCGCGAAGCGATAGCGCCCCTCTATATCGCCGCCATAGGCGTCGGTGCGCTTGTTGACGTATTCCAGGGTGAATTGGTCCAGCAAATAGCCTTCGTGCACGGCATGCACTTCCACCCCGTCCACACCCGCCTTTTGTAGCAGGCGACTGCATTTGGCAAAGGAATCTATGATCTCTTGTATTTCCTCCACCGTCATCTCCCGCGAGGGGATCACGTCCGACCAACGGTTGGGCGAGGGCGAAGCGGAGGCCGTGATGCGATCTAGATCCATCACAGGTTTGGCCAGCGTGCGCAACGCTTTGTTGGCATACAACTTTTCCATCATAGGCGACACGGTAAAACTGCGACCAAAACCCGCCGTCAGTTGCACGAAGAGTTTGGCGCCCGTGGCGTGCAACTCGGGCATCCACTTGGCCAGATCCCTATACATCTTTTTGTTTTTGTGCAACCATTGTCCAAACATCGGGTTGTACACGGGCTGGCAACCGGGCAAAACCAAGCCCGCGTTGTTGCGCGCCACCTCCAATATAAAGCGCGCGCCCGCTTGGTCGAAGTGGTGCTTCTCCATCCAACCCAAAAGGTTGGTGCCACCCATAGAGGTGAGCACTATGCGGTTTTTGATCTCTACGTTGCCTATTTTCCACGGGGTCAACAGAGGTTGATACTCGGCTTTCATATTTCCTCCTTTACACTTTGCTTATGCCTATGCTATAGGGGTCGGCTCGCCCCAAGTCTTTGGCTTCGGTTTGGTCTATGATTTGCGCCATTTTGACGAAAGACACCGTTTGCTGATACATCAGTTCGGGGTCGAATTTGTCCATCTCGTGCCCCTCGCTCTCCACGCACAAATAGTCGGGGCTGGCCACCAACGCTATGGTCGGCACGCCCACGTTAAAGAAGGGCTGTCCCTCCCCAAAATGCAAAAAGTTGTGCCCGCGCAAGGTGACAGTGCGCACTTTTGTGCGCCCCTCTATGCCGGCGAAATAGATATCGTCCATACGTTTGTTGCCCGTATACACCACCTCTACGTCAATGGGGTCTGTCTGCCGATATACGCCGTCCACATCCTTCCATTCGGTGCACCCCAAATGCTCTACGGTCAGGGCCGCCACCGCCTTGGCGTGGCCGCGTTTGCCGTCCCACAACTCCTTGTGATCGTGTAGCCACAATGAGCTGGCTTGGTCGCTGATGGCGCCCGGTTTTTTGAAATGCGGCAAGCGAAAATGCCCGGCGACAAAGGCAAATATCATAGTACGCCTGGGCGGGTGCTCCACAAAATAGCGCATCATTCCCAGCATAGCCACAGGGCCGTTTTCTTCCACGCAATTCACACCGTCCGTGTGCGTATTGACGATGATCGTCTCGCGCTCGGTCTCGGTGCCCTTGATCATGGCGTACACCGACTCGCCGACGGCGTCCTTTTCTCTGTCGGCAAGCAGGGTAAGCGTTATGGGCTCTTTGGCGCGGCAAGCGGACAACACGCGCTCGCCGTCGGTGGCGTTCACCCACACGGCCGGTATGCCCTGATAGTCCAAAATAAAGTTGAGGTATTGCCCCTCTACCATGGCGTCGCTCATACCTTCCCACACGCAGATCATCGCCTTTACGCCCTGCGCCTTGGCCACTTCCAAAAAGGGAGAACGAATAAACGAGGTCGCCACGGGGCCCTTGTAATAGCGTTGCACGTGCAAGTCCTCGGGCAAAGCGCGCTTGCGATCGAATGCCACGCCCGAATAGATGTTGCCGAGGTCTTTGACCTTGACGACCGCTATCTTGTCGATGGCCGAAACAAAGTTGAGATAGCGCCATTGATTGAGCACGGGTACAGCCGTTATGCCCTCCTCGCCCGTCTCGCCCGAATACGGAAAGGGCGAACTCACGTGCACGGGCACGTCCCCGTCCTTGGCGTGTATCACCAAGGTGGCGCTTTTGGCCTCCCAGCGATCGAAGGTTTTGCTGTCGCTATGCGTCTCTAGCCCCATCGACGCAATTTCGTCCTTGATATACTGCACAAAGCGCTTGTGTCCCAACGAGCCCGTGGTGCGCGAGCCGAAAGAATTCATCGTTTCTACGCCATGCAGTAGACTTGCTTTGTCAAACGGATACATCGCTCTAACTCCTTACCAAATCTATGCGAAGAGCGGCACTGCGCCTCCCGTCAATGCCCAAAGAGAGAGGACACGAAGTCCGCAAAAGGTCCCACCATGCGCGTGGCGATGACCAACGCCTCCAAATAGATGAACACCAACACGACGATGGCAATGATGGGCAATAGAATATCGATAGTGGATTTTTTGACGGTGCGCGAATACGAGAACAGCGTAACGATAGGCGACGCCAATATCAAAGCGGCGCTACCGCCCAAGCCCGTTTTGAGCAAAGCGTTCAACGCCGTCTCGACGGCGGATAAAACAGCCTCGTCCGAGCTTCCTTCGCCGACGACGCTGATTGTCATAAATATGGTCAGCCCGAAGTAGATCACCAGATCCAGCACGCCCGCCACAAACATCATAAGCGCGGTATACTTAGAGAATTGCCACGAATTGGCTTTGGTTTTGAGAAAATCTTGGTATTCCTCGTGCGTTTTGCCGCGTTTGCGATAGATGCGCTCGCGCACTTTGATAAAGAACGCGATGGCCACAAACACCAAAAAAGTCATGGGCGGCTTGGTGGTAAGCAGCGGGAACAAATAGGGCGATACCGCCATCTTTCCAAGCGCGCCCAACAATTTGATGACAAAACTGCCCACCTCGTACGCGATGGGAAAAATACAAAACAGGCGGAAGATGATCAACTTTTTGCCCGTAAACACCTTTTTGGGATTGTACACCAAAAAGAAAGTGAGCAAGGTGCAAAGAAACAAGTCGATGAAGATATTAAAGCTGAGATAGCCGTTTTTGACTATGGCTGCCAACAACGAGTCCACCATGGCCACGGCGGCGGCTCTATCTATATCCAGCACCCAGCCCAAAACGATGGGAATGTAGCGCTCGTGGAATATAACAAACAGCGCGTAAAAGCCCGCCGCGGCCACGCCGTACAGCGTCAACATCGACCTAAAACTGCGTGATCCGTTGAGTATGGTCGCAAACGTAGCGATGAGGAATAAGGGCATCATGATGTCGGACGCCGTTTTGAGTATGTCCGGCCAGCGCCCGACCTTGGCGGCAAAGCCCGCGTCGAATTTGCCCGCTATCGACAGCAAAACGCCTATTTGCGCCACGATAAGAAAAAACCACGCCAGCATGCGCAGATGCCTATAGGACAATGGGCCTCGGTAGCGAATGTCGTTGTCCAAACTGTATTCGTCTATGCGCTTGCGCCGTCTTTTGCGGCGTTTACCATCGGCCGTCGTCGGCGCGTCGCCCGCTGCGACGTCTTTCGGCACTTCGTCCACAACGTCGGTCGTTATCTCGCTCGCGTTCTCCTCCGCAGCGGCCGCAGGTTCGGCAGTCTCTTCGGCGGCCGTTGGCGCGTACGCTTCCGTATTGACCGCGGCGTCGCTCGCACGCTCTGCGCCTTGGTCAGGGAGCGCTTGGCTTGCTGATTCCGTTTGTTCTTTCGGCAAAGTCTCGTCAATTTCCATTTGTTCTTTCGGCAAAGTTTCGTCAATTTCCATAATTCATCCTATTACGCTACCATGGGTAGCGAACGATCGTATGTTCTCTCCAAATAGGCAGCGGCGCAACGTTGCCGCCGCAACCAAGCACGACGCTTCATAGCAACGCACACCCGGATAGGCGTAGCATTAGGCGATCGCGTTATTATAGTAGCATAGATCCGACTGCAACTTCTATCGTTTTCTTGCAAGACTTGATGCCGTGCGGCACTCCGGGACTACTCGCGCCGCGCGACAAGGGTATTATCGGCGTTGTATACGGCCAACGAAACTACGACTGCTTTCGCCGCCCCGCAAAGCTTCTTAGACAATGCGTATCCCTCTATTCTACGATTACAAGCTCTCCTCTACCATAGGCTTCTTTGACGCGGTCAAAGGCAACTACGTTCGGCGCTTCGCACGCACCGTCCAACATCTGCACGCATACCAAAGCGGCTGTGTTATTGTCAATCATGCCGCATTGCAGCGCAAATCGACCGTCTTTGGCAACGAATACGTCCCCCTTCTCGGCGTATGCCTCGCGCAACGCATACTCATAGCGCACCACCTCGGCAATAGCGTCTACCCTGTCGACATTGCACAAATCGTATGCCAACACGACCAACCGCGGATATGCGGCGGCGCGCAATACTTGCGGCGGCCCGACATACTGCGGCAAAATGGGGCAAATACGGTTATCCGCAAAAAATGCGCACACCTTAGTGCTGTCCTCGACAAGCGTACCGGTTGTTATGTAGGTATAAACGCGCTCCAACTCAACCTCCCCCAGCGGCAAAATAGCGCCGTCCGGGTCGGTTTTGCACAAAATCATATCCGAGCCGATAGAGCCGGCCCCCGTCAAGCGGCAAGCCGTCCCATTGTTGATATCCAATCCGTCGGCATTCGCGTACCCAACCAGCGGTACCCCCAACGTTTGCGAAAGCGTCTGCAAAGCAGGCGTGCGTATATAACGAAGTCGTGTGGCCTTGACGGCACGGCGTATACTCTCGCCGTCGTCAAAATCCACCCGCACCTTTTTATAGCCATCGTAACCTATCGAAATAGCGTTTTCCATACAGACACCCCTTCCTTTTGCATCAACGCAAGCCGTTGCGGCTGCATTTCGTCCACAACATACATTATACATCTTTTACCGACGCGTTTCAACCCCCTTTGCCTATCCCGCCCCCGAAAATCCGAACCTTAGCGAGGCGCAACCCGCATGGAAGGTAACAGTGAGTAGCCGTTATCGCGCCGCTCTCGGTGCGCGAGCGGAGAAGATTTTACCGCTCTCAGCGGAAAATCCGTGGTATCCTGTTACTTGATGGCGGCATTTTACTACTCTTTCGTGGTATTTGTCAACAGGGGGCAAGATGTCGCACTCGAAATCTTGATGGCATAAAAAAAGGGGCGAAATGTCCCCATTTTTCACCCTATTTTTTCGAGTGGCAATATAGTGTTCCTATGAATTACTACCATCTAACTGGCATTTGGTAGCACGTTAGATTTTTCACAAAAAGAATGAGGTGCCGCAATTGCGACACCCCAATTTCTTTGATGGATCAAAAGGAATTATTCTATCGGTTCATCCGTTTGATCGTTGTCGGAGTTGTTTTCGGCAGGTTGCTCTTTCTTGCCAAACTTGGCGCAAGCAGCATCCACGAAGGCGAGCTTGACGATCCCCTTCTTGTTGAGGAGGAAGAGCACCACGCACGATAGGAGCAGGCAGCCCAGCAGCACGCCGATCACGATACCCGCGATGGCACCGCCCGACAATCCGACCTTGGCGTCCTCAATGACGACGATGTAGGTCGAGAAGTGTTTGGTCTCGAAGAAGAGTTTGCCGTTCTCGAGCCAGGACTTGACCGCGGTACGGATGCCGTCCGCGAGATGGTACACGGAGACCTTCTTGCCTTTGGGTACAGCCTTGTCAAACTTGGTGCTTATAGTGGCCTTGCCTTCGGCAAACGTGGCGCCGTTGAGCTCGAGGTCGATCTGCATCTCCACGCCCTCGGGGGCTTTGTCGGACACCTTGACCGAGAAGGTCGTATCCTTGTCGCCGATGGCAGCCACGGCAGCCGCGTCGAAGGTGACGGTGGTGTCACCCGACTTGATGGCGACCTCTTTGGCCGCATCCGCGTCTTGGGCCGCTTGCTTGAACACTTGCTTGACGCCCACGCCGTGCTCGGCGGCATGCTCGTCCAACTCTTTGGTATAGGTCTTGGTTTCGCCCGAGGTCACCACGATGGACTCGATGTCGGCGATGATGCTCTCGGCAACCACCAACTTGTCCAAAGTTTCTTGGGACACCTTGGCTTTGGCCTCGGGAGACAGGGCCTCGTAGGCCTCACGAGCCGCCACGATGGTGTTCTTGTTGTTGATGTCCACGACGTTGGCGTTGGGCAAGGCGACGATACCGGCGGTGGCCGCATTGGACTCCTCGATATCCACGATCTCCTTCTCGGCGGCGGCCAGCACGGCCAAGGTCTCTTGGGACACTTTGGCTTTGCCTGCGGCGGTGAGGGCCTCAAAGGCCTCACGGGCGGCGATGACGTCGTCCTTGTCCTCAAGACTCAACTCACCGAGGGCGGGCAGGTCGACGATCTCCTCGATAGC
>Ga0310695_10008212_pt1 | contig 16266 bp, 13 predicted proteins | sample RumenRJG_04DNA_FD_203882 | JGI IMG/M metagenome (GOLD analysis project Ga0310695, IMG submission 203882) | Bovine rumen microbial communities from Lethbridge, Alberta, Canada - RJG_04 (v2) (version 2) | ecosystem: Host-associated > Mammals > Digestive system > Stomach > Rumen | place: Canada...
CCTTGATCTCGTCTGTAAGGACGGGGCTGTCCACGACCCGGTCCTTGTACTTGGGTTCTGATTGGAGAAGTTCTGCGAGCGCTTCAGGGTTGTCTGTGTTGGCCTCAGCGGCCTCATACTGCTTACGAAGCTTGACAACCGTCGTCCTGCTCAGGTTACGGTCCCTGGCAATCTGGCTGTTGCTCAGCTTGCGCCGGAAGTCTCCAAAGATGTCGTTTCTTTGCATGTAATCAATCATTTGCTCGGGTGTTATACGCCCGAAAGTTACTAATAATAAGGGGATCGGAAGGCCGCAGGTTGGCCCTGCTCTCCATTCCGCTCGGCTTCGCCTCGCTCCACTACGAGCAGGGCCAACCGATATCCCTTGCAAATGATCTTCAACTGTTCACTTTTCGATGGCAATCTCTGTTCAGAATTGGGTGGCAGTGGACACCATGTAAATGTAGGAACCGTCTTCTATGACTGTTTTGATTGTTTCATCGTGCTCTTTTTTCTTTTTTTCCGGAGCGTTATTGAGGAATCTCAGTACCTTCTTGATCTCCTCGTCGGTCGGGATGATAGCGGCAAGGCTTTGCCGGGCGGCGTCCTCGGTATCGAAGAAGAGTTCGTTTTCTCTCGTCTCGTAGAAGTCGTTTTCGCCAAGTTTGGCAGCGGCGATGACTTTGCCGTCATCGTCGATAAGGCAGTTTACTTCGGTGTAGACGTAGTATTTTGTACGAACTCGGTATTTTTTCTCAATTTTCATAATTCTGTTATTTGTTATATTTCTGTTGTTACATATATCCAGCGCATTGTCCGTCACGGGTGACGGGGCCGTTTTCGGTTTCAGCCCACTCGCGTACCCAGTAGCCGTCCACGACCTTGTTGCGGCAGTCCCAGGTGTCGATGACCTTGCAGCCGCCGATAGGAGGCGCCGCATTGTCTTCTGGCGGCCATTCGGCTATCGTCAGGTGTCGCGGACAGGAGAGGATGTACATCTTGCCCTTTTCTGCGTACTGGTCGCAGAACTCGCGGACGGTGATGCCCTTTCGGGGTGTGCGGTGGCGCACATATCCTCTCTCTTTGAGAAAGGCCGTATAGGTGCTGCGGAAATTGAAATTCGTCAGTCCGCGGTCCGCCGCCCAGCGGACAAGGCTGTCAAGCGCTTCTCTCCAGCTGACACAGAGGAACCGGGACAGGGCACGGTACACGCAGTCGCCGGTTCGGCGCTCAAGGGGATTGGCATTATAGATGACAAGTAGGGCCATGTTTTTATTCGAGGTTTTTCATTTGTTCCTTGATGTATGAAATCTGCGTCACAAGGTCCCTTGTGAGATGGCGTATGGTCTCATACATGGTATCAAGGCGGTCGTAAAGGATATTGTAATCCTGCATGTGAGCATCGATGATCCTGTTGGATACCGTTGCGGTGAGTTTGTTAAGGTCTTCTCTTTCGTTGACGAAATTTGTCTTGGCTACGCTTCTGTAGGCTTTAGCCTTGACCATCATCTCGCCGACACGGGCCATGTAGGAGTCAAGGTTGGAGAGGCGTACCGTCAGGGAAGTGGGGTCCTGAAGATTGGCCAGCTCGTTCATGTATGTCTGGATTTCGTCAGCCTCCGTATGCAGTTGCTGCAGCAGGGGGTTCTGAGAGGTGAAGACGGAAGTGGGTGTTGTCATAGGTACTATTTGGATTTTTTCTGTTTCTGTTCTTTATCGGTCGCAGTTTTGTATTGTTCGTATGCGTTTTTAGCGCCTTTCTGCTTTGAATTGAGTTCCTTTTTCTGTGTCGGGACGTTTTGTTCGTTCAGCAGTTTGAGTAGGAGGGTGTTGCGTTTGGCGGAGTCAATGCGCGATGCTGCCGTGCGGACGGCCTTGGCCTGGCCGATGAGCAGGAAGTATTTCTTGGCACGGGTGATGGCCGTGTACAGGAGGTTCCGCTTGAGCATGATATACTGGCTGATGTGTGCCGGCATGATGACGATGGGGTACTCGGAACCCTGGCTCTTGTGGACTGTGGTCGCGTAGGCGAGGTCCACCTCATTGATATCGGAGGTGAAGTAATTGATTTTTCCGATATCTTCTCCGTAGTCTATGGACATGACGGGCTTGTTGTCGGGATCGTAGTTCTCGTCATCTTCGTCGATAGGGACCGGAAGGGCCACTTTGCCGATGTCGCCGTTGAACACGCCCTTGTCGTAGTTGTTCTTCATCTGCATCACCCTGTCGCCTATGCGATATTCTTTGGTGGGGAGTTTTACGAGGGCTTTCCCTTCCGGGTTGAGGGCGTTCTGGAGGTCTTTGTTGAGCTTGATGGTGCCGACCGGGTCCCAGTCACGTTTCATGGGGGAGAGGATCTGGAACTCGATATTCTGCTTTTGGCAGTAGACGGCTTTCTTGACTATCTCTTCGGCCACTTCGGTGGCTTCCTCGCGTGCGATGAAACCGAACTCCTTCGATTCATTGGGGGCACGGAGGATAGGGGTGCGTCCGTTATTGACGTCGTGTGCGGCCATGACAATCTGCGAGCCTTCCGCCTGGCGGTAAACCTTCGTGAGGGCTGCCACTTCGTCCCCGAAGTAAGTGATGAGCTCATTGAGCACGTTGCCGGCCCCCACGCTGGGGAGCTGGTCGGGGTCTCCGACGAAGATGACCTTCATCCTGTTCGGGACGGCGTTGAGGAGGTTCTTCATCAGCACGGTGTCAATCATCGAACTCTCGTCGACGATGAGGACGTCACCGGTCAGGGGGTTGTCCTGGTTTCTCTGGAATCCGTCTTGGCTGAACTCCAGCAGGCGGTGGATGGTCTTGCAGGTTCTGCCTGACACTTCTGTCACGCGTTTGGCTGCGCGTCCGGTGGGTGCTGCGAGCTGCAGGTGGTATCCCATGTCTTCGAACGTGCGGATAATCGCATTGGTGGTAGCGGTCTTACCCGTGCCCGGGCCGCCGGTGAGGATGGTGACGCTCTGGCGCAGCGCCTTGCGGATGGCTTCGGTCTGTTCGTCGGAGTAGGTGAGTCCTGTCAGTTGGCGGAGCTTTTCGGGATTAGGTTCGGCGTTGGGGTTACGGAGGCCTTTCTTCCTTATGGTCGTTATCCGTTCGGCGATGGTCTTTTCCGCGTAGTAGTATTTGGGAAGGGCCACCTCGCCGTCTTCGGTGATCTCCACGTCGGTATAGACGTTGTTGTGGAGCGTTTCGCGGATTTTGTCTTCGTTCTGCAGGTCGATGTATTTGTCGGTCATCAGGAGGCTGACGATATTGTCTTCCATCATGTAGGTATGTCCTTCATTGGCGGCATCCTCCAGGACGGCCTTGACGGCCGATGCGATACGGAATTCACTGTCTTCCGGGAGGCCGAGTTTGAGGGCCACGTCGTCGGCTTTCTTGAAACCGACGCCTTTGATGTCGTCCGCGAGGCGGTAGGGGTTCTCTTCGAGGCGGGCTACGGAGTTGTCTCCCCAGGTCTTGTAGATTTTCGTTGCAAGGCCGTTGGTGATGTCGTAGCGCTTGAGCCATACCATGATTGCGCGGATGGCGCGTTGGCTCTTCACGGCTTCGATGATGTTCTGGACACGTTTCTTCCCGATGTTCGGCACTTCCATGAGGCGTTCGGGCTCATTGTCAAGTACGTCGAGGGTGTCGTCGCCGAAGGTATCTACGATGGAACGTGCGAGGACGGGACCGATTTTTTTGATAAGGCCGCTGGCGAGGTACTTGTATATTCCTTCCTTGTCACTGGGACGGCGTTCGATGAGGGACGACACGTTAAGGGCCGTGCCGTACTTGTTTTTCTCGATGGTGCCGGTGAACTCGTATTTCTTACCCTTGGCCACGCCGGGCATGACGCCCTTCATGGTGAGGGGCGCGACGGTACCGTCCTTGCGTACGGCTTCGGTCTGTACGACGCACCAGTTGGTCACCGGATTCTGGAAGGTGATGTTCGTGATCGTGGCCGTTATGATTTTGCTTTCGGTCTGTTCCATGCGTTTTAGTTTGTATTGTTGTCGAACAGGTATTTCCTGTAAAGGGGTACGAGTTCCTTGATTTTGTTGATGACGTCCTTTTCAAGTTTTCCGGAGGGTTCATGTGCGAGGAACCAGCTGATAACATCGATGATGAACGTGACGGGTTCGTATTCTTCTTTGTTGAAGGAGTCTGCGAGAACCCTGCTGAAGTTGTAGGGTCCGTTTTTGGTTTCGATGTGTAGCGTGAGGTCGCCGTTGTCTTCCTGTACGAGTTTAATGAGCTCTTTCATAATGGTTTGTTTATTGTGTCATTTCGCCTATTCGGAGTTTTGCGAAATGCCCGGGCGGGGGAGTGTGAACTTGCTGAGAATTGCGTTTTTGCTTATCAGATGAGCGACTCTGCGGAAATTTTCGATTCTCGCGGGATTTCAACCGGCCCGTTTTTGGCTTCGTACAGCTCAATGTACTTCTTGATTGCTGCACTAAGCAATTCCTTGTTAGACAAGCCGTTACGCCGTGCTATTTCACGTAGTTTTTCATATGGTTCTTTCTCCAGATACAGGCTTGTATAGCACGCATTATCGTGTGCGCGTGGACGGGTGTCTCCGCGTTGTGGCCTTCCGGGGTTGCCGCCGAAGGGCTGTCTCGTTTGGACTTTTGCGGACTCATTATTGAGAACGTTGGAGAGTCCATTTTTGAGGTCTTCTTTCTTTGCCATAGAGGTTTTGTTATTTATGTTAACTTAATTATCAAACAAAGTCTGTTTTAAAAACAAGGGCTGTTTTACTATTATGTAATAGTTATAATTACCATTTTGAATCGCTTAAATTCACGCTCTCAAAATGGAACGTCATATCCCGAAGGGCGGAACAGTAGTTCTTACCCAGCCGGAAGCACGGTTCCCGAAGGGAGCACTGGTTACAGCACGCGATGGCCGAAAAGGCATTCGGCGTGAGGATGTGACAAGCCCCGTTTAGGATTATTCCTTCCTGTTCTGGTTGTACGGAAATCATAATTCAAAGATTTTAAGGAATTCTTCAAAGACTTTCGTGTAGTCGGCAGCGCCGTTGCTGTCCGGAGCATAGTCGAAAATCGGCTTGCGGAACTGCGGACATTCGGCCAGGCGTACGTTCTCCCGTATGCGGGTCGTGAAGACGATATTCCCGTAGTGTTCCCTGAGCGCGTCGTCAACTGCCGTATGCAGGTTCTTGGAGGCGTTGAAGTGCGTGATGAGGATGGCGTTGATGTCCACGCCCGGCTGGAAATACTCGGAGAGTTCCAGGCATTTGGCGCGGATTTTCTGCAGTCCCATCAGGGGCATGTACTCTGCCGTCGTGGGAACGAGGAGACCTGTCGATGCTACGAGCGCATTCTGCGTGAGAAGGCTCAGCGAAGGCGGACAGTCAATGAGGACCACATCGTACTGGCGGTTTATGTTGAGGGCTTTGAATACCCTGGAAAGGAGCATCTCCCTGTTAGTCTTCCCGGCGAGGATGCTGTCAAGCTCGTTCGTTTCCGGGGTGGACGGGATAAGGTCGAGGCCCGGTTCCGGGTTCTGGAATTCCTCACCGTGGACGATGGCGTCCGGGAGGTTCCCGAGGGTGGACGTGAGGAGCGTGTAGATATTATCCGTCTTCATTCCTGCAGGAAGGAAGCACTCCGTGAGGGAGCACTGGGAGTCAAGGTCTACCATGAGGGTCCTGTAGCCCTTGCGGGCCAGGAGGACGCCGATGGCGGCCACGGAAGTGGTCTTCCCTACGCCGCCCTTGTTGTTTGCGAAAGCTATGATTTGCGTGTCTTTTTTCATATCAGAATATGGATTGGTTGATGTTTTAAAATGAATTATCGATAAGGTCTTCTGGAGCGTGCTGGAGACGTTCCTCGTCTTCTATGGATGCGGTGTAGATCATGGAAGTGTTTACGGATGAGTGCCGGAGCGCTCTCTTGACGTCCATGATGGTTCCGCCGTTCTTGATTATCTGTGTAGCCGTCGTATGACGGAGCGAGTGTGCCGAGTAGGCATGGGAGTCAAGCCCGATGGACCGCAGTCCGCGTTTGACGATGAGCTGTATCAGGCGTGGTGTCATCGCTCCGCCGCTGTGCTCGTGTTCTTTCCCTTCACCGTTTTTCGACGGATGGAAGCCTTTCCCTTCCGTAACGAAAAGCGGCTCGTTTTCAAGCGCCCTGGGCCTTGTCTTGAGGTAATCCTTGATAGGGTTCCAGGTTGCGTCGGTAAGAACGACATACACGGAAGGGTCGGGAGCATCCATACCCTTTCCCCAGACAAGGAGGATGCGTCTTCCGGAACGGAACGTGACATCCGCTATTCTTGCACGGGACACCTCTATAGTACGCAGTCCGGTACGCAGCATCAGGTTGACCATGGCGTAGTCCCTTGGGTTGGGATACTGGCTAAGGAGGTCTTTTGCCTGTGAGGCCGTAAGGTGCATCTTGATGAAGTGGTCCTTCGTTCCTCCTTGGTTTGTCCTGGGGGTCTTGATGTTTGATGCTATGTTCGGATACAGTTTCCTGGATTCCGCCCAGGTGTAGAATTTCCTTATGGTGATTATGTATGCGCGTACGGTGAGGACCTTGTGGCCGGTATTGAGGAGAAACTGCTTGTATTCTATGATGTCTTCTACGCTCGTTTCTCCGATGGCTATTTTATTGGCTGCAAGGTAGTGGAAATATTGCCGGAGCGCGTCGCCGTAGGTCTTACGGGAGGTCTCCTTGACGTCTTGCGCCGACAGGAACGCCTGTAAGAGCAGTCCTTCATTGAGGACCGGAGTCGCGACCGGTAGCCCGCCTGTTTTTGTTATATTTACACATTCTGTTATCATAACAACATAATTTCCATAACAAAGGTAATGAATATTTTTCAGAAAACAACAAATTCTTTTTGGAAAAAACGAATTTTGTATTACCTTTGCTTTCGGAAACAGTCTGATGGCGGAATTGGTAGACGCGACGGTCTGAGGGGCCGTTTCTTAACGAGTGAGGGTTCGATTTCCTCTCAGACTATAAAATGGCGGGGTGGAGCAGCGGTAGCTCGTCGGGCTCATAACCCGAAGGTCGTAGGTTCGAATCCTTCCCCCGCTACTGACGCTGTGAAGCGTTTCTGTGTGAAAGAATCCATATTAGTCTTTTCCGGCGCCTGAAAGGGCGCCGGAATTTTACGATGATTTAGTCAGAAAGTCCACCGCTTTAACCGTAGGATGAATGGCTGTGGATATCTTTCCGAAATCCTTGTTGCCGGTGTTGTAGTCATTGTGTGTCATTATAGACGGCCGTGGGCCGACAAACAATTTAATGCTTCTACTTATAGTAGATATTATGTGTCATTATAGACAGGAACAGACAATTTTGAAAGTGTATCATTCTACTTATAGTAGATATTGTATGTCTTTATAGACACTGCAAGTGTAGCCACAGCCAGATTGCCTCTACTTATAGTAGATATTGTATGTCATTATAGACACCTGAGGCAGAGAGCTGAAAACTGGATCTCTACTTATAGTAGATATTGTGTGTCATTATAGACCCGGACAATCAACATCAGGGAACTCTACTTATAGTAGATATTGTGTGTCATTATAGACTCAACGTTAGAGTAATTAAACCGCTCAGCTCTACTTATAGTAGATATTTTGTGTCATTATAGACTACGAGGAAGAAATGTTTGGGATAAGCCTCTACTTATAGTAGATATTTTGTGTCATTATAGACACGCATCATGCTCGCTCAGCACAATCTACTCTACTTATAGTAGATATTGTGTGTCATTATAGACTAGTCATGGATATCGTTCAGATGTCCTTCCTCTACTTATAGTAGATATTCTTTGTCTTTATAGACGAAGGACACAAGGCATATTAAGATTTACCTCTCTTTGGGTGTAATTTCTCTACAAACAGTAGATATTTTTTGTTTTATAGATGGTCTTCCGACCATTATAACAACCTCTACAAACTAGTAGATATTTTTTGTCTTTATAGACTTCGCCAAGTGGCAGGCTATATGTCTCCTATTATCGGAGAATCTCTTCGCCAGTCCTCTACAAACAGTAGATATTCTAATGCAAATATATTACATTTTTTATTTTCACGAGAGAAAACGACATTGTTTCGCGTGAAAAAGGTATCCAGTCGTGTGCTTTCGTTCTGGCTAGTTGCGGGATTGCCCGTACAGTCTCCTCCTCTGCCCCCGAATAGAGGCAGAAGAGGAAATCTTTCAGGCTTATGATGGGATGTACTCCATGTCTTACTGTTGTACGGCTGCGAACCACTCCTCGTCCGTGACGACGACGGAAGGAGCCTTGACGGCCTTGCCGTCCGGGTCTACAGTCTCTCCGGGCACGAACTCACGGATATGCTTCAGCACGAGATGGGCCTTCCTGGCGAGGTTCCACGCCGCATTGACGTCGGCGTCCATCGGACGGTTTTGGAGGGCCGTACGGCTGTCGTAGATGCGTCCGCTCCCGTCGCGGGTGCAGCCCACAAGACGCCACTCGCGCCTGTCGCTGTACCAGTTGGCCGTCTGGCATGTCAGGCGCACAAGACGAAGCAGTTCCTTCCAGAAGTCCGCTCCTTTTCCTTTCAGCCTCGGGGCGATTTCTCCGCCGTCCTGCCAGGCAACACCGTTGTCAGAGAGGAGGGTTTTCATTGCCGGCGTGAGCTCGGTGACCTTGTCCACCCAGATGCCCTTCGGGTTGACGGAAAAGTCGCGTATATTCTCCACTCTTTCTCCGAAGGTCTCGATGGTCCAGTGTTTGCGGCTCAGCGGCAGCGAGCGTTCCGGGGCAACCTTCCCGTAATCGAACTCGATCACGAAGTTACCGCTCCTCGCGTCGAACCGGAAGGACTCCATCTTGTCCGTCAGGGCCTCGCACTCGGCGATGGAGGAGTAAGCGGTGTCGAACCGGTTCACGAAGCCCGTCAGCGGGTCGGTCGTGGTGATGTAGGCCGGGTTGACGAACAGGATGATTCCGTTCTGCGGGTAGGCCGTTCTCTCTATCTCGGTCTTGCCGGGGTTGGTGAGCTGCAGGGCCTTCTCCGTGTCGTTCCCGTTGTCCTTGTCCGTGAGCAGCGACAGGCGGTTCACGAGGTCCCGCTCGAACTGTTCGTAGATATTGACCTCGAAGGCGCTCCGGCTGTTCTTGAAGTCGGCGTTGAGCCGTTCCAGGGCAACGATGCAGCCGTGCTTGCGCACGATGGCGGCTATCTCGCCGACGGCGCGGGACAAGTAACCGGCCTTGATGTCCTTGATGTCACGGACGCCCACCCAGTTGCGACGGTCATCCTGGCGTTCTTTCTCGCGCTCGGCTATCTTGCGGCGGTAGTCGAAGCCGTCGAAGACATTGAGGTTGCGTTGCTCGACGATGCGCCCGTCAGGGGCCGTGAGGGCGATGCTCAGCAGGTTCCTTTCGCCGCGGTTGATGCCGAGGACGTACATGCCGGGGTTCTCCCGGATGATGTCCCTCACGCGTGCGTTGATCTTCCCGGCTCCGTTCCTGTCGGCGGAGGGGTGGATGAGGACGGGCACATGGAAGGCGAAGCGGTCCTCCGTGTAACGGCGGTCCTTGATGAGGTCGTACGGGAGGGTTCGGCTCTCTTTGGGGTTGTCGGGGTTCTTGTTGGGGATGGGGATTCCGGCGGGATGGGTGATGCGCCTGGGAAGGCTGGCCTTGCGGTAGTAGATGGTCCCGCCGCCGCACAGACGCACCGGCGAGCCGGGCTGCCCGGAAAGGGCCTGCTGAAGGAGTGTCTTGTACTTGCCGTCCCGGCCGTGGTGTTTCTCCAGCATGTCCTGACAGCTGATTTCGAAAAGGTAGAGGCTCCCGTCCTCGACGGCCTTCCGGACGAAGGCGCGAGAGACGGGGACGTAGCGCATGACGTACGCCTGGTTCGCAACGTCTTCGTAGAACTCCGACACGCGGGAGTACTCGTCGCTTTCTTTGAACCGGAATCCGAAGACGTCCCAGGCGGGAACGGACTTGATGACTTCCTTGAAGAAATCGATCATCCGGGCGGACTGGTTCTTGGTGAGGTCCTTGATGGCGACCCTCTTGTCACGGACGTTCGCCGCGAGCGGGGTGACGGGTACCGGAGGGGTGTTCTTTTTGGGAAAGGCCACCTTCGGGAGCATCATGTGCGGGTTCGGGATGAACTTCACCTCTCCTTTTTCGACTGTTTCGCCGTCGGACGGCACGTCCCCGCTGAAGAGCCTCTTCGCCTTTGCGGACAGGATGCCAAGGTAGTATTTCTTCCCGTCCCGCAGGATGAGCGACCGGTTGTCGGACAGCTTGCTGACGTCCCATCCGTTGAGGAGATTGGGGTTGTCGAAGGTGAGTTCGATCTTCTCCGTGGAAAAGGGTTTCTTTGTAAGGTAGTTGCGGAGGGTGTCGTAGACGGGCCTGAGCGTGTCGCCGAACCCGCTCAGCGGAGCGTAGCACCCTTCGTAGAAGACCGGATCGCCATCCAAGACGCCTTTGCCGTCGGTGAAGGGGGCAAGCGTATGGACGGCGTCCTTGAGATGGTCGAGACAGTCCTTGATGTGTGCTCCGGCACCGAGACGGCCTTCCGGTCCGTTCTGGCCGAGTTTTTCTTTGAGCGGGCCTTGGGCGAGGATGGCTTCCAGGAGTCCGTAGGACTTGTCCGCGTCCGCGAGGGCCCTGGCGATGACGTCCGTGATGCCCTTGCGGAGAAGGGCCGCGCGTTCGTCGGATGGCATCTCCGTCCCCCGGGTGAAGGCCACGTCGTCGAGGACCTGCGAGACGCTGAAGGCCTTGTTGCCGTTATAGATGGCGTCAAGGCGCTTGCGGTAGCCCTTCATTCCCTCGCGGGTTTTCTGGGGGTTATCGGCCGCAATGGCCTTGCGGATGGCGTTCTCAGCGGTCTTCCAATTGCCGAGGACGGCGTGGGAGAACGCAGATAGCCTCTCCGCCCTAATCCACACGCGGGATAGGTCCCAGCCAGCGGGGTCGGGGGTGACGTAATGGAGTTCGGCGAGGGTCTTGTGCAGGTTGCGCATGACGGTGACGGCCTCCTCGTCGGACTGGATGCTTTCCGGCACCCAGGAGGGGGTATCCCGCTCGGTGAGGATCTGCTTGTAGAGCTTCGCGAGTTTGGGAAGGCGGTTGCCACCTCGCTGGTTATACTCGTTGATGAGTTCATTGATGCCCTTGACCTTGGCCCCGTCCTCCTTGGTGAATCCTCCGATGAGGGTGTTGTAGGCGTCGATTGCGCTCTGCGGGGTGAGGAGGGCGTACATGGAGACGCCGAACACCTCGCGGATGTCGTAGGCCTGCAGGGAGTTGATGAAGGGCTTAAGGTCGGGGTCGGCGTTCACCGTGTTGAGGATATCCTCCGGCAGCCTCTCCGCCAGGCGGACGTTGCCCAGGTGCAGCGGCAGGTTGTCCATGATGATGCGGTTGGGGATGGTGTGGCCCTCCTCCTCTGCGGAGTACATGGCGTCGCGGCGCTCGAAGTAAGGGCGCGTGTAGGTCGTGTAAGCCGACAGGGCGGCGACGGCCTCGCGCTCCGCGTCGGAGAGTTCCGTGGCGGGAAGCAATTCTTTCAGTAGGGCGGCGCTGGCCATCTCTTTTAGCATGGTGCTGCCCTTGCCGCCGGGAACGGCCGCGAAAGCCTTGGCGACGCTCTCCTTTAGGGCGTTTTCGACGGGAGTGAGGAGTGAAGCCTTCTCCCTGGCGGAGACGGAACTGTCGAAGAAGATGTCGGCGTACTCTTGAAGGGAATCTTTCGCTCCCTCGGAGAGGTACTTCAGGCGGAAGCCGGAAAGGGTCTTCTCGATGAAGGCCTTGTGCAGGCGGTCAGCCGCGGACTTGAACGTCTCGTAGTTCTTCGCCAGTATCATGGCGTTGTCGAAGACGCGGGCTTTCTGCATGTTCTCCAGCGTCCTGCCGACGGGGATGAGATTGAAGGCGAGTGTCTTGGAGACGGGGAAGAGCCCCGTCATGGAGCTGAATGCTCCGGTGGTGTTAATAGTTTTGTTTTCCATGTTGCAGTCCGATATTGTTTCTTTTTTTCTGTTTAAGCAGATTTTTTAGTAAAATGGAATCTTTTGACGGTTGCCGGGATACTGATGTCAGTTTTGCGTTGGTTTGCTTCGAAGTAGAAGCGTCCGAGTGCTTGTGGATCGTCTTTGGCTGCTGGGCTGGCTACGATGTCAGCGTTAAGCATTGTACCGTCAGGTTCCGGGAGTTGGATTTCCGCGATGAAGCCGATGTCGTACATTTCTTTGACAGTAAGGGGCTCTTCATCGAAATAGACGTTGTAATTCTTTGTTACGCCTTTGTATTCAACCAGAAAGGTCATCTTGTCAACAAAGGCAGGTTTTTCGTTTTTGTTTTGTTGAGGAATGACGACTTTTTTTCTGGGCCTGAGTGTGTAAGTTGTTTTCATGGCGGCTAATCGGGGATATCTTCAACATTGATTTCGTCCAGGAAGCGGCTGGGCTCGCATTGATCCATGCTGCCGTATTTCCAGCGGTTCTCGCAGGAGGTGATGATGAGTTCGTTGCGGGCACGTGTCATGGACACGTAGAAGAGGCGCCTTTCCTCTTCGAGGTCGAACTGCGAGGAGTCGTTCCGCAGCGCGGGATACAGTCCCTCTTCGGCCCCGGCGATAAAGACTGTACCGAACTCCAGTCCCTTGGCGCAGTGGGAGGTCATCAGGGATACCGAGTCACCGTCGTTCTCCGTGCGGTCGACCGCCGACAGGAGGGCGATATTCTCCAGGTAGTCCGCGATTTCCGTCTTGGGCTTCCCTTCCCCGTTGCCGTTGGCGTAGTTTTCGTGCTCTTCGTCAAGGAAGTAGGAGATGCCGTTCATGAGCTCGTCGATATTGCGGCTTCTTTTTTGGCCGTCATTGTCTTCATCATCCTTATACAGTGCGTAGATGCCTGTCTTGTTGATGATGTTCGTGGCGGTCTCGAAAGCGTCGTTGTCGGCGTTTTCCGCCGCAAGGGAATCGATGAGGGTGATGAATGACTGGACGGCCTTGATGGGTTTGGGCTTGAGCCCGCAGTCATCGTGTCCGAGGTCCTTGGCCTGCTGGTAAAGCGAGAGGCCCGTGACGGAGGCGCGGGCAAGGAGTGAGTTCAGCGTCTCGTCGCTGATGCCGCGTGCAGGCTTGTTGCAGACCCTCTTGAACGCTTCATCATCATCGTGGTTGATGACAAGTTTCACGTAGGCGATAACGTCCTTGATTTCCATGCGCTCGAAGAAGGACATGCCGGAATAGATGACGTACGGAACGTGCTGCTTGAGAAGGGCATCCTCCAGCTCCCGTGCCTGGGCGTTAGTCCTGTAAAGGATGGCCATGTCGTTCCACGGTTGACCGAGCTCGTGGGCCTTTGCCATGCGTTCGGCGATGAAGCGGGCTTCCAGGCGGTCGTTCTTGACGAACTTGAGTTCGATGTTGCTCCCGCCGCTGCGGGAGGCGAAGCAGTTCTTGTCAAGGCGGTTCTCGTTATAGTGGATAAGGGCGTTAGCCGCATCCACGATGTACGGAGTGGAACGGTAGTTCGTCTCCAGACGAAATTCCCTGCATTTGTCGTGGTCGTTCCGGAAGTTGAGGATGTTTTCAATCCTTGCACCCCGGAAGGCGTAGATAGACTGGGAATCGTCCCCCACGACGCAGACGTTGCCGTGTACGGCGGTCAGTATCGTGAGAATCTTATATTGGATGACGTTCGTGTCCTGGTATTCGTCCACAAGGACGTAACGGAAACGGGAGGAGATGACTCTTGCTACGTCCGGGAACTTACTGAGAAGGTAGTAGGTATAGACGAGGATGTCATCGAAATCCATAGCGTTGGAGCGCTTGCAGCGCCGCATGTATCCGTCATAAATCTCCGCCATTTTCGTGCGTCCGAGTTTCATGTCGTACGAAACGAGATCGTTGTCATCTCTGTAGTCCGACGGAACGATGAAGGCGTTCTTGAGGAGGGAGATGCGGGAGGATACGTCCTTGAGCTTGTAGGTCCTCTCGAGGGTGCGCTTGCGCTCCTTGCGTTGCTCCTCGTTGAGGCTCTTGATGTATTCCTTATCTTTCCACTGGGGGCCGTAGATGGTTTCCCCGATGACGTCTTTCAGGCAGTTGTCCGCGTCTTCCTTGTCGAAGATGGTGAAGTTGGCCGGGAAGGTGATGTAGTCATGGTACTCCCTGAGGAAACGGATGAAGACCGAGTGGAAGGTCCCCATTACGAGCTGGCGTGCTTGCTCGCCTGCGAGCCGGGCGATGCGCTCGCGCATCTCCCCTGCAGCCTTCTTCGTGAAGGTAAGGGCCAGTATCTCCCATGGAGCCACGCCGTCAGCCAGATGCATGGCTATGCGGCTTGTCAGTACGCGGGTCTTGCCGGAGCCCGCTCCGGCATTGATGAGTACCGGTCCGTCCTTGGCCAGGACAGCAGCCCGTTGTTCTTGATTCAAATTTTCAAGTAAGGATTCGTACATATAAAGGTCGTCTTTTGTCGGTGATGTCGGTTCTTAAATTTGCGGAGGGCTCCCGTTGAAGTGGGCGCTTGCGCCCATAAGGCGGGGCACGACGCGGAACAAGGAACCGACTCCGTTCCGCGCAAGGGAGTAAAGCGGAGGCGCACCCTTGCACGGGACGGAAACCGATTTACCTTGAAGGAATGGCCAGGTTCTTTTTAAAGGTTGATATCTTGTTTGTTGGTATGCGTACGGTGTATCTCTTTTCTGCGGGGACAACACCCCGGAGATATTGGAGATTGAGTTCCTGAATGGTTTTAAAGGGCATATTGCACGCTTGGGCTATCTCCTCAAGCGTGATCCTGTAAGGGATATTCACAATGGTTGTAGGTGTCTTTTTATATGGTATCGGGAGCATGTTGTGCAGCGAGTGGAAGTATATCGTATAGAGCGCTGCAAGGAACGCCGGCATATATCCTCTTGTCTCCCTGGGGAGATACTGGTATATGTCCCAGTAATCAAGAGAAACAGCCTGTTCTACGGCTTTCATGACATTTCCGGAACCGCAGTTATAGGCACTGATGGCAAGCGGCCACGATTCCCATTTCTTGTATAGGTCACGGAGAATGCGTGCTGCGGTTTCCGTGGCTGTTTCCGGACAATAGCGTTCATCAATGGATGAAGAGCAGGTCAATCCGTAGGTTACTGCCGTATCGGGCATTATCTGCCACAGCCCTGCAGCTCCTGCGACTGACAGTGCGCGTGGGTTGAGGGCGGATTCGACGACCGCCAGGGCGGTGAGGTCCCCCGGGATGCCGTATGACTGGAAGACCTGGCGCATCTGTCCCTCCGTTGCGAGGTACTTGCCGAGTATTCGGAGGAGCTGTTTGCGGTGGTTGACGATGTAGTCGATGACTTGTTCTTCGAGTACATCGTTATACGGCACCATGAGCTCCGGCGGCAGGAGAGCGAGTCTCTCCTGCAGGACGCTCACCGGGGGGAGCGTCACGGGCTCCGCCTTGGCGGGGGCCGTCGCAGGAGCGGACGGGGCTGTCTCCTCTTCCTCCTCTTCCGCGAAGGCCCAGGTATCAAGACTCTCAATGTTCCCTTTCCAGTCACGTATGCCTATCGTGTCAAGATAGACCACCTGTCCTGTTGCCAGGGTTGGAAGGAAAATGGAGAGCAGAATGAGGAAGGTTTTTTTCATAGGGAAGTTGGCTTGTGGTAAATTTTCAATCTTCAATCAGGAACATTGCCTTTATGATTTCATCAGACAAGGTGTTGTTTTCGACGGCTCTTTTATCAATTGTAAGACAAGTTTCTTGGTTGTTTTGGATCATTGTTTTATAGTAGTCTACAACATTGAGTTCAGGAGTGTTTGCAAGCTCTTTTTTGTATTGTATCATGCTGTATTTGATTCGTCCTGGTATAATTGCTATACCAGTTAAGATGAATATGTTAGCAGCCGCATACGCGGCTATATCCATCATGCGTCTTTTTTTAGTTGGATATTCAAATGGCAAGATTGTTTCTGTTGAAAACTTTTCAACATTGTTTTCTTTCAGATAAAATGATATTTCTCTGATATAGTCAGCTAAGCGAATATAATTCAAATTCTGCTCTATTGTTTGATATCTTTTACCAGGAAAGATTTTCCAGAAGATATTCTTATCTGTTTCGAACACATAATTTTCGTATTTGTAATGTTCTAAATCTTGAGGTGATATAATACAATACCGGTGTTCCTGTACATTGATTTTGGAGATGATTATATCAAGTTCTTGCTTTTGGTGTTCTTTAAGAAAGTCATTATATGATTCTAACGATAGGAATAATCTTTCTTCCTTTTCATAATAAAAACAGACTTCT
>Ga0310695_10008213_pt1 | contig 16264 bp, 10 predicted proteins | sample RumenRJG_04DNA_FD_203882 | JGI IMG/M metagenome (GOLD analysis project Ga0310695, IMG submission 203882) | Bovine rumen microbial communities from Lethbridge, Alberta, Canada - RJG_04 (v2) (version 2) | ecosystem: Host-associated > Mammals > Digestive system > Stomach > Rumen | place: Canada...
TGTCCACCAACTGGCTGTTGATTGAGCCCTATCAGGATAAGTTGTTCTGTTGGGACGATGACGAGCAAGACGCTCATTATGAGCATCTGTGTGAAATGGCGATGGCGACCGATGAATGTGTCTTTGATGACTTCTATAATCAAGATGAATTTGACCGGCCAGAGGATGAGGCAATCTATTGGGCATTTGTGGAATTCCGATTCCTCTATGAGGTTGACCCTCCGGCACAAGGTGGCTTTGTCAATATTCTCGTGAAGGCATGGGACGCGCTTGATGCCTATCGCAAGGTGCAGAAGGCCGTGCTTGCCGAGGACCTCGAGCCCTTTAATTGGCTGCGCCTCACTCCCGTGTCTCGAGACCAGGACTGGGAAGACGAGGAGGTGGCAGCGCGTTTTCAACGCCTCTGGGATTGTGCCGAAGGCAGCAGTGAATGCCAGTGGGGCGAGATAACTGCTTATGAAAGATATGAGGACGAATGAAGCGTCTCGTGACAATGTCGTTTGAGTAAATACCGAAGTTGATGGCTGATATCCTGGCGATTATACATCCTATAGACAAGGAGATGCTACTGCTGGCGGCAAAATGGATGGGCTTTGCCGTCGTTGGTGTTGTGTTGGCTGTGTTAAGGGACTCTTTGAGGAATCTTGCGGGCGCGGCAATCCGTTTCCTGGTTTTGCGTTTTGCCAAAAAAGAGAATGTGACCTTCCACGAAATCCTGTGGGGAAAAACCGATCCTGATATTCCCGAGGATCCCGAGAATTACCGTGAGGATATCAAGCGATGGAATGTCGATAACGACAAGCAGAACGAGAAATATGGCCGGCGATTTTTCTATGTGTTGATTGCTGCTTTGCTGATGGCCTTTCTGGTCATGCAATTGGTTGAGGGACAACGGCAACGGGCTTATTTCGAGATGAGAGAGCATCCGCATGCGACCAATCCCGACATCCAGGAGGTCGTAGTCGCAACGCCTCTTGAAACACCCGATTCCGTCCGATAAATCAGATGGGTCATCTGGTTGTTGGGCGGGTTCATGAAGTTGTTTGAAAACTTTTTGTTAACTTTGCACCTTGAAAATTATTAAAACATCAATAGATAATCATGCCTAACAATAGCAGAGAAAAGAAATTGGAGGCCTTCGGTCGACTGCTCGACATTCTTGACGAGTTGCGCGTGAAGTGCCCGTGGGACCGCAAGCAGACCAACGAGAGCCTGCGCCCCAACACCATCGAGGAAACCATGGAACTCGCCGATGCCATCATGGGCGAGGATGACGATAAGATCCGCAAGGAACTGGGCGACGTGTTGCTGCACATCGTCTTTTATGCCAAGATTGGTGATGAGAAGGGCAAGTTTGACATCGCCGACGTGTGTGACGCCCTGTGCGAGAAGTTGGTTTTCCGCCATCCGCACGTCTTCGGCGAGGAGAAGGCCGACACTGCCGCCCAGGTGCTACAGAACTGGGAACTGCTCAAGATGAAGGAGAAGGACGGCAACAAGATGGTACTCAGCGGAGTGCCGCGCAGCCTGCCCTCGCTCATCAAGGCCGAGCGTGTCCAGGAGAAGGCCGCCAACGTGGGCTTTGACTGGCAGCACAAGGAGGACGTCTGGGACAAGGTCCGCGAGGAATTCAGGGAGGTCGAAGCCGAGTTGAAAGGTGACGACACGGTGGACCGCGAAAAAGAGTTTGGCGACTTGTTCTTCTCGCTCGTCAATGCGGCGCGCCTCTACGGCGTGCGCCCCGATAACGCCCTGGAACGTACCAACCGCAAGTTTATCGCCCGATTCAACTACATCGAGCAGAAGGCCAATGAGCAAGGTCGCCATGTCAACGAATTGACCCTAGCCGAAATGGACGCACTGTGGGATGAGGCTAAATCTCATAAATTAGGCGAATAAACATAACTATTCTAAAGTGATACTTTAATATAATCAGATAATAGAAGTACAGAAATAACTCCTAATTGAAAATGAAAGTCTGCGTAACCGAGAAACCCAGTGTGGCACGTGACATTGCCCGATTGCTTGGTGCCAACGATAGGCATGATGGCTACTTCGAGGGCAATGGCTATCAGGTGACGTGGACTTTTGGCCACCTGTGCGAACTCAAGGCACCCAACGACTACACCGACCAGTGGAAATGGTGGAGCCTGGGGCAACTGCCGATGATACCGCAACGCTTTGGTATTAAGTTAAAAGACGATGAAGGTATAAAGAAACAGTTTAATGTTATCAAGACTCTGATCGCAGGTGCCGAGGAGGTCATCAACTGCGGTGATGCCGGACAGGAGGGTGAACTCATTCAGCGCTGGGTTTACCAGAAGGCTGAGTGCGCGCGGCCCGTCAAGCGATTGTGGATTTCGTCATTGACCGACGAGAGCATCCGCAAGGGTTTCCAGCAACTGAAGGATGCCAGCGATTTTGATAACCTGTATTTTGCGGGACTGTCACGTGCCATCGGCGATTGGATTCTGGGCATGAATGCCACGCGCCTCTATACATTAAAGTATTCGCGTTCGCGTGATGTGCTCTCGGTGGGGCGTGTGCAGACGCCCACGCTCGCGATGATTGTCGCCCGCCAGCGTGAGATCGACAACTTTGTGCCCGAGAACTACTGGGAATTGAAGACCAAGTATCGCGGTGTGACTTTCAACAGCACCCGTGGCCGCTTCAAGACCGAGGGCGAGGCAAGCGATATTGTTGAGCGGATCAAGCAGTTGCCGCTCACGGTGACGTCGGTTGAGACCAAGAAAGGCCGTGAGGCGCCGCCTCGTCTGTTTGACTTGACCAGCCTGCAGGTAGAGTGCAACAAGAAGTTCGGCATGTCGGCCGACGATGCGCTACGCACCATCCAGTCGTTGTATGAAAAGAAAGCGACGACCTATCCCCGTGTCGATACCACCTACCTGAGTGACGACATCTATGCTCAAGTGCCTGGCATCATGCAGGCTATGGCGCCTTATGCCAACTTGACAGCCCCCGTGCTGGCACTCAGCAAGTTGCCTAAGAGCAAGAAGGTGTTTGACAACAGCAAGGTGACTGACCACCATGCCATTATTCCCACCAACGTCAATCCCGCTACTGTGGCGATGACCCCCGACGAGAAACGCGTCTATCATCTTATCGCCATCCGCTTTATCGCGGCCTTTTATCCTGACTGTGAGTTCAATACCACAACGGTGATGGCTCAGGTGGGTGAGTATGGCTTCAAGGCCACTGGCAAGGAAATCCTCAAGCCGGGCTGGCGTGACCTTTACAACAAGCCCAGCGGCAAGAATAATGATGAGGACGACAAGGAACGGCCTGATGAAGAGGAAAATGGCGTGATGCCGCACTTCGAGCAAGGGGAAAGCGGGCCGCACGAGCCATCGGTGCTCAAGCGCACGACGCAACCTCCCAAACCCTATACCGAGGGAACATTGCTGCGGGCAATGGAAACCGCCGGGAAAACGGTCGATGACGAGGAACTGCGCGATGCCATGAAGGAGAACGGCATCGGACGTCCATCAACGCGTGCCGCGATCATCGAGACGCTCTTCAAGCGCCGGTATATCCGCAAGGACCGCAAGAGCCTGGCGCCCACCATGGCAGGTATCCAACTCATCGACACGATACATGAACCTTTGCTCAAGAGTGTAGCGCTTACCGGGTTGTGGGAAAAGAAATTAAGGATGATAGAGCGTGGCGAATATAGCGCTGGTCAGTTTATCGATGAGTTGAAAACGATGATAGGCGAGATCGTGCTGAACGTGTTGCGCGACAACAGCAACGGGAGCATACAGGTTGAGCAGGGAAAACCGTCTAAACCCAAGTCCCCGGCTACAGCGGGTGGGGAAGGCAAACCCAAGAAGCCACGTTCCCCGCGGCTCAAGAGCATCGAGGAAATACCTTGCCCCGTGTGCGGTAAGGGTCATCTGGTGAAGGGGAAGACGGCCTACGGTTGCAGCGACTACGGGAACGGGTGCCACACTGTGCTGCCGTTTACCGACTATCCGGCCGACTTGACACCCGCCAAGTTGTCAAGCCTGGTAAAGAAGAAATTTAAAACCCCGAAATAATCGATGTCGATCATGGGCGATACGGTCCAATATGTGCTCGCGGGAATCATCGTGGCGGTTGCGGTCGCCGCGGTAGTACGTTCAGCCATGCGGGCAATAAAGAACAAACCCACGGCGCTAACTGCCTGTGCTGGTTGCAAATTACAGGAATTCTGCAACAAACCGGAGAAAAATTCTGCAAAAAAATGTGCCGATAAAGTTGCACAGGTCAAAAAGTCGCAGTAAATTTGCACCGCAAAATCACGAAGGGTCGCTTGGATGAGTGGTTTAGTCACCGGTCTGCAAAACCGGGTACAGCGGTTCGAATCCGCTAGTGACCTCGACAATGAGAATCGTCAGTCGTTTAACGGCTGGCGATTTTTGTTTTATACGTATTCGTGTCTAATGTGTTGAATATCACGAGTAAGTGAGCGAATACTTCAAGTGATCCTTTAAGTTCTTCTCAATTTATTCCCCTTTTTGTCATTATCCATTGGCATGGGCGCGGGTTTCTGGGGAGGGCTATTCGGCCAGTCGAGTCTTGCGCAATGATGTGGCCCTCGCTTCGCGACTTTGCGTGATTTCGGGTCATGACGCTCTCGCTGTATGGTTGCACTAGAGAGTAACTCTCACCCAAAAAGCATAGTCATAAATTCGCGCTAAGTCGCTAAGTGTCTAATATTAAGGATTTTATTATTTGCTGTCAACGGGAATCGGCGAGTTGCGTATCAGTATCATGAAATGAATGAATATCAGGAGCGCGCGATGTTCGCATCTATTAAAAAGGCAATGATATAGCAGTTGACCGTGAAAAGTTTTCTTTAGTTCGGCGAAGCCAATTCCGCTAAGAAAACGTAGTTCACGAACAATATTTCAAAATAAGTCGTTAAATTCGCATTAGCACCGCAGGGTCCGGGCCGAATCTACATCATTGCCTTGCAAAATATCTTCGCGACTTTTGCGCGAGTTGAAGTCGCTGAATAGAGTCGCACTAAGGAATCTTGTTGTTAAATTTCCATAATAACGATTAAAATTGATGAAATATATCTTTGTTGTCTTGTAATAATGTGTCAAAATAAGTACTTTTGTGCACCCGAATGGGAATTAATGGACTCCGGTGGCATCCTCTGATGGCGGCTTCTTAAAAATCGGCATTCCAAGCATTTGATTCCCAGATAGATATGACTTCTCCACTAGTTCATTGCTGTTATTGCATTGAGCCCCTACTATTGCACACAAAAAAGAATAACATAAATGATAAGTAAATGGAATTACTTACCTCTAACATCCGACGAACGCATTGCCGAGGAGCAGTTGGCGGCCCAGTTCCCCAATTGCCCCGCGATCGCTCGGCTGTTGGTGCTCAGGGGCTTGAAAGACGCGGATGCGGTCCACGACTTCCTCTACCCATCGCTCCAGCAGTTGCACGATCCGTTCTTGATGAAGAACATGGACAAGGCAGTGGCAAGGCTCAACAGGGCGTTAGGGGCCAAAGAGAAGATCATGGTGTACGGAGACTACGACGTGGACGGTACCACGGCAGTAGCGCTCGTCTATAAGTATCTTCAAAACATTTACTCCGACCTGGTGTACTATATCCCGACACGCGATGACGACGGGTATGGTATCTCGCTGCAGAGCATCGACTATGCGGAATCCATCGGAGTGAGTCTGATTATTGTGCTCGACTGCGGAATCAAGGCAGTTGACGAAATCGCCTATGCCAAGGAGAAAGGCATAGACTTCATCGTGTGTGACCACCATGTCCCGGATGATGTCTTGCCCGATGCTGCCGCTATCCTCAATCCCAAACTTGTGGACGACACTTACCCCTACAAGGGACTGTCGGGTTGTGGTGTGGGCTTCAAGTTCATGCAGGCGTTCTCCAAGAGCAATGGTTTGGGGTCGATGTACAACCTCGACGCCATGCTCGATCTGGTGGCCGTGAGCATTGCAGCCGACATCGTGCCGCTCACTGGCGAGAACCGTGTGATGATGTTCTATGGCCTGCGGCGGTTGAACAACAATCCCAACGTCGGCCTGCGCAGCATCATCCGCACCTGTGGCCTCAATCGCCACGAACTCACCATCAACGACATCATCTTCAAGATCGGCCCTCGCATCAATGCGTCGGGCCGCATGGAGTCGGGCCAGGAGTCGGTCGAACTGCTCGTGTCCCGCAACATGCAGAGCGCTATGGAGATTTCCAAGCGCATCGATCAATATAACAGCAACCGCAAGGAACTCGACAGCCAAGTCACCGTCGAGGCCAACGAGATCATTGACCGCCATGCCCAGGTGCTTGATGGCAAGAAGCCCATCGTCATCTATGACCGCAATTGGCACAAGGGCGTCATCGGTATCGTTGCCGCCCGACTGGCCGAATTGTACTTCCGCCCCTCGGTTGTGCTGACCTACTATGCCGACGGCATTGCCACCGGATCGTCACGCTCGGTGCGCGGTTTTGACGTCTATGCGGCCATCAAGTCGTGCCGCGACCTGTTAGAGACCTTCGGCGGACACACCAACGCGGTGGGCCTGTCGATCAAGGAGGAGAATATCCCCGAGTTCCGCCGTCGCCTGACGGAGTATGTGGAGGAGCACATCGAGGACGAGCAGGTGACCCCGGCCATGGACATTGACTGCGAAATCTCGTTCAACGACATCAACGGTTCGTTGCTGCGCTACCTGCGCATGCTCAACCCCTATGGCCCGGGCAACAGTAAACCCGTGTTCATGACCCGCAAGGTCTATGATGCCGGTTCCAGTAAGGTTGTCGGCAAGAAGATGGAGCACATCAAACTCGACCTTGTCGATGAAGAGGGCAACAAGGTGCTCAATGCCATCGCCTTTGGCCAGGCACGCTTCGACGAGGCGCTCAAGGCCGGCAAGGCCATTGACATCTGCTACACGATCGAGGAGACCCGTCACCGCATGACGACCTCGGTGCAACTCATGGTCAAGGCCATCAGACTGCACGATGATGCCGAGTGAGCCCAGGCCCATTCTTGACATTCTCAAGAAGTATTGGGGATATGACGCCTTCAGGCCCTTGCAGCAAGACATCATCGAGTCGGTGCTTCAAGGCCGCGACACGCTGGGGCTGATGCCCACAGGTGGCGGCAAGTCCATCACATTCCAGGTACCCACGATGGCCATCGATGGCATGGCCCTTGTGGTCACGCCCATCATCTCGCTGATGAAGGACCAGGTGGACCGCCTGCGCTCACTGCGCATCAAGGCCACCTACCTGTATGCGGGCCTGACGCGGGCCGAGGTCAACCGCACCTATGAGAAGTGCCTGTATGGCAACTGCAAGTTCCTCTATGTCTCCCCCGAGCGGCTGCAGTCCCACTCGTTCCTCGAGCGGTTGCGCCAGATGCCCGTCAAACTCATCGTCGTCGATGAGGCCCACTGTATCTCGCAATGGGGCTATGACTTCAGACCGTCATTCCTGCGCATAGTCCAGGTGCGCAAACTCTTTCCAGAGGTTCCCGTGCTGGCCCTCACGGCGACAGCAACGCCTGTGGTGGTCGAGGATATCCAGCGGTGCCTCGGTTTCAAGGTGCCCAATGTCTTCTCGATGAGTTTTGCGCGCAGCAACTTGTCCTATGTCGTGCGTCCCACCGAAGAAAAGGTTTCCGAACTCATCCACATCCTGCGCGCGGTTCCGGGGACGGCCATCGTCTATGTGCGTTCACGCCAACGCACCAAGCAGATCAGTGACGAACTCAACCGCGCCGGCATCCATGCCGACTACTATCATGCCGGGTTGTATGTGGAGGACAAGGAGGACAAGCAGACCAAGTGGACCAGCGACGAGTGCCGCGTCATGGTGGCGACCAATGCCTTCGGCATGGGCATCGACAAGCCCGACGTGCGACTGGTGGTCCACGTCGATGTCCCCAACTCGCTGGAGGAATATTACCAAGAGGCGGGTAGGGCAGGCCGTGACGGCAGGCGTTCTTATGCCGTGCTGCTGGTCAAGCACACCGACCAGCGCACCCTGCGCCGCCACATCACCGAGGCTTTTCCCGACAAGGCCTTTATCCGTAGCGTCTATGAGCGCATGGGGAATTTCCTGGGCGTCAGCCTGGGCGAAGGCTATCAGCAGATGTTTGACTTCAATTTCAACCTGTTTTGCCGCACGTTTGACCTCCCCGTGCTCCCCACCCATAATGCCCTGAAAATCCTCACCCAGGCCGGATACATTGAGTTTGTCGAGGAAATCGAGACCCAGTCCCGAGTGATGATACTGGCCCGCAAGGACGAACTCTATGACCTGGACACTGCGACCCCGGGTGCCGACCAGGTGCTGCAATCCATCCTGCGCCTCTACACGGGTCTGTTTTCCGATTATGTGTTCATCAACGAGGACGTGATTGCCTTCCGCACGGGACTCGATCAGGAAACCATCTACAAGTCCCTGCTTGAACTCACGCGCATGCACATTCTTCATTATGTGCCCCGCAAGCGCACCCCCTATATCATCTACACGACCTCCCGCGAGGAACCCCGGCATGTCCTCATCCCGCGTGCCGTGTATGAAGACCTGCGGCAGCGCATGGAGCAACGTGTCGAAGCGACAATCAACTATGCCTACAGCAAGGAGGGATGCCGCGAGCGCATGCTGTTGAGTTACTTTGGCGAGCAGGGCGATGGCACCGAGTGCGGCCATTGTGACCTGTGCATCGACCGCCGCAAGCGAGGCGATCACCAGCCCGACGACGTGCAGCAGGGAATCCTCTACATGGCGGGTTTGAGACCACGCCGCCTCGACGAATTCATCAACACCCTCTCATTTCCCCGTGATGAAATTATCTCGATGCTCTCCTTCCTCGTCGATGAGGGCTATGTCGAGCATCTTGACGACGACACCTACCGCGCCGTGTAACCCGGCAAACACCTTGCAACCCCTTAGCACAAAATAGAGAGCGGCCCCTCATCACAGGAGCCGCTCCTTATTTCTGATAGCCGCTGTCGGCGGGCTATGTGCTCATCATCACTTGATGACCTTGACAGCGCTGTGGCTGCCGTCGGTATAGGTGGTCACAACGATGGTCAGACCGTTGATTTCCTTCATCTCCTGACCCATGATGTTGTAGTAGCGAACGCCAGCAACAACCTTGTCAACGTCAGCGATCTCATCAACAGCGCCGGTGCCCTTGGTCAGGCGGTAGGCTGCGATGCTGCCACCGGGATAGTACTGATAGATGGTCACGCCAGCGCCATCCTCGTCAACCTCGGCATTGAGCCAGTCGCCCTGGAATGTGTTGGCATTGCCTGCAACGGTCGAGGCAACCTCAATAATGGGGGCCTCGGCACCCGACTCGGCGATTGCGAAGCCGTTCTGGTAGTCGGGCATGATGGGATAGATGAAGAACTCCTTGCCGTCCCAGATGAAGGGGAAGATGCCATTGGCATGACCCTTGCCGGGCAGGATGATGGGAGTGGCAATCAGGTTGTCACCGTCAAAGGTCAACTTGCTGGGATTGCCGCTGCGGTAAGCATATACCATGGCATCCTCGCCGTTGAGGTCCTTGTAGTAGTTGATGACGGTCGAGGTCTGGCCGGTCAAGCCGTCACATGCTGCATTGTAGGACTCGTCGGTGTTCACCTCGCCATCGGTGATGGTCATGATGGCCACGCCGGTGGTAAACGGATTGTTCTCGTCGTTGGTGTTGCCGCCGGTCAAGTACAGTGAACCGTTCTCCATGAGGTTACCCTTGGCAAAGCCGATGAAGTCACAACGGCCCAGCAGGCCACACTCTTCGGGCACGGTGTATTCCTTCGTCTCACCGGTCTGCGGGTTGATGACCTTGATGGTGGCCTCGGTCCACGAGCCGGGGAATGTGGCATTGCTGACAACCAGGTTGCCGGCCTCGTCACGGGTCAGACCGCAGTTGGCGCCACCGGGATAGGTAGTGTCGGTCAAGCCGTTCTTGCCCAGAACCAGGATAGTCTGGTTTGCCTTGTCGTTGATATAGAATTTGGAGTTCATGCCGAAACCTTGACGGACGTCGTTGGTGGTGGCCATGATTGAAGTCAGGTCATTAACTTCCCACACCTTCTTCAACTGATAACTCTCCTCAACGGGACCACTGCCGGCCGGGTTGACAACCAGGGTCTTGTTCTCGAGGTTAACAGTCAGGTCATAGGTGCCATCGGCAATCTTGAAACTGTTGGCTGTGCCAAAGTTGCCCAGACCGATTTCCACACCGTAGAGGTCTTCGGCCAGCAGGTAGTCGTTCTCGATCGCGCCGATGCGGTAGGCCGAGATGCCGCTCCAGTCCTCGCTGTTCTCGCCCAACTTGGTCGTGAACTGGAAGTAACTGTAGTTCACACCGTCATTCTCGTCGATGTTGTTGCCCGTCGTGGTGATCTGGGCGGTGAAGATGTTGCCGTCCTCGGTATCCATCTTGAAACCCTTGCTGGGATCCCAGCCGCCATTGTCATTCACGTCGCCCAGGACATAGAGTTCACCGGTCGTGGGATCAAAGGTGCCAGCCTGAACGGTCTCGACGGTGATTTCCTTGGTCTCGGGGTTGAAGTTGATGGTCACGTCATAGAAGCCGCTCTCGTCAACCGTGACAACATAGTTATCATCGGGCCAAGCAAAGCCCCAGTCATGGTTGCCCACAACCTTGAACTTCAATTCGTCACCTGCCAGTTGGCAACCATACTTGGTCAGCGTGTAGGTGCCGTCATCCAGTTTCAGCATGTTGTTGGTCTCATTGCTGGGATCCCACTCGGTGCCAAATACCGATGACGGAGTGCCAGCAACAGTATAGGTGTCGATGACGATGGGGGCCACATATCCCTCAATCTTGAATTTCGAGATGTAAGGATTGTAGGTGATAACATACTCGCTGCCCGTGCCAGTGAACTTGTACGAGCCATTGCCGTTGCCGGCAGCCTTCTGGGTCGTGATCCAGGAGCCCACGGTGACTTCCTCGTTGGCGCCAAGCGGGCCAATGCGGTATTCGTTGTTGAACGTGGTCCAGTCACCTGCCGCGGCCAGATTGTCGGCGAGCACAAAGTAGATCGTACCATTAACGGTACCCTTGACACTGTAGAGACCATCGCTGTTCAAGGTCATCTCCAGGCCATTGCTGGGGTCCCATCCGTTGCCGAATGGTGCCTCACCCACCAGATAGTATGCTGCCTGTGATGTCAAGGCAAACATAGCCATCGAAGCAAATAGAGTAAAGATTTTTTTCATAGACATAAAAAATAAATCGTTGAACAATATTAATAAAAATTTGGTTATTTCTTGACTAATAATCGTTTTGTCACCACAAAATCTAATAAGATGATATGCAATGATATCGCAAAGGTAACAAAGTTATTTTTAATCAACAAGCAAACTTGAAAAAAACGTCAATCTATTCATTAAATATCGTGATTTCTCTCGTCAACAGCCCGTGTCTGGCGACTATCGGCAGTCTTGTGACGGCCGAGAACCCCCAAAAAACCGATAACGTGTAAATATACTCATAAAAAATACTTGGTTCGGGAAATAAGTTGTACTTTTGCAGCAGTTTTCAAATCAATTTAGAGATAGATTAGAGAAAGAAAATTTAAGTCATGGCAGAAAAAGCAAAAGTCCAGTTCCGTCAGAGCATCGTCGTTCGCTTTTCGGGCGATAGCGGCGATGGTATGCAGTTGGCTGGCAACATCTTTTCAAATGTGAGTGCGGGACTTGGTGACCGCATTTCCACGTTCCCCGATTATCCCGCCGAGGTGCGCGCTCCCCAAGGCTCACTGGGCGGTGTTTCTGGTTTCCAGGTCCACATCGGCCATGGAGTGCACACCCCTGGTGATGAGTGCGATGTGCTCGTTGCGATGAATCCTGCGGCCCTCAAGCAGAACGCCCAGTTCCTGCGCAAGGGTGGCGCGGCAATCGTCGATATCGACACCTTTACTCAAGCCGGCCTCGACAAGGCGCTTTACACGACCGACGACCCCTATGAGGAGTTGAACCTCAAGGCTCAGGTCATTGAGGCTCCCATCACCACGATGGTCAAGGAGGCCCTCAAGGACACTGGCATGGACTTGAAGGCACAACTCAAGTGCCGCAACATGTTTGCCCTGGGTCTCGTGTGCTGGCTCTTCAACCGTCCCATGGAAGCCCCGTTAAAGTTCTTGAAGGCTAAGTTTGCCGACAAGCCTGACATCTATCAGGCCAACGAGTTGGTGATCAAGGGTGGCTACAACTACGGCCACAATATCCACGCCACCGTATCGACCTACCGCATCCAGAGTGATGACGTCCGCCCCGGCACCTATACCGACGTCAGCGGCAACAAGGCTACCGCGTGGGGCCTGATTATGGCCTCGGAGATGAGCGGTCGTCCCTTGTTCCTGGGCTCTTATCCCATCACCCCCGCTACCGACATCCTTCATGAACTGGCCAAGCGTCGTGACCTCGGTGTCAAGGCCATCCAGATGGAGGATGAGATTGGTGGCATCTGCTCGGCTATCGGCGCTTCATTTGCCGGTCACCTGGCAGTGACCACGACATCAGGTCCTGGCTTGGCGCTCAAGAGCGAAGCCCTGGGCCTGGCAGTGATGGCCGAGTTGCCTCTCGTCCTGGTTGACGTGCAGCGTGGCGGCCCCTCGACCGGCCTGCCCACCAAGACCGAGCAGACCGACTTGAATCAGGCCCTGTATGGCCGCAGTGGCGAGAGCCCTCTGGTGGTTCTTGCCGCCGCATCACCCACCGATTGCTTCAAGATGGCCTTCCAGGCAGCACGCATCGCCATCGAGCACATGACTCCCGTCATCTTGTTGACCGATGCCTTTATCGCCAACGGCTCGTCGGCCTGGCGCATCCCCGAGGAGGGTGAGTACCCCGTTATCAAGCCCAACTATGTCCCCGAGGCGTTGAAGGCCACGTGGACCCCGTTTATGCGTAATGCCCTGGGCATCCGCTACTGGGCCATTCCCGGCACACCGGGTCTGGAACACGTCGTCGGTGGTCTGGAGAAAGACTACAATCTGGGCGTGCTCAGCAACGACCCCATCAACCATGCCCACATGGTCGAGACGCGCCGCTTGAAGATCGCCAATGTCGCCAACGACATCCCCGAACTCAAACTCAAGGGCGACACCGGAGCCGACACCATCATCCTGGGATGGGGCAGCACCTATGGTCACATCCTGGATGCCGTCAATCGCTTGAATGAAGACGGATTCAGAATCGCGATGACCCACATCCGCTACATCAACCCGCTGCCCAAGAACACAGCCGAGTTGCTCAGCCGTTTCAAGACGGTGATCGTGGCCGAGTTGAACAACGGCCAACTGGCCAGTTACCTGCAGAGCAAGATACCCAACCTGAACATCTGCCACATCAACAAGGTGCAGGGACAGCCGTTCCTGGTTCAGGAGATAGTTGACGGAGTTAAAAACATCATGATGGAGGAGGAATTGTAATGGAAAACAACGAGAAAATTCAGCAGCCCGTGGCCCACAAGCCACTAGATTACAAGAACAACCAGCCCGTGCGCTGGTGCCCCGGTTGCGGCGACCATGCCGTGCTCAACGTCCTGCTCAAGGCGATGGCACAACTGGGCATCCCCACCGAGAAGACCGCTGTCATCTCGGGTATCGGTTGCAGTTCACGTCTGCCTTATTACACCAACACCTATGCCTTCCACACCATCCATGGCCGTGGCGGCGCTGTGGCTACCGGCTTCAAGACCGCTAACCCCGACATGACCGTCTGGCAGGTGTCGGGCGACGGTGACTGCCTCGCCATCGGCGGCAACCACTTCATCCACGAGGTGCGCCGCAACATCGACGTGAATCTGCTGCTCTTGAACAACCGCATCTACGGTCTGACCAAGGGCCAGTTCTCACCGACCAGTGCCCGCGGCTTCAAGTCCAAGTCGTCGCCCTATGGCACCGTGGAGGATCCCTTCATTCCCGCCGAATTGACCTTTGGCGCCCGCGGCACCTTCTTTGCCCGCAGCCTCGACGTCGAGTTGGGAATCAGCCAGGAGGTGATGATGGAGGCCGCCAAGCACAAGGGTTGCTCGGTAGTGGAAATCCTGCAGAACTGCATGATTTTCAATAACGGCATCCACAGTTATATTACCGACCGTGAGCATCGTGCCGACCGCACCATCCATCTTGTGCATGGCGAGAAGATGATCTATGGCAAGGACAAGAACCGCGGCCTCGTTCAGGACGGTTTCGGCCTCAAGGCCGTGACCATCGGCGAGGATGGCTATACCATCGACGACGTGCTCGTTCACGACGCCCACTGCGAGAGTTTCTTCCTCCACCAGATGCTGGCGATGATGGACGGTACCGACCTTCCCGTGGCCCTCGGTGTTATCCGTGCTGTCGATGCTCCAACCTACGAAACAGCCGTTGCCGAGCAGGTCGAGGAGGCCAAGGCCAAGCATGGCTTCACCTGCTTGCACGACGTGATCATGGCCGGCGACACCTGGAACGTGGAGTGATCGCTCACTCTACCGGCACAGGTCACATGTGTGTGTGATAAATTAAAGAGCGACCCCATTGAGGGCCGCTCTTTAATTATTTGATTATCTGTCGATTGGATTTACTTGATTACCTTGGCCACGCTGGTGGTACCGTCGGTATAGGTCGTAACAGCGATGGTCATGCCAGCGGCCTGCGGCATCTCCTGGCCTGCCATGTTGTAGTAGCGCACGCCGGCAACGGACTTGCTGGCGTTAACCTCGTCAACATCAACTCGACCGCCCTTGGCAACATAGGCCCACATGGACATCTCCATCGTGTCCATGTCATAAGCGAAGTGGATACCCAGGGTATAGGAGTAACCGACATTGATGTAGTAGCGGTTAGTGCCCGGATACAGAGGATTGTTCTCGGCAAGGCCCAAGTCGGCAGGTGTCATGTCCTGGATTGCTCCGTAGGGCTGGCCATTAGCCACAAAGTAGAATCCGCAGTATTCATAGAACATCGGGTACTCGATGTTCAACACGTCAATATAGTCGGCGTTCATGCCCGGCTGGAGTTCGTCATAGATTACATCTCCGTTCGGGAGAACGCGTGCCAGCCAGTAGCCCTCCTGGGGCACCTCGGGCTGCGGCGTCTCTTCCTTGGCGGGAATTGTGACTACGGCACTGGCGGGGAAACTGAGAGCGCCCTCATAGTCGGCGATGGCCCCGAAATAATAGGTGGCATCTTCGTCAGTGCGAGGAATAACACACGGATTCGGGAGTGTGTTATAACCATCGTCGCCTTCCGCACCATATTCTCCATATAAATGAATAGTATAACCATAACCATAGGCGTCGGTCATCACCGCTTCGATGGTGTATGAGTCCTCTCCTTCGGTGACAATGATTTGAGGTTTGAACGCCGGAACTGTAATCTCAAAGGTGGCTTCGTCGCTCACGAGTTTGCCTTCCTCCTGGGCCGTTGCCGTAAATGAGTAGGTGTGATCTACCTCATCACGATAAATCCTGAAGGGATTCTCTGCATACTGACCATCCAGGTAGAGGTTGACTTCGCCTTCACCGACAGCCTCAACAATATAGCAGAAGTACTCATTATCCCACGGATATTGAAGGTTGATTGTGGGTGTTGCGGTCTTCTCGGTGGGATCGGAGAACACGGTCACAATAATCTGGGTGCAGCGCACCTGTGAGTTGGCCTTGAAGTAGTAAGTGTCCCTTGTGTTGAAACCTTCGGTATCAAATGTGCCGACATTATCCGTATAGGTGTAATCACCGCCAGGCATATTGTCCATGGTTGTCAGGTTGCCAGGGCCATACTGGGAAGTGCCATCGGCTGTGCAGATGAATTCGATGGATTTCAGACGGCCATAGAAGATTCCATACTCCCCGTGGTAGAGGTTTTCCCAGTCAACATCAACATCTACAGTGATTATGTTGGCATTCTCCTCGGTGTAAGCAAACAAGCGATACTGATTATCGTTAATCGTACCCCTGTCAACAGTGATGGTCACACCGCCCTTCGAGAGGGTGAATGTGTCTCCTGTTACATTCCCGCCAGTGGTGACATCCTTGTCCTGAGCGGGGTCAAACGTGATAACCTGTTCAGCCATCGCATTGCCAGCCAGCAGCAATGAGGCTAATAGAAAAAGTAATTTTTTCATAATAGAATAGTTTAGATGGAGAATAAAAGTTAATAAATACGGTGAAAAAACAGATATAGTTTTCAGTTGTCAAATATATAGGAAAAATCCCATTTATGCAACATTTCTC
>Ga0310695_10008214_pt1 | contig 16260 bp, 10 predicted proteins | sample RumenRJG_04DNA_FD_203882 | JGI IMG/M metagenome (GOLD analysis project Ga0310695, IMG submission 203882) | Bovine rumen microbial communities from Lethbridge, Alberta, Canada - RJG_04 (v2) (version 2) | ecosystem: Host-associated > Mammals > Digestive system > Stomach > Rumen | place: Canada...
GACATGCGGAAAGCGATGCTGCTGTCAATACCGAATATCAGTTGCGCTCAATTAATGATGTGATTGACTCATGTATTACTGACCCCTTGTTGGCCAAAGTCCTGGTGGGATCACTCCCCTTATATGCTGCGGAAAAAGACAAGACCCCTTTCTCTACCCATGCTTTCATTATGGACTTTTATAACCAGAGTGCATACCGAATAGTGGGTGGTAGCGACAGGATTGCACTATCGATGGCTCAGACTATTGAGAAATATGGTGGACGCGTAATTGCAAATAGCAAAGTGACAAAGATTATTTGTGACGAAACTCGTGCCACTGGTGTAGAGGTCAACGGAAGCGACGTGTTGCCTTGCGACTATGTCATATCTGATGCTCATCCACAACGAACCCTTGAACTCATTGATTCCAAGCTCATACGTCCTGCTTTTCGAAATCGCATTAATTCCATTCCCCAGACCATAGGTGGTTTCTCCGTGTACTTAGAGTTCAAAGATAATATTGTTCCCTATCAGAACTATAACTTCTACGGCTATAACTACGGCACGCCCTGGGACTGCGAGAAGTACGACGAGGGGACGTGGCCCAAGGGATATCTTTATATGCATTTCTGCCAGGAGGAGCGTCCGCAGTATGCCAAGACGGGTGTCATTCTCTCATACATGCACATGAGAGACGTAGAGGCGTGGAATGGAACCCGTCCGGGACACCGGGGTGCAGACTACGAGGAGTTCAAACGGCGAAAGGCAGAACGGCTGCTGGACAGTGTGGAACAACAGTTCCCTGGACTGCGTTCAAGCATTAAACACTATTATACCTCTACCCCATTGACGTACTACGACTATACGGGCACCGAGGGCGGAGGTATGTATGGTGTGGCCCGCGATATCCACCTAGGGGCAGCAGGCAGGGTTCCCCACCGCACCAAGATACCCAATGTGCTGCAGACGGGTCAGAACATCAACTCGCACGGCATCCTGGGAGTAACCGTCGGGACCATCGTCACCTGCAGCGAGCTGCTGACAGCAGAGCACATCTACCAACAAATCATGGAGGCCAATAGGATATGAAACAACGGGTCGTCATCATAGGAGCAGGACTGGGCGGGCTCTTCACGGGCGCCCTGCTGAGCAAGGAGGGTTTTGAGGTAACCGTCCTGGAGAAGAACGCGCTCATAGGCGGCGGTCTGCAGACTTTTCAGCGTTTCGGCGAGCACTTTGACACGGGGATGCACATCATAGGCGGCATGCAGCCGGGCGGCAACACGTGGCGTATCTGCCGGTATCTGGGCATACTGGATAAGGTGAAGCTACGTGATGTCGATGACGACTGTACGGACCGGCTATACTTTGCGGAGGACCACACCTGCTACACCCTGGCAAAAGGGCGCGAAGGATTTGTTGACTCGCTGGCGCGCCGCTTTCCCGAGGAACGTCAGAACCTGGAGCGTTATGTAGAGGACATTTTCAGGATATCGGACGCCATCGACCTCTTCAACCTGCGTCCCACGGAAGGACAGATGACTTATTTCACACAGTCGGACGAGTTCCTGACGGCTGCCGACGAGTTCATTGCCAAACATACCGGCAACAGGAAGCTGCGCAGTGTCCTGGCGTATATGAATCCACTCTATGGCGGCAGGGCGCACGAGACACCGGCCTATATCCATGCCATCATCAGTACACTGTATATCAAGGGAGAAAGCAGGTTTGTCGATGGCAGCAGCCATTTTGCCCAATTGCTGGCCGACCTGATAACGGGTCAAGGTGGACGGGTGCTCACCAGCAGGAAGGTGGAGTGGATAGAGGTTAACGACCGACGGGTGGACTATGTGCTCGACAAAGACGGCAACAGATATACGGCCGACTATTACATCTCGGACATCCATCCGTGTACGCTGTTGCAGCTGACTGGCGAGAAAGCCTTTCCGAAGTCGTACCGTGAGCGGCTTAACGCCATCCCCAACAGCCACTCGGCCTTCTCGCTGTATGTCAAACTGAAGCCCGGGACGTTTCCATACCTGAACTATTCGGAGTATTACATGACGCGCTACGAGGATGTATGGAACTTCTCGCGCACGGACCGTCCGTGGCCCCTGGGATTCCTCATGATGACACCCCCTGTAACGGCACAGAGCGAGTATGCGTCGAAGGTTCTGGTGACATCGCCCATGCCGTTCGATATGGTAAAGAGATGGGAAGACACCACCACCGGACACCGGGGCGCGGACTACGAGGCGTGGAAGCGGGAGCGGGCCTGCGAACTGTTGTCGCAGATAGAGGACGTCCATCCTGGATTCAGCCATTGCATAGAAGACATGAACACAGCGTCGCCACTCACCATACGGGACTTCTATGCCGTCAAGGACGGTAGCATCTGCGGCTTCAGCAAGAACTGCCAGAATATGGCATTGTCGCAGCTTCCTGTTGTCACCAAGGTAAGGAACCTGCTGCTGACGGGACAGAACAACAACCTGCATGGATTCTGCGGTGTGCCACTGACTGCTATCAGCACCTGCGAGGCCATCCTGGGACAGAACTATGTCATTAACAAGATAAACGCATGCGGAGAGTAATAGCCATCCTGTCGCTCGTCATGTCGCTGACGACATGCTACGCCCAGACGAACATCTGGGAAGGGACCTCGTGCAGCAAGAAGGTTACACTGACTCCGTTTCCTGCAGACGGTCGGGGCAACTTGGCTGTCATAGTGTGTCCGGGAGGCAGCTACTTCTGGCACGATACGGAGACGGAGGGAATGGAGGTGGCCCGATGGCTTCAGGGCAACGGCATCGCTGCCTTCGTACTGGATTATCGCACGGCGTACGTCCCGGCCTTCATCACCCACTTCCGACTGCTATTCAGGGGCAACAGGTACCCCGACCCGCAGGACGACCTGCGTCAGGCCATCAGACACCTGAAGAAGCATGCGGAACGCTATGGCATCGACACCACCCGAATCGGGGTGATGGGCTTCTCGGCAGGTGGTCATCTGGCTATGTCGGGTGCCCTGCTGTTTCAGCAGCAGGACCGTCCCGCTTTTGTCGCCCCCGTCTATCCGGTGGTCACGATGACCAGGGATTGCGTCCATAAGCGCTCCCGAAGAGGACTGCTGGGCGACTCGCGGACCAGGAACCAATCGCTGAGACAACTCTTGTCACTGGAAGAACAGGTCACACGTGATTGTCCCCCTGTTTTCCTGGTCAATTGCGAGGACGACCCCGTCGTGGACTACAGGAATTCCGTCTTGCTCGACTCGGCGCTGACCGCCCATCAGGTTCCCCACAGATACCTGTTGTATAAGACCGGCGGACACGGCTTCGGGGCAAGCGACACGAAGGGCACCCCTGAATGCCGCCAGTGGAAAGCTGAGTTTATGAATTGGATTAAAACAATATTTTGAGATATGGTAAAGAACCCGGAATTTGACGACATCCGTCCCTATTACGAAGACGAGATACCAGCTGCCATGCAACGCATAGCCGATTGTGACGTATTCCCCCTGTTGGCCTCTTTCGTCTATCCCAACGAGCATATAGATGCAGTAAGGGAGAGAGTCCGCAACTTCAAGACCGTCAGGGAGTTCCAGCACGACACGATGTTCCGTGTCAACGAGCAGATCATTGCCCGGAGCATGACCAATTTCTCGGTCTCCGGCCTGGAGCAGCTGAGTCCCGACGAGCACTATCTCTATGTGTCCAACCACCGCGACATCATGCTTGACGCCAGTCTGCTGCAATACTACCTTGTACTCAAGGGCTTCGAGACCACGGAGATTACCTTCGGGGCCAACCTTATGATGAATCCCGTGGTGATTGACGTGGGCAAGAGCAACAAGATGTTCAAGGTGGAACGCCCGGGCAATGACATCAAGGAGTTCTACCGAAGCTCGTTACACCTCTCCAGCTACATACGCTATGCCATCAGGGAAAAGAAGCAGTCGGTATGGATTGCCCAGCGCAACGGAAGGACCAAGAACGGCATTGACGCCACCGACCAGGGCATCATCAAGATGTTCTGCATGAGTGAGCCCAAGGACAAGATCAAGGCACTGGCCGACCTGAACATCGTACCCGTCTCCATATCATACGAGTGGGAGTCGTGCGACGTACTGAAGGCACTCGAGCTGTACGAGTCGCAGTACACCAAGTACACCAAGAAGCCCGGCGAGGATCTGAACAGCATCCTGACCGGCATCCTCCAGCCCAAGGGAAGGGTTCATATCGAGCTGTGCAAGCCCATCTCCACCAAGGAGCTGTCGGCCTTTGAGAACCAGACCAACAACGAATACCACAAGTCGGTGGCCCGCCTGATTGACAGCAGGATCAACACGGCCTACCGCCTCTACCCCAACAACTATATTGCGCATGACCTCCTATACGGTAACACAAAATATAAAGACAGATATACGGAAGAGGAATACAATACCTTTATGAGACACTTGTCGGCTCTGGACAGGTATGACACCTGTGACCTGGACCAACTGCGCGAGATTTTCATCAGCATCTATTCCAACCCTGTAGATAACATATAGAACGATGGTAGGACTTGTCATCAGACTCTTCGACTACATGAGGAAGCACCGGACGCAGGGCGTTCTGGGCTTCGTCCTCATCACGCTGGTCCCGGCGTTCCTCCTCACAGGCCAGACCTACAAGGAGGACATCTCTGATTTCCTGCCACTCAACAACAAGTACCACAAGGCCCTGCAGGTTTACCAGGACATCTCCGGAGCCAACAGGGTCGTCGCCATCTTCCAGTATCGCGATACTATTGATAGTGATGCCGACAGCATCGTCCTTTCCATCGAACGGTTTGTCACCCATCTGAAGCAGCATGACAAGGCCCGCGTGCTGACTGATTTGACATATAGGATAGATGTGGAAAAAGTCACGGAAACCACTGGTTTCGTCTATCGTAACATCCCCTATTTCCTGACGCCTGATGACTATACCCGCATGGACAGTCTCCTGGCTACTCCCGATTACATACACGACCGGATGACCAGTGGCAAGCAGCTGCTGATGCTACCCGTCTCAGGCATGATAGCCGGAAACTTCCAACGCGACCCGCTGGGGCTGTTCACCCCTGTTGTCGCTCAACTGCAACAGGCTACCAGAGACGTCGCCTTTGAGAACTACGACGGGTACATCTTCTCATCGGACATAAAGCGGGCGTTTGTCATGCTGACCTCGCCCTACGGCTCCAGCGAGACCGAGCAGAACGCCGCACTGCTGGCCCTGTTGCGACAATGCGCGGACGAGACCGAAGCCGAGATAGCCCCTGTAGGCATTCACTTCACGGGAGGTCCCGTCATTGCCGTAGGCAACGCCACGCAGATCAAGACCGACAGCATCCTGGCTGTCCTGCTGGCCGTCGTACTGATTATCGCCCTCTTGTTCTATGTGTTCAGGAGCGTCTGGCACCTGTCGCTCATCGTGTTGTCCATCCTGTGGGGCTGGCTGTTTGCCATAGGCCTACTGTCGTGTCTTCACAACCAGGTATCGGTCATCGTCATCGGCATCTCGTCCATCATTCTGGGCATCGCCGTCAACTATCCCCTCCACCTCATTGCCCATCTTCACCACACCCCTGATGTCAGGACGGCACTGAAGGAGATAACGCCGCCCCTGGTCGTCGGGAACATCACCACCGTAGGAGCCTTCCTGGCGTTGGTACCGCTGCAGTCCGTCGCACTCCGCGACCTGGGACTGTTCAGCGCCTTCCTCCTCATAGGAACCATCCTCTTTGTCCTGCTCTTCCTTCCGCATCTGTTGAAGAGCAGTGCCGGAAGCAACGAGGGCAACCTCCTTTTCAAGTATAGCGACATCGCTATCGAGAACCACCGGTGGCTGGTCTGCGTCATCGCCGTCCTCACCCTGTTCTTCGGTTACCAGAGCCTCCAGACGGGTTTTGATGCCGACATGAGTCATGTCAACTATATGACCGACGAGCAAAGGGCAGATATGGCCTGGCTGCAGTCCCTCACCGCCCAGTCGTCAGCCGACGAGGAAGTCTATGTCGTCTCCTCCGACTCGACCATCGACGGAGCCTTGACGAAGAGCCACGCTGTCCAGCCCCTTCTGCGCCAGCTGGAACAGGAAGGGCTTGTCACCGACCGACAGGGCTGCACGCGGTTCCTGTGCTCAAAGGCTGAGCAGCAGCAACGGATCGACCGCTGGAAAGCCTTTGTGCGGAAGTACGACAACGTCCTCCATCATACCGTTGTCGGGGAGGCAGCAAGGGAAGGGTTCGCACCCGACAGCTTCGACGACTTCTTCGAGCTGCTGCATAAGACCTTCGAGCCGCAGGACTTTGCCTATTTCCACCCCCTCGCCAGCACCCTCTTTGCCTCCAACCTCGTCCTCGACAATCCACAAGACGGATACCAGGTCATCGACGTCCTGAAAGTCAGTCCTGCGGAGACAAGTCGTGTCGTCTCACGGGTGGAGACCCATTCCGAGGCTCCGTTTGCTTTCGACGTGAAGAGCATGAACACCTCGATAGCCACCCGTCTCACCGACGACTTCAACTATATCGGATGGGCATGCGGATGCATTGTCTTCCTCTTTCTGTGGCTCTCCCTCGGATGTATCGAGCTGGCCGTCCTCTCCTTTATCCCTATGGCCGTCAGCTGGCTCTGGATCTTGGGCATGATGTCCCTCCTGGGCATCCAGTTCAATGTCGTCAACATCATCCTGGCAACGTTCATCTTCGGTCAGGGCGACGACTATACCATATTCATGACGGAGGGCTGCCAGTTTGAATACGCCTATCGACGGAAGATGCTGGCATCCTACAAGAACAGCATTATCCTCTCCGCACTCATCATGCTGATAGGCATCGGCACCCTGATGATAGCCCGGCACCCCGCCCTCCATTCCCTGGCCGAGGTCACCGTCATCGGCATGTTCTCCGTAGTCATCATGGCCTATCTCTTCCCACCGCTCATCTTCCGGTGGCTGGTTTACCGTCAAGGCAGCGAGCGGAGGCGTCCCCTCACCTGGCGAAGTATGCTCTCGCATCGAGGCGGCAACACGTCGAACATCCGGTTTGTCCAGGACTGCTATCGGTACAAGGGTGTGGACATCTCGTTCCCCGTTCGTCGTCAGTTAAGGAAATATACGAGGACTGGCATCTTCCAGAACATCGACTCGTCCCTCACTCCTGACACTAAAACCATCCTCGTCATCAACAACGGCTGGGGCGAGCTGTCCATGCTCCTTGCCCTGGAACATCCCCACATGAGATGCATCGGCATCGAGCAGGACGAGGACCGCTGTCTCGTGGCCCGATATACCGCAGAAGGCCGGGTTGACAACCTCACTGTCATAAGGGCAATAGACAGTACCCTCGACCTCAACAGCACCCTGACCGTCCTTGTTGACCCGACCGACCAGGACCTCACGATATACGAATATCTGAAACCCATTATCATCCATTAAGTATATGAAAGACAAGATAAGAACCATGCTCGAGGACGTGCTTCCTCTCGTAGATTTTGATGCTGATTTCCTGTTCAGCGAACTGGACTCCCTGGGAGTAACCACCATTCTCATGACGCTGTCCGACGCCTTCGGCATCAAGTTGGAATCTACCGATGCCACCCCCAGGAACCTCAAGTCGCTGGATAGCATTGTAGCCCTTGTTGAACGGAAGTTAGCAGAGAAATAACACGATGATACTAGAGGACTATATCGCACTCCATGCACGTCGCTGCCCGGACAAGCCCGCCCTTGTCTGCGGTCACGATACCTGTACCTATGAAGCGTTGGAAAACAGGATTCAGGAAAGGGCGATGCAGTTGGAGAAGGCGTCGTACAGGAAGGGACAGATAGTCTGTCTCCGTGCAGTGACCAGCATCGACTATCTGGTGACCTATTTTGCCCTCCATCGGATAGGCTGTGTCGTCACCCCCCTCGAGAAAGACCTCCCCGAGGATAGCTTCCAGAATCTCTCCCGGGAGCTCGGTTCCCATACGGTTCCAGACGGCACGGCAGACATCCTATATACCACCGGCACGACGGGAAAGTCAAAGGGTGTCATCATCAGCCATCGTACCATCCTGGCAGATGCCGAGAACCTGATTGACGGACAAGGCTTCAGCCACGAGCTCGCCTTTGTCGTCAACGGCCCACTGAACCACATCGGCAGTCTGTCCAAGGTCTATCCCATCATGGTTTTAGGTGCCACCCTCATCCTTGTTGACGGGTTGAAAGACATCAGCAAGTTCTGGGAAGCCTTCGAGTATCCTGCTGCCAAGATGGCCACCTTCCTGGTACCTGCCAGCATCAGGATCCTCATACAGTTTGGAGCCGCTCAGCTGGCAGCCCTTGCCCACAAGATGGATTTTATCGAGACCGGTGCCGCAGCCATCTCCCATTCCGACATGAAGGCCCTGTGCCAACTGTTACCCGACACCCGGCTGTATAACACCTACGCATCTACCGAAACTGGCATCATCAGCACCTACAACTTCAACGACGGCCGCTGTGTAGCCGGTTGTCTGGGCAAGCCCATGAAGCACTCGCAGGTCGTCATCACCGCCGAAGGACACATCGCCTGTGCGGGCGACACGCTGATGACCGGCTATCTGGGAGACCCCCAGAGAACCTCTGAAGTACTGAGAGACGGTGTTGTCTATACTGCCGACATCGGTTTCCTCGACCAGGATGACATGCTCCACCTCTCAGGTCGCGAGGACGACGTCATCAATGTCGGAGGCTATAAGGTCGCGCCTACCGAAGTGGAAGACGCGACCCTGTCCTATCCAGTTGTCAAAGACTGTGTGTGTATCGCTGTCGAGCACCCCATCACGGGGCACGCCCTCAAGTTAATCGTTGTCGTCAAGGAAGGAGAGCGTTTCGACAAACGAGCCTTGGCCCGCTACCTGAAATCCAGGCTGGAGGTATATAAGGTCCCCCTACTCTACGACACCGCCGACCAAATCAAACGCACCTTCAACGGCAAGATTGACCGGAAATACTATAAGGCCCCTAGGCCTTAGGACTTTACTTCTCCTTTGGGAAGAAGTATTGTCCTACGGGCTGACCATTATATTTGCGCATCTGATTGCGAGGTCCCTGTTTTGTGGTTTTAAGCCAGTCGCCCCACCCTGTAAACAGATGCCAGTTGGTATATTCGTAGGCTTCTTGATAGGTATAGTCCCACTTCGTCTCTTTTCCATAGTCCTCCTGACTGCTAAGTACCACGGAGAGCGAGAACTTGGGCAGGTCACCATAGGGCGAGTAATGCAGATCCTGCCGTGCGAGGATGGCTTTGTCAAGACCTTCGTTCAACTCCTTGGCTATGGCGATTAGCTCTGGGTCCTTGGTATATTCGGCCACCTTGTTGGCATAGTCGCCCAAGTCATAGAAATTCTTCTGGTTCATATACTGATACGTGTGTACCATCGCCGTGTCCAACTGCTCGTGCATAGTGGGATAGAGCTCCATCAGTCGCATTGCCAACTTCTTGCTGGGCTCACACACCTCATCAAGGAGCTTATCGCAGTTAATCAGTTTCAGATCGCCATTGAATTGGTCATTAACATAGCCGCTTTCCCATTCGGGCAACAGACCACTTATCATCTGGCTGTAGGCCTTCTCTATGTCCTTCTGCTCGCTGACAGCATTTATCATCTGACGAACGGGAGCTGGATTTTGGGACAGCAAGTGGCTGCTGCATACGATATAGTCGCAGAACAGTGAGATGTCAAGCAGCGACTCAACGCCACCCATCAGACAATTGTGGAAGAAGATACTCTGGAAGTGAGGCACCTTCGAGTTGAAGATACCACGCAGAAACTCATACATGTTCATCGCTTCTTTTCCAGCTTCTGTGACTATCCACTCATCGTAGAGAACGGCGCGTCGGGAGGCAGCCTCGTTGGGCTGGGGTTTGCGCTTGTCCTTCTCGTAGTCAATATCCATGTCGAAACCGCCACCATGTCCATAAACCAGGAATGCATAGTCGCGTGCAGGAACCTTCTCTACTGCTAAATTAATGACTCTGGTGAGCATCTCTTCCTTATAAAGTGCAAGCTCAGGCGCGTGAATCGCATAGTTCTCACCTATCTTTTCCAGATTCGTCGTATCGGTAAGTTCGAAGAGCACGAGGTCACCAGGCTTGGCATATTTACCGTCGAACCTATCAGGCTTGGCATACTTGTAGCAAACCATTACGCGTACATCTTTCTGATGCAGATAAGGCTTCATAATTTCCCACGCTGTTTCAGCCTGGCTGTCGGCATTACCTCCCACAGTACCATAGAAAATAATAGTCAGACGTGCAGAATCTACTTTCTCCTCGGGTGGAACTACTGGGCTACCGCCATTGTCCTCTACAGCACACGATACAATTGTCACAGCCAGCACCAGGGCTGTCGATAACAGATAAAACAGTCTTTTCATTTTGTCTTTATTATTGGTTTCGCTGCAAAGATACGAATAAGTGAGAACAATGCAAAACAAAAAACATTTTTTTTTGTTTTCATTGTCGAGCGAAAGTATCTTCGACGAAGTCAGAGATAGTGCAAATCGAGCGAAATACCAAATTTATTTCTTGCTTTTTGCAAGCGAACAAAGTTCGAGCGGAGTTTTTCCGATTTCTTATAAGTTTTTGGTACAGTGATGCTTTTTTTGAAGGAAAAAGAGTATCTTTGCACCAACAAAAACTAGGAAACTATGGAAATTAACAACTTGATAACGAGAAAGATTAAGACTTTAGTGTTGATGGCACTATGCTCCGTGGTGTCGTGTGCCCAGCGTCAGGAGTTCAGGACGGAGGGGGTGGAGATTCCTGCACCCGTCAAGGGGGAAATGATACTGAAAAGGATGGCATACACAGCGTCGTATAACAAGGCGACAAGGTGTCCGAACTGGGTGGCGTGGAAACTGACGGCTGACCATACGGACGGGAACATAAAGCGCATCAACGGATACTGGGAGGACGAGGAGGTGCCAAGGCCCAGGGCTACAAAGTCGGACTACAGGAAGAGCGGATGGTCGCACGGACACATGTGTCCTGCTGGTGACAACAAATGGGACGAGAGGGCGATGCGCGAGTCGAACCTGCTGACGAACATGTGTCCGCAGGACTCGAAGCTGAACAGCGGACTGTGGAACAGCGTAGAGGCGGACTGCAGAAAGTGGGCCAGGAAATACGGCGAGGTGTACATCGTGTGCGGACCGGTGCTGATGAAGGGAGAACACCAGACGATAGGCAGAAACAAGGTGGTGGTACCCGAAGCGTTCTTCAAAGTGGTGCTCTGTCTGAAGGGCAAGCCCAAGGCGTTCGGCATCGTGGTGAGGAACACGGAGGGCAGCAAGAAACGTGACCTGTACTATAACACGGTGGACGAGATAGAGCGCATCACTGGACTGGACTTCTTCCCCAGCCTACCGGACGACATAGAGAACAAGATTGAGTCACGGCGTAACATGAGGGACTGGAAATAAAAATAGAATTTGGGGAGGCACAATGCCGAAGCCGAAAAAAAGAAGAGTGGTTGTAAGGAAATTCCCGACAACCACTCTTTTATTTAGTGCATGAGGAAATTACTCCTCGTCCTTCATCTCAGCCTCATGCTCCTTAATCAGGGCCTGCTGGATGTCGTTCGGTACAAGTTCGTAAGAGGCGAACTTGGTGGTGAACGAAGCACGACCTCCAGTGAGAGAAGACAGGGCGATAGAATAGCTTGCCAGCTCCTTCAAAGGAATCTTGGCGGTGAGCTTCTGATAACCGCTCTCAGAGTCCATACCCATGATGATGGCACGACGACCCTGCAGGTCAGACATCACATCACCCATGTAGTCGGCAGGCACAAGCACCTCAAGATCGTAGATAGGCTCCAACACCTTAGGACCGGCCTCCTTGAAGGCTGCTGAGAAGGCGTTACGGGCTGCCAGCATGAACGACAACTCGTTAGAGTCAACGGGGTGCATCTTACCATCGTAAACAATGACGCGAACGTCGCGAGCATAAGAACCTGTCAACGGACCTTGCTCCATACGTTCCATGATACCCTTCAGAATAGCAGGCATGAAACGCATATCGATAGCACCACCGACAACCGAGTTGATGAAGACGAGCTTACCACCCCACTCCAGGTCTTTCTCTTCCTTAGACTTGATGTTCATCTTGAACTCCTGTCCGTTGATAGTGAAAGAAGTAGGATCGGGCATACCATCGGTATAAGGCTCGACAATCAGGTGTACCTCACCGAACTGACCTGCACCACCCGACTGCTTCTTATGACGATAGTCGGCACGGGCCATCTTCGTGATGGTCTCACGATAAGGAATCTTAGGCTCCTGATATTCAACCTGTATCTTCTCGTTGTTCTCCATACGCCACTTCAAGGTGCGCAGGTGGAACTCACCCTGACCGTGAACGATAATCTGGCGCAACTCCTTAGACTGCTCGACAACCCATGTAGGATCTTCCTGACGCATCTTCTGCAGAGCCGCCATCATCTTCTCAGTCTCAGCCTCGTTGACAGCCTTGATGGCACGAGAGAACTTGGAGTTAGGATACTTGATGAAGTCGAACTTGTTATCAACATCCTTGGCATTCAGCGTGTTGCCGGTCTTTACATCCTTCAGCTTCACGGTACAGCCGATATCACCGGCACGCAACTCGTCAACCTGAATACGGTTGGCACCAGCGCACGCATAGATAGTACCCATGCGCTCCTTGGAACCACGATCGGCATTGGTCAGGTCGTCACCACTCTTTACGACACCACTCATCACCTTGAAGTACTGAACTTCACCGATATGGGGCTCAACACCAGTCTTGAAGAAATAGAGCGAGGTGGGAGCAGAAGCGTCAGCAGGAACATCCTTGCCGGCGGTGTTCTGGATGACAGGCATCTCGCTGACGAAAGGAACAACATTGCCCAAGAACTCCATCAGACGGCGTACACCCATGTCGCGACCTGCACAAACACAGAATACTGGGAAAATAGAGCGGGTTACAAGACCCTTGCGGATACCCTCACGCATCTCGTCCTCGCTGAGGTCCTCGCTCTCGAAGAATTTCTCCATCAAAGTATCGTCGCCAGCAGCAGCAGCCTCCACAAGTTTGGCCTTCCACTCCTTGGCCTTGTCCAACTCCTCAGCAGGAATGTCTTCAATGATAGGAGCGCCACCCTCGGGCTTCCAAGAGTACTTCTTCATGAGCAGCACGTCGATGACACTGTTGAAACCGGCACCGGTAGCGATAGGATACTGAACGGGAACGCAGTTGTTACCATAAACCTCCTTCAACTGACCCAGGATAGCATCGTAGTCACAATTGTCACGATCCAACTGGTTCACCAGGAAGATAACGGGCTTCTTCAGTTTCTCAGTATTGCGGAAAGCATTCATCGTGCCCACCTCAGGACCATACTGGCCGTTAACGAGGATGACAGCCTGGTCGGTAACGTTCATGGCGGTGATAGAACCTCCCACGAAGTCATCAGAACCCGGACAGTCAATGATGTTCAGCTTCTTGTTGTTCCACTCTACATGAAAAACAGTAGAGAACACCGAGTAGCCGTATTCCTGCTCAACAGGGAAATAGTCGCTCATAGTGTTCTTACCCTCTACGGTACCGCGGCGTTTGGTAATGCCTGCTTCGTAGACCATTGCTTCGGCAAGAGTTGTCTTGCCGCTACCCGCACTGCCAATGAGTGCAATGTTTTTAATCTCGTTAGTTTGATAAACTTTCATAAGGCTTTTATTGTTTTAAGTTGTTATAATTCGGTTATCGGACGCTAAAGGTAGACAATTTCGAGCAAAAAACCTTCATTTGCTTTCAAATATTAAACTTTATTAGTACTTTTGCAAAGATATTCGAAACTTTATCAACAAGTTGGGCGTCAAATGAGCGGTTTATACGTACATATCCCTTTTTGCAAGAGTCGGTGCATCTACTGTGGATTTTATTCTACGGTAGGACTGGATTTGCGCCAGCAATATGTAGAGGCATTGTGCAAGGAGATGGAGATGGAAAATGAAAAACGAAAAGAGAAAAATGAAAAACTAAAGACCATCTATCTGGGAGGAGGTACACCCAGCCAATTGACAACGGAGCAGTTGCGCCAGCTCTTTTATAATATATATAAGGTATATGGCCGTGATGCTGAGGAGATAACCATCGAGATGAACCCGGACGACGTGACGGAAGCGTATGCGGAGGCATTACCCGAACTGGGCATCAACCGTGTGTCAATGGGGGCCCAAACGTTTGACAACGCACGACTAAAGTTCCTGCACCGCAGACATCAAGCGGAACAGGTGGAACAGGCGGTAGAGCGACTGAGGAAGGCAGGCATCCAAAACATCAGCATCGACCTGATGTATGGATTTCCGGGCGAGACACTGGACGACTGGCAACGCGACATCCATGCGGCACTGGCTTTGAACGTAGAGCATATATCGGCCTACTGTCTGATGATAGAAGAAGGCACGGTGCTCTACGAGCGAGTGAAAAGTGAAAAGGTAAAAGTGAAAAACGATAAGGATGAGGAACTGGAACGGGCCATGTACGAGCTGCTGATAGACCAACTGACCCAGGCGGGTTACGAGCACTACGAGATATCGAACTTTGCACGACAGGGCTATCGCTCACGCCACAACTCAAGCTATTGGCACGACGTGCCCTACATCGGACTGGGTGCTGCTGCACACAGCTACGACGGAGCATGTCGCAGTTGGAACGTGGCAGACATCAGGCAATACATAACTGCCATTGAACGGGGCGAACGGCCTGCCGAGTACGAGACACTGGACGATGATACGCGCTATAACGACCGCATCACGGTGGCCCTGCGCACCAGCGATGGGCTGGACCTCACCACGCTATCGGAGAAACACCGGCGCTACTGTCTGAAAGAGGCGCAGCGATACCTGAGCGACGGACTGCTACGACTGGACGACAACCGACTGGTGCTGACTCGCAAGGGATTGTTTGTCAGCGACATGATAATGAGCGGACTCATCTATGTCTGATGACATTTGAGCACAAAGTGCGTCTATAGAATAAAAACAGGAAACAATGAACACTTGGAAACAGAATCTCGAAGAGACCAAAAAGCATTATATCAACTGGTGGAACCACAAGGGTATCGTGCTGAACATGTGGGAGCACTTCCAGGAGGGTGTGAAGCCGCATGCGGACATTCCTGCACCCAAGCCCTACAAGGACCTGAACCAGCGTTGGTTCGACCCACAATGGCGTGCTGAATATCTGGACTGGTATGTGGCTCATTCATCATTGATGGCCGATATGCTACCGGTTGCCAATACACAACTGGGACCGGGCTCTCTGGCTGCTATACTTGGTGGTGTCTTCGAAGGTGGTGAGGATACCATCTGGATTCATCCAAATCCGAACTATACGGACGACATCAAGTTCGACACCAACCATCCCAACTGGTTGTTACACAAAGAATTACTGAAAGCCTGCAAACAGAAGGCACAAGGACATTACTATGTGGGTATGCCGGACCTGATGGAGGGTATGGATGTACTGGCTGCCATCAAGGGTACCGACAAAGTGCTGCTCGATACGGTGATGCAACCAGAGGTGCTGGAGCACCAGATGCAACAGATTAACGACATTTATTTCCAAGTATTCGACGAGTTGTACAACATCATCCGCGAGGGCGACGAGATGGCCTTCTGCTATTTCTCGTCGTGGGCACCTGGTAAGATGTCGAAGCTGCAGAGTGATATCTCGACGATGATCAGCGTAGACGACTATCGCCGTTTCGTACAACCGTTTATCCGTGAACAGTGCCAGAAGATTGACTATACGCTCTATCACCTGGACGGTGTGGGTGCTATGCACCACCTGGATGCCCTGTTGGAAATCAAGGAACTGAATGCCATCCAGTGGACACCGGGTGTGGGAGAGCCTCAGGGCGGTAGTCCGAAATGGTACGACCTGTACAAGAAGATCTTGGCTGGCGGCAAGAGCATCATGGCATGCTGGGTGACACTGAACGAGCTAAGACCCCTACTCGACAATATCGGAGGCGACGGTGTACATCTGGAAATGGACTTCCACAACGAACAAGAGGTGGAACAAGCCCTACACATCGTAGAGGAATATGAGCATAGTCGCAATCTGCATCCGGCAGACGTAAAGGACGATGTGGATCGCGAGGTGGAAGAAATTATCCGCAAGGTAGAATCCAGCTGCTCAAGTGATACTAGTAAATCTAGCGAACCCAAAGCGTTCCCCTCCAACCGTATCCTAGTGCTCGACG
>Ga0310695_10008221_pt1 | contig 16253 bp, 12 predicted proteins | sample RumenRJG_04DNA_FD_203882 | JGI IMG/M metagenome (GOLD analysis project Ga0310695, IMG submission 203882) | Bovine rumen microbial communities from Lethbridge, Alberta, Canada - RJG_04 (v2) (version 2) | ecosystem: Host-associated > Mammals > Digestive system > Stomach > Rumen | place: Canada...
TTTTTCTTCATTCTTATTTTTCCATCTCCTGTCAAATCATAATTACTAATTACTCATTACTAATTACTCATTATCATTGACAGGGAATTCCATGAGGTACGCCTTGATGAAATCGTCGATTTTGCCGTCCATCACACCATCGACATCGGAGGTCTGGTAGTTGGTGCGGTGGTCTTTGACACGACGGTCGTCGAAGACGTAGGAGCGGATCTGACTGCCCCACTCTATCTTCTTCTTGCCAGCCTCAATCTTGGCCTGAGCCTCCAGGCGCTTCTGCATGGCACGATCGTAGAGTTGGGAACGGAGCAGGGCCATGGCGCGCTCCTTGTTCTTGGGCTGGTCGCGCGTCTCGGTATTCTCGATGAGGATTTCCTCTTCCTCACCGGTATCGGGGTCGGTGTACCAATAGCGCAGACGGACACCCGACTCCACCTTGTTGACGTTCTGACCACCGGCACCACTCGAACGGAAGGTGTCCCAAGAGAGTTTGGCGGGGTCTACGTAGACCTCGATGGTATCGTCGACCAAGGGTGATACGAAGACAGAGGCGAAGCTGGTCATGCGCTTGCCCTGCGCATTATAGGGACTGACGCGCACCAGGCGGTGAACACCATTCTCGCTCTTCAGGTAGCCATAGGCAAACTCGCCACCCTCTATCTGCATGGTTACACTCTTGATGCCCGCCTCATCACCATCCTGCAGGTTGGCGATAGACACCTTATAGTCGTGAGCCTCTGCCCAGCGCTGGTACATGCGCATGAGCATCTGTGCCCAGTCTTGCGCCTCGGTACCACCGGCACCGGAGTTGATCTTCAGCACAGCATCCATCGGGTCTTCCTTCTGGCGGAGCATATTCTTTAACTCTAGACTTTCTAGAAGTTTAAGACAATCTAGATAATTCTTATCCACTTCCTCCTCAGTCACCATCTCCTCCTTATAGAAGTCGAAAGCGAGCTGGAGCTCATCAGCAGCGGTACGCACGGCCTGATAGCCATCGAGCCACTTCTTGATGCCCTTCACCTTCTTCATCTGCTCCTCCGCACGCTTCTGGTCCTCCCAGAAGTCGGGAGCCTGCGTACGCAAGTCCTCCTCCTCGTACTCCATCTTCTTTTCATCTATCTTCAGGTAGCGATAGAGAGCGTCGGTCCTATCTAATACGTCTTTTAATTGATCTTGAGTTATCATATTTTATTTAATTAGTAATTAGTAATGAGTAATTAGTAATTATGATTACTTTAAGCATTTATAAAGTTCACCAAATCATAACAGATTACTCTTGCTCACTCCTTTTTACTTTTCCTGTGATGCTTGTTAATATTTTAATTATCTCTTCATTGTCTGTTTTTATCGACTCATATTCTTTGTCTGTCAAATTATTACCAGAATGCAAACGACCTAACCAGTATTTCGTTTCATTCGCCTCTTTCAAGGCTATTGTTAACTTTGTAAGAAAGTCTGCTCTGCTTTGAGCGTATTGACTTTCTGCTGTATTCGCTCCAACACTAGTTCCACTCCTATATATTTGCCGAATCATGTCTTTATCTCCACTCTTTTTCTTGGAGAGATATTTGCACATCTTGATGATTCTGTCTGCAAATTGTTCTGTCTTCTTTACGATAATATTTTCGTTTCTATTCAGCATAGCAAAGTAATCATAATTACTAATTACTCATTACTAATTACTAATTAAAATGATTATTCTGCGTACATTGCCTCGATTTGTTCCTTATAATTTTCGTTTAGTACCCGACGACGGATCTTGAGCGTGTTCGTCAGTTCTCCCTTCTCCATCGACAGGTGGTGTGGGAGGAGGGTGAAGCGCTTGACTTGCTCGTAGTGTGCCAGCTGCTGTTGCAGGGTGTCGATGCGCTCCTTCATCATCTGGATGATGGCGGGGTCGGCACAGAGTTGTTCACGGGTCTCGAAGGCGATTCCGTGTTCACGGGCGTATTCCTCCAGCAGTGGATAGACGGGGATGATGAGGGCGGAGACGAACTTGCGCTCGTCAGCGATGACGGCAATCTGGTCGATGAACTTGTCGACGAGCAACTTCGACTCAATCATCTGGGGAGCGATGTATTTACCGTTGGAGGTCTTGAACAGGTCCTTGATGCGCTCTTTCAGGAACAGTTCACCGTCCTTCAGGTAGCCGGCATCACCGGTTTTGAAATAGCCGTCCTCGGTGAAGGCGGCCTGTGTCAGGTCCTCACGGTTGTAGTAGCCACGGGTAATCGTCGGACCCTTCAGCAGCACCTCGTCGTTCTCACCGATGCGGATGCTGATGCCTTCGATGGGAATACCGACGCTGCCCACCGTCCAAGGCTTGCCCAGGTGGTTACAGCTTACCGTTGCCAATGACTCCGTCAGACCGTAGCCTACCACCATGTTGATACCGATGGAATGGACAAATTCCTCGACATAAGCGGAAACGGCTGCACCTGCGGTGGGGAAGAAGTGAGCGTTCTCCAGACCCAGTTCCTTACGAACCAGCGAGAACACGGTGCGGTTCAGCATCTCATACTCCAGGTGCAAGGCCATAGGCGGTTTCTTGCCACGACTGACATATTCGATGTTATGCTTACGACCGACCGTCAGGGCATGACTGAACAGCTTTCGCTGTACGGCACTGGAATGTTCTATCTTATCCATCACACCCATGTAGACCTTCTCCCAGAAACGGGGCACTGCCGACATACAGGTGGGATGGGTCTCACGCATCGACTGCTGCACCTCCTGAGGATGGGTGTTGACAATCATCGTGGCACCCACGGTCAAGGAGAGGATGGCCCAGCCGCGCTCAAAGATATGGGTGTATGGCAGGAAGTTCATGACACGGTCCTGCTCACCGACGGGCACACACTTATGGTTGGCCTCAAAGGCTGCATGGAACTGTCCGTGCGTCAGGATGACTCCCTTGGAATCGCCCGTAGTACCACTGGTGTACAGGATATTGGCGATATCATCGAACGAGGCTTCTTTCTGCAACGCCTCCACCTCGGTCTGACGTGGCAGGTTCTCACCCAACTTCAGGAAATCGTCGAAATAAATGGCGTTGGGATCGTGTGAAGAGATATGCACCATGGGATCGTAGACGATGATACGCTCCAGCGTAGGACAGAGCGAGAACGCACGACGTGCCTTTTCGTACTGGTCCTGTTCACCGACAAAGAGGAAGCGCACCTTGGCATCGTTCACCATGAACTGGATCTGCTGTTCCGACGAGGTGGCATAGAACGGTATCGTGACGGCACGAATGCCCCATGCACCGAAGTCGCACTCAATATACTGCACTGAGTTCTGCGAGAAAATTCCGATGTTCTCCTGTGGCTTCACACCGAGGTTCAACAGGGCGTTAGACACCTGTTTGACTGTCGCTGAAACCTGGTTCCAAGACAATGATTTCCACTCCTTACCGCCAAAGTCCTGATAAATCAGCATTTCGCGGTCACCATACTTCTTTGCTTGTTCGTGCACCAGCACTGACATGTGGCAATTTGTCTGCATAACTTCTCTCTTTATATATTAATTAGGTGCAAAGGTACGAAAAAAAGTGAAAAGTGAAAAGTGAAAAGTGAAAAAATTCGTAACTTTGCGACAAAAGTCGCGAAGTTACTACGTCTCGGCAAAAAAAAGAATGAATTCTTTTGTTTTGCTCTCGACTTTTCGTAACTTTGCACCAGTTATGGATATAAAGCAATATACGAATGATGCGGTGGAGTTGCTGATGCAGCTCATCAAAACACCGTCGGTAAGTCGCGAGGAAGCGGCGGCTGCCGACATTTTAGCCGATTTCATCGGGAAGTGGGGTATGCCCTATGAACGGATTGGGAACAATATCCTCATCCAAGAGGACATGGACCCAGAGAAACCGACGCTGTTGCTCAATGCGCACATCGACACGGTGAAACCCGTGGCATCCTGGACGCGTGACCCGTTTACTCCCACCATTGAGGGCGACCGCCTGTACGGGCTAGGCGCCAACGACTGTGGAGGCGGACTGGTATCGCTGTTGCAGGTGTATCGGATACTGCGAGGCGGAACCTCGCAGCACGAGACCGGCGACGAGCGGGGTGGTTGCGGCTATAACCTGGTGTATCTGGCGTCGTGCGAGGAGGAGGTGAGCGGTCAAAACGGCTTTTCCATGGCCCTGCCTCATCTGCCGAAGATTGACGTAGCCATTGTAGGAGAACCGACGGGTATGCACCCCGCCATTGCCGAAAAGGGACTGATGGTCATCGATGGTGTGGCTCGTGGCAAGAGCGGACACGCCGCCCGTAACGAGGGTGTGAACGCCATCTACGAAGCCTTGGACGACCTGCTCTGGTTGCGCGACTACCGTTTTAAGAAAGAGAGTCCATTGTTAGGACCGACCAAAATGTCGGTGACGGTGATTAACAGCGGTACCCAGCATAACGTAGTGCCCGACGAGTGCCATTTCGTCATCGACGTGCGCACCAACGAATACTACCAGAACGAATACCTGTTCTCCTTCCTGCAGAAACACATGAAGAAAAGCGAGCTGAAAGCCCGCTCCTTCCGTCTGTCATCCTCGCACATCCCCGTAGGAAACCCATTGGTGCAGAAGAGCATCAAGATGGGTATGGTACCATTCGGGTCTCCCACACTCAGCGACCAGGCACTCATGCCGTTCCTATCGATGAAACTGGGACCAGGAGAAAGCAGTCGCAGTCACAGTGCGGACGAATACATCTGCATATCAGAAATTGCAAATGCAATAGAAACGTACGTTTCTTTAATTAGAAATACGTTTCTTTAATTAGAAATTAGAAATTAGAAATTAGAAATTGTGATATGCTTATTTTAATTAGTAATTAGTAATGAGTAATGAGTAATTATGATATGTTTAAGCGCAGACGGCATACAGACAAAGACGCGCATATTCCGCCACGAAGGTAATCATAATTACTAATTACTCATTACTAATATGTTTAAGCGCAGACGGCATACAGACAAAGACGCGCATATTCCGCCACGAAGGTAATCATAATTACTAATTACTCATTACTAATTACTAATTTCAAATTTAAATATCATCTTCCCAGCCAGCTCTCGGGATTCAATTTCTGTGTCTCCTTACGCAACTGGAACTGCAGGATGTTGTCCTGGCCGACACGACCCAGTGCCTGACGGGTGGACACTTTCTGACCACGACTGACGTTGACGCTGGACAGGTTACAGTACACGGAGATGTAGCTGCCGTGGCGCACCATGACGACGACGGTACCACCGAAGCTGAACACGGCGCTGACCTCACCGTCGAAGATACTGCGGGCCTGGGCTCCGGCTTCTCCCCTGATGTTGATACCCTTATTGTCGAGGGTTACATTATGCAGACCCTCCACATTATACTGTCCGAAGTGGCTGACGATGCGGTAGGCACCAGTGATAGGCATGGGCAGACGACCGCGGTTGCTCTCGAAGCTACCGCTGATGCGCAGGTCCTCGGCAGGTGTCAGCAAGGACTCCTCAGCCTTACGGGCAGTCTCTTCCGCCCTACGGGCATTCTCCTCTTCCTTGGCATGTTCCATGGCACGGCGACGAGCCTCCTCACGGGCTTCCTTGGTCTTGGCAGCAGCAGCCTCAGCTTCCGCCTTCTTACGGGCTTCCTCGGCTCGCTTACGGGCCTCGGCAGCAGCACGTTTTTTGGCAGCTTCCGCTTCTGCACGACGCTTGGCCTCAGCAGCAGCACGCGCCTTCTGGCGGGCCACCTCTTCAGCGATTAACCGGTCGATCTGGGCATTCAGCGCCGCATCTTTCTTTTTCTGCTGGGCGATGATGCTCTGGATGGAGCGCTGCTCCTTCTGCAGGCTCTTCACCACATTCTGCTGTTCTGTCTGCTTGCCCTCCAGGTCTCTGCGTTCCCGTTCACCCTTTACCAAGAGCTGTGTCTTCTGACGCTTGGCAATGCTGATTTCCTGGAGCTTATTGTTTACCTCCTCCTGTTGGGCTTTTACCTCGTCACCCTGTACATGCTGATAGGCCGCATATTCACGCATGAAGCGCAGTCGACGTACCATCTGCGTCAGGTTGTCGGCACTGAAGATAAACATCAGCTGACTCTGGTTCGACTTGTTACGATGCAGGTAGCGCATGGACTTCACATAACGGCGCTTGCACTTGTTCAACTCGTCCTGTAAGGTCTCCAGTTGCCGACAAAGACTATCTATCTCCAGATCCAGTTCGCTGATATTATGACGGATGGTATCGATGGTACGGCGCTTTCCCTCTATCTCAGTATTGATAATCATGAGGTTCTGCAGTCGGTTCTTCACATCCTGCTGGTTGGTACGTAGCTTCTTTTCCTGTTCCTTAATCTGTTGCTGAAGCTTCTGGCGCTGGTTTTGCAGGGCCTGCACGGAAGCCGGCTGAGTAGTGGTCGTCTTCGTGGAGGTCTTTTTCCTGGTGCTCTTCTTAGGCTGTACGGCGGTCTTCTTCGTCGTAGTCGTACGCTTCGAACGAGTCTGTGCCTGCGGAGCCAGCGTGAAGGCCAGCAACAATAATATAATACTTATTCGCTTCATTCCTGTTGTTTAGAGTGCCATAAAGCGACGCAGAATCTCGTCGACCTCAACCTGACGGTATTTACCTGACAACATGGTACGTGTCTCCCAGTTGTCCTCATTACCTATTTTATTCAGCAACATTTCAAACTTGATACTTTTCTCGGGAGTGGTCAAGCCCACCTTATGGAGCATGGGGAAATGCTTCGAGTTGATGCGCTGGAAATCCTCATAGTCCCAGTTCAGCTGGTAGTTGCCACGGAACCTGTCATTATACATGATATTGGCCATCTTCACCAGCTTCGAGGGTTGGTCAGCCAGCCAGCGATACGACAGTTTGCCGTCCTCCATAGCCACTACCACGTCATCGTCGGCACCGACCTCCGTCTTATAACCCTTCAGGTTGCTGTCGGTCAGATGGGCTTTTCCTGGCTGGAACAGTTCATTCCAGAACAGCGACTGGATGACATAGAAGTCGATATGGCTGTTGCGCAAGAAATCGAGGTGTGAATAAGGTACCTTCAGATACTGCTTATTGATACGGTCGATAATCAGCACATAGTCGGGCGTGAACTCCAGACGACCTGCTTCCACGAAACCGAAGGCCATCAGCTGCAAGCGAATGACATCGTCGCGCTTCATCTTCAGGTTACCCGTCAGTGTCATCTGCTGGGCACCCACCTCTACCGTGAACTTAATCTTCGACGTGACGAAACGGGCATGCTGGGCATTGTCATTCACCTCCTGCAGGAACGTAAGCCTCTGGATGGAATCCGTCAGGTCTGGCTTACCGTCAGCCATGACCTCTGCGGCTACGGGTGCTGCACTATTTCTCTTGACCGTCCTCGATGCGGTCTGTTCGCTGATGGGGAGGAGGGTTCCCTTTCGACCCAGTCCCTTCATCGAACCACACGAGGTTACCAAGACCAGTGCAGCCATGCAGGCGGTCACTGTCAAGAAACGTAATGTCTTCATTCTTTCAGATATTTCTTTAGTTTTATTTTTCTAATCAACACATCTCTTCTAGGACCCTGAATCTCCTTGTCATCGCCTGCGACGGCACGATCCAAAGACTGCTGCCAGAACATCAGGGCCTTGTCGGTGTCACCAACGTGATAATAGATGTCACCGGCATGTTCCAACAAGACTGCCGACGAGTCGCTATCGTTCTGCAGGGTCTGATCGATATAGATGCGGGCCTCGCTGTATCGTTTCTGCATGAACAGAATCCAAGCGTAGGTGTCCAGATAGGTGGCATTCTTGGGTTCTGCCTTGATGGTACGGTACGACATCTGCTCTGCCTTATCCAGTTGCTCTCCCTGGACGCTCAGGTAATAGGCGTAGTTGTTCAGACAGCCGATGTTATCGTCCTTCCATTGCAGACAAGAGTCGTAGGCCGCATAAGCCTCACGGTTCATGCCTTTCTGGTGCATGATGTCGCCCATCACCGCATAGAAGTCGCTGACGATGGCGGGGTCACTCTGCTGGGTGATGACGCCAATACCATTCTGGAAGGCATCCAGAGCCTCGTCCAACAGATTCTTCTGGTAATAGGCGATGCCCTGATAATAATAAAATGCCATTTCATCGGGGTTATACTGGCGCGCCTCCTTACACAGCGCTATCACCTTGTCGCGGTCTTCGTTCTGCCAAGCATAGCTGACCAGCTGCAGACGGGCAGCGGCATTGTCTGGGGCTATCTGGATGGCTTTCTCCAACACAGCGCCAATGCTGTCCTTCGGCATCTTCTTCAGATTCATATAGGTAGCACAGAAGAGGGCCATATCGGCATCACTCTGTGGCATCTCCAGTACCTGATGAAACAACCACAACACACGGGTGGAGTCACCACCAGCCCGTTCGCTCTCGCCAATCACCTGGCGCATCAGCGTCACACGGTCTTCCGTCGAACTCTGCTTGTTCAACAGGAGATGTTCTATCAGTCGGTTGGCAGCTGCAGAGTCATGCTGTTCGTTATAGTGAGCCAGCATCGCCATCTGTGCATTACGGTTGTCGGGGTCATCCTTTAGAATCTCGTTATAGATAGCCAACGCCTTTTTCTGTTGTCCGTTGACATAGAGCGTGTTGCCATACAGGCAGCGGTAGTTGTTGTCGTGGGGATACTGGTCGGCCAACTTCTTCATCTCGCTGATGGCAGCCTTCTTATCGCCTTTCTGCGTAAACAGGCTACTCTTGGCAAACGACAGACGCTCTGACTTTCCTTCAAGGGTCTCCAGGCGGTTCAGCGTACTGATGGCATTGTCGTAATCCTGTTGCTGTTCATAGAGCTGTACCAATATGCCCAGCACCTCGTCACGCTCACGACTCTTGTCATAGAGACGCTCCAGCATCTCGATACCCTCAGCATACTGGCGCTGGGAGATATATACATTCGCCAAGGTCTCCAGGTAGGTGGTATTGTCGGGCTCCAAGTCCACCGCCTTCTTCATCATGCCCAGCATCTTGTCCTTCTGCTTCAGCGCCCCATAGTATTGAGCCAAATAGAAGTAAGCCTCGGAACGGGTAGAGTCGATGTCCACACAATGGCGTAGCAGGTCGAATGCCGCATCGTTGTTTCCTTTTTCTCGCTGGCATATCGCCTCCAGAAACATGGCGTCGTAGCGACGACTCTTCTCTGCGTCCTGAGCTACTACCGCCGTGGTGAACAGCATCAGTACAACGAATATGTAGGCTGCTTTCTTCATTTCACCCCAGTATGTCCGTACCCGCCTTCTCCACGCTCCGTCTGGTCCAGTTCCTCTACAACTACGAGGTCGCCCTGCTCATGACGGGCGATGACCATCTGGGCGATGCGCTCGCCATCATTGATGACGAAATCTTCCTGCGACAAGTTGATAAGCACCACACCTATTTCTCCACGATAGTCGGCATCGATGGTTCCAGGGGTGTTCAGCACCGTCAAGCCATGCTTCAGAGCCAGTCCACTGCGGGGGCGCACCTGTGCCTCATAGCCCTCGGGGAGTGCGATATGCAGCCCCGTAGGAATCAGTCTGCGCTCCATGGGATGCAGGGTAATAGGCTCACTCAGATTGGCCCTCAGGTCCATACCGGCACTCTGAGGCGTAGCGTATGTAGGCAGCTGTTGATGGCCGCGGTTTACAACTTTAATCTTGATCATTTCGAAATGCTTCTATTATAAATAATGTGCAAAGGTAGTCATTTCCCGTCAAACAACCATCATTTTCCCTCGAATTTGTATCTTTTTATCATTTCAAGGGATTTATCTCCATGAAAACATTCGGATGAGATGATTCATTTGCCATTTAGTTGGGAAATAATAATTCATGACAATTAAAATGGCTCAATTCGGTGAATCGATTCACTAAATCATTTGAATCAATTCAATTGATCAATTGAGCTAATTCAAATCATCGTTTGAATTGATTCAAAATTTGAGGGGTCTAAGAGCCTGATTTTGGTCTTTTCTGAAATATTGACAATCTTGCCAACAAAATGGCAGAAGAGCCGATTCAATTCAATTAAAAAACAAGACCACCATTTGGCTGTCTCACTTTTTATTTGTACCTTCGCAGCCGTTATGGAATGGACACAACTGATATCGAATAAGCGACTGGGACAGGAGTACCGTCATACGGAGCGCCATGACGACCGCACAGAGTTTAAACGCGACTACGACCGACTGATTTTCTCGGCGCCTTTTCGCAGATTGCAGAATAAGACACAGGTGTTCCCCCTGCCTGGGAGCATTTTTGTACACAACCGACTGACCCACTCATTAGAGGTGGCAAGTGTAGGTATGTCGTTAGGTAACGACGTGGCGCACCGCATCATCCAAGAGAAACGCCCTGAGCTACGGGGTACGATGTTCGAGCAGATAGGGCAGATCGTATCCACGGCCTGTCTGGCTCACGACTTAGGTAACCCACCATTCGGTCATTCAGGCGAAAAAGCCATCCAGACATTCTTTACAGAAGGAGCCGGCAACACATTGAAATCGCAGGTATCACCGGAATTCTGGGACGACATCACCCACTTTGAGGGTAATGCCAATGCCTTCCGACTGCTGACCCATCAGTTCAAGGGACGCCGTGCAGGCGGTTTTGTGATGACCTACTCCACCTTGGCAAGTATCGTCAAGTATCCCTACGCCTCTTCGGCAGCCAGCAAGAAAGGGAAGTTCGGCTTCTTCCAAAGCGAGCGCGAATACTACCAGCGAATTGCCGATGAGATGGGAATTATTTGCAAGTCGAAGGAGGGAGAGCCCCTGCGTTACGCCCGTCATCCGCTGGTCTATCTGGTGGAGGCTGCCGACGACATCTGCTATGAAATTATGGACTTGGAAGATGCCCATAAGCTGAAAATCCTGACGTATCAAGAGACGGAAGACCTGTTGTTAGGATTCTTTGACGTGGAGAACAAGGAAAAGATTCATCGACGCATTAGGGACGAAGAGCTGAAAGACCCGAACGAGAAGGTGGTCTATATGCGTGCCTGCGTCATCGGTAAGTTGGAAAACGAATGTGTGAAAACCTTTGTGGATCATGAAGACGACATACTGAACGGTACCTTTGAGGGCTCGCTCATCCAACATATCAACGACCTACAACGAGATGCCTACGAGCGGTGTGCCCAACTCTCCGTAGAACGTATCTATCGCAGTCGCCCTGTGCTGGATGTAGAGTTGTCGGGTTACAAAATCATGGAAACACTGATGGAACAGATGACGGAAGCCGTGATGCACCCTAACCGTTACTACTCGCAACAGCTGATAGACCGCGTAAGTTCGCAGTATGACATTAACAGCAAAGACTTAGAGACACGCATCATGGCCGTCATCGACTATATAGCTGGTATGACGGACATCTACGCGCTGGATGTCTATCAGAAGATAAACGGTATCTCGCTACCTATCGTCTAACGCCAATCCACTTTGATGTTATGCAGCATCGTGGTGCTCTCACCGCAAGAGCCCGTATGTTGGATGTGGACACCTCCAAAGGTGTTGGGAGCGACGATGGCTTTCAACAGCACTTCGTGGGGTAACGTCGAGTTGGCAGGACGAGGGGTCTTGGTGGTGACACGAGCCGTGAGCTGGTTATCGGTAAAATCGAGCGAAATGGTGCAGCCTGTACGATAGCAGGTAGAAGAAACAGCCTCTGAAATAGGAGTGGTTACTCCATGGTCATAACGTACCAGAAGGAAATCGACGGCATTCGCATACTTGGTAGTACGGATGATGCGCAGACCATAACCTGTCAGCGTCTGCGTATCAAACTTCAGACATACATCCATATACTGACCTGTAGCAGAACCGAAGCCTTGTCCAGCCGTCTTGGTGGGATCAACCCATAATTCCAAAGACATATTATCATAGGTACCTTCGAGCGGCGTATACATCAGACGGGCACCTCGCTGAGCCTGTAAAAGTCCCTTTCCAACGGCACCATTAAAGCCTTCGGCATATTCCCACATGGGTTTGTTGGCATCGAACGACCAAGGGAACTCAGCAGTATCTTGGGGCTTATAGCCATCGACGGTCCAATAGCCGGGAAGTACGGCGGGCTGCCATGAACAGGGGAAGGTGTGGAAGTCGGTGGAAAGGCTAGAGATGCTAGATAATCTAGATGATCTAGACGATCTAGACAATCTAGACGATCTAGACGGACTAGATATTCTAGAAGAACTAGAAACAGCTGCGCCGTAGACACTGCGCTGATGCTTGGGCTCGATGGTAGCACTGAGTTGGTGACCATCATCAGCAGCTGTTAACTGATAAGTACGCTCAGGTGTGCCATAGGTGGTTGCAACGGGAATGTTGTCACGATACCACGTGATACGCGACTCATCACGACGGCCTTGCAAGTCAAGTTGGTAGTTCAGCAGGAGCTGGTCCTTCCTTTGAACGATGCGGGGCTGTTTCTTGAAGGTCGGTGGAGGTAAAATAGAAGGTTTCACCACCACATGACAGGCAGCTTCACGGCCATCATCAGTGGTGGCAATGATACAGAAATCAGCGGTTTCATCGGTGGTGTTAGTAGGGATAAAGGCGGTTGAAGCAGAAATGGCGGAGGCACAACCTCCACTTACGGAACAGAGGGATACATAGGAGGCATAAGCTTCGGGGATGCGCCAGGTAACGGGCTCTGGGCAAGTGAGACGAAGGGTGTCACGGCCAGTGAGGAGGGTTGCCTCATGTTGACTGATGCCTAAGAATGGGACTGTAGGGAAATGCTGAGAAGGATGCGAGAAAGAGGCCAGTGAGGCGATCTGTAAGGTGTTCTGTGGCTGACGGTTCCCTATCAGATAAGGTTTGCCATTTAGGGTGAAGTTATGCTGATAACAACGGAGCCATGGTTGCGGATAGGCCGTCCATCCGATATAGATGGTGTCTGATGGGGCATGATAGCGGCAATCGATGACTGTCACTGGACCACCCTGTTTACAGAAGTACATCTCACGAGGTTCACCTTTGAGGTTGAAATCACAGTCAATGAACATAGCACCACGTCCAAAGGTACTCCAGAAGGGTTTCTGCCCGTAGAAGTCGAAGTCGCAATGATGATAGATAGCCGTTCCATTCAGTGCATCATCGGTACTTTCGAAATGGCAGTTTTCATAATAGGAATACTTGGCACCATTCAAAGGATTGAGGTTCAGGCGACTGATGAAACGGACCTTATTAGCCAACAAGCTATCACCATGAACATAGCCCACATGGGCCTGTGTGATGGCACTGCTGCGCTTGGGACGATTGAGTTGCGGATTCAGGGGGTAGACCAGGTCTACATTACAATAGTTACCCATCGTCATGTTCTCCACCCGTAACGTGTTTACCCAGAAATCGAACATGGTGAAATTACCCACGGCTCCCTGCATCTGTCCACGTTGGGAAGCAAGAACTACATCCTGAGGATTATTTCCCATTCCAACGAGATGGAGATAAGGACAACGAACTGTCATACCAAACGGTACTTGTCTGTCCTTTCCTACCTTGACGGTCGGGTCGTCAGGATCGTCAATCCAGTAGACACCTGGACGGATATACACCGTCATGGGATTGACGGAAGAGCCATTCTTAAAATGGGTGGCTGCCTCCTGGAAGGTTTTATACACATGAGGGACTAAGGAATCAGCCTCCGCATCAATCATGATATGGAGGGAATCAAGGCTCTTTTGGGCAAGAGCCACTGCGGGCAAAAGGGCCCACAACAACAAAAGTCGGTGCATGGAGTTTAGTCTTTGTCTTTATAGAATATTTTATTGGCTCCAGAGGTAATCTTCAACTCATCGTGATGTGCAGCGATAAACGTGTCGATATGGCGCTTTCGCTTGCTTTCGAAGATTTCATCGATAGCTATCAGGATGCCCGTCTCCTCAACATCGCCAAACCCATAGTTGATAGCAGTACCGAAGAGTTTCATCGTAGGAGAAAGACCCATATAAGCATTGACCAATGGCGGGATATTATAGCCCAACTTACGGATTTCACGGTTAAGAACCAGATAATCCTCCTTAAAGGACTTTCCACAGAAAAGGACATCCAGTTCTTTGGAATCCGTTTCCAATTCCAACGGTTTCATCGGGATTATCAGGTTGTCCTTATCATCAAAATACTTCTTCAGGAAATACAGTATCATGTCACGCCCCTTACGGATATAAGAGGGATACATGGTCATCTTACCGAAATAATAGCGAACATTCGGACGGAGTACCGTCAGCGCACCCAGACCATCCCACAGATTGTCCAAGGCGAACAGGCTCTTGGCACCCATTCGTGACGACTGATAAGGCAAAGAAACAAAGGAACGACCCAGTTCAACCGTCTGCGGAGCATACTCCTTGATAAACTTCTCGGAGAAATGGAACATGTGACTGGTAGCCAGGATAGGCTGTCCTTTCTCATCGTAATCCCAGTCAGTACCTGCCAGATAACGGTATCCTCCTATAATCTCCTCCTCTTCGGGGTTCCATACTATCAGCTGCTTGTAGCAATTTTCACAGATATCAAACTCATCAATATCAACCTCCTTACCTGTTCCGCCACCAGCCTCACGGAACACTATTTCACGCAAACGACCAATCTCGCGCATCACATTAGGTGCGTTATGAGCCGTGATGATATAGATTTCATTGTTGCTCTTGTTTGTCATGCGCAACTGCTTGTCGGGAGTCAGTTCGCGTTTAAGCAGTTCTTTGCTGATAGGCTGGATGATGGGCTGTTCCATTGTTTGAAGTTATTATCGTTGTTAACTAGATGTTCTATACGAGCTAGATGGACTAGAGTTTGTATACCAGGTCTTGTACATAATGAGCCCACTGTTGCGGGGTCTTGCTCTTATCAAAGGTCTGCCAAGGAATTGGCTTGCCAATCCGCACCTCAAAGGTCTTGCCGACATTCTTGTACATCTCATCGACCAGGAAAATCATGGCCAGGTTGAAAGGCAAAAACTTGTCACTGAAATTAGCCAGTTTGTAGAAGAAATCAGAATTCTTCCCGCTGAAATGGATGGGTACCACGTCACGATGGTACTCGACACTCTTTTGGATAAATGTCTTTGTCCAGGGGATATCACGAATGCTACCATCTTTCTGGCGACGGGAACAAATGCCTGCCGGATACATCAGCATGTGGTTATCGCTCTCGAAGCCTGCCTTGACCATGGCAGGAAAGTTACGGCTCTGCTTTCCTGTCTTGTTAATGGGAATACAGAGGGGAGCCAGTCCTGGGAGATTCATGAGCAGGTCGTTAACCAAATAGCGGAAATGGGAATCGAAATGACGACCAATGATAGCACCTAAAGCCACTCCGTCGGCACCACCCAAAGGATGGTTAGAGACAATGGTATATAACCGGCCATCGTCCTTGGCAGGCAGATTTTCCATGCCTTCTACCTTCAGTGTCATCTGCAGATAGCGGACGCATTCCTCCAACCAGTCGGTTCCAACCTTATTACGCGATTCCCAAAGATAAGCATTTACCTGGTCTTGATGGATGACACGTTTCAGCCAAGACACCAATGGGCGCGGTACCCATTTTGCCTTTGCACCCATTTTGCCTTTCAAAATACTATCAATATCAATGGTTTTCTCTATAATTTGTCCCATTTCTCCCATTTATCATTAACAGTTTGCAAAGATAGGAAAAACTTTGTGAATATAATCACTTTTCAAGAAAAAAATACACATGTTTTTACGTTTTATATAATATTCACTAAAAAAAGTGGAGAATTGTGGGGGAATGTGGGGGGAAATGATTAACTTTGCACCCAACTAAATCATAATAAAGAAGTACGCATGCGATTTTTAGGTAATATTGAGGCTAAAATGGACACGAAAGGACGTGCTTTCCTGCCTGCCACCTTCCGTAAGGTGTTGCAAGGTGGGGGAGATGAGCGTTTGGTGCTCCGCAAGGATGTGTTCCAATCTTGCCTCGTACTTTACCCTGAAAGCGTATGGAATGAGCAGATGGACGCCATGCGTGCCCGCTTGAATCGCTGGAACAAGCAACAGCAACAGGTGTTCCGCCAGTTTGTCAGCGAGGTAGAGCTATTAACGCTTGACGGCAACGGACGATTCCTGATTCCCAAGCGCTATCAACGGATGGCCGCCATCGAACAGGACATCAAGTTCATCGGCATGGGCGACACCATTGAAATATGGAGCAACTCAAAGACAGAGGAGCAACTGATGACGCCTGAGGATTTTGGGCAAGCCTTGGAAGAGTTAATGGCGGTGCAAGCACCTAGTGAA
>Ga0310695_10008223_pt1 | contig 16251 bp, 13 predicted proteins | sample RumenRJG_04DNA_FD_203882 | JGI IMG/M metagenome (GOLD analysis project Ga0310695, IMG submission 203882) | Bovine rumen microbial communities from Lethbridge, Alberta, Canada - RJG_04 (v2) (version 2) | ecosystem: Host-associated > Mammals > Digestive system > Stomach > Rumen | place: Canada...
ATTGTCTCTTTGAACAACATGGTCCCCAGTATCGTTGTGCCCAGGATCCCGAAACCTGTCCACATCGCATACGCTGTCCCAAGCGGCAGCTTTCTTAATGCCAGCGCCAGGAAAACAGCACCGACCTCCATATAATATGCACCGACTTCCATGTCTTCTATGGCCTAACGACATGGTTGCAGGTGCACCACTGACAGCTGCCCGGCGGCAGCATTCCTATTTTATTTTTTCTCACCATTTCGTCCGGTTCACGGAAACGATCCGGATGATCCGGAAACAATTCAGAACGGGATATATCTGACTGTCCCGCCGATCTCTTTTGCTTTTACTGTCTTTCATCATAACATACAATCCGGCAGTTCATCCAGAGCTGCGTCTGTATCCGCTGGAGCTCTATCGTTTCAGTTTTTGTTACTTTGTTCTACTTTGCGTATACCTCGAAGAACTGCAGCACATGCTTATGTACCAGTCCCATCACTTCTTCCTCTCTGTCAGGCTCCCTGTCGCACAGATTGATCCATACTGTTACAGGCAAAGAGAGCTGTGCTGCCATGATCTCAGTATCTGCATCTTTTAATGTATTGCTGCGGATAAGGAATCTGATCATGCCTTCGAAGTACTTCATTATATCTGTGTAATTTATTCTGGTCTGCAGAACAGCAAGCTCTGCGTTGTGGAACTGCTCGATCAGCAGCAACTTTCTGCCTCTGCTGATGGCCGGATCATGGACTATGTACCTGATCTGACCCTGGATCATCTTAGCGGCATCTTCGGCAGTCATCCCCTCTTTGTCTGCAGTGAATTCAGGGTCATCCCAGTCTGCATCAGCGAATACGGAATGCTCTGCATATCCTTCAAGCACTGATGCTACGACATCATCCAGTATTTCCTGTTTGCTGGCGAAATGGCTGTAAAGAGATGCTTTTCGAATCCCTACTGCATCTGCAAGCTGAGAGATGCTTGTCGCTTCATAACCGTTTACCGAAAAAAGTTCAAGCGCAATGTTCAGTATTTCATCTCTTGTATTACTTTTTTCCATAGTGCTCCTCCGGCAGCAAAAACACATCCGGTCTTTGACAGCATCATTTTACCTGCCTTCCGGTCGTTAGTCAATATGTCCCTGTCTATCAGTTTCTTCTTATTTATCCTGGGCTGGTTTTGTCTTTAGTATGAAAGAGCAAGGCCTTCTCTCAAAGATGAGATCTCGTCATCATTCATCCCGATTTCTTTCAGGTATTTTTCTCCTTTTTCGTCAGTTCTCCAGGATCTTTATACAGACCCGATTCATTCGACAAGTCACATACCATAATGTATTCATCATCATTTTCCATAATCGTTCGGAATCCTGCCCGGTCATACATACGTACTGCATAATTCGTTTTCTGTACTGACAGCGATATCCTTTTATATCCTTTTTCACTCAAAAGACTGTTCAGTTCCTGGAGGAGGCGAGTGCCTATACCCTGCCCCCGGTGATCTTTCAGCACAGACATCGCAAGTGAAGGCGTTTCGTCATCAATATGTCCGTAATCAGCCATGATACGTGTCCATGCCGCTCCAACAACAAGGCCATTATCATCAGCTGCTAAACAATAATCAGCCACGCCCTTCCCAAAGTCCTCATAGTACAAGGCAAGTTCCGGCATTTCTATTATGGATTTTTCCGGTGGTGTTTCCCCTTCCGGGATAAAGATCGCTTCATAAAGAAAAGTCTTCAGTAAATCATATTCATCCGGTTTCAGTTCTCTGATAATCATACATTCAGTTAGCCGACCTCAAACATTCCGCCTGTCTTCAGGCCATGGACCTTGTTTCCCAGTTCTCCGCACAGAATATCAAAAGCTTTTTCCCCCGTGCAGTGTCCTGTAAATATTGCTTCTGCTCCGGTTTTCTCCACACGATGAGCAAAAGCCCTGATATAAGCATCATCCTTATTGAACAGGTGAAAGCCTCCGATCATCGCTATGATCCTTTTGCCGGGATACACTTTCATGACCTCATTGATGATAGTGTCCGCACCCGCATGCGAGCAGCTGTTGAAAATGACCACACCGTCATCCACCTCAAAAACGAGGCTCTGTTCATGTCTGAAATCATCGGGGACGTATCGCATAAAGCCCTGCTTCAGATACATCTTTTCGATCAGTCCCTGCTTCTCAAGGCCGGGCGTCGTATGTCCCAGCAGCCTGATCCCATCAGCGATCATCATATCCGCATCAGCTCTTATTATTCTGCCTTCATGACGCTTCATGATCCCGCGTGGAATACCGGCGTACCTGTAGAAAAGTTTCTTTTTATCGTAGCAGTTCTCATCACAGCCGCCCGCCACATACAGCGGTGCATGGCCGTTCAGTTCGAAGAATCTGTCCAGACCGTTGGCATGATCATCGTGGGCGTGAGAAAGATAATTTGTCCACAAATCTTTCGATCAGCTTATTGATCTGCTCCGGCTCATCTGTATTTGAATTATGCCCGGCGCCCCTGATCCATTCAATTTGTATTCCGGCTCTTTTATGCCACTTTTTATTGTATCTGATACATGATCCTGCATGATCCTTATCCCCGCATATCAGCAAGGCCGGACACTTTATCTCATACGGAAGATCTTCTTCGATTGCTTCTGCAAGCATGCGGAATCCGTGTCCGGCAAGCTTAGCATACCTTTTCTGATCTCCATCATATGCCATCATCATGCTATGCATCAGAGTTCTGCCGTACTCGGATACCGCTACACCTTTAGTGCCCTGCTTCAGAAGCAGTTTCCACGGGTAATGTCTGTAAACAGGCTCCATTCTTTTCAGGAGCCACAGCTCTGCGCCAGTCAGATATTGTTTCTGCAGCGGAGCAGAATCTATCGATATGAAACCGCGGAGTTTTTCCGGAAACAGCTGCGAGTACATCTGTCCAACATACCCGCCCATGGACTGTCCGATTATTACAGGATCATTCAGACCTTCCAGCTCTATGATCTCATTCAGCCAGACAGCTTTATCCGCCAGGCTGAAATCCATTCGAAAAGGATACGAAGATGCATGGCCCGGTGCATCCCAGACAAAAACGCGGTATTTGCCTTCGAAGTAATCAGTCTGTTTCTCAAATAACCTGTGGTCAGCGGTCAGTCCCGGCAGAAAAATCAGGCTTGGTTTATCATTGGCTAAGCTGCTGATCCAGTAATGTATCGGTCCTTTTTCAGTTTTATATACCTTTTCCATCATATTTACACCGGAGTCCCCACCTCTATCAGATTGCCGTCCGGATCATAGAAGCGTATGACCTTCTGTCCCCAGCTGTGCGTCATGAGCCTGTTGACATATTTCACTTCCGGGTAATGGCTTTCAAGCTTTTCAATAAAACCTTCAATGTCGACCTCTTCAAAATAGAGCTCACAGGAGTTGTTTTCCGGAATGATTTCTTTTCCCAGAAACTCTTTCCTGTATTTCTCCTCCTGCAGAACCAGTCCATCTGTAAGGATCATATTGCCGTCATTATCAAGTATCATTTCCAGACCGAACAGATCATGATAGAACTGTCTGGATCTTTCGATATCCTTAACAACTATCAGGAAGTTTTTTAGTCTCATATCTCTTATCCTTTTAGCCTTTTGAAAGCTTCCTCGTTGTTTCCTGTAATCATTACAAGTTTTTCACATGTACTCATCTTATCACAGTCTCCGCATGTTTCTAGAGCCTTACTAAGCGCACACTGCCTAATCGGGCAAAGTGAATCGCAGATCATTATCATTGTTTACAGTTGCGATACGGGCTTCACATGTCTCGCAGTCCAGTCCGCAGTACGCTATGTAATCCTTCATTTTGTCTTTCCTCCTGTATATCATCGGTGTGAATCTTATGCCGTTTACGGTCTTTTCTTCTTTAGCCGGAACAAATCCCGGTTTTGTTTAAATCTCGGGTTTTATGGCGGAGGACATGGCGGGAGGTCGCTCACTCTACTCCGAAGGGTGTAACAATAAGAGTAACAGTCCTTCGAACATGTTTATATAATGATATCCGGTTTGTTCCTGCTCTGATAAGCATACCATGTGCTGTTTTCGCTCAGGAATTCTCCGGCAAGCATGAGCTGCAGCTCCCTGCTTTCCCCGTTTTTCGCTATTTCTTTCTCTGCCTCATCATACAGCGCGATCATGCGCCTGTGATCGTCGACAGCGCTGGAGACCGACATTTTCCCGTAATAGTTCCCCGTAAACAGGGTGGCAGCGGACATAGTGCCCAGCACTATCTTGAGAGCAGCCCGGATCATATCCGCATTTCCCATTCCTGCGGCATGCCGGTATACAGCCAGTTCATAGATCAGCGCCGCACAGTAAACGATGACAGTCAGGACTAGCACCGCCGTAGATATGCGCCGGTCCCTTCTGTCTTTTTTCTTTGCTTTCTTAAGCGCCGAAGCATGATAAGCCCTCTGGTCCCTGATCCAGCAATCCAGGATGGAATGTTTTTCCGCAGAGCCGGTCTCCGGAAGCGCTGACAACACTTCCAGTATCCAGGGCACATCCTGCCGGATCGTCCACGGGAGTATATCTGTGACGCGCGTACCGAGTCCGGCAAAGAACAAAAAGAACTGGCAGCGGAGGCATTCAGCCAGGACCCTGTACTCGACATATTTTCTGTGACAATCCATCCTGTCTGCAAAGCGGCGTATGCAGAACAGACAAACAAGCATTACGCCGCAGGCCAGTATCAGACCGTGCGCCTCTGCTTCATCATAAAGAAGAAAGAAAAGTGTAAGCAAAGTCCCTGCGGCAGACAGAGCCAGAAGGATCCTGCGATGCCTTCCGGCGTTACGGATACTGAGAACATCCGCCGCGCCAAACAATTCATCGACCTCCCGGAGCGTAGGCTCTTTTATTCCATCAGAAATATGGGAAAGCGGGATATCGCACGTTTTCCTGTCCTCTTCCCATATGCTCATGTAAAGCCTGTCACGTGTTTCCATCGATTTCAGTGATGCTATTTATACAACGGATCCGGTTCTGAAAGATCCACGCCCGGGATCTCAACATTGCCGCGCAGGAGTTCTTTGCGCACATGCTCACGGATCGCGCGGTCCGGATTGTTCTTCATGATCTCTACGCAGAAACGGTCCTGAAGAGTCAGGTCGTCAGGCTTCCGGAATCCAAAGACGAGGTCGGCTCCGGAAAGGTCCCCGTAGATCATTTCTGTGATCAGCTCAGTACTATTGATCCTGGCCGACAGAACTTCCTTGGTCTGATCATCCGATGTCCAGCTTCCCGCGTAGGCAATGTACACCGGATTTTTCAGTTTCTTCGCATGCCACCATCTGATGGCTTTTCTCGTATGCATAAGGCTGAGATAGAAATGCAGGGGCTCGCTGTCCACAGTGACTGTGCCGGGAAGCCTGTCACGGACAGCCTCATCTTCGGGAATGATTTCAAGAGCTGTCTCACCCGCACATATGAACCAGTTCTTTTCCCACTCGGCCCGCTCCTGAGGATCCGAGTTTTCGTATTTCTCAGGATAGTCGGATCCTATGGCATGCAAACGGTCTGTGCAGAGATTTCTTGCCCCATACACGTATTTCCAGCCCAGCATCAGCAGTTCTTCATCCTCGCAGTAGAGCATCATATGGGTCTTATTCACGTCATTCGGATCTGTCAGGATCGTCCTCGCGATAAAGAGCTCGTCCCCTTTAAGAGATTCATACAGATTAAGAATCATGGAAGTTCTGGCGGGATCATATATATGCGTGCTGAGCGCATACTGATGATCCCGGTTCCGGATCAGACGCGCCGCCTTTTCCCGGACGGGCACCATATCCGGATCACTGCCGGTATTGCACACAATGTCATACAGCACAGCATCGTCGCTGCACTGCTCAAGCATGGCCTTTACCTTCCTTACATCGAGCGGTCTATTTTGCAATGCTCTGCGCAGGTTTGCCGCTGTCCGCTCCGCACCGGTCATGTCCGTATCGTCAGCATCCCTGCGCCGCACGGCAGCTTCCATCCTTTCTTTCACATCATCAAGATCCTTTTCACTCAAGCCGCCGCCCGCGACAGCGTTTTCCAGCAGGATGACCTCTTCATCAAAAAGACCGTATTTACGCAGCAGCTTGCCGGTTTCCGAATACAAGGGCAGAAATGCCGGCTCCTTTTTTATTCCTGCGTACAGATTTATCAGCGAATAGCGGTCATCTTTCAGTTCCTGAAGTTCATACTCATCTTTCTGCTTTTCGTTTTCATTGCCGATCCCGTCTGCCAGCCGATCGATCAGTTCGGCTGACTCATCCCGGGCCGATGGCTCTGCGGAAAGTCCCAGACGTTCAAAAACGACAGAACACTGATCATAAAACTCTTCATCTGACATATGATACTTCCAGACAGCCTCCTGCGCGGCAAGCCTCAGCTGCAGTCCTCCCGTAAGATTTGTTTCCTCAAGGTAAACTGCAAGAACCGGTTTGCCTGCGTTCAATGCATGATCGATCTCACGCCTGACCTTTACCAGCCTCTCCGATCGCGGAGACAAAAACACCATGAAGAGCGCTGCGTGTTCCAGTGCATCTGTGATCGTATCCTCCGTTCCTTCGCCGGGAACTACTCCATCGTCATACCAGACACGATATCCCCGGTCCTGAAGCTGTCTGATGACCCCGTATACCTCATCGGCGTCTGCAAGCGCATAGCTTATGAAGATATAATTGAAATCCAGCAGTCCCATATTGCCTCCCTGTAAGCAGCCGTCATGCCGGGCAGGATATCACAGCTGAAGGTCCATGATATCCCTGCGGGAGATATCTCCGCCCTTTATCCTTCTCCAGCTGTCATCTCTGAATATCTTTACGCCCATATCAGATATCACTCATGTCGACTTTCTGTCCGACGATGCCCTGAATGATGTTTTCTGCCTGGCGCTTTTCGCTGCTGTTCCCCTTCATGATCCGGGCAAGCTCATGCCTTGCTGCTCTTTTCTCTGCAGCCCTGACGTTTTTCCTGAGCCTTTCATTCTCAGGCTCACGCTCAAGGAGATGCCGGTATAGTGCAAGCGAGAGCTTCATGAAGCGCGGATCCGTCTTTCCCCAGCCGAAATAGAGATGTGCAAGGGAATCCTCGATTGAATCCAGAGCCATCCGGCAGCTTTCTTTTTCAGGATGTTTCTCTGATATCTCTCTGAAGAGCTCATAGGCACGTATCAGCCTTATCGGCTCCCCCCTGTTGCCGCATTTCCAGCAGTCGAAGGCGGCCTGCTCTGCCATCGCGTCGTATGTCCTGTCCCACTCAGCATTGTCCGGCTCCTCATCCAGCAGGGCTTTATATGCCTCGCAGGCACGGAGGAACAGATCGGCTCTGACGCCGGCAGGCTCATCGGCAGCTTTTGATGCTTCTGCTGCATCCCGGTACATCTTTGCAAGCTGCTCTCTTTCCTCATCCATTCTTTCGATGCAGATGCTGCTCTCCGGATAGGCAAGACGTACCGCCAGGGCATCATCCATAACGAGAGCGCGTTCCAGCATATCGATATCCCCGCTCATTCCGCGGTCGTGATACGCATCAGCCAGTATCTCTTCGACCCGTCCGCGCTCCGAAGCATAGAACCAGTCCTCTGGATCGAACTTCGCGAGCAGGCAGAAGCCGTCATAAGCCCGCTGAAGACTTTCGATATCCCCGTCTTCTCCTGCGGCAGCAAGATCGTCCATCAATACAGGATCCGCCGGCAGCTCTGCAGCATCCGGAGCGCCGGGCCCTCCGTCCGGTGAACCGGCAGTATCGAGAAGGACCAGCATGGCATCTTTCAGCGTTCGTCTGCTGAATAGCGAACCTTCCTCTTTATCTCCGGCAGCAGCAAGTTCCAGCGCTTTGCGTGCGTATTCCGCGGCCGCAGCATCATCTCCCCGGGATCTGCTGATCTCTCCGAGACTGTGGTATATCATCATGCGTCCTTCATCCGTGCCGGCGAATTTCTGGTTTTCGACTTCATCATAAAGTTCGAGCGCCTGCTCAAAATAGTCTTCGATACCGGCGCCGTCGGCATCCGCCCCCATCCTGAGATATGAGCTTCCCAGGAACTGGCAGAACTGCGCCTTCAGATGCCTGAAATAAATCAGCTCCGGATCATCGGTTTCCTGATCCTCGATCAGTTCAAGCCCTTTCTCAAAATGAACGACGGCTTCGCCCCATTTGCCTGCCCGGTATGCCAGCGAACCGGCCAGCTGCTCCGCTCTGATCCTGTAGATATCAAAGACGGAACAGTAGTTGCAGGCGGTGAAATATCTGTCGCACAGCCTTTTCGAAAGCCCGTGATCGCCCATTCTTTCGGCAAGCAGCGCTGCATTATAGCATGCTTCCATCTGGTAGACATAAGAAGCGATATCGCCGGCAGTCATCTTTCCCGACAGAGACTTCTCATAGGCCCTGAGAGCCTTCTCGTCCTCCATGACAAACTCCAGGTTCTCACCCGCTTCAAGCCATGCGCTCACAAAACGCGGATCAGCTGCCCTTTCACTGGCATCCGACATCTGCTTTTCCAGATGCTGCGCATAACGCTCCGACCATTCCGCTGCTTTGCGATAGTCCCTCTCAACGCCCGTTCCGGTCCTGTACATGTCCACAAGCTTTTTGTACGCCTCATCCACGCCGTCAACAGCTGCCGATGTTATGAGCGAAAAAGCTTTTTCCGGATCCGCCTCAAGATCCACTCCGTTCAGATATGCCAGGCCGATATGGTAGCGGTGCTCCGGATCGTCATTGAAGGTCAGGGCAAGCTCCTTTCTCACCATCTCCGCGATCAGATCCGCGTACTCATCAGAGCACTTCCAGCGTTCCGGTATGCCCGGGTAATGAGCCTCCAGCGCGGCATCATCTGTTTCGACTGCAACGACAGGCATGACCGGACGGCCCGCCTCCACCGCCATGGGGTATTCCTGTTCCATGACGTAGTTGCCTTCTTCCAGAATATTCGGAGTGACTACGAGAGTGAAAAGTGAACTGCGGTCGAACGCCTGCCGTATGGAGTCATTGAAGTCCTCGCCCGGAGTCAGGAATTCATCGTACCAGACCGCGGCATCGCGGCAGGACGGATCCCGGTGGATGAGCCGCATGACTTCCCGTGCATGAGCGCGGTCTTTTTTACGGTAGCTCAGAAAGATATATCCGCCAAAGGATTCCCGGATCTTTGTCAGGGTCTCATCTCGCAGGAGGACCGAATCAAGAAAGGTCTTCAGTTTTGTCTCAAACGGGAGCGCAGTGGGATCGCTGTCCACAGCAGACAGACACTGGAGATCCCCACACTGCCTGTTGAACAGTTCCTCAAGCCCCGGCTCCTCCAGCACCGGGAGGACCGGGATGCGGTTCTTTATTGCGAAGACGAACTCCACATCTCTTGCGCGGTTCTCTTCCGTCAGGAACTTACGTGTTACCGGGATGACGAAAAGATTCATATGCGACAGGTCAAAAAGCAAGTCCTCCGCCTCTCCGGACGGGACCTGCCCTGCAGCTCCTCCGTCATCCGGGTACCATAACGAGATATCAGGGTAGCAGACAGCAAGACTTGCTGCGATGCTGTCAAAGAACTTTTCACGGTCGCCTGGCGCAGCACAGCAATATACCTTCTGTGATCCTTTGACGGAGCCGCGCCCCAGTTGCTTATGCTTCAGGCTGATCATAATCGGTCCTCTCCCTGCTCATTCAATCCAGTTTATAGATCCTCAGTCCGTCGAACTTTTTTATCAGCTTCAGCATGCTATTGAACGGCTTATAGTCCTTTTCTCTTTCTTCCAGAGGAAGGGCTTCATAGTGCGCAATGATCTCTTCTCTTTTCGGCTCACCGTCCATGGTCAGTTTATGCATGCGCAGCTGCTCGCGAAGAGCTTTTCTCGCCGTTGTTTCATCTCCGTACTGTCTGATCATTTCTTCCGGCAGTTCCGCTGTTTCATACAGGTCACCGCAGATCCACCCCATGGAGATATGCTCTCTGATCCAGCGCTCATGCTCCATCGGTGCAATAACTGCAAGCTGTTCCTTTGAGAATTTGCTGACCATTTCATAGTCCACCGGCCGGTCAGTATAGAAACATCCGAGAACATCCAGATAACGGCTGAAGCTCTTCGCCTGGTTGATATTTGAAAGCTGGTACTCAAGCGAGAGTTCCTCAAACGCCTTCTCGAGTTCTTCAGTCGGCACAGCGCCCTCTTTCCCCTGATAGGAGTATCTGGCATTCAGCGCGACAGCGAAGTCATACAAATGCAGGAAGTCGCTGTTGGAAAGATATGTATGCTTGCTTTTCCTGTCGACCTTCGCAGTGCTCGGAACTACCGTCAGCGGGATGTCCGTCGTATCTATGATCTTTTCGATATCTCCGGTGAAGCGTTCTTCCTTTTCAGCCATGTCCGAATATGCCTTCAGACGCGGGGCCTTTCCGTTTCCTCCCGCTTTCTCCCAAGCGCGGTACTCCAGCTTGAAACGGTCGATCTTTTCCTGCTCATCCTGATCGTAGTAATAGATCACGCGTATCGCATTGTCCGAAAAGTCGAAAGCAGCCGCCATAGGATGCAGTTCCGTGCGGGAGTTCCTGCCGTAAGCCGTACGGTCCCAGCACTGCAGTTCATCGCAGAGCATGAGCAGATAAGCGAGCGGATGCGTCTCCATCCGGAGCGGTCCCTTTGCGTTTTTATCTTTATAAAAAGATATGGCGAATTTGTAGAGACTGTTGTGAAGCAGTATCGCTGTCAGTGCATCCACATGCATTTCATTCAGCGCATCGATGCCGAGCGAGTTTACTGTCTCCCTGAAAAGGCGTGTCGCGCTGAAGTAGGCATGATCCATAAAGTACCCGAACTCATCCGGGGCTATCGGTTTGTTGTGGATAGTTTTATGAAGATATTCTTCTGTCACATCAAATGGCTCACCGAGTTTGTCTGCGATACCGAAAGCAAAGAGTTCCTCGGTCGATGAGAAACTCTTTCCGTAGAGCTTCTCAAAATGCAGCTTGGCCTCATCTCCCAGTACCGTGATAGCGTCCACATCATGATAGGCAATAAAAAGGCTGCCTTTTCCTCTCTCTTTGCCTTTTGCCTCATAGTAGGACAGGACCTGCTCAAACGGCAGTTCAAACGGATAGCCTATATCATGGAAGAGAGAGGTAAGTCCCCAGTACTCGAGGAAGCAGCAGGCAGCTGCGTGATCTTCGGTTTTATTAGTATCATCTGTGCCAAAGCCGTATGACTTCTTGAAGGCCGCACGGTATGCATCGTTCGTCTCATATATCGCGAGCCCGAGGGCAAACACATATACCGAATGTGAATAATGGTCGCGGTGCTTCATGAGAAGCGAGCTGGCATTCGTCTCGAATTCCGACAGCAGCTCTACCATTTTCTTTGATTTGCCGTAGTGCCCGAAGAACATTTCCAGATAGCAGTAGTATATGGTATATGCGTCCTCAGCCACGCCGGAGTCAATGAACTTTTCCAGTTCACGCTCAAGACAGAGGCGGTTCACATCCATCTGCATATTGTACGGTACCTGGCCTGGGTGCAGGCTCGTACCATGAAGCTTCCCTCCGGCCTTCTCTTCATTTTCTTTTTTCTCATCAAAGCGAAGACCCTCACATCGCTCATGCAGAAAGCGAAGTGATGCAGATTTCAGATCGTTTGGTTCATCTGTAACTGCAAGTACAGGCTGCAGCAGTCCGACATCTTTTCCGAAAGTCTTTACCTGCTTCTGCCTTTCCGTCTCAAAGGCTGTATATGACATGGTGTTTACTCCTTGATTGCAGATATGATTGTTAACACTGATTGATGTCAGTTTAGCATAACAGACATTACAAGTAAAAACGACTGTATATTCCAACAGTCGTCCACGGCGGAGGACATGAGCTCGAACTTCGCCATTTTCTAATATAAATTCGAAAACACGATCCGGTTACAGCGTCCTCATAGCGCAGAATTCCGCGGTTTTCTTCCTGCAGCGGATCAGTACAGCAAACTCATAGACTAACAGGCATACATATCCAATCGCCGCCACAATAAAGCCCTTCATCTCACCTCTCATCAGGCTGGAATTGAAAGCCGTAGTGACATCGTACAGAGTGTGAACGGTAACCGGAACGAGAATTGCAAGCAGGCAATAGATGACAGGCGATCCTTTCCCGCTCAGCTTGCTGGTCCTGGCTCTTCCGAGGAGCTCGGCCATGACCATATTAAAGGTCATGTGAGCCGGTACCGCGATCAGTCTTAAGACGGCGGAAAGCACGGTTGCTTCTTCATCACTACCGTAGTAATATTCCTCTGCAATGGTAAAACCGATTCCTACACAAGCGCCGATCAGTATGAATTCATACACATTTTTCACCTTCTTGCGGAATATGAACAGTACCACAAGGATCATCAGCAGTTTGGCAATCTCTTCCAGGCCGCCCGCAAGTATCAGATCTCTCCACAGAGCCTGAAAAAAGTTCAGTTCGCTCAGTTTAAGCGCATCAGGGTCATTTGACAGAGACTTCATATAGCCCATGGAAAAGGGGATCGTTATCGGGAAAGACACCATACCTATAGCGACAGGTATCAGCGCCTGCTTCCAACCGACAGGCTCCGGGGTCTCTCTTTTTACCATTCTCCAATACAGGATCCCGAGAATGATAATAGTCATAATAACGGATATAACAGTCATAGCGTTCATGTCCATGTTTCCTCCCTATTACATTTAAGATAATGCCATATAATTTGAGTTATTACAAATTAACTCAAATACAGTGTAGTTCTTTTTTTCTCAATTCTGAAAGGAGAACAAATGCACCATTAAAAACTCTGAAAACCTTCTCGGCTTCTTTCTGGTCGCAATTAGGCCATGTTATTTTTTTCTTCATTGCTATAGTCTTCCTAGGTCAATGTGGATCAGTGTTTATTACCTTGTTTTTCTTCTTTCTATGGCGCATTTTGGACAACCTGCACCTTTGTTTCTACTTGATATTTCAGCCTGCCATTCATGACCGTTCTTACATATCCACCACGCCTTCTTTCCGCTGCCTGGTAACACCTTTGTAGGATCAAGGTTATCGTTTTTTGTAGGATGCCATTCCTCCAAAAGGTCAGGTCTTTTAGTAGCTAAATCATTATACCCGGGCAATACTAACCTATTTGTACAGTAAGGGCATTTTCTTCCTTTATTCCTTTCATCAATAGAAGCTCTCCATTCATGTCCATTAATGCACACCCACCAAACCTTTACATTGCTATTAGGTGCATACATATCAGGAGTCGTTTTGTTTTTACTGTAATTCCACTCTTTACACAATTTTGGATTTACAGCTGATAACGAATTCTCTACAAGTCGGTTTAAGAAGCCCCGCCTAATCTCATCTCCGTCTCTTTCTATGTTTACAATACCTATGTCAGGAATAAATGCAGCTAATTGATTAAGTGCATCTTCGATTCCTGAAGCAGCAGATATTATAGTATCGGTCGGATAAACTTCTACAGTTGGATCTTCCTTTATCCTTATTAATCTAATTCCTTTTTTCTCACATATAAAGGATTTCGTTCTATCGTTATCAATCTGTCTCTGGGATCTGTGAAATGCTTCTCCATCATACTCAATACCGGTATTAAGCGCTGGAATATATACGTCTAGTTCCATTCCTTTCTTAGTAAAAATATCTTTATATTTATGAACCGCATCAGGATATGCCTTTTTTATATAATAGTACAACGCTTGTTCAGGGAATGAGGTCTGCGCACCTCTTGCACAAAATGGACAGCCAGAGCCATCAACACGATGATTAACTGAAGTATTCCACTCGTGACCTTTATAGCATTTCCACCACACATACTTATTGCTGCTAGCTGTTATTTCGCTTGGTTGAATTGTATTCTTATCATAATCCCATTCTGATAACAGTTCAGGATGCACAGTTTCTAAATCATTTTCGCCTTTTAAGGCTGCTGGATTATGACTGCAATATGGACATCCCCTGCCTTTGCTAATTCTATGATTTGGAGATGCTTGCCAGCTATGTCCCTCCTTGCACTTCCACCACACTTTTTTGTGACTTCCTGCTTGTAACTCACAAGGCTTTAATTCATTATTTTTTTCATAATCCCATTCTTTAAGGATTTCAGGATTTGTAGTTTCTAAATCATTAAACCCTTTAAGCAATAACCGGCCGGCACAATATGGGCAACCTCTCCCAACATGTCTTGACTTTACTTCTGCTTTCCATTCATGGCCACAAGAACCAGTCCACCATACCTTTCTATGGCTTCCTGCAGTTACATCAGCGGGTGTCAAAGGATCATTCTTATATGGATGCCATTCTTTTGCTAAAGCAGGATTTACAGTTTGCAGATCATTCATGTCGATGATATAGCTCCGTCTCTTATAGGGAAAATGAGGCGGAATTATCCGCCTCCGAAAATTGATGTTGGGTGATTTATAAATAACACTTTGTGCTTGAGTTCGGGCGTAAATTCAATCGTATTTTTTTACGCTCGCTTTTACGGTTGAAAACAGTTGTAATGGCCCTCAAAATGCTTTCATATTCAATTATTTTCGAAGTATTTCTCGATACATGCAAGAGCATATCGTTGCCAATCTTCTGGTAGATCAGCAAAACACTGGCACATGATTACATCATCTTCTGTAAAAGCAAAATTGTCTGGTTTATATTTCTTTGCCAATTCGTAATCATACATTCTGATACGGTAATTGCTTATTTCACCAAACATCACTTCAAACAATCCGCAACGAAGAGGCTTATGCTCAAAGTATTCTGTTCCTTTGTTTATGTCGATACTTTGCTTCATTTTTCTTTAGGCAGTCTGTATTATTTATCCATAATGTAACAAGTTAGTTGAGTCGGAGAATGATATTCCATCGATGTATATAGTCTATGGATCAAGCGTTATATTTTTTGATGGTGACAGAATATATATCTTTTTAATTGCTCTAGTTAATGCCACATAAAACTCTTTCGCAGAAAGAGGCGCCGACATATCAATTATAACGCAATCGAATTCAAGGCCTTTAGATAGTAATGTTCTAGATGAAAGGCATTTGAACCCCTGATATCGCCTTTGCAGCGTTGGGTCTTTTCGTATATGCCCTGCCGCCTCAAATATGGATACGCCGTGATTTCTAAAATAATTTACACATCGAATCATCTCGCTGTGCAATTCTTTCCGATAGCATTTAAAAATGGGATTCTTTTCGAACCAGTCGAGAAGGCAAAGAATAGTATTGTGCTTATCATAATTCTGCACATCTATGAGAAGTTCACCGAACTCTTGATTCTTTTTTATTCTACTGAAGTCAAAGCTTCCTTTTTCAAGCCGTTTTATAAACGACTTCAGCTCTGAATTTACTTTTGTAGCACACTTCCCTTCAAATTCTATAATCTCTAACAATAACCGGGAACCCGAATGATTAGAGAATGATTCTGCAAATTTATACAAGTCCTCACACTCTTGCTTCTCATCAAGCTGAAAAATGCTTGGATATCTTAAGCAGAATTGTTTTTGCTGTGTCTCCCATTTTGATATGTAAAGAACGGATTTGTACATCCTAAACTCTTTAAGCATTGAATATACATTAAAATTGTGCGGATTAACTATGCAAATGCTGCCATTACATGAATCTATATTCACAGAGCATTGTAAGCCCGATAATGTGGGCCAAAGATCATCTCGTATATCAGTTAAATATTGACCAAGCGCGGGATTCGATTTGTGCCATCTCCATGGAGCAGTTTTTACGTCTACCACCTGGTAGCCAAGATTATTCCAATCAACAAGCTGCTGTCCTTCAAAAGAGAAAATTCCCTGTAGTGGATCACCTAGCACCCTAACCGGTAAATACTGGCTTAGGATTTGGAAAGCCTCATGATGCGACTGGGTACAATCCTGATATTCGTCAACAATGATTCCCGAATAAGTTGACTGTAGGACTTTCCCGACCCATTCGTGTTGAAACAACTTTATTGTTCCCTCATAGAACTGGTTATAATACCGCTTTGCCTCTGCCTTTGTGCTATACGGAGACAAAGTAATATCTACTGCTGAAGTGTGGTAATATGACATCCCCCATTTCAAACAAAAAGCTGCTATTGTAGAAATAACATATTTTGATTTTAAAACTTTTCTATTATTTAGTCTTTTTTGAAGAGCATCGACGCCTGCATGAGTATGGGTGAGCAAAAGTTGCCTACCTTCAACGTATTCAACCATATCTACAATCATCTCTGTCTTTCCATGGCCTGCTGGGGCAATAATTGCAGCAGTGTTTTGAGA
>Ga0310695_10008225_pt1 | contig 16245 bp, 13 predicted proteins | sample RumenRJG_04DNA_FD_203882 | JGI IMG/M metagenome (GOLD analysis project Ga0310695, IMG submission 203882) | Bovine rumen microbial communities from Lethbridge, Alberta, Canada - RJG_04 (v2) (version 2) | ecosystem: Host-associated > Mammals > Digestive system > Stomach > Rumen | place: Canada...
CACGTGGAGATACGGTTTTCCGTGCATATCAGTCACGCTTCCGATCAGAGATGTCACTTCCAGCGGCTGTTCCAAAACTGTTCCTGTAAATGCTTTTTTCTCCACATCGTAGAGACCCATTTCCACGTAGCTGGCCGCTCCGAGACCCGAGATGCTTCCAAGCAGGATGTCTTCCGTCTCGCAGATCTGCGTGAGCTTTTCCATCACTTCTTCGCCGCGATCGATCCTGATCACTACCGTGTTGCCAAATCTTCTGTAATCCATAGTAAACCCAACCTTTCCATTATTGATGAATCCGTGTTTAGATGGTTGCGTTCATTATAGCACTGAGGAATGTCAAGAGTGTGTCAAGGGGACGGTTCTTTTGACACACAGTTGTCAAAAGAACCGTCCCCTTGACACATAAAAGTTGTCAGAAGAACCGTCCCCTTGACACTACCGAGCTCGTTTTTTGCCCTGCTTCTCAAGCAGTTCAAGTCCCACGTTCTCTATATCTCCGTCCACTGCAGCCGCCAGCCATTTCGCCATGCTGGGCATGTCCTTCCGGTGCAGATAGAACTCCGGCTGGCGCACCATGGTGTGGATCGTACCGCCTTTGTAAAGGACCGGCCGTTTCCAGTCATACAAAAAGATTCCGAAGGAAGGCGTCAGCTTATGAAGTGCACGGACCATAGCCCGCAGCTGGCGGGTAAAAAGGAGCTGCGTTCTTTTGTCTGTCTCATAGGTGTTATTGTTCACATCGTTATAAAATGCGCTCAGCAAATAATCCCGGATCGAGCAGGCATAGAGATATTTGTACTGCTCACCCCTGCGTCGGTACAGGGCGCGGTACCAGTCAAGCGTCAGATTCCGCCCTTTGATATCCGTAGCGGTCTCGGGCCGGACATTCCAGACTTCCCTGGCTGTCTTTTTCCATTCCTTGTTCAGAAGAAGCGCGCTGTCCGAGAGCAATGTCACATCGTGACATTCCGGATAAAACTCCTGGTGGATCTGCTCCGCCAGGGCAGGCACGGCAAACGCGCCGGCACTCTCTCCGGCGATCAGCAGTTTGTCCGCCTGCCGGAAAAGCGTCTTGCCGATCCGCATGGATTGCACGAAATTCTCATAACCGTGAAAATGCAGGCACTTCTCCTGCCCTTCTTCATTGGTATAATGATAATCATTCCTGCCAAGGTGCATATCACCGGTCGCATAGGTGATCACAACGAAATTCCAGTCCCTGAAGGGATTCAGCCGGGCGTTGTTGTCCGTAATGCCGACACCGATGTTATAGAGCTGCGTGAACGGGCGCAGATTGTTCCAGTAATAGTTGGGCTGCCATGTCAAAACACGCCCGCCGGTAACGGGTCGGTCAGCCGTATAGGGATTCCAGGCGATACCTCCGCCGGACAAAAATACACACAGATGCTTTGTGGTGCCCTTGCGGATATAGATATGATACCCTGATCCGTCAGCCGTCTTACCGTCTGCCACCGGGACCCGGTACCACTGATACGGCTCCGGCTCCTGTTCTCCCTGTGCCGGCCCCTGCCCCGGAACGACCTGGAGCTCCGGTGCTTCTAGCGGCGTGTTCTCAATCAGATTTCCGATCGCCTGCTCCGCGCTGTCCCCGATCTTCTCCTGAATTGTTTCGATGGGATGTTCCCCGAGCTTTTCCTGCAGTGTTTCGATGGGGCTCTCCCCCAGCTTTTCCTGCAGCGTTCCGATGGGGTTCTCCCCCAGCTTTTCCTGCAGCGTAACGATGGGGCTCTCCCCAAGTTTTTCCTGCAGCGTCTCAATGGGATGCTCCCCCAGCTTTTCCTGTAGCGTTTCTATGGCGTGTTCCGCAAGGCTCTGATTCTTATCCTGTTCCATGTGATCAAATCCTCTCAGGTGGTTACTATTTTGACAGTGTACTTTCTTTAGGCGCGGACTGCCTGCACAGGCGGATCCTTATCAGAGGTGAAGGTATTTTTCCACCGCTTCGCGCAGCACCCTGCCGCGGAAAACGACGAGGCTGCTGCCCAGTATGAGCATGATCGCCATGCAGATGACCGCGGGCGCGATGATGGGATTGGTCCCGAGCGCGATCGGGATGATCTGAAGAAGGCTCATCAGAACATTAAAAACAGGGTAAAGGATATATTCGTGCAGTTCCATTTTCTGTATTTTGGCGGCGGCGAATGTAACAATGATCAGAAGGCAAAACAGTGAAGGAACTGCCCAAGTGATCGCCCAGCTCCCGGTATTGGTCACATGCGCAATGATCAGGCAGGCCGCCATTATGATATAGCCCTGCGTCGTCAGCATGCGGATCAGATTAGTGCGATAATAGATCACGACCTGAAAGTCCGCCCAGCCCAAAAGGACAATGAGCATGGCTGCCAGAATCCATCCGCTGCCCCCGGTAATGATCTGCACCGCGCCCAGAAGAATTTCGAGACAGATGCAGATAAATGTCACCGTGCGGATCATTTTTATAAAACTGACTTTGGGATTGGCGAGTCTCACAAAGGGATCGTCATCTTCAAAAGGCATGGCCAAATCCTGGTCCTGCAGCTCCCGCTGACAGAGCGGGCAGCGGGCCTTTTTCCCTCGAATTTGTATCATACAACTTGAACAATACTGCATTTTTATTTCCCTCTCGTTTTTACTCTTCGTTATTGCTCTGCAATATTTTTATCATTATTCCCTTTTACTATTCCCAGGAATCGTTAGTTGCGATCTCCACGTCTATGCCAAGAGCGACCATCTTCCTGAAGAACCGCATGATCGCTGCATTCGTCTCAAAAGCGCTGGCGACCCCGAAACACATTTTCCCGTTAAATGAACACACACTGATCTGCAGATCCGGCGCTGCCATAAAACAGCTGAAGCGGTCGATATAGGAGTCGAAAGGCTCCGGGATCGTGATCTTTCCTACGTTGGAAACGGTGGCTGTGATGCCTTTCTGCACCATGTCGTTGACTGTCGCGATCACGAGATTTTTGATCAGCAGAGGGATCGGCCTGATGATAATATTGTGCTCGAGCCGGGCGTAATCATGCATGGACAGAGAGATCTGGTCCTGCGTGAGCTGGCGGCGGAATGAAGCCTGCACCACATCCAGGATGCTCTCGAGCGTCCCGTCATACTGCTCCGGATAAAAAGCGACATTGATCACGCCGAAAAAGTTGCGCGTCGTATCCGACGGAAAATAATTGCGCAGATTCACAGGAACGCTCAGCACAATGGGAAGCTTTTTGTCCCTTACACGCATCTCTTCCAGAATGGATTCCATATAGAGCGCGGTCATAAAGGCAGCGGCGGTAGAGTGATATTTCTTGACAATCTGCAGAAAGCGCGAAGTCGAAACCGTTCCCTCGATCAGATGCATCTGCAGATACTCGTCGCGATCCCCCTGCAGATGGTAAGCACGGCGGGGAAGCGTTTTCTGCTCCTCCGGCTTTCCTTTTGTCTTTTTACTGAAATACCTTTTGAAGGCGTCATCTTCTTTTTCCATCACACTGGAGACGTCCCTGGGAATTTCCTCGTCCAAGTCGTGCGCCAGCATAAGATAGTTGCAGATGATCGCCCGCAGAAAGGCAAATGCTCCTGTCCCGTCTGTCAGTACGTGAAACATCTCCAGATTGATCCGCCAGCGGTAATAATTGACCCGGTAAAGCAGCTTGCGCCGCCCGTCAAAATAGATCGCAGCGCAGGGAGGCTTATTCTCCGGCTGCACCACAGCACGAATATTGCTGCTGTCCAGATAATACCAGAACAGCCCTTTGCGCAGGACACTTGCAAAATGGGGAAAATCAGCAACCGTTCTGTCAAGTGCCTGCTGAAGCAGTTCACCGTTTACTTCCTCTTTCAATTCACATGTGATCCTGAAAACACGCGTATCGGAGCCCTTCGTTGTCGATGGTACGATCTTTGCATTGTTGTCCAGTTCATACCACTTTGCCCTTGCCATATGCTTCACCTTTCCGGAGACAGGGGACGGTTCTCTGTCTCCTTTCATTCTTTCGGTCAAACTACCCCAGGTCAAACTACCCCAGAGGTCAAACCACCCCAGAGGTCAAACTACCCAGAGGTCAAACTACCCTAGGTCAAACTACCCCAGAGGTCGCTTTCCGGGTACAAACTACCCCAGAGGTCGCTTTCCCAAAAACTACCCCAGAGGTCGCTTTCCCAAAAAGTTGTCAGAAGAACCGTCCCTCTGACACCTTTACCATCCGTACATCCGGTCCATAATCTCATAAAGCGCCAAGTCCGGCTCCTCGATCATCCCCGTATTCGTGCCGAATTCCATGACCCTTGAGGAATCCGCCGACTGCTCAAATCCGGAAAGCGTCCCGCTGTTCGGGTCGCCGTTCTTTACGAAGTCCACAAGATACATATGCATCATATCGGAGAGTTCCCTGTCGTCTTCAGTGTAAAGCTTAGAATCCTCCGGGATCACGCCGAAAGTGTAGACCATCTCCCCGCTGTGCCAGCTTCCAAGCCGCCCGTTATCCTTCGCGAACAGATACTCCCAAGACGGCACGCCGTTCTCCTGCTCCAGGCGGTTCAGGCAATAGTGGGGATAGTTGAAAAAGATCGCGCCGTATATTTTGGCCCAATAGCGGTCCGCTTCTTCATCTGTGGACGGATCATACAGTGTCAAAATATCGTCCGCATAGTCTCCCGCCCATCCCCGGACTCTCTCTTCGTAATCCGCAAGATCCGCGTGGGAGAACAGAATGAACGGGCCGCTTTCCTCGGCATTATAGCCGTGAATGACCGCTTCTTCATTGTGCACTCCCTGCTTCCTGAGAGCATATGGCGTATCCGTGAGGACATATCCGTCGATCGTCACATGATGCTGCGTCTCCTGCTCGCCGACCAGTTCCCGGGCCGGGATCCTCCTGAGTTCTTCCAAAGTCGCACAACCATATCTTTCCATCAGGTCTTTGCCCGAGGATAAGGCTTCATCAAACTGCCGGTAAGAATGCGGAGGCTCTGTGGAAGAGATCGTGGAGCTCTCCAGGATCGCCCGCCTGAATAAACCGGACGCCAGTGGTGAGACGCACAGCGCATCCACACATACAGCGCCGGCCGATTCACCGATTATTGTTATATTGTCGGGATCACCTCCGAAGTTCTCTATATTTTGACGGACCCACTCCAGTGCCTTGATCTGATCCAGCAGTCCGAAGTTGCCGGCCGTGCCCTCGTCATTCTGCATCTCTTCAGTTGCCAAAAAACCGAAAACACCGAGACGGTAGCCCATATTGACGCAGATGATGCCGTCTTTTGCATAGCCTTCGCCGCTGTAATCCTGATACCAGGGCTGCCCCGTTTTCAGAGAGCCGCCGTGGATATAGACGGCCACCGGCGCTTTCTCCACGCGCCCGGCCGGCTTCCAGATGTTGAGATAGAGGCTGTCCTCTGAAAACGCCTCACGATAGTTGTCTTTGAGCGAGACCTGATAGTCGTGGTACCCGATGATCTGCGCCAAAGAATTGTAGATTGGCAGGTTCTGCGTCTGCATGGACATGGGCGCGAAGGTATCACATTCCATGACGGCCGGCCACGGCTCGGGATCCTGCGGCTTCTTCCAGCGCAGCTCGCCGACCGGCGGCGCAGCGTAAGGAATTCCGGCAAACAGCTCCACGCCGCTGTCCAAGACCACTCCCCTGACATCGCCATAAGCTGTAGAATACACTTCTGTCCTGTCCGGATTCGCCGTATCCGCTGCCGGCACCTTACGGAGCGGCGGCCACGTGATGAGAACGATGCCTGCGCATACTACAAGATACGCCAAAATACAGAGCGCCTTTCTCCCCCTGTTCCTGCTGATTGCAGCCATTCCGGCAAGTGCAAGGACAAACAAAAACCAGCCAAGCAAAGTATTCTTATTCAGTTCCAGCACTGCACCCGTAAAGATGCTGATAGCGATCGTGGTGATCCATCCCAGAGCTTTCATCTTATCCTTTCATTGGAGACAGGGGACGGTTCTCTGTCTCCTTTTCCATTGCCAATTCCGCAGCTCTTTCGGCATGAATTAAAGTCGTATCAAATACAGGAATACTCACGTCCGATTGACTCAGGTGCAAACTACCCCAGAGGTCGCTTTTCCCAGAGGGTGCAAACTACCCCAGAGGTCGCTTTCCCAAAAAGTTGTCAAAAGAACCGTCCCTCTGACACCCCAACCATAATAATTATACCGTCTTAAACCCGGCAAATCACTATATTGTACCGGATTCCTCGACTAATTCTGCTCTTCTCAATGGAGTTGTCCGGATTTTGGACGACAAATTACCCCAGAGGTCGGTTTTTGCCTCAATGGCGTTGTCCGGATTTTGGACAACAAATTACCCCAGAGGTCGGTTTTTAACGTCAATTCGACCTCTGGGGTAGATTGCTGGGGTAGATTGCTGCCCAGACAATTGTTTAGCAGACAATTTAATTATATAATATAGGACAAATCAAAATAGCGATCCCTGTATTGATCTAATAGTGACTCGACAATGTTTACACAATAGTTAGGAGGTAGTTATGGTCAAAATTCTGGCAGACAGTACTTGTGATCTCTCCCCTTCCCTGATCAGCAGATATAAGCTCGACATTATTCCTCTTTATGTCCATTTGGGAGATAATGAGTATAAAGACGGTGTCAATATCAAACCCTCTGACCTCTACAAATGGTCTGACGAACACAATGAGACGCCTCGGACATCTGCCCCCGGTATCGATGATATTGAGGCATTTCTGGATAAAGACAGTACCGATGAATATGTAATCTTTACAATTTCGTCTTCCATGTCCAGCAGCTTCAACAACTGCATTCTTGCAGCGGAAGATATGGAGATGACAGACAGAGTTCACGTTATTGATTCCGCAAATCTCTCCACCGGAATCGGCCTGCTGGTGATCAAAGCTGCCGAACTTGCTGCAGGCGGAATGAACGGCTCAGAGATTGCAGCGGAAATAGAGAAGCTCAAAGGAAAAGTCAGGGCGAGTTTTGTAATTGATACACTCACCTATCTCTACCGAGGAGGGAGATGCTCCGGAATGTCGGCCTTTTTTGGCTCGGCGCTTCGCCTTCATCCGCGCATTGAGGTCACTGACGGCGCAATGCACCCCGGAAAAAAATACCGCGGAAAGAATTCCCGTTTTATCCTGGACTATGTAAAAGACATGGAAGATGATCTTAAAACAGCGGTCCGCGACCGCGTATTCATCACCCATTCCGGATGCGACAAGGAAATCGTCGAAGAGGTAAGGGCTTATCTGGAAAGCCTCGGCCGGTTCGATGAGATTCTGGTAACGACTGCCGGTGCTGTGATCTCTTCCCACTGCGGACCCGGAACACTTGGCGTCCTCTTCATTGCGGAGTAAGGTGTCACAGGGACGGTTCTTTTGACACCTTAGTTGTCACAGAGGGCGTCGCATCTTGCTGATTAATCAGCAGGGGCGGCGTCCTCTTTTTGTCCCAAAATCATGCTTTTTCTCGGGTTTTCTGTTTTTAGGGGCCGGATGTGAGCAGAATGCGGGCATCCGGCTTTTCTGGATTTCATTTCAGGCATACTTAAACAGACATCATCCGATGCCTTCCTGCTCAAGTGGCAATTCATTTTGAACTGTCAAAATATCATGCCGTTTTATTCAGTTCATAGAGCCGGATCTCTTGCTTTTGTCCTTGATACATAAAGGACCTTGGTGCGTTCTTCCATAGGGGTTTTGCAGTTGTTCCCCTTGATACATTTATCCTTATACGGACAGCCTGAACAGTCGCCGCACCTGTAGACAGTGGAGACATTTACGTACCCGCTCGCCGTCCTGGACTTCCTGACCCCGTCGGCACACAGCTTCCTTCCGTTTTTGCAGGTATAACTGTCTGTTTCCTTATCGTAAGACATGTTTTCCTGGCGGCTGATGTCTGTCCTGTATTTTCTGGTTTTGGAGATCTCGTAGTTCGTCGGTTTGATATGAGCTCCGCGACCTTTGACAGCATGCGTGCCTGGTTTTTGGAAACCGCTTTCTTCCACACAAAAGTATACTTATTGGCGTTTGCCTCGATCTTGGTTCCGTCAATGAATACAACCTCAGTAGAGGAGATGAGGCCGTTCCTGCGCAGGAACCAGGTGGATTCTGTCATGATAGCCAAAATATCGATGATTTATGATAGCATATTCCGATTAAACCCACAATAAAGTCAACCCAGTGAACCCTTTCACATATTTTGAACCGGTTCGTGTCTCTTCATTGCGCTCCGCATTCTTTCTGACAATGATGTTCTTCTTGAGGGTTCCTCCACCGGATGCACATTCCCTTTGATCCGCCCTTCAGCGACCAGCCAGCGCGCTTCATCCCGCAAAGTCTCCTCATAAGGCCGCGTGTGATACCCCAGCTCCCGCTCTGCCTTAGAGTAGTCAAATGTATTGTTGCGGTCCAGGTTGTAGACGGCGAACCTGGTCATCATGGGCTTTTCTCCGGTCTTTGCAGCCTTCTTTTCCATCAATACAGCAAGGTGGTACGCTATGGAAATGGGTACGTAGAACAGGGGCTTCTTGCAGCTGCAGGCATCGTGAAGCATTCCGGCCATTTCCTTGAGCGTGACTTCTTTGTTTCCCAAAATATAGCATTCGCCCTTGCGTCCTCTGTCAGCTGCTGCAATTGTTCCCTGCGCCAGATCGCGCACATCGCAAAGGTTGAAACTGCCGCCCATGCCGACAGGCATTTCGCCGTTCATGATCTTGATGACCGTACCTGTCGTCTCACTGATAGCATGATCGTTAGGCCCGAGAATGCCGCTGGGATGCACGACGCAGGCATTCAGCCCTTCTGCAGCCGCATCCAGTACTTTCTGTGTGGCGATGGCCTTTGAGCGGCTGTACCAGCCCACTACCTTCTCATCATCATAGGGAACAAACTGCGTGACCTCTCGGATCACCTGTCCTTTGGGCAATTCGGGAATCGCGCCTGTACTGGACACATAGACCAGCTTGCGGCACTCCGGGTGCGCTTTGGCTGCAGCGATAATATTCTCGGTGCCTCCCACATTGACCGCCATGAGCTTTTCACTGTAATCCGGATTCACCGTCACCATTGAAGCGCAGTGAATGCATATTGTTTCCGTGTCTTCATCCACATCAAAAAATCGGCTGCAGTCCTCTTCTTTGCAAAGATCTCCTTCGAAGATCGTGACTCCGGCAGGTATATATTTCACTGCGGGGTCTCCCTGCAGGACAAACGCGCGCACGCAGTCGCCGCGCTCCAGAAGCTGCTGACAGATATTGGATCCGAGAAATCCTGCTGCGCCTGTAAGTAAATAGATCATATTCATTATATTTTCCTCCGTATGAATTCCGCTCCTGCACGAGCTGTTTTTGACTGTTATAAGATGGATCAATCATCTTTATGCGATACTATACGGAGTTTGTGTTTGTGTTTTGCTAATGAGATGTTAAAGATATGTTATTTCGATAAAAAGGTGTTAAAAAGGACTGCTGTGGTCAGCAGTCCTTCACAGTATATGGTATTCAGTTCTTTTTTGACGCTCCTGTAAGCTTCACGGTAAAGGTACTTCCCTCTCCCGGCTCGCTCTCCACCCGGATCTCTCCTCCGACTATATCGACGATACGTTTTACAAGAGCAAGGCCCAGCCCATTGCCCTGTATAGAATGGGATGTATCTCCCTGATAAAACTTGTCAAAGACATGGCGCACCGTCTCAGGCGGCATCCCGCGGCCTGTATCCTTCACGGAGACCACGGCATTTTTATCTTCTGTGCGCAGCGACACGCTGACAGTCCCGCCCTCTTCCGTGAATTTAAACGCATTTGACAGAAGGTTGTTCCACACGATCGACAACAGTTCTCTGTCTGAAGTGATGATCACGTCATCTTCGATGTCCGGTTCGATCTCGATCTCCTTTTCTTCCCAGATATTCTCAAATCCGAGGAGACAATCCGTGAGCTGCCCGCCCAGGTCGAACTGTTCCGACTTCGGTCTGATCTGCTGGTTCTCAAGACGGCTGAGCCGGAGTACGTTCGTGATCAGTGTATTGAGACGAATTGCAGCAGCTGAGATCGCCACGGCATATTCCTTCCGTTCCTGCTCGGGCAGGTTCTCCGCGTTCAACAGGCTGCTGTAGTTCTGTATGACGGCCAACGGCGTTTTGATCTCGTGGGATACATTGGAGACAAAGTCCGTCTTCAGTGTTTCAATACTGCCGAGCTCGGTGATCATCGCATTCAGGTCACGGATCATGGTGTCCAGATAGTCTTCTTTTCCCTCCTCATGGAGAGGGGCGATCCGCACCGAGAAATCGCCTTGCGCCACTTTTTTGGTCGCCTCTGAGATTTCCTGCAGCGGCGTGTCATATGCGACCTCCATTCGTGACCTGATCAGCAGCGTGAGAAGCACCGATACACTGATCCAGTACAGCACCATGATATGCGTCTGGACGATCGGCGCCCAGCCGGCTCTCTCCATTCCCAAAAGGATAGCGACGTGCACCCCGGCAGTGATCAGAAGAACGCTGAGAACGATCCAAAATATTGACAGAGGAAAACGGCTTCGCTTCTCCCCGGAAGATCCCCGGCTCATTTGATCACCGCCTTGTAACCGAGGCCGTGGACCGTTTTGATTTCAAAATCATCACATTCCGACAGCTTGGCCCGGAGCTTCGTCATATAAACATCCACCGTACGGGTTCCGGAATTTGTGTCTGCGTCCCAAAATTCATCCATAAGCTGCTGGCGGGAAAACGTCTTCTTCGGATAGGACAACAACTTATAGAGAATGTTGAACTCCCGAACAGTGAGGGAAATTTTCTCATCTCCCAGCTGTGCCGTGTGCTCATCCAGGTCCATGACAAAACTGCCTACTTCCAGGCGATGACTGGTGGCGATCTTCGCGCGTCGCAGCAGTGCGCCAATCCTGAGCAGCAGCTCATCAAAGTTCACCGGCTTGGTCATATAATCATCGATCCCGATTCCATAGCCTTTCTGCATAGATCCAATATCATCTCTCGCTGTCATAAACAGGATCGGAATCTCGCTGTTCAGGCTCCGGATCGTCTTCGCGAATTCATATCCGTCTACTCCCGGCATCATGATATCGGAGATAATAAGGTCAAAAACCGTATCATACCTGGCGTCATAAGCTTTATTGGCGCCCGGGCATCCCACAGCATCATAGCCGTTCTGCTTCAGGAACGTGCAAACGGAGCGGTTCAGGTCTTTATCGTCTTCTACTACAAGAATTTTGAACATAGTATTTGTCTCCCTGGCTGAAATTACATGATGAGCATACAGCACAAATGTCAGAGTTATGTTAATATGACTTGATTTACCCTGTATATTTTATCATACTGAGTAAATGCTGACATTGAATCATTTTGGAAACTCAGAGACAGATGAAACAGAATTTTGCGGCGAGGCAGCATGATCATCAACACAGGACAGAGAACAGATATACCGGCGTTTTATGCCGAATGGTTTGCGAACAGACTAAGAGAAGGATTTGTCTGCGTTCGCAATCCCTTTAATCCGGGTCAGGTCAGCCGCTACCGCCTTGACCCTTCTATTGTGGACGTCATCGGCTTCTGCACCAAAAATCCGGCTCCCATGTTCCCCTATATGGATCTTCTGAAGGACTACGGCCAGTACTGGTACGTCTCCATTACGCCTTATGGAAGAGACATTGAGCCGAATGTCCCGGACAAGCATCGCCTAATAGAGGCCTTCAAGAGGCTCTCCGATTTAGTCGGCATTAATTCTGTCGGATGGCGCTTCGACCCGATCTTGCTCTCTAATCGATACACAATGGAATACCAGCTCCGTGCTTTTGACAAAATAGCAACTGCCCTCGACGGCTATACCCGAACTGCTGTGATCAGTTTCATTGACCTCTATCCTAAGGTCAGACGGAACTTCCCGGAGGCTAAAGAGGTCACCAGGGAACAGCGCCTCATTCTTGGAAAAGAGATCATAAAGATTGCTTCTTCCCACGGCATGACAGTAAAGCCCTGCGCGGAAGGCAATGAACTTGCTGCCTACGGCGCCGACTGCGGCGGCTGTATGAGGATCAGCGATTATGAAAAAGCCATCGGAAAGCATCTGAACGCGCCCAAAAAGAAAGGCGCAAGAGCGGATTGCGCCTGCTATCTGTCCTGCGATATCGGCGCATATAACACTTGCAGGCATCTGTGCAGGTATTGCTACGCAAATGCGGAGCCCTCTGAAGTGCTGGCGCAGAGCAGGCTCCATGACCCTGCGTCGCCGTTTTTGATTGGGAACTATATGGATGGGGATAAGATCCATGATGTACCGCAGAAGTCATGGATCGATGGACAGATGAGTCTGGAGCTGGAGTGAATACCGGCAGATAAGTCTGGATTTGGACTGAATATCGGCAGATAAGTCTGGATTTGGAATAAATACCGGCAGAAGTTGGAATATACAGTTGCTTTTTGTTCTTCCTGCCCCGAATAGTCCAACACCCCCAAAAACTGCCATAAATTCAGTGAGATTTAGCTGTTTGAACAAATTACCATGGGGGCAGGGAAAGAAAAAAAGACTCAAGTGATCCAACGCACTTTGTGATTACACTTGTTCACAAGGCAGGTTGGAGTAACCTGACAGTTCCACAATCTTAAATACTCATCCGCCTCTTTCCTTGATCGGAAAATATGGATCTCTCTTCCCTGCTCATACCGGTGAAGCAGCCGATAAATATTCGGCAGCCTGTTCTCAGGAAACTCCACAATGAACTGCCGGAACTCTTCATCAAACTCATACTCAATCCAGGGAATATCTTCTCTCTCTTTTCCAATGCGGTCATTGACGCCGGCAAGACATACTTCCAAAGGATAGTCCAGGAGAAAAACTGTATCACAGTATTTTAACCGCAATTCAAGCGTCCTGCTGTAGTTTCCATCGATGATCCAGCTCTCTTTTTCCAAAATAGCTAACAACTTTTCGTCAAATTCCTCTCTGGATATCGTTGTCCGGTCAGGCTGATGCCAGATGTTATCCAAATGGTACAGCGGGAGTCCGGTCCTATCCCTCAGATTTCTCGAAAAAGTGCTCTTCCCTGCTCCGGGGCTGCCGATTATTATTATGCGCTTCATATGCTAATTACTCCAATGGTGTCACCGGGACGGTTCTTCTGACAACTTTTTGCCATCGAAGCACCTGTCTTCCTGGCCAAAAAGTTGTCAAAAGAACCGTCCCCTTGACACTCTTCTACATGTTACAATAATAACATGTTCTCTTTGGACGTTTAATTCAAATCTATTCTCAACAATAGAATCATACAAATAAGCAGGATTTACTTAGGGAAAAATCGAAAAGAACGCTAGAAAGGCAAAATATATGAAAAGAGTGATCGTAGGAATGTCCGGCGGCGTCGACAGCGCTGTAGCCGCATATCTTCTGAAGCAGGAGGGATATGATGTAGTCGGAGTGACTCTTCGCAGCTGGGTCAGCTCGGATGGTGAAGACAGCCGCTGCTGTGAGATCGACGACGCGAGAGCGACAGCGCAGGCCATAGGGATCGAATACCATGTCTTCAACTGTGTCTCCGCTTTCAACGACAAGATCATAAGAGCGTTTATCGACGATTATCTTCACGGACTGACACCTAATCCGTGCGTGATCTGCAATCGTGAGATCAAATGGGAGCGCATGCTCTACTATGCAAACGTGCTGCAAGCGGATTACGTTGCCACCGGGCACTACGCTTCCATCGTGGAGCTTGAGAACGGAAGGTATACAGTCCGCAAGGCGCTGCATTCCGAGAAAGACCAGGCTTATATGCTGTACCGCCTGACACAAGAGCAGCTCGCAAGAACGCTCATGCCGCTCGGAACGTATTCCAAAGAGGAAGTCCGGAAAATCGCGGAGGAAGCCGGAATCAAGGTCGCTTCGAAGCCGGACTCCCAGGAGATCTGTTTTGTCACAGACGGCAATTATGCGGACTTTATTAAGGAACACGCAGACGCGGAAGTCCCTGCGGAAGGCAATTTCGTAGATGGGACCGGAAAGGTCCTTGGCACGCACAAAGGGATCATCCACTATACTGTCGGGCAGCGTAAAGGGCTCGGCATCGCTTTCGGTCATCCTGTTTATGTCAAAAAACTGCTTGCGGACCGCAATGAAGTCGTCCTGGGAACGTTAGAGGAAATCCGATGCAAAGCGATCATTTGCAGGGACCTGAATTTTATGAGCATCCCTGAACCATCGTACGGCCAAAAGATACCATGCCAAGTGAAAGTTCGTTATCGCCACGCAGGGCAGCCCGCGCTGCTTGAAAAGATCGGGGAAGACAGGGTAAGAATCACATTTGAAGAACCTGTTCGATCCGCTGCGCCCGGCCAGTCCGCGGTCTTTTATGACGAAAATGACTGTGTGATCGGGGGAGGTATTATCGAAGACACGGTCTTCGATGCAGGTTGAAATAGTGTCACGGGGACGGTTCTTCTGACAACTTTTTCAGGAGACAGGGGACGGTTCTCTGTCTCCTAAAAGTTGTCAGAAGAACCGTCCCTGTGACACCCTGTGACACCAAATCATTCATCAATGCTCTTCAGCTCATATTCCCGGCTTCCAAGTTTGATCTCCTCCGCATGTTCCAGCGTATGAAGTCCCTGTCGGTCTTCAATGCGCTCCTTAAGCCTCTCACTGCCGTCCGCCGCCAGAGCAAGATCAACGCAGGCCTGATCCAGTGCGACCGGATCATAGGACGCGAGAATTCCTATGTCGTGAATATCCGGCTCTTCAGGGTGCCCGTCGCAGTCGCAGTCAATGGAGATCCTGTTCATCACATTGATGTAAATGATCCGATCACCGAGAGCATCCTGTACAGCTGAATTTGCTTCTGCCATACTCTCCAGAAATTCAAGCTGCAGCTCGTCATGCCAGCGCGTATCGCTTGTGCCGCCGGAATGGATCCGGACTTTGCCGCGGCTGGAAGCCAGGCCGATCGAGGAATTTTTGATCGCTCCGCCAAACCCCGCCATTTGATGCCCCTTGAAATGGGAAAGGATCACATAGGAATCGTAATCCGTAAACGCCTTGCCTACAAGGTCGCCGGTCAGCCTCGTTCCGCCTGTAACGGGAATTTCCATGTACCCGTCCTCATCCAGAATCTTAAAATCAGCAATGTCCATGAACCCGTGGTCCTCCGCCACCTGATAGTGTTCCGCAGTGGCAGCGCGGCTTCCGCCATAAGCAGTGTTGCACTCCACGATCGTCCCGTCCAGCAGGGTCACCAGGTCTTTGATGAGTTCAGGCCGCAGGTAATTGCTTGCCGGCGGCTCTCCCGTTGAGATCTTTACTGCTACTTTGCCGGTGGGCGTCCACTCCAGTGCTTCGTATACTTTGACGAGGCCTTCCGGTGAGATATCGCCGGTAAAATAGACCACCGACTTGTCCCCTTCTTTAGCCGCCTGCGTACTGCCGGTCGCAGCAGCATCAGCCGATGAGGCTTCTGCGCTCCGGCCGCTCGCGTTTTCCTCGGCAGCAGGAGCTGACTCATCTGCCGCAGTTTCTGTCTGCGCCGCCGCTTCCTCAGCAACATTCGACTCTCCTGCTGCGGTCTCCGCCTGCGGCTCCTCGGCAGCATCCGACTCTCCTGCTGCGGTCTCTGCCTGCGGCTCCTCGGTAACACCCGACTCCTCTTCTGCGGTCTCCGCCTGTGGCTCCGATGAACTTGCCCCTGTGCTCTGACCGCCCACACAAGCCGTCAAAAAAAAACACCCGCACATCAAATACGCCAATAGCTTCCTGTGTCTCATATTTCCTCCTTTATGCCTGGCCTAAGTTCCGTACGCTGCCGAATCTCTGTTTTAATTCATTATAACAAAACATTAACAATGATACCTGTCACCAACGCAAAGCCGATGGAAAACCCCAGATACAACAGAAACCTGCGAAGGCCCAGCACTATTTTAACGGCGCCGAGATTCGTGATCTTGGTGGCAGGCCCGGTAATCATAAATGCCGCCGCGCTCCCGACGCTCATGCCGTCCCTGAGCCATCCCTGCAGAAGGGGGATCGTCCCGCCCCCACACGCATACAGCGGCACGCCGACCGTCGCGGCCATCAGCACGCCCCACGCCTCATTACCGCCGAACACATGCACCATGAGATCCTGCGGCACATATCGCTGGAAGACCGCCGACAGCAGTATACCCAGCAGAAAATAGGGCCCCGTCGCGCGTACGTTGCGATAGACGTTGAGCAGGTAGCGGATCAGCAGATTCGGGTGCGTGTCGCGGCTCGCTCTC
>Ga0310695_10008230_pt1 | contig 16238 bp, 11 predicted proteins | sample RumenRJG_04DNA_FD_203882 | JGI IMG/M metagenome (GOLD analysis project Ga0310695, IMG submission 203882) | Bovine rumen microbial communities from Lethbridge, Alberta, Canada - RJG_04 (v2) (version 2) | ecosystem: Host-associated > Mammals > Digestive system > Stomach > Rumen | place: Canada...
GCAGGGCAATTTCCACGGACAGCACGGTCTCATGTCTTTCGAAACCGGAAAGAGGGCACTTGATTTTCTGGTGGAAAACTCCGGAATGCGCCGCAACCTGGAAGTCGATTTCTTCGGCGGAGAACCTCTGGTCAACTTCGAAGTCTGCAAACAGCTGGTCGCCTATGCCCGTTCCATTGAAAAAGAAAAAAACAAAAACTTCCGCTTCACACTGACCACAAACGGCATCGGTGTCACCGATGAAGTGATCGAGTGGGCCAACAGAGAGTGCTACAATGTCGTCCTGAGTCTCGACGGCCGGAAAGAGGTCAATGACCGCTTCCGCAAGGACTATGCCGGCAGGGGAAGCTATGACAGAATCGTTCCCAATTTTAAGAAATTTGTGGAAAAGAGAGAGGGCAGGGGCTACTATATGCGCGGCACCTTCACCCACTTTAACACAGACTTTACAAAGGACATCTTCCACATGGCGGACGATCTGGGCTTCTCGGAACTCTCCATGGAACCGGTCGTCGCAGATCCGGACAGTCCCTCTGCGCTGAAGGAAGAGGATCTTCCCGTCATTTTTGAGCAGTATGAGATCCTGGCAAAGGACATGATCCGCAGGGAACGCGAGGGAAAACCGATCACCTTTTACCATTATATGCTGGATCTGGAGCACGGACCCTGCATCTACAAGCGCATTTCCGGGTGCGGTTCCGGAACGGAGTATCTGGCGGTGACAGCTTCGGGAGACCTGTATCCCTGCCACCAGTTTGTAAACGATCCCGAATACAAAATGGGTGACATCCGGAACGGTGTCACCAACACAGAACTTCGGGATTCATTTAAACTCTGCAACGTCTATTCGCGCCCCGAGTGCGCGGACTGCTGGGCAAAGCTCTACTGCTCCGGCGGCTGCGCGGCAAATGCCTATCACGCTGCAGGGGACATTCACGGCACCTATCAGATGGGCTGTGAAATATTCAAAAAGAGAATTGAGTGCGCGCTCATGATCAAAGTGGCGGAGGCGATGGATAAACAGTGAACCTGAAGGTTTTTGCAAAAACGCGTCCCTGACCATGGCGGAGAGTGAACATGTATTAGAGATCCTGCCCCGCCCCCGGGTGATCAGTATTTGGGATACCGGCTGAGCAGATTGCTTGCTCCGGTAATATAGTCCATGCTGACATCATAGAGACGGGCCAGGGCCAGGAACTGTTCAATGTGCATATAGGAGAGCCCTGTTTCGAAAGCGGAATAGCTTTGCTGTGTGATTCCCAGGTATTCAGCAACTTCCGTCTGGGAGAGCCCGTTTTTCTTTCTCAGACTTTTCAGACGCAGGCATATATGCGGGGGATAGGGAGGCGGACGTTTTCTTTTTTCCATGGTTCCCTCCTTTCTTTCAGAAATGCCCTCCTCACTTCTTAACCATGCTTGTGGTTATGAGCGGAACTTGCGGATCCGTGAGTGAGAAGCAAGGCACTGCTCCGCGCCGCGGGCGCTTTCCTCTCTGATTCTTTACTATCATTATTCGACATTTCATGTCTGAAAAAACGGACTGGCGCGGCGGTAATGAGGCGATAATGAGGCGGTAATGAGGCGATAATGAGGCGGTTAATAAGGCGGGAATAAGGGGAAATAAGGGGTTGGCCAGGCTCCTGCGATAATTAAAGCGGCAATGAAAAAAATCTGCTCAGTCGTGCGCACAGCAGACGGCTGATATATGATACAATGGTCGATGATTGACAAATGAGACATAAAGAGAGTGAACTGCTTTCAGCCGGGAGGATCAGAGATCTGGCCCGGCAGGCACAGCAGAATGATTATTTGACTCACACAGGATTTCTGTCACTTTCGGAACAGTCGCTTGCGGCTGTGGAGACTGATGCTTCCGGCGGAGGGAAAACGTCAGGGGAGGGTCGGTATACCGGGACTCGTCATTTCTTTTACGGCGGTTTTCCGGAGGCTGACAGGAAGGTGCTCTTTTTTCTCCCCTCCTATATGGATGAGGACGAGCTTCTTCGTCAGGAGGAAGCAGGGGAAGGTATTTTGTCCTGCCTGAAGCTGATCGTGCGCGGAGCCCGTTTTACAAAAGAGATCGGACACCGGGACTGCCTGGGGGCACTGATGAACCTGGGGGTCGGCAGGGAAACGGTAGGAGACATAATGATCGCCGAAGACGGGACAGCTGCCTATATCTATGTGCTGTCCTCCATAGCGGAACATATCTGCAGGGAACTTGTCACGGTGGGACGTGCCCATGTGGACCTGGAAACCGTCCCCCCCTCATCATGCACTGTGCGCCCGGTGCTGGTTGAACGCGCCGGCAGTGTGGCTTCTGTCAGAATCGACAGTCTTGTCGCCATGGTCTTTCGTCTGTCCCGTTCTTCGGCCCAGGAACTGGTCGCGCAGGAGAAGGTTTTTGCGGATGGAAGGATTGTGGCCTCAGCTTCCTGGGAACCTGCGCCCGGCTGCAGAATCTCTGTCCGGGGGCACGGCAAGTTTATTTATGACGGGGAAGAAAAGAAGACAAAAAAAGGCAGGCTTTTCGTGAAGACCAGAGTTTTTTCATGAAATATATGATTTTGTTTCATGAAATGTATAATTTTGTTTTCGTGAAATGTCTGATCTTGTATGGATGTTCGTGAAAATACCTGTGTAATGTGCAAATTGGACGCGGCAGCATTTGATTTTGTTTGAAAGGAGGATGGCGCAGGTACGATCCCTGTGTCAGAAGAGGCAATGACATATCTGGAGGCATATCGCAAATTAGAGGAATATGGACAGGAACATGTGCTCAAATATTATGAAGAGCTGAGCGAAGAAGACAGGGCGGAGCTTCTGCAGCAGATTGAAGAGACAGATTTCTCAATCGTCAAATATGTGGAGCACAAGGGCGAAGCAGCCGCAGAAGGTGTGATTTCTCCCATCGGAGCCATGGAACTGGATGAGATTGAAAAACGCCGCGATGAATTTAAAAAGATCGGCCTTAAAGCTGTCAAAGAGCGGAAAGTAGCCGCGGTTCTGCTGGCGGGAGGAATGGGTACCCGCCTTGGTTCCGATGACCCCAAGTGCATGTACAATATAGGTATCACACAGCCGGTCTATATCATGCAGCGGCTGGTGGAAAACCTGATGGAAGTCGTGGATGAGGCGGGGGCTTATGTTCCTTTCTTCATCATGACCAGCGACAAAAACCACGACAAGACCGTTGCCTTCATGGAAGAAATGAAATACTTCGGCTATGATCCCTCCATGGTCTATTTCTTCAAGCAGGAGATGGCTCCCGCCACTGATTACAGCGGAAAGGTCTACATGGAGAGCAAGAGCAGAATCTCCACTTCCCCCAACGGAAACGGCGGCTGGTTCCAGTCCATGAAGCGCTGCGGCCTGATCGACGTGATCCATGAACTGGGCATCGAATGGCTCAACACCTTTGCGGTCGACAATGTGCTGCAGCGGATCGCGGATCCGGTTTTTGTGGGCGCTACGATCGCGTCAGGATGCGCCTGCGGCGCCAAGACCGTCAGAAAGGCGGAACGCGACGAGCGCGTCGGCGTCATGTGCCTCAAGGACGGCCGTCCCTCTATCATTGAATACTATGAGATGACTCCCGAACTTCTGGATGCCAAAAATGAAAACGGCGATCCCGCCTATAATTTCGGCGTGATCATGAACTATATCTTCCGGGAGAAGGACCTCGAGCGCATCGTGGATGAGTCCCTGCCGGTCCATGTCGTGGAGAAAAAGATCGCCTGCCTTGACGCGGACGGAAATCCGGTTTCCCCCGAAGAGCCCAACGGCTACAAATTTGAACAGCTCGTACTCGATATGGTACAGGAGATGGACTCCTGCCTGCCGGTCGAAGTGGACCGCGAACACGAATTTGCGCCTATTAAAAACAAGACAGGAGTGGACTCTGTGGAGAGCGCCAGAGAACTTTGCCTGAAGAACGGCATCAGGCTCTAATGCATCCTTTCAGTGTCCGTGGGGGCAAGCTGCACCGGAAGCCGGTGCGAATTCCTGCTGATCCGGCCATGGCCTGTGAGTAACCGCCGCTCCGGATGGCATCCGGGGAGGAAAGGAGGAAGATGTTTCGTTTATGGGTGAGAGAATGGAAAGATAACCATCTCATCAAAGATACAGTGATTGAAGATTCTTCTGACGATACACGTACACACAAAGTGTTCCGGGCTCTGGAGACGGCATGCGTCGAGTTTGATCTGGCAGTCCCGGTCTGGCTGGATGCTACGGTCAGGGATTTTCAAAGGCACGCCAGGGCAAGATTTACCCGCGATGCTTTTGTAGAGAAAATAGATTTCGACTATCTGGAAATATATGTGATCGAAGAAGACTGCCTGTACTGATACCCCGTCAGGGCTGTTGAACGCCGGACAAGCCCGGCTTCCCTGCATTATCTTTTGCCGCTGACCTCTGACAGGGCGCGCCGAGGGCAGGCCCCGGCCGCCCGGCATTATCCACAGGTACATCACAATTCGCAGATTTAAATACGGTTACAGACTGCCCCCGCACCTAAGACCCTGCCGGTCCGGTGCGGGGGCAGTGGCTTTGACAGACCTTTACATTCACCTGATGCTGTTATAATATGATGTCTGGGACAGAGGGCGGCGAGGAAGCCCTGCCCTGTTTGATCCGGTGAACTGTGTTTATGTCAGCAAGTCTCGTGACAAAAAAGCATGCAGTTTCTCAATTTGATAGAAAAAAACACACAAAAATAACACAATTCCCACCTAAACTGAGTACATCAGAACGAAATTGAAATAGCAACGATCCGGCACTTTGTCCTGTGCCGGGCGCTCTTATTCATGATCCGGTCAGGGTGATCTTGTTTTCCGCTCCGCAGCGGACAAGGCTCTGCCCGGTGCACAGGACGGCAGGATCGGCTCTGCCCTGTGTGAATGATTTAGAAGTGGAAAGGGGTCAGTCATGTGGGACGAAAGAGTAAATGACGAGAATAGCGGGAATGTCGGACAATCCGGAACAGATACTCCGGATACCGGTTTTTCTTTTAATACTGCAGGAGATTTGACGGAGAAGCAGGAGAATAGTCCGGGGACAACAGCCCCTGAAAATATATCCTCTGCTGCAGCTGTAAATCCCTTTGCGGACGCGCACAGCTGGAACACCGGCAAGTACGCCGGAACAAATGATGAAAGCCCGGACAAGGACGGGGGCAGAACTGCCGAGAGCGGCGATTCATATCAGACCCGTGACACTTCCGCAGCTGCATTTGGCGGAGGCGGGTCCGGAACAGGGTTCGGAGCCAACACCGGAGCCTCCGAAAGCTCCGGAGGATTCTCCAACGGAGGTTATACATATTCCACCAGAACGGACACATCCGCATCCGGAGCAGGCAGTGCTTACAGCTCAGCAGGTGCGCCCGGATCAGGCGGCAGCGGTGCTTACGGTTCAGCAGGCGCGCCCGGATCGGGCGGCAGCGGTGCTTACGGTTCAGCAGGTGCGCCCGGATCAGGCGGCAGCGGTGCTTTCGGTTCAGCAGGTGCGCCCGGATCAGGCGGTGCTTACGGCCCGGCAGGAGCAGCCGGCAGAAATCCTTCTTATGGAGGATCAGCAGGCCCGGCGGGCACAAGCGGTCCCGATGCATCAGCGGGGACTGGCGGCAGAGGGACAAATGCTGTCGGCACCGGCCGCTACTACGATTACAGCCGCAATTCATCCGGCAATAACGGCGGAGCAGGGAATGGTTCCGGCCGCAGAGGAAAGGCCAAAGGACGCCTTGCCGCCATTTTGGCTGTAATTCTTTTCTTCATCCTCGGAGCGGGTGCAGGAGCCTATATTTCCAGCCGCGGTTCAATTTCGTCAACGAGCAGCAGCTCGGCCGGGGCGGAGTCCAAAACAGAGGGATCTGCCCGGGTAGAAGAAAAGACCGGGAAAGACAGTTCACAGGAGGTGGGAAGCGCTCCGGCGGAGAAAAAAGATGCTGGTGAGGACACTCCTGTGTCAACGGAGTCTCTGTTTTCAGAGAATCCCTCGATCCGGCAGGTTGAGGCAGTAGATGCCCAGGCGGCCGGCGTGGATACAGTCGTTGCGGATGTTGCCGAGAATGTGATGCCCGCGATTGTCTCGGTCTTCAACAAATACACTGAGGAAGCCCAATTTTTCGGGCACCCGTATACGCAGGAAAATGAATCGACGGGTTCCGGAATCATCATCGGAGAGAGCGACGGAGAGATCCTGATCGTCACCAACAACCACGTCGTAGAAGGTGCGGACAGCCTGAGTGTCCAGTTTATAGATGAGGAAAACTGCCAGGCTGCCCTGAAGGGCACCAATGCCGCTTCAGACCTGGCGGTCATAGCGGTCAAGCTCAGCGACCTGTCCGATCAGACTAAAAATTCGATCGCCATTGCCGGACTTGGCGATTCCAACTCTCTGCGCATCGGTGAGCAGGTGATCGCGATCGGCAACGCCCTGGGATACGGACAGTCTGTCACAGTCGGTTACGTCAGTGCGCTCAACCGTGAGTTTTCTGAGGAGGACGGCATCACCGGCACTTTCATCCAGACGGATGCCGCCATCAACCCCGGCAATTCCGGCGGAGCCCTCCTCAATGCAGAAGGAAAAGTAGTCGGCATCAATTCCAATAAGATCGGCGGTAATGCCATAGAGGGTATGGGGTTCGCAATCCCTATTTCCAAGGCGATTCCGATCATCGACGACCTCAAGATGCAGGAGAGCAAGACCAAGGTCGCGGAAGAAGAACGCGGCGTGCTCGGTATTCGGGGCATCTCGGTCACTTCTGATGTCGCCAGCGCCTACAACATGCCGGTCGGCGCTTACGTCGAGGAGGTCATCGAAGGAAGCGGCGCAGCCGACAGCAATCTGGTCAAGGGTGATGTCATCATCGCAGTCAACGGCACTGAGGTCACCAGCATGGAGAGCCTGGCTACACAGCTGTCCTACTACAGTGCGGGGACAGAGGTGACTCTGACCATAAAGCATCCTGTGGACGGCGGAGATTATGAAGAGAGAGAAGTTAAGGTAGTGCTTTCCAAAGCATCCGATCTCCCGACACAGGAGAGCCGCGGAGATATGGGAGAACAGCAGCAGGGACAGCTCGAAGAGGGTATACCCGATGAGTCTACTCAGGGCCTGTTCCCGTTCATGTTTGGATTCTGATAAGAACCGGCCCCGGCCCGCGTTATACGCGGGGCGGGGCATTGCGGCGTTATCGGAACCGGAATATACGGAGTAAAACTGCTTATGGCAAATACAAATAACAATGATCATGGGAATGGAAACACACATGAAACAGAATACTGTGTCATGTGCAGAAGACCTGATACCTCGGCTGGGAAAATGATCCATATGCCGGGGAATCTTTGTGTGTGCGGAGACTGCATGCAGAAGATGATGGATTTTGCCGGCAAAATGGATCTGTCAAATTTTGCCGGCAGTCCCTTTATGAATCCCGGACTGTTTAACCTGTTCGGCAGTCGTGACGGACAGAATGGAAAGCAGGATGATTCATCCGCAAAAAGCAGGAAGGGGTCTGCCGGAAATTCCCGGGGCAGCTCATCCGGGGCGCCCGGGGAAGACGATGCTGCTCAGTCTGACACGCTTTCTGTGCCGGAGGGCGCAGGAGATTCCTCCGCTTCCGGACAGGAATACGCCCGGGATCCGTCTGACGGTGACTTCAGAGAAGTGACAGATGATTCTTCTCCGGAGGATGTGCCTGTCGAGATTGAGATCCGCGTTCCGGCGGATGGCATGGAGAACCCCTTTGAGAATATAGAATCCTTCGAGGAGGACGACGAGGACGAGGACACCGGGGAGAAAAGCGGCGGCAAAAGCGGCAGAAAAGGGCCTTCGATCAGCTTTCTGAATCTCGGAGACCTTTTCGGCAACGGAGGAGGTTTCGGACAGGGCGGAGGCCCCAAAGTCAAAAAGAAGAAGAAAAACGCACGCAAACCAGTCTTTTCCATTGATAACATTCCCGCTCCCCACAAGATCAAGGAGGAGCTGGACAAATATGTAATCGGTCAGGAACGGGCCAAAAAATTCATTTCCGTGGCCGCCTATAACCACTATAAGAGGGTCAAGACGGGCACAATGGATGAAATTGAAATAGAGAAATCCAACATCCTTCTGATCGGCCCGACGGGCTGCGGCAAGACCTATCTGGTCCGCACGCTTGCCGATCTTCTGGACGTTCCTCTTGCCATCTCAGACGCGACATCTCTCACTGAAGCCGGTTACATCGGCGATGACATTGAGAGCGTGATCTCCAAACTTCTGGCGGCAGCCGACAATGACGTGGAGAAGGCTGAGAAGGGAATCGTTTTTATCGATGAAATTGACAAGATCGCCAAAAAGAAAAACACGAATTCCAGGGATGTCAGCGGCGAATCAGTACAGCAGGGTCTTCTGAAACTTCTGGAAGGAGCAGAGATAGAGGTCCCTGTCGGCGCCAGCAGTAAAAACGCCATGGTTCCTCTGGTGACAGTGAACACCAGAAACATCCTGTTTATCTGCGGCGGCGCCTTCCCGAATCTGGAGACCATCATCCGGGAGCGCCTGAAAAAGCAGACCTCTATCGGATTCGGGGCGGTTTTGAAGGACGCTTTTGACGAAGATAAGGATATTCTGGACAAAGTGACCAACGAAGACCTGCGGCGTTTCGGCATGATCCCCGAATTCATCGGCAGGCTTCCTGTGCTCTGTGTATTGCAGGGACTCAATACAGAGATGCTGGTCAGGATACTCCGTGAACCCCGCAACGCGATCCTCAAACAGTATCAGAAGCTGCTGGCTTTGGACGAGGTCGACCTTCAGTTTGAAGAGGATGCCATGCAGGCCATTGCGGAGAAGGCACTGGAGCGGGACACCGGAGCCAGGGCGCTCAGATCGGTCATCGAGGAATTTATGATGGACATTATGTATGAGATTCCCAAGGATGATAATATCGGTACTGTGACGATCACCCGCGCCTTTGTGGAGGGCAGGGGAGGCCCGGTTATCGGGATCAGAACCGATCATCTCCGGCAGATTCCCATGAGCCCTGAATCATCCGGTCCGGAGCCCGCGGGCGTATGACTTTAGGCCCTCAGCTGTCTGTCTTTTGCGGACTACAGGCATTCAGGGATATTGTCCGTAACGGGAAAGTTTCTGAAAAGAACCGGAAACTCCGAAGATAAGGATAATGGCACGGAGCAAAGGAAAAGAATCCGGGGAAAGAGAAAAGGAAAGAAAAAAACCATAGAGAAAACCATAGAGAGAAGCCGGCTGAAAAAACGAGACGGAAAAGAAGGGGAGTTTTATGGAAAAAAGAACAGGACTGAACAGAAAGGACATGAAGAGAGACCGTAAACAGGGGAGAAGAAGTGCGGAGAGGAAATCTGTTTCCACAGCCTCTGTTCTGGCCGTCCTCACGTCGTTTCTCATGATCATCAGCGGTTTTTGCGCTGTCTGCGTACAGGCAGGGGCTGCAGAACCGAAGACAGAAGTCATCAAAACAACTTCAGAAGAAGAATTTGCTTCTGAAAGTTCCATCCTTGTCAAGGAAAACCAGGGATCTATTTCTATAAAAACCAATGAGGTCGAGGAATATTCCTCGGGCAGGCTGATTGTAAGCGTCAAAAACGGCGAGGAAGTTAATCTGACGTCCTATGGCGCTTCCAAAATGGTGCAGAGCACCTTTGGCACGAATATCCTTCAGTTTTCCTCCGGGGAAGCTGCGAAGAATGCGGCGGAAAAAATCCGGGGGCTCTCCGGAGTCTCCTATGTGGAAGCTGATGACATGTCGATGGATTTAGGTGACACAGAGGTCGAAGAGATCCTGTTTGAGAAGGATGCGGAATCAGACAGTGCTTCCGGAAAGACTGCCGTGACAGGCGCGGATGAGTACAATTTAAAAAACAATCCGGCCACGCTGGGTACGACCGGGGGAAAGGCCACGGGATATGATATAGAGAGCGCGGGCCAGGATATAGCCTACGATTCGAGTGTCCGGATCGGGGAGGTATCGACTTCCGCTTCATATATGTCCTGGGGAGTGGAACATATCAAAGCTCACAACTATGCTGCCTACATCAGGCCGCTTACTTCGAGATCTATTAAAGTGGCAGTTGTCGACAGTGGTGTTGCCTCACATACAAGACTCAAGGGGCGCCTTCTCTCAGGAATAGATCTGGTGGACAATGATAAAAATGCTGCTGATTACAACGGGCATGGTACTCATGTAGCCGGGACTATAGTGGATTGCACACCTGGCCTCAAGGTCTATATTCTTCCGGTACGTGTCATGAATTCCTCCGGAATGGGATCCCCCTCTGCGGTAGGAAACGGCATCCGCTATGCTGCCAATGCCGGCGCCAAGGTCATCAATCTCAGCCTCGGCGGGAGAACACGCTACAAATACATTGAAGAATGCGTTGCATATGCCCACAGAAAAGGCGCGACAGTTGTTGTTGCTTCCGGAAATGAGAATGAGAATGTCCGCTATTCCTGCCTGGCGCATTTATCGACACCGATCGTCGTGGGCGCAATCAATGATAACAATACACGGGCCGGTTTTTCCAATTACGGCTCGACTGTCGACGTCGCAGCTCCCGGAGTAGATATCATCAGCTGCTGGCTGGACAACGCATACGCAATTGCAAGCGGAACATCTATGGCTGCTCCTCATATCTCGGCGGTTGCGGCCATGCACCGGGTGATGCGTCCAACTTATTCAGCGGATCAGATACACAGGATTGTCAGATACTATGTAAAAGACATCGGGAAAAAGGGCTGGGACAATTATTTCGGAACCGGCATTCCTTACCTGACCAAGGCGATTTCTCCTAACAAAGTGACTCTGAACAGGACGACAGCCACACTTCAGGTGAAGAAAACACTGACCCTGAAGGCGACAATCTCACCTGCCTGCTCGGGTTTAAAGAATAAACTGACCTGGTATACCAGCAACAAGGCAGTAGTAACCGTTTCAGGCGGAAAACTGACCGCCAGAAAGAAGGGTACGGCGACGATCACGGTGAAAACAGGAAACGGAAAAAAAGCCACCTGTAAAGTGACGGTCACGGACTAAATCGTCTGCCTGGCATACCATAGCCCCGGGGCATACCCGGGACATTGATCACTCGTCCCGTAATAAAAAAACGGCTTCCGCCCGATGCCATTAATGATATGACATAGGGCGGGAGCCGTTTTTTGTCTGCGGTTTTATCTCAGTGCGGGAAGACTCCCGCTTCTTTAAGCGAAGCGGTGGGATTAAAAATTGCAGCCTGCCCGTCTCAGCGGCGGGGCACAATCCCCCGCTTAGATAAACGCCCCCGCACACATTCATCACAGGATGACTGCAGCAAATGAACTCTGAATCAGGCCTGCCTGGCTGCAGCCTTTGAACTCTGGATCAGGCCTGCTTTGCCGCGGCCTTTGATCTCTGGATCAGGCCTGCCTGGCCGCAGTCTTTGAACTCTGGATCAGGCCTGCCTGGCCGCGGTCTTTGAACTCTGGATCAGGCCTGCCTGGCCGCGGTCTTTGATCTGGGTGTCATCAAATCTTTATAAAAAGCTGCTGTGCAGGCATGCTGGCAGCATCCTATCCATATGTTGGCAAGCCCAAGAGAAAAGATTCCCAGCAGGTGGAGGGGGATCAGCCTCAGTATAAGCAGGATAAAGCGCATGCGGTTACCCTTCATCATTTTTCGGGAGGCGGCCAGAATCATGCCGGGATGACGGTCGGGAAAATCGAGCAGCAGATAATTGACCATTGCGTAGGTCGTGACCCAGTAGGTAAAGGCTATGAAGCAGAGCAGGCTCATCCCCAGTACGAGAGGAATATTTTTGAGTATTTCATCTGCCGAAATATAATACAGTAGAAATTGAAGCGGCATCAGGCTGACATATTCGCCGGTGGTCACAAAAAAGCGGATCCGGACTGTTCTGTCGGCATTTTCCAGAAAAGGAAGGAGCAGATCTCTGACAGAAGCGGGCTGACCATACTGAAGATTGAGAAAGACAGAGGACAGGCCGACTCCGAGCATACTTGCAAAGACAGACGTGATAAGGCCTGCTGTCAGATTGGTAAGCAGAGTCAGAGCGCTGCTGCGGAAAGAAAAAGAGGAGCCGATCTGGTTTAAAAGGAGTGTAATGGAGGTATAGAGAAGAAAACTCCAGACAGCGACACTCAGATTTCCCAGCAGGGAACGCCTGGCATCAGCGAAAAGTTCGGCACCGTTTTTATATTTTTTCATAATATTTACCCATTTGCCGGTTTATACCATTTAATCCCGGAATTCTGACTGCGGCGACGGAAAAACCGATCCGGGTCTGAACTCAGGCCTGCTGAATGCCTGGGGGACTACATAAAAAACACATAAGTGCTTATATTGGGGACTACGTAAAAATCATATGAGAATTCATATGGAGGACTACATGGGAAACTACTTCAAAAGAGGCTGGGACGGAAGCTGCTCCAACAGCTCGTCCAGTGTCATTCCATATTGCCGGTAAAGAGTCTCATTCAGTTGTGCTCTTGCTGCGGGGTCGGAGAGTGTTTCACTTAAAGTGCGGACAGCATACCACAGGTAAACGATATTGATTATGATGGCGGCGATACCTAAGCAGAATGCAATCTTGCCGATGCGGGAGAATTTCATGTTTCCCCCTTTAGAGAGTACGGCAAACACTATAGCCATAGAAGCGAAAATGAAAGGTGCGATCACAGGGATGAGAAGAGTGGAGGGAATCGCGATGGCACCAAGGAAAAAAGCCAGTACCTCCAGGCGCTTCATATAATATGCTTCCCGTTTCATGGAAATCCTCCCCGATCTAGATGAATCGCGCCAAACAATCGTGTTTCCGCCCTGCGGCAAGGGCCCTGCAGCAGGCCTTCCGCTCCCTTGGGCTGCTTTAATGGACGGACTGGCGGGCATACACAGCTCATAATCCGGCGCTCTGAAATATCTGTAAATGCCCTGGCGTGCACGCATTTGCAGACGTTTTCCTCGCTGCTTTATCATAAATATAGAGTACATTTACGCTTTATGCAAATAATTAAATGAATCTGTCACTGTACTGTGGTACTGACGCTGCTTTTAAGGCCGGCACGAAAAAGGTGTTTTCGGGCGGTTTTACGGATTTTGGAGCGCGAAGTTCATAATCGGGGGGCGGGATGCGGAAAATAATACAGTGGCGAATGCCGAAAAATATTCAGTGGCGGATGCGAAAAATAATATGGTGGCGTACGCCGAAAAGAATATGGTATCGGATGTCAAAATAATTCTACAGGGGTGGTACAGCGTTGGATGCCAAAAATTATTCTTGACATATATATAGCTGTGCTCTATTATACACATAATTTGAATAACGATTACTTTTCTCTTATTCAGAGTGGTGGAGGTACATAGGACCTGTGAAGCCACGGCAACCCCTCAAGCATCAGCTTAAGGAAGGTGCCTGCCTGAGCGAGAGTCATTTGTTTCAGACTGAGGATTTTTTCGCAGAATTTGTGTTTGAATGACGATCGAACAATAAGGGGATGCTGCTTTCATCCCACATGTTTTTCATGTGGATTTTTTTTACTCTTCCGAAAAAGTGCAGGCGCGCCTCGCTGAGACATCAGGGAAGATATCTGCGTTCAAAGTCTTTTGTAGTATGGACTTCGAAATTGTAGATTTGCCCGGGACTGTCTGCGGGGGTGGCCGTGCTCTGAGATAAACTTTGTTTGTGAAGTACAGCGTATAGACAATTCTTACAATATTAAAGGCGAAAACAATTATTTAAGATTAAAGGCGATAATTTATCATTTCATTTTTTAAAAGATCCGTATTATATGGAGAAGGGAGAACATGGACAAATTTATTTTTACATCTGAATCCGTCACGGAAGGACATCCCGATAAGGTTTGTGATGCTATTTCTGACGCTGTCCTGGACGCATGCATGGAGCAGGACCCTATGAGCAGAGTGGCATGTGAGACAATGGCTTCTACCGGATTTGTGCTCATCTGCGGCGAAATCACTACAAAGGCTGTTGTCAATTATCAGCAAATCGTGCGCGACACTGTGAGAGAGATTGGATATATCAGTTCGGAAACCGGATTTGATGCCGATACCTGTGCTGTCATGGTGGCGCTGGATAGACAGTCTCCCGATATTGCGATGGGCGTAAATAATGCGCTCGAGAACCGCGGAGACGATGATGGCAATATGGAGACTGGTGCAGGCGACCAGGGTATGATGTTTGGTTTTGCGTCCAATGAGACTGACGAATATATGCCCATGCCCATTTCACTTGCCCATGCACTCACCCGCAGGCTGGCCCAGGTCCGCAAGGAACATATACTTTCTTATCTCAGACCCGACGGCAAGGCACAGGTCTCTGTGGAATATGACGAATCCGGCAAGGCGTTCAGAATTGATGCGGTAGTTCTTTCCACACAGCACAGACCGGAAATATCCCAGGAAGAGATTCATGAAGATATGAGAAAATATGTCATCGATCCTGTTCTTCCCGTGGAAATGGTCGATGAAAATACAAAGTATTATATTAACCCGACCGGGCGTTTTGTGGTCGGCGGTCCCAACGGCGACGCGGGCCTGACAGGCAGGAAGATCATCGTTGACACCTATGGGGGATATGCCCGTCACGGCGGCGGTGCATTCTCGGGCAAGGACTGCACCAAGGTGGATCGCAGCGCTGCCTATGCGGCACGTTATGTTGCCAAGAACATGGTTGCGGCAGGATTCGCGGACAAGATGGAAATCCAGCTTGCCTATGCCATCGGAGTTGCACGCCCCATGTCGGTCATGGTGGACACTTTCGGGACGGGCAGAATACATGAGCAGAAGATTGTCGAGATAATCAAAGAAGAGTTCGATCTCAGACCGGACGGAATCATCAAAATGCTCAACCTGCGCCGGCCTATTTACAGACAGACCGCGGCTTACGGGCACTTCGGCCGTCCAGATCTGGATCTCCCCTGGGAGAAACTGGACCGCGTCGAGAAACTCCGCGCCCGGCTGGCACAATTATAAGACTGACATATTTATAAAACCGGCAGAATTATCAAACTGGCGGGATTATAAAACCGGCAGAATTATCAAACTGGTGGGATTATAAAACCGGCAGAATTATCAAACTGGCGGGATTATAAAACCGGCAGAATTATCAAACTGGCGGGATTATAAAACCGGCAGAATTATCAAACTGATGGAATTATAAGACTGGCGATTTGTTATAAAGAAAAAACAGACAGCCGCACTTTGCGGCTTGGGAGAGGAGAGCCCGGCCTGCGGCGGACAAGGATCTGGTCCGTCACAGACCGGGTTTTTACGTCCTGCGGTTATTTCATGACGGATTAATGCTTTTTCTGCCCTGCGAAGTTTACAGACCGGCTGAAGAAGAGGGGGGCGGAGCCGCATTCGCCATATCCTTCTGACTCATGCTGCCGGGAACTTTTCCGGGCAGAAAGAAAGAGAAAAAGGAAAGGGAAAAAAGAAAGGGAAAAAGAAAGGGGAGAGAACGTAATAACGTGCGTATATAATCGATAATAAAAACACAAAAATAACGAAAAAAATCCGGAAAAAGCATTGACAGACACGGACCTTTTTGTTAACATATCATTTGTTCGCGCGAGAAAAGTGCAGAACAACAATACCGATACGGAGAGGTATCGAAGCGGTCATAACGAGGCGGTCTTGAAAACCGTTTGTCCTAACGGGCACATGGGTTCGAATCCCATCCTCTCCGCTCAAAACACTTCTTCGTGTTTTACAAATAAATATACCACATTGGTAGGTATCTTTTTGGAGAAATACCCAAGAGGCCGAAGGGGCTCCCCTGGAAAGGGAGTAGGTCGGGAGAACCGGCGCGAGGGTTCAAATCCCTCTTTCTCCGCTTAAAAAGATGAAATGAACCGACGTGATCGACAAAATGGTTCGTTTCATTTTTTTATCCCCTAAAACCTGAAAAAACGCAGCTTGCTTAACAATTCATAAAAACTTTCTTAAAAAAGTATAAAATAATTGTTGACAAGATAAAAGAGCTGTGATAGACTCAGGAAGTTGTCGCGCAAGACAAAAACACGACAACGAAACAAACCGAAGACCTGCCCTGCAGGCTTTGGAACACATTCCCAACCATATATGAGAACCAGACAGAAATGCAACCCTGAATATATTCCTTTATATTTGAGGTCAGCTTATGACCAACGGTCTTCTCTTAAGAGACCGGGCCCAAGAGGCCAAAAACATGATCCTCACGGATCAT
>Ga0310695_10008231_pt1 | contig 16236 bp, 14 predicted proteins | sample RumenRJG_04DNA_FD_203882 | JGI IMG/M metagenome (GOLD analysis project Ga0310695, IMG submission 203882) | Bovine rumen microbial communities from Lethbridge, Alberta, Canada - RJG_04 (v2) (version 2) | ecosystem: Host-associated > Mammals > Digestive system > Stomach > Rumen | place: Canada...
ACTCATCCTCATTCTCGCAGGAAGAAAGGCATATTGCACATACCATCAGGAAACTGTAATGGATTCTCATAGTCATAAACATTTACTCATACCATTCATCCGGATACTTCATAATCTGGGCTATATAAACCTTGTAATGGGTAGAATCCTCTGGGTTAGTTACCTTGTAAATCAGATTATCAAGAATATCCTTAAAACCAGATTCTGGAATATTATTCTTTTCAAAGTTACCCTCTGGAACGTAGGCATAAACCGGAACGTAACGGTCGTCGGCAGAAGCAAGGATAAAAACCTTTGTCGTCCTTGTAATTGATTGCATAGAAAACCGGAGCATCGACGGGATAGTCAACCTCTGCACGTGTATTCACACCACCTTTGTCCCTTAAGGTGTATGTGATAACATTCTTTACCTCTGGGATGCCAGTTCCGTTTCGTGTCTCAGTGGGAAGAGTGATGAGGTAATCCTCTGCATTTTTGATTGCCTCATCTGTTGTTACAAGATGGGTAACATCTGCATCTTCTGTTTTCTCATTGATTACTGTGTAATCATTCTGTGTACATGAGCTAATGGCAATGGCAGCAATGCCATACATAATAGTTTTTCTGAACATAGATTTTGTATTTTTGATTATAAGGTAAAAATCACTCCAAGTCAATCACACCTGTGAACAGGTACGTGTCGTTGGATAGCTGCAGCGTGTAGCTGCCTGAGAGGGTCGATGGCAGGGCGCAGAACTGCACGCCTGCGGCGACATAGGTCTGATAGACAACGACGTCGTTGTCGTCCAAGAGGGTGAGGGTGTACCCGCCGTGCTGCGACCATATATATAAGGTATGGTCGTCGAGGGTGGCATACAGAACTTGGGTGGGGCCTTTTGGAGGATTATTTCCGACCGTCTGATTGTGATCATTGTTTAATGTCAGGACAATGGTTTCACCGCTTGGTGTCTGATTTCCGTTTTGAGCTACCACCATGACTGGAAAGGTCATGGATGCCGATAATAAAAAAAATGTTTTCTGATTCATACTTTTAATTTTTTAGTAACAAAGATTTGAAATCGGCTACAAATTTAGATACTTACAAAACATGCCACAAGAAAACATCAAAATAATATGTTCACAAATGTTCACAAAAACGAAAAAAAGGTTAAAAGCGCCTTGATTACCTTCGTTTCGTGAACTAATGTGAACATTAATAGCAAAAAGTGGCGACACTATTAATAAATGCTTCTAATAAATGTCATGAATTCATCTTCCTCGTCTTTTCTTCCAAATATATGTTCATAGATACGATGTCGCTCCATCGTGATTGTGGACCTGCTAAGATTTAACAATATGGCTGTATGGGCAGGCTTAATTCCCAATCTATATAGAATACAGATTGTATACCTTGTTAGTGACAGTTCTTTTTCAATGACGAGTTGGTCATAAAAAGATGGGAGAACCCTCCTCACTTCTGACCTTAGATGTTGAAGATCATTGTTCCCTAACTTACATGGCGGATTTGAGGACAAGCATGATTTTATCTTTTCAAGGATAGGAAGTCTTTCCAACTCTTCGTCAATGGCTAGGTTCTTTCTTCTGTCTTGTCTGGCTGCCGTTTTCTTTCTTAGTAATGCAAGCTGTTGCCTTACCAATGTGATTTCTTCTTGTAATTCGTGTAGCTGACTTTCTCGTGTACTGATAATCTCCCTTTTCTCCAAGAGTTCCTCCTTACTCCTATCCAACTCGTCTGTCTGCTTTTGCAAATCAGAAAGAACTTGTTCGTGTATGGTGAGGGCAATATGATAGGTCTTGCTTAACTTTTCATACTCCATTTCCTGTTCCCTCTTCTCTTTTTCTATCCTCTTAATCTTTCTACGCCATATCAAACAAATGTAAGCAAGAAGTAACAAAATCACAATAGAGATAAACAGCCATAGCTGATGGTTGCGCTCCACCCGTTCTTTTTGTAAAGCAAGGTGGTCTGCTTCTTGACGAATTCTATTAAAGTTGTACAATTTTTCTTGTCTGGACAGGGCAACAGTCTTTGTTTCTTCTCTAAGGGAGTCGTTTAGTATTGATGAGAGGAATGCATATCGGGCAATGGAATCAGAAGGCCCACCGCATTGTTTGTATAATGATGCAAGTTCTCTTGCTCCAGCATATCTCGTTTCAAGAGGATGTACAGCATTCATGCACTTTCGAAAGGACTGAAATGCGGAATCCCTTTTTCCAAGGCAGATGTAATACTTACCTTTGTGGATATAGAACAACCCCTTACCCAAGGCAATATTTCCTTCCTCGTCAAAATAGCCTGAGTTTTGCTCATACTCTCTAAAAGACTGTGAAAGCCCATCTATAAGTCCCAAATCGACTTTAATGCTATTTAAAAGACCCAATGAACGAGCAGCGGATACGGTATCTCCTTTCTGAAGGTATTCACAATGTACTTTTTGAAGAATTTCCAATGCCTCCATTTTTTGCCCCATCATATCATGAGCTCCGGCAATACTTTCGAATGCCCATAGTTCTGAGCGGAAGTCCTTACATTTGCGAGAGTATTTAATAACCTCTTTTAATTCATGCTGTTGGTATTCAAATAAATCCTGCAAATAAAACAAATAAGCCATCTGAACATGAATTCTGCTCAAAGTATGAAAGTCGCAGTCTATTCTTGTTGTGTCGGCGGCATCGGCGGCGTTGTGGAACTCCTGCAGGGCGGCGGGGGCTTCGCCCATGTCATCATAGCAGCGGCCGAGGAGGTAGTGGGCGAGCATGCGGGAAGCCCCCCTCTCATCCCCCCAAAAGGGGGAGGCCTTATGGTCGTAGTAGTCGCAGACGCGGCGCATCAGGGCGGCGTGGCGGGCGGTGAGCACGGTGTCGCACTTGTTCTCAGCGTTGGTGCGCAGCAGGTGGAAGCGCATGAGATCGCCCTTCCTCATCTGGTCGGTGTCGGGCAGCAGGGCGTTGAGGAGGGTCAGTGCCGAGTCTGGCCGGGCATTCATCAGGCTGTCGGCGCTGTCGAGGACGGCGCGGTGCTGGGACGATGTGCAGGCGATGAGCATCATGGCCAGCACGACAATCATTGCCAAAGGAGCGAAACACGATTTTCTCATCATAGTGCAAAGGTAAGAAGAAAGGCTAAATGCCCCAAATAATTAACGTGGATTAACGCGAGGGCAAAAGGAAAGAGCCGAAGAAAGGACGAAATTAATCAGTAAGTTTACAAAAAAATCCCCCGCCACTCTGTACAGAAAAGTCTGGTAGAGTGGGGGGGACGTTATGGATGGGAATCTGGATTACTTCAGTTCAAGAATCTGGCGAGCCGTGTCGTTCTCGGGCTGAATAGCCTGCAGCTTGCGGGCGTAGTCCTTAGCCTGGGCCATCTTGTCGTTCTGCAGGTAGTAGACAGCGAGGTAGTTGTAGGCCTCGGCCAGTGTGGTGTTCTCAGCACTGTCGCGATCGGTCTTGGCTTCCATCATCTGTGCGTATTTCTCGTAGAAGGGCTTTGCCTTACCAACCTTCACGTCGGAGTTGATCTGGTGCATGAGGTGGGCGCGCTGATAAGTGGCGAAGTCCTCGTTGGTAGGCATGGCGGCGGCCATGTCGGCATACACCTTGTCGGCCTTCATCAGGGCTGCTTCCTTCTCAGCATCGGTGGTGGCACTCTCAGCAAGGTCGCGGTAGATCTTGGCCATCGAGGTGAAGTGGCTGGCCTTCACGTCGCCCGACTTCTCGATGTATTGCTTCAGATAGGTCACGGCCTGGTCGTGGTCGGCATTCTCCTTCTCAAGATAGGAGTCGGAGATAAGCTTCAGCACGTCGTTCTGGGTCTCGTCCATCTCGTAGGTCTTCTTGAACATCTCGATGGCTTGCTCGTATTGGCCTGCACCCTTCAGGGCGTGACCATAGTAGAGGTAGTCGCGCTGTGTGAACTTGGCGCTGTCGGAGCGGTTGAACAGAGCGTCGGCATACTCCAGAGCCTTGTCGAAGTTCTTCAGGTCGGTGTTGTCGTAGAAGGCCAGACGGTTCAGACCGGCACTGCGCGGGTGACGCTTGGCACCGAACTCTGCCGGAACGAGGCTCTCTTGCGACTTGCCAAGGAAGTAGGCCGAGAGTGCATACTCCGTCAGCTTGCTGTCGTCCATCTTGTCGAGGGCTACGCGCTGGTAGTTCTCAAGAGCCTTCGAGAACTTGTTGTTGGCATAGTACATGTGAGCAATCTCGGCATCTACGGGGTAGGAGGGGTCGATGCTTGTGAGCTTGCGCAGCATTTCCTCAGCGCCAGCAGCGTCCACTTTCTGATAGACGCGGGCATATTTGATGTAGCCAGTGGGGTTCTTCGGGTCGAGCTGTGTAGCCGTCTGATACCACATGGCAGCCTCACCGCCATCGTCGTTCATGGCTGCAATGTCACCCTTGAGCAGGTAGCCGGCAGCATTGTTCTTACCAGCCTTGACAGCCATCTCTGCATACTTCAGGGCACTGGCCTGGTCTTTCGCGTCGAGGAAGGCGCGTCCCAGTCCGGCAAGGGCTTCGGGGTTCTTCTTGTAGAGCTTGACGAAATCCTTGGCAGCAGCCTGCTGAGCCTTGAGGTTGCCCTGGTTTTCAACAATCACTTTCGATACGGCAGCAATCTGTGACTTCACGTCCTGTGCCATGGACTGTGCAGAGATGCTGAGCATCAGTGCACCTGCGAAGAAATATTTCAGTGTCTTCATAATCTTCTTTTTTAATGGGTTAATAACTATGGTTAATACGCTCTGTCTGTTTTTTTCCGTTTGATGTGGATGGTGACGGATGGTTTAAAAACAGACAATATTAATTTCTCTTAATTAATTATCGTGAACCATCACGTCGCGAATAGCAATCTCTCCGCGAACGGGTAGCAGGCCCGACTTAAAGATGATCATCTGTCCCTGTGGCATCTCGATGAAGTGGGCGAAGCCCCAGGGCAGACCGTTGCGCGGGTCGTTGAGCAAGGCGTAGATGGTGCGCACCAGCGGGTAGCGACCGTTGAGCAGCCAGGCCTGATAGGGCTTCCAGCTATTCATGGGAGTGGCCTTGTCTTTCTTGCTGACGGACATGACGGTAATATTTTTCTTCCAAGTAGTATTGGTAGTGTCTCGCTTGTCGTTAAGCCAGTTGCTGCCAATGACGCCGATGGCGTTGGGGGTGCGCTCCACGTAGTCGATGACTTCCTTGCTCGTCTCTGCGGCAAAGATGTTGGGACTGTTGATGGGCTTACCGCCGAGGATGGAGTCAACACAATAATGGACGGTGCTCGACTGCTTGTTGTCGAAGCACACCCATATCTCGCCGCGCTTGGAGCCGGGTACCAGCTCGCTCCAGTCTTTCACCTCTCCGGAAAGCACACGCCGCACATCGTTCACGGTGATGCACGAGTCGGGGTTCTGGTTGTGGCAGATGAGTGCCAGACCGTCGTAGGCGATGGGGATGGCGCGTGGCTGGAAGCCGCGTCCGCGCAGGTTGTCGTACTCTTTCTTTGAGAAGTCGCGCGAGGTGATGACCAGGTAAATGCTGTCGCTGAGCAGCAGGTTCATGCCGTCTACCTCGTTCATGTAAAGGGGTTTGACCTTTGCCTTGGGGTATAGGGCCTCGAACACTTCGCGTTCTTCCTCGATGATGGGGCTGAAACTCTCGTCGGCCGCAAACTGTATGTAGCCCGACGAATAGGTATCTGTTCTACCGTTTTTCGGTTTGTCCTCACAGGAGGACAAACCGAAAATCAGTGATAATCCTACGATACTGTAGAATAAGTTCTTTCGCATTTTACTTCTAATGATTACTGAAGTTTGAATGTTACAGGCACGGTGTACTTCACACGTACGGCAGAACCGTTCTGCTTACCAGGAATCCACTTCGGCATGGACTTCACCACGCGCTGTGCTTCCTTGTCGAGCGACGGGTCGACCGATTTGGCGACCGTTACACCAGAAACTGAACCGTCCTTCTCCACCACGAACTGGATAATGACGCGACCCTGCACACCATTCTCTGCTGCAATCACCGGATACTTGATGTTGCTGCTGAGCCACTGCATCAGGGCACCTTGTCCACCGGGGAACGAAGGCATCTGCTCTACGACGTCGAAGACCTTGGTCTCTTCCTCGTGCTTGGGAGGCTCTGGCTGGGCAATTTCTTCCTTGGCCTTGAGCACCTCACCACCCTTTTCGTCGTTACCTTCCACGTCGAAGGCACCGATGGTGATGTTGGTCTTCTCCACCTTCTCGAGGTCGAGCTGGTTCTCTTCCTTCACCTCTTCGTCTTTCTTAATGACAGGCGGGGTGAACTTCACAGAGCTCTTCACTTTCTCTACCTGCTTCTCAGGTTCCACTTTCACCACTTCTTTCTCCACTTTCTTGGCTTCCTTCTTCTTGTCGAGTGCGGAGAGCTCCACCACCTGTGTGTTCTCCAACTGACGGTTAGCCTCGATGGTACGGTAGAGATTCAGTGCGAGATAGCCTAAGATACCTGCAGCAACCACTAACAGAATGGACATCACGTTTCTCTTGGAAGTGTTCGTGCGGAGCTGGTAAGCGCCGTAGCTTTGGTTTCTTCCTTCAAAGACGATGTCGGCCCAATCACGGGTAACCAAATCAATTTTTGCCATTGTTTGTTTCCTTTCTTTTCTTTAGTGATTACTTGATACCGCGCTTCTGGAGGAGGGCTTCGTCTTCCTCGCTGATCTTGTCAATCACGTAGGTACCAATGCTGCAAATAGTCATCTCGTCGAGAGCGTCGACCATGTTCTTGTAAGTGGCGCTGTCGGTACACTTGATGACGATGGTCATCGTGGGCACCTTCTCGTCGCCCAGGTCACCCTTCTTGATCTTGGCCAGTTCCTTGTCGTAGAGACTGTCGGGCCACTGATCGGGGTGCTCCAACTTCTTCTTGTCGAGCTCCTGCTTAGCCTTCATGATGTCGGCAACAGGTGTGGAACCGTCTTCCGTCTCATGCTCGATGAGCACCTTGCGGATACCGTCCTTACCCCATGTCGTCTCCTTCAGGCAGGTGGGATCGTCGTAGTTGGGAATACCGTCGATGTGATAAATCTTATCGTTGCCACATACAAAGATCGTAATGGTCTGAGAGGCCTTTGACTCATTCTTCTGATTGTCCTGAAGGTTCTTATCATTACTCGGCATGGTCAAGTGCATCGTCGATGGCTTGGCCAATGAAGTACAGAGCATGAAGAAGGTGATAAGAAGCATCATCATATCCACCATCGGCGTGAAGTCGACGCGGACATTCATCTTTTTCTGCTTGCTTTCTTTTTTCTTTGCCATAACTTATTCCTCCGAGTTTGTCTTAAGTGAAGTGATCAGGAAGTAACGGTTGCGGTCCATGTCCTGCAACTCCGACATCATTTTCTTGACGGTCTTGTAGGGAGTGGCAGCGTCGGCCTTGATGGCCAGCTTCATGTCTTCGCCGTTTTGGTCGTAGGCGGTCTCCACCCAATCCTGGAACTCGCTTTGCTTGCCGTCAACACTGTCGGTAGGGATACCGCGTGTCTGCTGGTAGTCGTTGAGTTTCTCCTGCGGAAGGGCGAGGAATTCTTGCAGATCTTTCATTGCCACGCCGAGGTTGGCTGCCGCGCGCCCATTCTCGAGCTGCACGTTGGTCAGAGTCAGGCCGTATTTTGAGGCCATGTCTGCCAGCAGTGCCTCCTGCTTGGCCGGTGTGTCGAGGCCGATAAAAATCTTACCGTCCTTGTCGACGAGCACCGTCATGACGTTCGTCTCTGGAATCTTGATCTCCGATACTGACATAGGTGTCATCACCTTGACTGCCTCATTCTTGACGAACGTAGAGGTCATCATGAAGAAGGTCAGCAAGAGCACCATCACGTCGGACATCGGGGTCATGTCAATCCAGACGTCGGATTTCTTAACTTTTACTTTACCCATAGTGATAAATGTATTAAAGGGTTAGCAAAGAGTTAAGCCTCATCCTTGTGATTTGCTTCGTAAGTCTGGGCGATGGTGTAGTTCACCTCGTCAAGTGCGTAAGTCAACTTGTCGATCTTGTTTGTGTAATAGTTGTAGGCGATCACGGCACCCCATGATGTCAAGATACCCGAAGCCGTGTTCACGAGGGCCTCAGAAATACCTTGTGACAGGGCGAGAGAGTCACCACCACCACCAGCTGCCAGAGCGGCGAACGAACGAATCATACCCACCACAGTACCGAACAGAGCCGTCAGCGTACCGAGGGTAACGATGGTTGCGAGAATCGGCATGTTCATCTGCAGCGTCGGCATCTCGAGCTGAGTAGCCTCGTCGTAAGCAGCCTGAATCTTGGCGATCTTCTCTTCCTTGCTGATGCCTGTTGTAGCTTCCATCTTCTTATAGGTGGCCAGAGTGGCACCGATGACGTTTGCTACAGAACCGCGCTGGTCGTCGCAAAGCTTCTGGGCCTTGGCGAAGTCACCTGCCTTGAGGGCAGCCTTGATGTTTGCCACAAACTTCGGGAGCTTGCCCTTGCCAAATGCGGTGCGCAGAGCGAGCCAGCGCTCGATGCTCAGAGCAATCACGGTGAACAACAGCGTGATGATCACAGGCACGACAATACCGCCTTTGTACACGAGACCGAGAAGACTACCGTCTTTCACTGCATTTTCGGGATTGCCGTCAACGAAGTTGGCGGGGTTACCCAACACGAATTTGTAGAACGCTACAGCTGCGATAAAACAGAATACGATGATCCAAATCGCTGCTTGAACACCCTGGAATCCTTTTTTCTTAGGATTTGCTTGATTAGTTGCCATAATTCTTTAATTTTTAAATTTAAGTTATTAATAATTTAGGTTAAAAACAATAATCATTATCAATATGTTAGCAGAAAGCTGAAATCTGCTTTCAGGGCACACCCCTTTGTTTAACTTCGCAAAGTTACGAAATCTTATTGAAACAGCATGCTATTTAAGAAGTTTTAACTACGTCTTTTTTGTTTTTTTTGTTTCTCGCTTGCTTTTTCTTCCTTTTTCTTGTTCCTCAGCATGCTTTTTCGCAAATTGTGGACGTGGGCAAGTCCACCCCTTTGCAACCTCTTACCCTATATATATAATAAGGTGTGGTCACACTGTTCCCTCCTGGTTGGTAGTTTACAGGTGGAGTTGGTGGCCCATACGGTCACGTTTGGTTTCGAGATATCGTTTGTTGAAGGGGTTGGGTTGGATTTCGATGGCGATGTTCTCCACGATTTCCAGTCCGTAGGCCTCCAGTCCGACGCGCTTCACGGGGTTGTTGGTGAGCAGGCGCATCTTCTTGACGCCCAGCTTGCGCAGGATCTGCGCTCCGCAGCCGTAGTCGCGCTCATCGGGCTTGAAGCCGAGGTGCACGTTAGCCTCCACCGTGTCGTAGCCTTCTTCCTGCAGTTTGTAGGCGGCAATCTTGTTCATCAGTCCGATGCCGCGCCCTTCCTGTTGCATGTAGACGAGCACTCCTTTTCCTTCCTTGTCAATCATTTGCATGGCCTTGTGGAGCTGCTCGCCACAGTCGCAGCGCATGGAACCGAGGATGTCGCCTGTGGCACACGAAGAGTGCACACGCACCATGACAGGCTCTTCCTCCTGCCACTCGCCTTTGATGAGGGCGAAGTGCTCCAGTCCGTTGCTCAGCTGGCGGAAAGGAATCATGCGGAAGTGGCCGTAAGCCGTAGGCATGTCCACCTCTTCGCCCATGTCCACGAGGGAGTCCTTTCGTAGGCGGTAGGCTATCATGTCCTTGATGGAAATGATTTTCAGTCCATGCTTCTGGGCGAAGGGTATGAGTTGCGGCATGCGGGCCATGGAACCATCGTCGTTCATGATTTCCATCAGTGCGCCGGCGGGGTAGAGTCCGGCCATGCGGCAGAGGTCGATGGCTGCTTCGGTGTGTCCGCTGCGTTTCAGTACGCCGTTTTCTTGGGCATAGAGTGGATTGATGTGTCCGGGGCGGCCAAAGGTTTCCGGTTTGGAGGCCGGGTCGGCCAAGGCACGTATGGTGGCGGCGCGGTCGTGAATGGAAACCCCTGTGGTACATCCTTCCAGCTTGTCGACAGTCACGGTGAAGGGCGTTCCGAGCATGGAGGTGTTCTCATTGACCTGGCGCGGCAGGTTCAGTTCTTCGCAGCGCGACATGGTGATGGGCACGCAGAGCACACCGCGCGCGTTCTTCAGCATAAAGTTCACCATTTCCGGAGTGATTTTCTCGGCGGCGCAGATGAGGTCGCCCTCGTTCTCGCGGTCCTCGTCGTCGACGACAATGACAAACTTTCCTTCTCTGAAGTCTTTTACAGCATCTTCAATGCTGCTGAGTTTGAATTCTTCCATGGTAGTGTTACGTTATGGCGTTGTTGTTTTATTCATTATTACGTTGCGTGCGGCTCTACGTTATTTCGTCGTTTTGCCGCTTTGCATTTCTTCGATCCGATCGATGATTTCTGTGTTTGTATGCTTGATGGTCTTCAGGTCGCGATACAGACGCAGGCGGAATCTCCACATGCGCAGATAGATGATGATGCCGATGGGCACGATGACAGCCGACAGGATGTTCAGCCATCGCCGGTTGAACACTCGAGTGTGTGCTCTTGTGGACACGATGGGATAGTTGTTCAGCTCGGTAATGATTTTCTTGTCGCGTGTGTTCTGCAGGTCGTCGATGGTGTTTTCCAGCACTTCCACGATGCGTTCCATCTCGCGGTCGTCTTCATAGCGGAAGAACACCTTCACCACATTAGGCATGCGCATCAGCTTGTGTTCGTGGGCATAGGCCGTGATTTCCTCGTTGATGGTCATCAGACGCAAGCGGTCGGTGGTGTAGTCCGGATCTTGGATGATTACCTCCTTGCCAGCGACGTAGCGTTTCAGGCGCAAACCGAACAGCCTCATGAAGAAGGTGCGGTAGAGGTCGATGTTGAACACCACAGAGTCGTTGTTGGCCTTATAGGTGAAGAACACGGCCAGGGGAGTGAGTACGGCGGTGGGCAGGCTCTTGCCAAACCACACTGCCCACATCCCTCCGCGTGCCATGCGGTAGCCTGTGTTGTCGAAGATGTAGTAGATAATGAACACCAGCACGCTGATAATCACGGGGATGCCCAGTCCGCCTTTGCGGATGATGGCTCCGAGGGGTGCGCCGATGAAGAAGAAGAGCAGGCACTGCAGGGCGAGCGTGTATTTGTTGAGAGCCTCGATGCGGTGCTGTCGGATGAGACGGTCGCCTTCGCTGGTGATGAGTTCCTTGTATTCCTGGTCGGCCACGCTGCGGTTCACGCGGCTCAGGGCCGATGTCATGGAGCGCTGTTTCTGTTCTGGAGCAAGGCGGTTGAACACGGTGTCGACGTTCACGGCTCTCGTCGCCGCCATCTTGGTGGCGCGCAGGGAGTCGCTCTTTGAAATGCTGTCGCGGCAGAAATAAAATGCCATGACGTCGCGGTAGAACACGCGTCCGATGCTGTCGTACTCGTGGTTCATCGAGTCGATGTCTAAGCGTATCTGCTCCAGGCTTTTGGCCTTGGCGTTGTTGGAGAGCAGGCCGGCATCGGTCAGGTTGAAATCGGCGTCGAAATCGAGCAGGATTCTCTTCTTTGCAAACGTCTCGCGGCGGTAGGGCACGCTGGCAGAGGCCACGTCTTGTCCGCGCATGTTTTCAAACCACTCGCCGCTATGGAGGGTCAGCAGCAGGTGCTTCTTCTCTGCGGTCGACTGCATCATGCCCGAGTCGGCCAGGATGATGGCTGCATCCTCGAAACTCTCCGTCTGGCGGAAGATCATCATGCCGTATAGCATGCCCGTCTGCGGGTCTTTCTTCTGCACGTAAAGGCTGGTCTGGGGAATACCGTCATAGAAGATGCCTTCGGGTATTTCGAGTTCTGGGCTTTTCTGCTTCATGGAGATGAGCAACTGGGCGAACGACATGTTGGCGTTCGGCCCCACCACGTTCTGGAAATACATCGAGCCCAGCATGATGCAGACTGTCAGAAATATCAGACTGCGGAAAGCCCGCATCAGCGAGATGCCGGCGGCCTTGATGGCCGTCAGTTCAGAGCTTTCCCCGAGGTTGCCGAAAGTGATGAGCGACGAGAGCAGGATGGCCAGGGGCAATGCTTGCGGCACAAGCATAAGCATCATGTACCAGAAGAATTGTGCCATCACCTCCATGGACAGTCCCTTTCCGATGAGTTCGTCGATGTATCGCCAGAGGAACTGCATCATCAGCACGAACAGACACACGAAGAACGTAGCCACGAAAAGCAGCAGGAACTGCTTTGCGATGAATATGTCGAGTTTTTTGATTCTAAACATTATACTGCTGCATATCGAATGCGGTGTGCAAAGTTACAACAATTAATCGATAATGAATCATGCAGGCAGAAGTTTTTTTATTTTTTAAGGTTCAACGGCAGACAACGGCAAGCGTAGCTGGCAGATTATCTACAGGCCGGTGTTACGGTGGAGGCGGTCCATGTTGTCCTCCCATATTTCGCGCAGGGTTTCCGTGTCGCCGTCGTGGGCCACGTCGGTGACGGTGAGCATGTAGTCGCCCGTCAGTTCGTTGCGCTCCATACGCAGCTCCCAGTAGTTGCCGCTCTCCTCGTCTTCTTCCCAGATGTAGCGGCTGTAGCTCTGGTTGACCTGTTCCATGATGCGGGCTTTCTTAATTTCATGGGCACTCCATCGGTTGCCCCAGATGAAACTCAGTGTGTCGCCTTCGCTTTCCACTTCGTCGGCCATCCATTTGGCCAATCCTTCGGGCGTGCTGATGAGCGACCAGATGATGCGTGCCGACTTCGACCGGAGTTCTCTTTCTACACTAATAATAATCTTCGACATATCAGGCGTTTTCAAAGGGTTTGACAGTAAAAGCAGACTCGTGCGGAGACTGTTTTTTGATTATTCTGCGACAAAATTACGAAAAAAAGATGAGATGAACAAAAAATATCATCATTTTTTTTGGCGGTTCAAAAAAAAGTAGTACCTTTGCACCCGCATTCGAGAAGGATGGCGAGGTAGCTCAGCTGGTTAGAGCGTCGGATTCATAATCCGGAGGTCGTGGGATCGTGACCCACCCTCGCTACAAAAAGCCCTGCAAGCTTAACGGCGTGCAGGGCTTTTTGATTATTTCAGGCTTTGAAGCCAGGCCTTCACCTCGAGCATCATTTCCACATGCCAGGGGAACGACTCGTTGATGCCAAAGCCATGACCGCCTTTCGGGTAGATATGGAGCGCGGCGGCTACCCGATGTTCCTGCAAGGCTTGGTAGTAGCGCACGGCGTTGGCGGGAGGCACGGCACGGTCGTCGTTGGCCAAGGCGAGGAAGGCCGGCGGCGTCTGCGGGCTTACCTGCCGCTCGTTGCAAAACATCCCCACCAGCTCTTCCGAGGGATTCGGTCCGAGCAGGTTGTCGCGCGAGCCTTGGTGGGTGACCCCTTCCTCCATCGTGATGACTGGGTAGAAGAGCAGCTGGAAATCGGGGTGCGCATCGCCCGTGGCATGGGTTGCGGTCGTAGCAGCCAGATGGCCGCCGGCCGAGAAGCCCATGATGCCCACGTCGGAGGGGTTGACATGCCACTCCTCGGCGTGTCGCCTGACCAGACGGACAGCCTCTTCGGCATCCTCCGTCGGCACACGCCAGTTGCCGTGGGGCATGCGGTATTTCAGCACGACCACGGCAATGCCCATCTCGTTGAACATCGGAGCCCAGCGGGTGCCTTCCTTCTCGAAGGCCAAATGGGCATAGCCTCCCCCGGGGCAGATGACGATGGCGCGCCCTGTTGCCCGCTCTGCTGGAGGCAGGAAAATGTTGACACGCGCCGTGTCACCGATGTCGGCACTTGCCGTCGTAGGGCCGTTAGGCCATACGTCCAGCACCATCTCACCATTCTGTCCTCTGACGATGCCTGCCCACGTTGCCAGCAGCATCCATATCATGCAAATCCTTTTCATATTGATGGCTTTTTTTTTGATTATCAGTTAGCGTCTTGCCATGCAAAGGTACGACATTTTCGTGTGACGGAAGAACAGCGCGAGCCACTTTTGAAATAATTAACACTGACGCTCCTCGTGGCATCCGCGTTAATCTATGTGAATTGCTTGCGTCGCTTCGTCATTCTTCTTACCTTTGCACTATGATGAGAAAACCGTGTTCCGCTCCTTTGGCCATGATTGTTGTGCTGGCCATGATGCTTTTCGCCTGCACCTCGTCCCAGCACCGCGCCGTCCTCGACAGCGCCTACAGCCTGATGAATGCCCGGCCAGACTCGGCGCTGACCCTCCTCAACGCCCTGCTGCCCGACACCAACGCGATGTCGGAGCGCGACCTCATGCGCTTCCACCTGCTTCGCACCAACGCACAGAACAAGTGCGACACAGTGTTCCGTGCGGAACATGCCACCCTTATGTGCCGCGTCTGCGACTACTACGACCATAAGGCCTCCCCCTTTTGGGGGGATGAGAGGGGGGCTTCCCGCATGCTCGCTCACTACCTATTGGGCCGCTGCTACGACGACATGGGGGAAGCCCCCGCAGCATTAGAGGAGTTCCATAATGCTATAGATTGTGCAGATACAACCAAACATGATTGCGACTACCACACATTAACTCTCATCTATTCGCAAGAAGCTCGTTTGTTCTATTTGCAAAATTTGTATAAAGAACAGCTCAACGCGTGCGAGCGAGCTTCCAAGTATGCCCTATTGGGCGGTGACACTTTGTCGGCAGCGATATATCTCAACAAGATGGCATCAGCCTACGAGTCGGCAGGGAAGCGAGACAGTGCGATTCTTGTCATCGAACAAAGCCGCAGCAGCTTCAAGGCTCTGGGCAGACTCGATCTGGCAAGCCAGGCTCTGCCCCAGTACATGGATATCCTCATGCAGTGTGGTGAAATCCGTACGCTGCCGGCCCTCTTCAAAGAATATGAAGGGATGTCGGGCTATTTCGATACGGAAAACGAGATAGAACCCGGAATGGAAATATACTATTGGATAAAGGGCAACTACCACCTGTGCGTAAACAATATCGATTCGGCCAGGCACTATTACCAGAGGTGTCTGTGGAAGTCAACCACTACAGAGAACCGGATGGCAGCTTGTGAAGGACTCTTCAGGCTTTATGCAAGTGTACATGAAGCCGACTCGTTGAAAAAGTATGCGCAGCTTACCCTCAACTACAAAGACAGTTTAGCAAGGGAGTCGGAAACCTATAGAGTTCAGGCCATCCAGTCGATGTATCGCTATGACCGCCACCGCCATGAGGCCTATACAAACAAGATAAGAGCAGAACAGGAAAAGAATGAGAAAACACTGTGGGCCTTCGCCTGTCTTTTCCTTTTTGCGGCCTTGTCCGCAATCATCTGGGCAGGCATGAAATACTACAGGCAGAGGAAGCGCGAGATGAACAGACGCTATGAGCAGCTGCTCGCAGACTATCATTCAAGCATAGCCCGGTATCGTCAGGAGGCTTCTGACATCAGTGCCTTGAGAAACAAGGATGTCGGCCTTGAGCAGTTGCTGTCGCAGAAAGAAGCTATCTTGGCCAGCTATTCCAAAAGAATACAAGACCTGGAAGAGAAATTGTCGGATATGGAAGACGGCACCCCTGATAATGTCACCCTATCTGATTCGTTCGCAGACGTCATGAGCAGCAAGCCCTTCCAGCATATAGCAGAAGGACTGGAACCGCCCTTCCCCAAACCGTCGGAATCAGACTGGGCCTCCCTGAGGTCTGCCGTCACCAGGAAGTCACCTGCCTTCTATGCCAAGATCGGGAAGGAAGCCGTTTTGGGAAAAGACGAATTCGACGCCTGTATCTTGCTTCGCGCAGGTTACAAGAGCAAGGACATCTGCGTTTTGAAAGGATGGGCGGAAAGCAACATGTCAATGAAGTGCGGAAGGGCATACGCAAAACTGACGGGAAAGAAAGGGTCGACGAGACAGCTGAAAGCCTTCCTGCAGGCTATTTAGTGCCATCCTCAGCATAATCCGGTTAAAGAAAAACTTCACAAAACTTCACAGGCAAAGGTTGTTTTCTTTCTGAATATCAGTAATTTAACCCACGTGTGAAGTTTAGTGAATTATTTCACCTCTTGCAAGTTTCAAGATTTCGGCGTACCTTTGCCGCGAATTTCCGGGTTTATTATGCTCAATTATTATTAATACCAAAAACAAACACAATGATGAAAGTAACAACGATTGCAGCTGTAATGCTGCTGAGCATGTCACAAAACGTGCAAGGACAAGTGGTCAATC
>Ga0310695_10008234_pt1 | contig 16235 bp, 10 predicted proteins | sample RumenRJG_04DNA_FD_203882 | JGI IMG/M metagenome (GOLD analysis project Ga0310695, IMG submission 203882) | Bovine rumen microbial communities from Lethbridge, Alberta, Canada - RJG_04 (v2) (version 2) | ecosystem: Host-associated > Mammals > Digestive system > Stomach > Rumen | place: Canada...
TTTCAGATGACCTCACCTCTGACGGAATTTCAGCCACTGGCTGCCCTCAGAGGTTCGCCCCACTGGGTCACCGCTTCCTTCGCTCCCCTCGATTAGCTCGGAATGACACTGTTTTCAGCGCCGTAGTGTTCCGTATTACGTTCGAGAAGACTTTTGCTACTGAGGAGACAGTGGCATCGCTTGCGATGCCAAATTAACAATTAACAATTAACAATGCACAATTGGTATGTTTCTTTACAAAAGGTGTTCCGATAAGCAGATGGTTTACATCTCCGGAGGAGACAGTGGGCTGCGCCCAAATGCAGAATTAAGAATGCAGAATGCAGAATTTTTCCGCCTACGGCGGTAGTAAGGGATTCCTCGACCCTGCTCGGAATGACACTGTTTTCAGCGCTGTGGTGTTCCGAATAACGTTCGAGGAGACTTTTGCTACTAAGGAGATCCTTCGACGCGGGCGTTTACGCCCTTGCTCAGGATGACAAGTTGGAGCAATGGTGTTCCGTATAACGTTCCCGAACGTGAGCTAGTGGGGAGATTTCTCGACTCCGGCTTCGCCTGCGCTCGAAATGACATGTGGAGGCAGCGATCAGCGGGAAGATGACAGACGGGACGGGGTAAATGTCAAACTATGCATGACATTAACCCCGTCCCCCTTGTCAACTTCCCGCCAGGCGCTTCGTTTATTATGATTTTGTGGCCTTACGCTCAGGAGAGTTCTTTCTATATTTACAATGATACATTTTGCTTCTTTTCGTCCCTGTTTTGCGCGGTTTGTCCCTCCGCGAGATCCTTCGGCTGCGCTCCCTTCGTACCGCTTGCTCAGGATGACATCTTTCAAGGAAATCACCCATCGTTTATGCTTCGCATAACTTTGGGTGATCTTGTCTCTTGTGGATGTGTATGATGTTTGATATACTTTTTATACATATGTGCACAATCGATTGCATGAGAGGGGCTGGAAGACGTGTCTGAACCGACAAAAGCCAAACTGTTCCGGGAGAAAAGCCTTGAGGCGGTGGAATCTCCGGAAAGCCTGAACGATTATCTGCGTGTAACTTCCCCCGGGGTGTGGCTGGTGCTGGCGGCGGTGATTTGCCTGCTGGTGGGCGCGATCCTGTGGGGTGTTTTCGGTCATATCAAAACCACGACGACGGTGGCGGTTTCCGTGGAGAACGGAAAGAGCGTATGCTACGTGCCCTACGCGAAGGCCGAGGGCGTGGTGAAGAACGGCGTGGTGACCCTGGACGGGGTGGACTATCCCCTCTCCGCCGCCGGGGACTATGAGGTAATGGTACTGCCGGCAGACGCATCCATGCGCCTGCTGCGGGCCGGGGAGCTTTCCGCCGGGGATCCGGTGGTGGTGATCCCCACGGACACCGGACTGCCGGACGGGGTGTATTCCGGCGTGGCGGTGACCGAGGACCTGCGTCCCATTTCCCTCCTGCTGCAGTAATAAACGGAGGGAGAAAGCGATGTTCGGACTGAAGAAGAAGGTGCCCGCGCCGATCACGAAGGGCGTGTGCGCGGTACCCGTGGTCATGCAGATGGAGGCGCTGGAATGCGGCGCCGCCAGCCTGACGATGATCATGCACTATTATAAAAACTGGATCCCTCTGGAGCAGGCCCGGGTGGACTGCGGCGTGAGCATGGACGGCGCATCGGCCAAGAACATCCTGGTGGCCGCGCGCAGCTACGGCCTGACGGCCAACGCGTGGCGGGTGGAGCCGGAGGACCTGCTGAACGAGGGGCCCTTCCCCTGCATCATCCACTGGGGCTTCAACCACTTTGTGGTGCTGTGCGGCTTCCAGGGCAAGCGGGCGGTGATCAACGACCCGGCGCGGGGCCGGGTGAAAGTGGAATGGGAGGAATTTGACCGGGAGTTCACGGGCGTATGCCTGTGCTTTGAGCCCGGGGAGACCTTCGCCCCCTCCGGAAAACCCAAATCCGTCCTTTCCTACGCCAGGGAGCGGCTGCGCGGCTCCGGCACGGCGGTGGCCTTTGTGGTGCTGACCACGACGATCTCCTCCCTGCTGGGCATTATCTCCCCCGCCTTCTCCCGCACGTTCCTGGACCGGCTGCTGAGCGGGTCCAACCCGGAATGGCTGACGCCCTTCATGCTGCTGTTCCTGGTGTTCATCGCCGTATCGGTGGCGGTGACCTGGATCTCCGCGGTGTACAGCCTGCGCATCCAGGGCAAGATGACCTCCTACGGCAGCAGCTCCTACCTGTGGAAGGTGCTGCGGCTGCCGATGCAGTTTTTCTCCCAGCGGCTGAGCGGCGACATCGCCGACCGGCAGGCCACCAACGCCAGCATCGCCAGCGCGCTGGTGCAGACCTTCGCGCCGCTGGCCATCCAGGCCGGGATGATGGTGTTCTACCTGGCAGTAATGATCCACTACAGCCCGATGCTGGCGGCCATCGGGGTCGGGGCGATCATCCTGAACCTGCTGGTTTCCGCCTATGTGAGCGCCAAGCGGGTAAACATTACCCGGGTGCAGCAGCGGGACGCGGCGAAGCTGTCTTCCGCCACGATGAGCGGCATCTCCATGATTGAGACGATCAAATCCAGCGGAGCGGAGAACGGGTTCTTCGGCCGTTGGGCCGGATACCAGGCCAGCGTGAACAGCCAGAGCGTTTCCTATACCAAACTGAACCTGTTCCTGGGCACGCTGCCCAGCGCGATCACGGCGGCGGCGAACATCGCGGTGATGGGCCTGGGCGTGCTGCTGGTGATCCAGGGTAAGTTCACCGCCGGTATGGTGATGGCCTTCCAGGGCTTCCTGTCCTCCTTCATGGCGCCGGCATCCCAGCTGATCGCCGCGGGGCAGAGCATGCAGGAAATGACCACCCAGATGGAGCGGGTGGACGACGTGATGAGCTATCCGGAGGATCCCTCCTTCAAGCCCCGGGAAAAGACGGAAGAATATCATAAGCTGTCCGGCGCGATTGAGCTGAAGAACGTGACCTTCGGCTATTCCCGGCTTGGCAAGCCCCAGGTGACGGACTTCTCCATGACGGTGAAGCCGGGACAGAAGATCGCCTTCGTGGGCCGCACGGGCTGCGGCAAGAGCACGCTGGCTAAGCTGATCAGCGGCCTGTACCGGCCCTGGAGCGGAGAAATCACCTTCGACGGGGTGCCGATCTCAGAAATCGACCGGGACGTGTTCACGGGTTCTGTTTCGGTTATTGACCAGGACATTACCCTGTTTGAGGACACGGTGAGCCAGAACATCAAAATGTGGGACGACTCCATCGAGGACTTCGAGGTGACGCTGGCGGCCCGGGACGCGGGCATCTATGACGACATCGTGACCCGGGATGGCGGCTTCCTGCACAAGCTGCTGGACGGCGGACGGGACCTGAGCGGCGGGCAGCGGCAGCGGCTGGAGATCGCCCGGGCCCTGAGCCAGGACCCCACCATCTGCATCATGGACGAGGCCACCAGCGCCCTGGACGCGCGGACCGAGTATGAGGTCATCAAGTCCATCAACGCGCGGGGCATTACCTGCATCATTATCGCCCACCGGCTGAGCACCATCCGGGACTGCGACGAGATCATCGTGCTGGACAAGGGAAAGATTGTGGAGCGGGGCACCCATGACGAGCTGTACGCCAAAGGCGGCTACTACGCCGACCTGGTCAGCAACGAGTAAGGAAGGAGGCGCGATGAGATGGGCTGGTTTGACGATCAGATAGAGTTCCGAAAAAAACATGAACGGGAGCTTCTCAGCGACTCCTTTGAAAACATCGCCCGGTCCGTGACCGGACGGAAAATCCGCTCCACGCTCTCCGACCAGGAGGACGTGAACGACGCCGTGTCCGGCCTTTTGAAGCACATGGGGGTGAAGGAGCGGGAGGTGCCCGCCAACGTCCGCGGCCTGCGGGACCGGCTGGATTTCCTGCTTAGCTCCACGGGCATCCTGTACCGGGAGATTATCCTGAGCAAAGGCTGGCAGAACGACGCCATGGGGCCGATGATCGGCTCGCTGAAGGACAGCGGCACGGTGATAGCCATCCTGCCCTCCGAGATGGGCGGATACGAGTATACGGATCCCGCCACCGGCGGCAAGGTGAAGATCAACGGCCACACAGCGGCGAACATCGCCGGGGAGGCGCTGTGCTTCTATCGTCCCCTGCCGATGCGGGAGCTGAAGCTGAAGGACCTGCTGCGGTACATGCTCTCCTGCCTGACGCCCCGGGACCGGATCTCCTTCCTGGTAGCCGCGGCGGCGATCTCGCTGGTGGGCCTTTTGATCCCGAAGCTGAACCAGGTGCTGACCGGCACGGTCATCGCCAGCGGCAGCGTGCGGCTTTTGATCGCGGTGGTGAGCTTCCTGTTCTTTGCCACGGTGACGACGATCTTACTGACGATTATCAAAAACATGCTGCTTGCCCGCATAAGGTACAAGCTGAACGTGAACGTGTCCGCCGCGACGATGATGCGGATCCTGAGCCTGCCGGCGGCCTTCTTCCGGGACTACAGCGTGGGTGAACTGAACCAGTATATTGCCTATATGGACAGCCTGTGCACGACGATGGTGGACAGCCTGTTCTCCACGGCGATCACCGGGGTGTTCTCCCTGATCTACCTGGGGCAGATCTTCGCCTTTGCCCCGAGCCTGGTGGTGCCCAGCCTGGCGGTGACGCTGGTGACGCTGGCGGTGAGCCTGCTGAGCGCGCGGGTGCAGATGCGCATTGACCAGGAAACCATGGTGACCACCGCGCGGGAGCGGGGCCTGGTGTACGCGTTTATCAACGGCATCCAGAAGATCCGCCTTTCCGGCGCGGAGAACCGGGCCTTCGCCAAGTGGTCCGAGCTGTATGTGCAGACGGCCACCACCACCTTCAACCCGCCGGCCATCATCCGGCTGAGCCCGGTGCTGACCACCGCGGTTTCCCTGCTCGGCACCGCCGTGATGTACTTTGTGGCCGTGCAGAGCAAGGTGACCATTGCGGACTACTTCGCCTTCAACGCGTCCTACGCGTACATCTCCACGGCGTTCTCCTCCCTGGCCTCCATGGCGCTGAGCGCGGCGTCCATCAAGCCGGTGGTGAACCTGATCAAGCCCCTGCTGTCCGCGAAACCGGAAACATCGGACCACCGGGAGACGGTGACCCGCCTGTCCGGCAGCATCGAGATCTCCCACGTGACCTTCGGGTACGATCCGGAGTCGAAGCCGATCTTCGAGGACTTCAGCCTGACCATTCCCGCAAGGCAGTATGTGGCCATCGTGGGCAAGAGCGGGTGCGGCAAGAGCACGCTGGTGAGGCTGCTGCTGGGGTTTGAAAAGCCGGCGAGAGGCGTGATCAACTACGACCGGAAGGACCTGAACCAGCTGGACCTGCGGAGCGTGCGGCGGCAGATCGGCACGGTGATGCAGGACGGGCGGCTGTTCAGCGGGAGCATTTTTGACAACATTGTGATATCGAACCCGACGCTGAAGCTGGACGAGGCGTGGGAGGCCGCGGAGATCGCCGGCATCGCCGACGACATACGGGATATGCCCATGGGCATGCACACCATGCTGCAGGACGGCGGCGGCACCATCTCCGGCGGCCAGCGGCAGCGGCTGATGATCGCCCGGGCCATTGCGCCCAAGCCGCGGATCCTCATCTTTGACGAGGCGACCAGCGCCCTGGACAACATTACCCAGAGGAAGGTTTCCGAGGCCCTGGACAAGATGAAGTGCACGAGGATCGTGATCGCCCACCGGCTGAGCACGATCAAGCACTGCGACCGGATCCTGGTCATCGACGGCGGGAAGATCGCCGAGGACGGCACGTACGAAGAGCTGATCGCGAAGAACGGCATCTTCGCCGAGCTGGTGGAACGGCAGAAACTCAGCGACGAGAAATGAGTTGACAGAGGGACGGGGTATTTGTCAACTTTTGGTGAATCAAAAAAAGGAAGCTGTCGATCTTCAACAGCTTCCTTTTCAGTTGGTCGAGTTGACAGGGAGTTGACAGAGGGACGGGGTATTTGTCAACTTTTCCATACTGCAAGATCAAATCAGAGCCTCCGAAAAAGTTGACAAATACCCCGTCCCTCTGTCAACTATGCCTTCATCACGACGCCGCGGGTAATGCCGGTCAGCCGTTCAATCTGACGGATGGACAGTCCCCCGTCTTTGAGAGTACGCAAGGCCTTATTCCTTTTCACACGGTCCAGTTCCTGAAGCTTTGTGCCGCTCTCCAGATGCAACAATTCCCGGATCTTCTCCTGGGCCTGGGTATCAGAAAGCCGACTTGGCTCTTTGAATTCAAAACAGCCATCATCAGGATCATGCTCCGTGTACATGCTGTATTCCATAAATCCGCGTTTCCCGCCCAGCATATTCAGCACAATGTCCGTGTCGACCATTCCTTCGGCCCCGTCATAATACTTCCAGCTGCTCCAACGGTACTGATCCACAGAACACAAGCCTGCCTTTAACGGATTATTATGAATATAGCGCATGGCGCTGAGCAGATAAGATCTTCTCTCAATCACCTTACTCTTATACCTGTCCTGAAACAGATAGCCGATACGCTCATATTTCGTATTGTAATACTTAGCATATGTAGTTAAGATTCGCCTCATAACCCGATCCATTCCGTTGTCGATCTTAACCAGAAGGTGAAAATGGTTCTCCATCAGGCAGAAAGCGAGCAGTTTGAACTGTTCTTCTTCTTTGCATTTCTTTAAGATTTTGAGGAAGAAAAGATAATCTGCATCTTCTTCGAAAAGTACCTGTCTGGCAATTCCTCTTGCCACAATGTGGTAATACCCGCTGACGCTTTTTATTCTCGCTGTTCTGGGCATAATTCTCACCCCTTTGATATCAGTATAGACGGTTGTTCCGACGAACTCAAGGCGAACAAAACAAAAATATGCAATTTGTCCTTATTTTTCTTATATAGGTTTTTTTTGCAGTTACATTATTTTACAGAGAAATGAAGCAACGTCATCGCTTGAAGTTGACAGAGGGACGGGGTTTTTTTCAACTTTTTTGTACATCCAGATCTGATATGACAGCCTGGAAAAGTTGACAAAAACCCCGTCCCTCTGTCAACTTTGTCACCCGGCAAAAAGTTCTGTTGATTGCATGATGTAATTTTATTTTGTTGATTTTTATTTTTTTCTTGCCAGAAACCCTTATTTCATGGTATTTTTATATAGGCAAAAGCTTTCTGAGACAAAAATGATACCGTTTGCAAAGCTTTTGCTTCTTTTTTTCGGTTTTTGCAATTGCCTGCTGCCATCCATTCAGATTGGTGCGTATAAAGGAATGGAGAAAGCAATGACAATTGTTTCAACACCATATCACGCCCTGGAGGTATTGTATGAAGAAGTTCTATCGGATTTTTCTGGCATCGGTTCTTGCCCTGTCACTCCTGACGGGCAGCATCGGTATTCCCGTTTTCGCTGAAGAAGCCGAAACCGCTGAACAGGAAGAAGTCCTCAGCGGTGCAGCCCCGGAAAGCAATGAAACCGCCGGGCAGGAAGAAGAATCCCTCAGCGGTGAAGCCCCTGAAAGGGATTATTACCCGATCAATCATCCAAATCCACTTAATTATGTGGCCGATACAGGGAACATCTCCGGCCAGTTAGTCGGCTGGGTCTATATTGAAAACGACGGTAAAGAAAAGGGCCCGGAGCAAACTGCCGTTACGCTCGGCGCTGCGAACGGACACAGAAACAATGTAGGTTTAACAAACATCTACATTCACGTCAACTACGCCGGAGAGCAGGTAACGCAATCCGAGCCCACCGCCCTTCATGTTTTCGCTGAAAATGAAGGCACGGCCGACATCAACGTGAGAGGCATGGTTATCGCTGAAACGGCCGGTTCCAATGGGCCCGGCGATCCCACAGCCATCAAGGCAGAATCCAGTTCCGGCGGCCAGACCACGGTGACAGCCAATGGACAGGTAATTGCCGGCGAGGACACAGAAGGCCTATACCTCGATCATACACTTGTGAACGCCTCCTCCACGGGTGAAGGCAGCAACACCGCCGTTACACTGCTCAGCACGGCCAACGGCGATGTGAAAATCAGCGCAGCGGACGGCGGTACGTCGGTCATCAATATTGACAACGAGGGGCAGGGTCTCGGCAGGCGCGCCACGCTGTCCTCCAACGACGACGGCAGCCTGGCCCAGCTCAACCTGAAGGAAGGCAATGTGTCCGAGATCAGGTTCCGCGGTGAAGACGGTACGCGTGAAGCGAACATTAACGGCGACGTCAAAATACAGGTAGAATCATACTTCGCAGGCGGCGAAGCCAACGCAAACATTACCGGCAATGTCGGCGACCCCAATGCCTCACAAGGCGGCATCAACGCCACGGTCAAGGATGGCGGAACCGCTAATTATGACGTAGACGGAACCATTTACGGCCATGTTTATCTGAACGAAAACAGAAACGAAGATCACCTGGACGGCGCCAACATCAATGTGCAGGCCGCGAATGTCGAAGGCGAAGTCAGCATTGGTTCCCAGCATGACGGCAAATACAACGTCACGATCGAAGAAGACATTACAGCCAAGGAAGACGCCCTGAAGATCAGGAACAACAATTCCGAAGTCAACGTTGATGTCCAGGGAAGCATTACCTCCAATGGCGGAACCGGCATTGCCGTGAACAATGTCGGCGACCTTGAATGGGTTGAAGCCGGCACGTTTGACAACGTGGATGATCTGCCGGCAGGGCGCAACGAGCTCAAATCCATTCTGAACCCCGCCACCACAGGGGATGAGGTGACGTTCACGCTCGATCACAAGAGCACGCTCAACGAAAACACCGAGCAATACAACGACGACATTCTCTACGAATACACAACAGACGTGTATACAGATACTCCTATCCCCCTCCACAAGGATAACGACCCGGACAACCCCACCATTTCCAGATGGGGCATTAATGACGATCAAAATATCACGGTCGTCTATCCGGGAAATACATACAAAAAGTATGAAATAACCGGTGAGGAATACAAACCGGAAACCCAGATAACCTATGCCCGTGAGCGTATTGACTACGAAAACACAGACGTGACAAACGTGAATGTGGGCGAAGACCTGATTGTCAAAGGCGAATCCAAGGAGCTTACGGGCATCAGCGTCCGGAGCGATAACAAATTCAATGAAACCAATATCAACATCGGCGACAACGTGAAGGTGACCTCCCTGGACACCAATGAAGAAGGTGACCACACCGCCACCGGTATCCGCGTGGACGCCCTGGAAGGCGACATCAACATCAACGTCGCGACTGACCTGGTGGTCGAAGGCGGCGTCAACGACACCGGCATCGTCCTCAACCGGCATGCCCATGAAGAATTTGCCGCCAGCGGCGCGGAAAAAGTCAACCCCGAGGATCTGAACGGCATCTCCCTGGGCGACCAGATCATCGACGGCAAAGTCGTTCAAGTGTATGAAGCGGAACAGGAAGACGGCACCGCGCTGTATTACGACGAAGAAGGCAATGTATACGACTGCGTCACCGTGGCAAACGAAGGCACGACCCAGATTGTCATCGGACGCGACGTGATCAGCGACGGCAACGGCGTTGAACTGTCCGCGGCCGGAGAAGAACGGACCGACCTGATCATCGACGGCTCCCTGGTCGCCACCGGCGGCACCAGCGTTGTGCTCAAGGACGACACGTCCCTCGGCAATAACCTGACCCTGACCGTATGGGAAATGACGGCAGACAGGGACGGCGACTACGTCAAGCGTGAGGAATATGACGAAACCACGGACAGCAAGAAGCTTGTTGCCGATCGGGAAGCTGAAAAAAACATCCAGTACATTATCCGGGTTGACCCCAGCCAGGAGGGCATCATCCACACCGACGGCACCAGGGATTACAAGGGCCGCGACGTTGCCAATGAAGGCGACATCATTGTGCTGAAGATCGACGTGCCCGCTGGCCTGATGATCGACGAGGTTTACGGCGACCAGGCCCATAACAAGCTGGTCCAGGACAGCTACGGCAACTATTTCATGATCGTTCCGCGCGGCGGCGGCGTGCTCTTCTCCGTAATCCTGAAGGATTATGTTGAGCCGGAACCGGAACCCCAGCCGGAACCGAAGCCCCAGCCCGATCCCGAACCCAAGCCGGTACCCCAGCCCGATCCCGAACCCAAGCCGGCACCCGAACCCGATCCTGAACCCAAGCCGGAACCCAAACCCGAACCCAAACCCGAACCCAAGCCCGAACCGCAGCCGGAACCCAAGCCCGAACCGCAGCCGGAACCCAAGCCGGAACCGAAGCCTGAACCGCAGCCGGAACCCCAGCCGATTGATGAGGGCATCAACAAGCCCGCTGAGATTGCCGTTCATGTAGTACGTCCTCTCCTCTCGGTTACCGACATCACCGGAAGCGTACAGCTGAACTGCTTCCGCGGCGGCACTTTCACAGTCCACCTCCTGAAGGGCCGCAACACTTATACAGGCAAGATCACTCTTTACAGTGATGGCACTATGTACCTCATCGGACCGGACGGTTTGGAAATGCCGATCGACGAAAAAGGTGATTTCACCTTGATCGTGGGAAGCGAACGGTTCTCCTTCGTGTTCACTGCAGCAGATCTCGCTGTCCTGCGGGCCTGCCTCCCATAAACCTGACAAACCCAACAGACAGGGGAGCCTGCCTCCCCTGTCCTCTTTTTAACCTATTTTCTGCTTGAATCATACAGTGATATCCTATATAATACTTTTAATGAAAAAAAGATGATTTGACCGTTTGGAATCCTATCACTGCATATTCCGCAGACTGAACGGAGAATGAGCGTGAAAGAGCTGACCCTTGAAGCCAAAGTGGCGAATCTCCAGCAGGTGCTGGATTTCGTGGACGAGAATCTCACGTCCATGCGCTGCCCCATGAAGATCCTGATGCAGATCGACGTGGCCGTGGAAGAGATTTTTGTCAACGTCGCCAGCTATGCCTACACCCCGAACACCGGCTCCGTCACCATCCGCATGGACCTGCAGGAAAAACCCCGGGCCGTGGTAATCACCTTCATCGACAGCGGCATTCCCTATAACCCCCTGGCAAAGGAAGACCCGGACGTTTCCCTCTCCGCGGAGGAACGGTCCATCGGCGGCCTGGGCATCTTCATGGTCAAGAAAACGATGGATAAGATGGAATATGAGTATACGGACCAGAAGAACGTGCTGAAAATGTACAAAAACATAGAGTGAGAATAATTCACAATTCATAATTAGATTATAAGGAACGTCTGGGAGAAGATGTTCCTTTTTTGTTGGTATAATGTGAGCGGGCCGATTTCCACAGCTTACAAAAACACCGAGAACTCACGTTCTCGGCGTTTTACTTCTATTCTTTCCTACTTTTCCGGTTTCCAGCTTTTGCAGCTTTCTCAGCAGCTTGAATTGTTTCAAGATATGCTTCTTCAACAGGACTGATAGTCTGTTCCTGGTATTTTCGATATTCTGCTTCGGCCTTTTCCATTGCCTTCTCATGGCTGACAGATCCAGCACCCTCAAGTAACTGTCTTCCTCCAGATGACAGCACAGAATTAAGTTGATCAACATAATCTTTCATATACATCGGACGATGCTCAATAGCAGCGATCTCTGCCAAGTCAAAGTATCCCGAAACAAGATTATTCAAAACACGTAATTCCTGTTCATCCAGATAGTTTTTAGCAACCCCGATATCTTTCTTTACAGGAAGCTCTCCAGAGAATGTTTTCAGCCCCATAAATGGTTGCTTAGCATCTGCCCGTTGAAAAATTACTTCAGCTGCAGTATGACCATGTGCGGCATAATGTAGTTTATTCTGAACAATCTGAAAAAAACGTACAGATTCATTGCTATGCGGATCATAGTCCAGGCTGGTTGCGTATAAATCCAGGACTTGCCTATATAACATCTTTTCAGAAGAGCGAATGTCCCTGATTCGTTCAAGCAGTTCTTTCCAGTAATTGCCGCCACCATTTCCCTTCAGACGTTCATCATCCAGTGTGAACCCCTTCTGCATATATTCCTTTAGGTGAGCTGTCGCCCATTGCCGAAATCGTGTCCCGACAGGAGTTCGGACACGATAACCAACAGCAATAATCATGTCCAAATTATAATGAGTAACCTCACGGGATACCTGCCTGCTTCCCTCGATCTGAACTGTTCGGAATTTCCGAACAGTTGCCTCCTCCACCAATTCACCATCTTCAAAAATATGTTTGATATGTTCACTGATATTAGATTTGCTACTATGATATAGATCGATTAATTGGGCTTGAGTCAACCATACAGTATTACCTTCAAACCGTACATCCACATGAGTCAATCCATCTTCAGACTGATAAACAATAATCTCACCGAGATTGTTCTCACCCACGGCCTATCCCCCCAACAAAAGATCTTTCTACACAATATATATTATCATGTACTTCATAGCATGAGAAGGCGAACAAACATATTATTATCTTATTCTTTCTTGCTCTTTATGAAAACTTGAAGAAGGGTTTCCAACATGGCATCCTCATCTTAGGTTTCCACACAACGCAAAAAGCCCGGGAACATGATGTTCCCGGACCTTTTTGTTATGTCTCTTACTTGTCGTAGTTGACAACCTGGCTGAAGTCAGGAGCCTTCAGGCTGGCGCCGCCGATCAGGCCGCCGTCGATTTCGGGCTGAGCCATGAGACCCTTAACGTTCTTGGGGTTCATGGATCCGCCGTACTGGATGCGGACCTTGTTCGCGGTGCCCTTGCCATACTTGCGGGCCACGGCGGCACGGATGACGCCGATGGTCTCGTTCGCCTGCTCATCGGTGGCGGTCAGGCCGGTGCCGATGGCCCACACGGGCTCGTAAGCGATGATGATCTTGGCAACCTGTTCCTTGGTCAGGCCGTTCAGGCCGATCAGGGTCTGGTATTCAACCAGCGCGTCGGTGTAGCCGGCTTCGCGCTCTTCCTTGTTCTCGCCTACGCACATAATAACCTTCAGGCCGGCTTCGACAGCGGCCAGCACGCGCTGGTTCACGGTCTTGTCGGTTTCGCCGAAGTACTGGCGGCGCTCAGAGTGGCCGATGATGACGTATTCCACGCCGCAGGCCTTGAGCATGTCCGCGGACAGCTCGCCGGTGAAGGCACCGCTCTTCGCCCAGTGCACATTCTCGGCACCCAGCTTGATCTTGCTGCCCTTGGCAGCTTCCTTCACGGCCGCGAAGTTCACGGCGGGAACGCACACGACGACGTCGCAGTTGGCGTCCTTGACCAGGGGCTTCAGCTCGGTCACCAGAGCCTTCGCCTCTTCGGGCGTCTTGTTCATTTTCCAGTTACCGGCAATAATCGGTTTACGCATAATGATTACTCCTTTTCAGAAATACTGTCAGAATTATTTCTCGTCCAGGCAGGCAACGCCGGGCAGGGTCTTGCCTTCCAGGAACTCCAGGGAGGCACCGCCGCCGGTGGAGATGTGGGTCATCTTGGCGCCCAGGCCCATCTGTTCAACAGCCGCAGCGCTGTCGCCGCCGCCGATGATGGTCACAGCGTCGGAATCAGCCATGGCCTGAGCCACAGCCAGGGTGCCCTGAGCCAGGGTGGGATTCTCGAACACGCCCATAGGTCCGTTCCAGACCACGGTCTTGGCGGTCTTCACGGCGTCCGCGAACAGCTCGCGGGTCTTGGGTCCGATGTCCAGGCCTTCCATGTCAGCGGGGATCTTGTCGGAGTCAACCACAGTCACATCCACAGGTCCGTCGATGGGATCCGGGAAGCCGGCGGCGCACACGGTGTCGATGGGCAGAAGCAGCTTCACGCCCTTTTCGGCAGCCTTGGCCATCATGTCCTTGCAGTAGTCGATCTTGCTCTCGTCCAGCAGGGACTTACCGACTTCGTAGCCCTTCGCCTTCAGGAAGGTGAAAGCCATACCGCCGCCGATGATCAGGGTGTCAACCTTTTCCAGCAGGTTGTTGATCACGTTCAGTTTGTCTTCGATCTTCGCGCCGCCCAGGACAGCCACGAAGGGACGGTCAGCGTTCTCCAGGGCCTTGCCCATGATAGACAGTTCCTTGCCGATCAGGTAGCCGGCCACGTTGGGGCTGGTGTAAGCAGTCACGCCGGCGGTGGAGCAGTGAGCGCGGTGGCAGGAGCCGAAAGCGTCATCCACGTAAGCGTCAGCCAGGGTCGCCAGATCCTTGCTGAAGGCTTCGCCGTTCTTGGTTTCTTCCGCACGGAAGCGGGTGTTCTGCAGCAGCACCACGTCGCCGTCCTTCATCGCGGCAACAGCAGCCTTGGCGTTCTCGCCCACCACGTTATCGTCATTGGCGAAAACAACGTTCTGACCCAGCAGCTCGCTCAGGCGGACAGCCACAGGAGCCAGGGAGAACTTTTCTTCCGGACCGTTCTTCGGCTTGCCCAGGTGGGAGCACAGGATCACCTTGCCGCCGTCAGCGATCAGCTTTTTGATCGTGGGCAGAGCCGCGACAATGCGCTTGTCGTTCGTGATCTTGCCGTCCTTCATGGGGACGTTGAAGTCGCAGCGGACCAGGACCCGCTTGCCTTTGACCTGAATGTCATCAACCGTTTTCTTAGCCATGATTTTATCTCTCCTTTTCTTATTGGATACGAACTTATATTGTAAAGCCAGATGGCCTAACAATCAATGAATAATGATTGCGTCCTTCGGACGTAGTAAGGGATTCCTCGACTCACTTCGTGCCCCGGGCTGCCGCCCGTTCTCCGCTGAAAACGAGCTCACTGGCTCGTTTTCCGGGCGCTCCGAACCCCGGAATGACACTCCTGCAGGATCCGTCGCTACGCTCACGTTGTCATTTCGACCGAAGCGAAGCGGAGCGGAGAAATCTCCTTCGGAATCACTTACCTTCAAGTGAAGAGTGATCAGTGATGAGTTGAAAGAATGCTGAGCATTTTTTCGGCAGCTCCCTGATCCGTGACCAGGAGATAATGCCTGGTATGCCGCAGGATGGAAATAATCGCTTCCGCCTTGCTGGCACCGGCTGCCGCGGCGATCATCTTACAGGTGGGCTTCAGCTTCGCCAGGTCCACGCCCACGTTTGTGCTTTCCATGAGGCATTTGCCGTCGAGGTCGTAATACGCGCCGAAGCTTTCGCCCTTGGCGCCCTGGTGGATCAGCTCACTCTGGGTTTCATGGGGCAGCCTGCGCTGCTTCATCATCCCGGAGGCTGTGCCGATGCCGTGCAGGATCACGTCCGCCCGCTCCAGCAGCTCCATGGCTTCCCGGACCTCCGGCAGCTTCAGCATTTCCTGCATCGCCGCCGCGTCCATGATGTCCGGCAGGTGGATGAGCCTGTAATGGCCGCCCAGCTTTCCGGCGATCTCTTCCGCCAGGGTGTTGGCCTGGGTTTCCACCGTGCGGCCAAGGCCGCCCCGGGCAGGCACGACCATGACATTCAGGGGCGTCGGGCTCTGGATGCTCTTCGCCACCGCGGCGATGGTCCGTCCGCCGGTCACCGCCAGGGTGTTGCCGTTGACCAGGATGTTCCGCAGGCGTGCCGCGCAGATGCGGCCCACGTCGGAAAGAACCTGCTCATCCTCATCCGCGTCCCCGGGCGCGATGAAGACCCGGTCCACCGGCAGGAGCTCACACAGCCGCTTCTCCGTCTCCGTCAGGCCGCTCATGGCCTTGGAGAAGGCACGGGAGGTTTCAAGCACCTCTTCCGCCTTGCCGGAAAGGGACATGCCCGAAGCGTCCAGGTCCACATAACCCAGGTCCTTCAGGATGGCCGCGGTGTTGCGGATTTCCCGCTCCGGCAGGTTCAGCTTAGCCGCCAGCTGGCGCCGGCCGACCGGCTGCAGCGCCGCGATCCGTTCCAGGATCAGGGCCCGCCGGGTAATCTCGTCAATCAGATCGGGCGCAAGCTTCCGCATCAGGGTGATAAAACCTGAATCCATCCGCTCGCCTCCTTCTGATCTGGTGGGACAAATTCCGCCCGCAAGGGTGAATTATGTCCCAAAGGAGATTTTAACACAGAAACTGACGCTTTACAAGCAAAAAAGAGGGGTTTTTGAGCGATTTTTAGTCAAAAAACGCTTCAAGCCAATTTTGGACACCGGGGACTGTCCCCGGTGTCCAAAAAAGAAAAAGTGGACACTGGATCTTTATCCGCAACCTCAATCGTCGCCTCTTGCCCTTGGTGCGGGCTCGATGCTCGTTTCGGTAAGGATTCGCGCGCGCACCGCGGGCGGAATTCCCGCCTCGCGCACCGCGCACGACAGGACTCCACCTCATTTTCGCCAAAAA
>Ga0310695_10008237_pt1 | contig 16232 bp, 14 predicted proteins | sample RumenRJG_04DNA_FD_203882 | JGI IMG/M metagenome (GOLD analysis project Ga0310695, IMG submission 203882) | Bovine rumen microbial communities from Lethbridge, Alberta, Canada - RJG_04 (v2) (version 2) | ecosystem: Host-associated > Mammals > Digestive system > Stomach > Rumen | place: Canada...
GAACTTTTTCCGGCGGGGCACAACGATGGGAACTTTATTTCTTTCCAACACGGATATAAAACTTGACGGTCCTCCGTGCGTTACCACTATTCTCGCATTCTCCATAAACTTTGTCATATCACTGTAAGGAAAAAATCTGCTGTATTCGCAGAATTTCGGAATATAACGGGAAAAGCCCGTCTGAATGACAAACCCGTCACCCACGATTTTTTCTTCCGCAAGCCTGTCTATGCATTTCACCAGCCTGTCAAACGGCTGTTCATGCGTTCCCACTGTCACAAATATCATAAAGTTCTCCCTTTAAAATATACTCCCCAGATTTTCCGCTTTCGGATAGAATTTCTTCATTTCTTCCCACTGCACAATAAACCTGTCCGTCACGGGATATACAAATTTTCCTGTCAAAGTCGGCTTGTCTATCCTGTCAAACACCTCTATATACATGGTCTTGATGCCGAGAATTTTCCCTACATAGAAAAACGGCACAGCAACGGCTGCTCCCGATGAGATGATAATATCGGGCTTTTCTTTACGAAGAACTTTCCACGCCAGAGCCGTATTGAGAAAAAATGCTTTGATATTCCTGTTGGTCGGGTAACAGCAGGGATATATTTTTTCATTTTCAAGGGTACTTTTGGTATCTTCCTTATCGAACGTCACCCAGAAACGCTCGTGCTTTTTCCAGAAAGTTTCCAGCTTGCTCAAATGGCGGAAATGACCGCCTGATGAACATACAAGGCAAATTTTCATAATTATATCCACCATCTTTTGTGAAATATGCAGATTTTCCTTTGTTTCAACCTCAAAAGGTATAATTTTTATTCTTTCGGGGGCATGGTTGAAAGGGCTTTGCCTTTCAAAAAATATTTTATTAAAGGAGATTTTTTAATGTCAAAAATTATCAAACTCGGAATGGCTTTCGACAGCAGCAATGCACCCAATTTCGGCAGCATTGAAGAAAACCCGAAATATCAGGGCGAATACACCCTTCTTGCAGCGGATATTGCAAAACTCAACAATGCACTTACAAAGACTGCCTGCACACCGTATCTTTCATCGGCTGAGGACTTTGCCGTAACATCAGGCTCAAATGCCGTTGTTGCAGACGAACCTGCCGTATGGCGGTACCATGCCGGAACCGATACATGGTATGAGGTGATCTCCAATGATTGATTGGAATATCATCAAATCGCTTTCTCCACACCCCGCACATATCCAAAAACCACGTATCTTATCAAAGGGAAACCCGCCTCTTGTTTTCCAAAACAATAACGGCTTTTTATCAAATTATAAAATATTCGGAAACACCATAAAAAACAGCAATACATTTACAGATGTGGGAGAATATATCTCCGACACAAACAGCCCTTACTATCAAAAATACTGCATTCCCATTCAGATAAGCGGAATCAATATGCTTGACCTCAACAGCGTGGTCATGAATGCTTATATAAACGCCCAGGGCGAAGAAACACAAAGTATTGCCGGACTTAATCACTCCGACTATATTAGGGTAGAGCCTTTGACGGTATATACACTTGAAATTTACAGCCCGACCAGTCCCAATACGATTGCAATGAATTGGTTCGACTCCGAAAAAAACATCCTCAGTGCAAGAAACACAGTCAACGTTGCTTTCGGTGAACATAAAGTATGGTCTGTACAGTCACCCGAAAACGCTGCTTATTTGATTGTAAACTTTGTCAGCGACAGGCAAAATGAGATCATGCTCTTCAAAGGTTCCGATTCGCACACATTTGAACCTTATCACGAACCATTGTTATATAACCTCTATACAGACGTTCCCGTGTCAAAGACACAAAACGAACATGATGTCATTGATTACAGAAATTCAAGGCTGAAAAAAAATATCCGTTCGCTTTCCTTCACGGGCAATGAAAACTGGCAGAAACAACAAAATGATTTTCTGCTGGCGATTTCCGGCAACAAGAATGCAGATATTATATGCTCCCACTATGAAAATGCAGATATAAGCATTGATTCATCTCACTGTCTGCATATCACCTCTTCCGATTTCAACTCGGCAGACGCATTCAAGAACTACCTTTCTTCTCAAAATATAAACGGTACACCTGTTACAATATACTATGCAGCAGATATACCGGAAATATATACTCTTGAACTTCCCAATATCACAACTCTTGACGGAACAAATATACTTGCTTTCGGCACTTCCGTACAGCCTGACATCGTGCATATAACCTGTCAGATCTGACCGTACATTTTTTTATAATAGTTCTGATATTCGCCCGATATGATCTCTTCCCACCATTCACGGTTCTCAAGATACCATTTTATCGTTTTCTTTATGCCGTCCGTAAACTTCGTTTCGGGAAGCCAGCCCAATTCACTGTGTATCTTTGTCGGATCAATGGCATAACGCATATCATGGCCTTTTCTGTCCGTCACATAGGTGATAAGGCTTTCGGGCTTATTCAGCTCCTTACAGATAAGCTTCACTATATCTATATTTTTCATCTCATTGTGACCGCCTATATTGTACACCTCACCGACTCTGCCCCTGCGTATTATCAAGTCTATTGCCTTGCAGTGATCCTCCACATACAGCCAGTCACGCACATTTATTCCCTCACCGTACACCGGCAAAGGCTTGTCATTCAGTGCATTCGCTATCATAAGCGGTATCAGCTTTTCGGGGAAATGATAAGGTCCGTAGTTATTGGAACATCTGGAAATCGTCACCGGCAGGCCGTATGTCCTGTGATACGCCAACACAAGCAGATCGGCTCCTGCTTTTGAACTGCTGTACGGACTGCTTGTATGAATCGGTGTTTCCTCCGTGAAAAACAAATCCGGTCTGTCAAGAGGCAAATCCCCATATACTTCATCTGTCGATACCTGATGATAACGGGTTATGCCGTATTTCCTGCAGGCATCCATCAGAACAGATGTTCCTATGATATTTGTCTGCAAAAATATTTCGGGACTTTCAATCGATCTGTCAACATGGCTTTCCGCCGCAAAATTTACCACTATATCAGGCTTTTCTTCTTCAAACAGCTTTTCCACAGCCTGCCTGTCGCATATATCCGCTTTCACAAATCTGAAATTCGGCTTGTCCATCACGCTTTTCAGCGTAGAAAGATTGCCTGCATACGTCAGCTTGTCAAGGCATATTATCCTGTCATCAGGGTGTCTGTCAAGCATATAAAACACAAAATTGGAACCTATAAAGCCTGCTCCGCCTGTCACTATAATCGTCATAACTTTATCCCCTCAAAATACTATCCGGTTTTCGGCAACCTTTTTCAGATACTCTCCGTAAGGTGATTTCCCGTACAAGTCCGCTGACATCAAAAGTTTATCTTTGTCTATCCACTTTTTGTAGTATGCAATTTCTTCGGGTGCGGATATGACAACTCCCTGCCTGTTCTGTATCGTCTGGACAAAGGAAGCCGCTTCCATAAGGCTGTCCATTGTCCCGGTATCGAGCCATGCAAAGCCTCTGCCCAATATCTGCACTTTCAGGTTCCCGTCCTCAAGGTACATTCTGTTAAGGTCTGTAATTTCAAGCTCTCCCCTTGCGGAGGGCTTGACTTTTTTTGCCATCTCCACAACCCTGTTATCATAAAAATACAGTCCCGTTATGCAGTAATTGCTTTTCGGCTCTTTCGGCTTCTCCTCTACGGAAAGCACATTCTTATCCTTGTCAAATTCCACAATGCCGAATCTTTCGGGGTCTTTCACATAGTATCCGAAAATAGTTGCCTTACCGTTCTGTGCGTCTTTTACGGCATCACTGAGATTTCTTCTGAAATAACCGCCATAGAATATATTGTCGCCCAATATCATGGCACAAGGCTCATCTCCTATAAAATCCTCTCCTATAAGAAAAGCCTGTGCAAGCCCGTCGGGACTGGGCTGGACTTTATACGATAAATTGATACCGAAACTGCTGCCGTCACCCATAAGCTGTTCAAATCTCGGTGTATCCACAGGTGTCGAAATAATGAGAATATCCCTGATACCTGCCAGCATGAGAGTTGAAAGCGGATAATATATCATCGGCTTGTCATAAATCGGCAGAAGCTGTTTTGAAGTTACTTTTGTAAGCGGATACAATCTTGTTCCGCTTCCGCCTGCAAGGATGATTCCTTTCATTATAACACACCTGCTTTCTTTTATTTTTTACAGTTTACAATCACTTCACATATTCTGTCAACATTTTCAAGTGACAGATCCGCATACAACGGCAATGTCAGCACTCTTTGACTGACATACAATGCTGTCGGCGTTTTGCTTGTATCATATTTTCCACCGAATGCACCAAACGTATTTGTCAGCGGATAAAAATACTTTCTTGCGATTATATCATTTTCCGCAAGTTTTGCAAATACCTCGTTTCTGCCCGCACCGAACACCTTTTCATCTATCATAATCGGAAAATACGCATAATTGGATTTTACATCTTTCTGAACCCTGTTCAGCTTTATCCCTTCGGTATTTTCAAGGTTGCTGATATATCTCTCCACAACTTTCTTTCTGTTTTCGATTTCTCCGTCAAGATGTCTGAGATTGCATATCCCCATTGCTGCACAGAATTCATTCATCTTGGCATTTGCCCCGATATAGTCAACATCTTCGGGTGATGTGATCCCGAAATTCTTCAAAGCATACAGCCTTTTGCCGAAATCAGAGTCCCCGAAACATACACAACCGCCCTCTATGCTGTTGAATACCTTTGTCGCATGGAAGCTGAAACACGATACATCTCCGAAACTTCCTATTCCTCTGCCCTTGTATTCTTCACCGAATGTATGTGCAGCGTCATATATGACTTTCAAATTGTATTTATCTGCTATTTCCCGGATTTTCTCCGTATCGCATACATTTCCGTACACATGAACGGGCATAATGGCACTTGTCTTTTCGGTGACAAGGCTTTCTATTTTATCCGTGTCAATCGTATAGTCATCTGCTTTTATATCGCAGAATACAGGTTCAAGACCGTTTCTGACAATCGCATGAGTTGTCGAGGCAAACGTGAACGGTGTTGTAATCACCTCACCCGTCAAACCAAGAGCCTGTAAACTCAATTCTATCGCCATGTGACCGTTTGTAAACAAATCCACATTCTCAACACCCATGTATTCTTTCAGCATGGACTGCAATTTCTGATGTTTCGGTCCCATGTTCGTCAGCCAGTGGCTTTCCCATATATCCTTTATTTCCTCCGTATATTCATCAAATGCGGGCATTGATGAACGTGTCACAAGAATTTTTTCAGCCATTTTCTGCCTCCGTCACTTTTTCCGCCTCTTCATTTTCATCAACAACACTGCCGAACTTATCTTTATATTTCAGCTTGCATGAAACCGCAAATATAATTCCCAGCAATGCCCAGCCGCCTGTTATGATCCATTCTTCTGCCGTCATGGAACAGCTTGAACCGGGTATCAGATAAAGCACTACCATCAGTCCCGACAAAATCACTGCCAATATGCCTATTACACGATAATGCTTTATTTTATACGGGCGTGTCATCTCGGGATATTTCTTTCTTATCACAAGGAATGATACCGCTACCATGCAGTATGCCAGACAGCACGCAAAGCTTGCCGCATCGGAAATCCATACAAGCATTTTTCTGCCGAAAAACGGTGCCACAACCGAAAGCAGTCCTATCAGTATCAGTGAATTGACGGGAGTTTTATATTTTTTATGCAGCTTTGAAAAAGCATGTGGTATCATGTATGCCTCTCCCATAGAGAACATAGCTCTGCTGCCGCCTATCAAAAATGAATTCCAGCTTGTCACGATACCGCACATTCCGCCGATTATCAGAACTTTTGCCATAACGTCACTTCCGAATACCTTTGCCATAGCGTCTGCCGTCACAAGTCCCGAACCGCTCATAGAACTTTCTATTTCAGACGGGTTCATTGCGTAACCTACCGCAAATACTACCAGTGCATAGAACGATACCGCAAGAACGATACTCAAAATGAGAATTTTTCCGAGTTTCTTCAAAGGCACGTTGATTTCTTCCGCTGCCTGCGGAATCACGTCAAAGCCGAACAGAAAAAACGGTGCAATTACCGCAACAGACAAAATACTGGATACCTTTCCGAAACCGTCATCACCCACAATAAACTGCCCGTCAAGATTCTGAAGATTTCCGCTTATAGCGGATGCCGCTACAAGAAGTATTCCCACAACCGCTATTGTTATCGTCAGTATCATTTGCAGAACAGCCGCCGCCTTTACACCGAGAATGTTGATAACGGTTATCGCAACTGCCGCAACAACTGCAACGATAAGCCATGTAAGGTATATATCAAAGCCTGCGACTGTATATAAATATCCCTGCATAAATTCGGGGAATATATACTGCACTATCGTAGGCAGGGAACACGCTTCAAAACACGCTACCCCTATATAACTCAGAATAATTGCCCATGTGCATACAAACGAGCCTGCCGGACCGAATGCCTTATAACTGAACAAATGCTCTCCGCCGCATTTCGGCATAGCTGTCGTAAGCTCTGCATAAGTCAGTCCCACAAAGTATATCATCATACCACCTATGACAAATCCTATTACCGTTCCAAGCGTTCCTGCCGACTGTATCCAGCCGCCGGATGATACCACCCAGCCCCAGCCTATCATTGCACCGAATGCCGTTACAAGAACATCTCCGGCATTCAGCACTTTCTTAAAGCGTTTTTCCTGTCCCATAAATCTTTCTTTCCTTTCAAAAAAATCAGAGTTCCGGTTTATCCCACAGCTTCAACACCTGACCTATCCTTTTTTCCTTTGCATTCATATATATATCATATCCCCATGCCACGTCTTCTATCGGCATTCCGCCTACGGCATAAAGAATAGTCTGTTCTTCATTGTCACGTCCTGTCTTATCTTTGCATATAACTTCTCCTATATCCGTTATCATATCCCTTGTTATTTTTCCTTCGGTAACGGCATCATAAAATCCCATTCCCAAAAGTGTGGATACATTTTTTTGTGTCGGCAGAGGCTGTCCCGAACCCCAGCCGTCATACATATTGTAATTGTCCGATATGAGTTTGACATCGGACTTTGAAAGAAATTCCGTGTCAACCAGAAGGGCAGACGCACTGATTACCAATGCACCCTTTTTCAGCCATTCATATTTTACCGTCGGATTGTCTTCGTAATTTGCCGCATTTGTCGTTCCGTAAAATACAATATCCGCATTTTTACAGCTTTCCTCAATCGTTTCGCATACAATATATTCCTTGATATTTGGAAAATTCTTTTTGCAGAACTCTATAAAGCTTTCTATACTCTTTTTTCCCCTGCCTTTTATTTTCACCGTGCTTATAGTCGGGCAGACCTCCACAAATGCTTTCATGGTATATCTGCTCATGGTTCCCGGACCTATAACCGCAACGGTTTTTGTATCCTCCTTTTTGAGATACTTCACACCAAGTCCCGATACGGCACCCGTTCTCATGGCACTCAGAATATTTGCGGACATATAGGCAAGAGGCATACCCGTTTCCACGTCCAAAAGCGAAAACATCAGTATGGAACGGGGCAGTCCCTTTTCGCTGTTCAGCGGACTGGAACCATAGCTTTTTATTCCGAATGCATGAAATCTTCCGCCCAGATAGGCAGGCATTGCCATAAATCTGTAATCGGGCATATGCGTGGGCATTCCCTCTATATCGCTCTCTTTCGGAAAAGATACCCTTATGCCGTGTTCATTGGCATTTTCTCCGCCCATTCTGTAATCCCTGCGGTCAAGCAGTACAAACATATCCTCAACCGCTTTCAGACAGCCTTCCATATCCAGCACGCCTGCTTTTATCATATCCTCTTCATTCAAATACAAAAATTCGATTTTTCCGCTCATATACCCATTCCTTTCAATCTTGCAGCACATCAGAGTGTGTCCGCATCTATTCTGGAAACGATCATATCATCTCCGTTTTCATCATATATATGATATGTTTCATAAACCTTTTTCAACAGCTCTTTCGGTTCTCCGCCTTTCGGTACATATGCACCTATGGCAGCCGCCCTTTGCTTGATGTCACCGCTCGCCGGAACTTCCGAGCCTTCCGGAAGAATCTGTCTGCCGTAAACCACATCAGGATGCAGCAGCATTTTTTCAAGTCCCACCGCCTTATCAATCTTTCCCGCCCTCACGGACAGCGAAACAAGCAGGCCTGTTCCGCTGTTCAGCATATAAGCGTTTTCGGGTTCTCCATAGCAGACTTCCGTATCTCCCGTAAGTGCAAAATGTATTACCGATTTGACCGTATCGAATCCCGTAGCAGTTTTCAATACAAGGTCATAATCTCCTCCGGGCATTCTCCTTGCCGGATCGTAATATCTTATCGTGTCCCCGTCAACGAATCCCTGCATAAATACAGGACCGAATTTTACTCCCATTTTACGAATCATGTTTTTTACCCTTTCGGAAACATTTTTTTCATATATTCCCGAAAATACTGACGGCAGTCTTGTACACATAACCTGCTTATCCAGACCATCGGATTTGCTGCCCAGAAGTCTGTCACCGAATTTTACAAGATACGGTTCCCCACCGATCACAAAATAGGCAGTTGCCAGATCCTGTTTTCCCGCCATATATTTCTCGCAGAGTGCATTCCCGTCAAGTGATTCCTTTTCCGCCCTGTGCCATGCTTCTTCCGCTTCCTCACGGTTGTAACATATAAACTGACCTCTTGAACCACGACTCATGGAAGGTTTGATAAACACGGGATATTCCGCACGATTTTCTTTTATATCATCCAATGTATAATCCGGTATCACATCAACCTGATGATCTCTGCAAAATTTTTTAAAAGCAACCTTGTCTGTCAGTATCTCGAATTCCTTCTCGGTTCCGTAACAAGGCAGTCCCAATTCCTTACAGATTTTAAAATAAGGCCACTGGGCAGGATCGATACAGAAATTAACAACACCGTCAACACCTGTTTCCCTGCACTTTTTCACTATACTTTCCGTGTCCATAATATCTGTAAGCCACGCCTCATCTGCAATCTGTTTTGCAGGCGAATCTTCAAGATAATCCGTTACGATCGTATAGATACCCATTTCCTTTGCCGCACGCACGACTTTGCTGTGTACTCCCGCACCCGCAAGAATAAGCAGTTTCTTCCCTTTGAAATCCATAAATTATTCCTCCCAGATTTTTTCTGTATCCGTGAAACAGAAAATTTCAATAAATATCCGGATATATCGTTCCGGAATGAACAGCAGTTCATTTTTTTTCGGTTTTACCTTTCTTTTTTATGAATGATTTCAGTATATCCGTCAGATATTCAAACGATTCCAGTTTCAGCAGCTTCGACAAAAGAATATATATCGCCGCACCCGCCAATATCTGAATTACCAGAGTCAGTATGAGCGGCATGGGGATAAACTCTATACACTTGACGCATATTCCCATGAATACCGCAAGCATAATCCCGGGCAGTATGTCTTTCAGCTGTTCCAGATAACCGTAATTCATCAATTTTTTATTCGGCCACGAATTGATGATCTGATTTGCCAGACTTGTAAAAAGCAGACTGTATGCCATTACAAGCACGCCGAACCACAGCGTAGCAAACAGCACTGCAAAACCGACAACTTTTTTTACAATTTCCAGTATCAGAAACAAATCGCTTCTTCCCATTGCTTTTATCGCATTCAGATTGGCGGTGTGTATGGGATAGAACATATAAGTTATGCAGAATATCTGTAAAAACGGAACGCATGGCAGCCACTTATCCGTAAGAATGACGGAAACAATCGTATTGGCACAGAATGCCAGTCCCATCATCAGCGGTGCCATAATATAAGTACTTGTCTTGATGGCACGCCTTGTCATTTGTTTTACACGGGAGGGATCGTCCTGTGCTTTGGACATGGTGGGCAGTAATACACTGTCTATGGATGTATTGACATTTTCAACGATTGCTTTCGGAAACAGAACACCCTGATTGTAATAAGCCAGATCTTCTTTTGTATAGACCTTGCCGATGATCAACTGACGGAGGTTGTTGTAAAGCGTTTCGAGCAGGGAAGAAACCAGCAGTTTCCAGCCAAATGAAAACAGCTTTTTAAGCCTCTCAAAAGAGAAGATGAATTTCGGACGCCATCTTACCGTAAACCACAGCATAATGGTATCAATTACAAGGTTTACAAGTTTCTGAGCTACCAACGCCCATACACCGAACCCAAGCAGTGCAAGGGATATACCCGATACTGCCGATGCAATTGTTCCGACAAGCGTTGCCCAAAAAAAGCGTTTGAACTGCATGGTGCGTGAAACGTATGCCTGCTGGACATTTTTCAGTCCCGATACCACTACCACAAGGCACAGTACCCTGACAACAGCCGTCAGTGTTTCATCATTGTAAAAGTTCGCTATCAGGGGAGCACAAAAAAATATGATTCCGTAAAGCACCAGACACCACACGATATTGAACCAGAATACCGACGAAAAGTCCAGTTCATCGGCATCTTTTTTCTGTATGAGGGCACTGCCGAAACCGCTGTCAACAAATACCTGCAATATCTGGGAAAATACCAGTACCAACGCAATCGTACCGTATGCTTCGGGTGCAAGTATTCTTGCGAGTATCAGAGAAACAACAAACTGTATTATCTGTGCTCCGCATCTCTCCGCAAAACGCCAGAGAAAATTGGATAATACACCTGTTTTTTTCACTTGATTTTTATCATTAAGTTCCATTTTGTTCACCTATCAAACAGATTTTTGAAAGAAGAAACAATCCTGTGGCTTCCTCCCACACCAAAAATACAGATCAATATTTTTTTCAGCCGTTTTTTGAATGTGCGTGTCCTGACACCATACATATTATAATATTCTTTTTCCCGACAGCTTTTTTCCGCAAATTCCATATGCTTTTCAAACCATTTTGACGCATCGGTCATTTTCTTTGGTTCAAAAATATAATCACTCAGATAATTTTTATTTACGATGCGTTCAAGCCATATATCCAGACTGCAAACCGTTTCTCCGTCACGGTTCAGATTGTTTTTGGTGGTATATCCCAATACGCCTATCGGCTGATTGTCCGAAACGTCCATTGTGATCGTCTTTACACCGTAACTCCACAAAACACTGGCACTTCCCGAAACCGCTACTGCCACATCCGTCTGTCTTAAAAAAGACTCCGGTATCGGATACACATATCCCATCATCAGCAGAGTGACATTTTTCAGCCCGGACAATTTCCGTTCTATCAATTTATTCATATCGGGAGTATAGCCAACCGGCTGATCTCCTATAAATACGCAGCATATTTTTTTATCGGGATTGCCGGCAGCAAATTTTTCAAATCCTTCGGCAACATTCGGTATATAGGATTTATTAAGTCTGCCAAGACTGCATAATATGCAGTCAAATTCATCATGACCGATATGGTCAAATCTTTCGTCTTTTATGTCCTCAACTACATTTGTACAAAAAGCATTCAGCTGCCAGCGGGAGGGATCATCGACTTTTACACGGTTTTTCAATAAAGCACGGATATAATCTCCCTTTATCACCGCTGTTTCACTACGCTTATATTTGAATTCGATAAAATCATAATATTCTTCCCCGTAGTTAAAGTGTTCATCAAGCAAAAACATATAATGCTTGGCACGGAGTTTTTCGGCAAGCATCTCTGCCCAACATGACATATGCAGCGTATTCGACTCTATGATAATCGTTTCTTCCGTCGGAGCGGAAACATCGATAATATTCATCATCAGTTTTATGATCTGCTTTTTTTTCCTGTCGGAAATCATATCGGGATAACAGTCCAGTTCGGGAATGATCATATCTTTATATTTCATAAGCCCGCCGAGCATGACGGTTCCTTCCAACCCCGAAAATACATATACTTCCCAGCCGGCAGACCGCATATATTCCGTTTTATTTTTCACATACATTTGTGCTCCGCCCATATTCAAAATACTTCCGGTAAATATTAAGTATTTCACTATTGTATCCCCCTGTGTCAGCTTAATATCAAGCCATGTTCAAAAACAATGCATAAACCGTCTAATCAATCTCTTACTGCATCTGCCAGAAAAATTCGTATGGTACGGTTCGATGAAACAGTGCTTCATAACTGATCGTCATCCATACGAAGTACACGCCGAGAAACAGATAAATAAATATTTTCACTTTACGCTGATTTGCTTTAAGCCGGAAACCGTACAGTGCCGCAGGATAAAGCAGCAATACAAAGGGGATAAGAAAATAGGAAAATCGGTTAATAATATTCATTCTGAAAACCATCAAACGGCAAATCGTTGCAAACAGTCCCGTATACAGAAGAAAACTTTCGTTAAGAGAAAGCTTTCGGAATCTTTCGGTCAATTTTATTTTCTCGCCCGGATTACCCTTTTTGATTATCATTGTAATACAGCCCAGAATGAATGCCGCTGCTATCGTCAAAAGCATATAGACGCTCTGGATATTAAAATGACCGACACTTTCTACTTCTTTCGTCAGATAGCCATAGTAGTCAACACCGAAGATCTTCAAAAAAACATTCAGAATCTGCTCATAAAAAACAAAAACTATTACAGTAATGATGACACTTGTCAACAATTCTTTTTCTCGGAATTTCAATCCGCTGAACAGAATAAACAGCAGACAAAAGACGGAAGACGCATGAACGGTTGCCGCAAGCATAACTATCAGTATATACAGGACAGTACCGACAATTTTGTTTTTAGGTTTTTTGAGAATCTCATATCCTATCAGAACAATGCTGATAGCTATTGCCTGACGCACGATATTCATATAGTTATAATAAGTACACGTCAGTACAAACACATATGTACTCATTTTGACATCACATGAATTTCTGTAAATGAACCAGCCTACCGTACCCAACGTGAATATGCTGGTGCTGACTATAAAAAACTGTATATCGGGAGAAATCACGCTCAAAGCTTTCATCAGATAGCAGTAACCTATTTCATACGTCGAAATTTTTGCAAACTGCGGTATATCACTCCAGTCGTATGAAGAGATAAGATCATATCTTCTGGCATAATGAACCGCCAGGTCTGTTCCGATATTCTGGCTCCGCAAAGCTGACAGCAAAATCAGCAGACCGAATGAAAATATCAAAAATTGTCTTGCTTTTTTTTTGCTGGCATTTGCATCAATCAAAAAGCCTGCGACAGCAATAGCTGCAAATTGAATAAAATATATATACATAAAATCCAATCCTCATTTTTCGGAAAAATCAAACAATCTTTGCGGGAACAAACCATCTTATGATCCATTTTATCAAAGTAAACAAATTCACTTTGATATTTCCCGGAGCAAGCTTTATCGCTTCCATAAGCAGTTTCCACGCATACTTCCTATCTCCGGCATTGATATACAGCGTAACTCCCAATATATCAAAACCCGCTTTTGCTTTTTTATGATGTTCCAGATATTCCTTATGCTCATCATAGATCTTATTGTATCCTGCAATTCTGCGATCCGAATGAGATGATATACGGTCTCCGATATAGAAGTAATATGTCCCAAGAGGCTTGTGTATATATTTCACCGTGTATGATTGTGCAATTCTCAGCCACAGTTCCATATCTTGAAGGGCAGGCATTGTTTCATTAAATCCTCCCACTTCATCAAAAGCCTTTTTTCTTATCAGCGGAAACGATGTCGATCCCACCACATTTTTGCCAAACAGAACCGGATATATATTTCCTTCGGGCTTGGCATTTTTGAAACGAGGTTTTATGCTGTGTGACTTTTCCGAATTTATCCATGTATTGCAGTATACTATACCGATATTGTCATCTGTCATCTTTTGCATCTGCAATTCTATTTTTTCGGGACTCCACTCGTCGTCATCATCCAAAAAAGCAATGAATGCTCCCTTAGATACACCCGCACCATAGTTTCTTGCTGCGTTTGCACCCGAATTCTTTTTCATAGGCAGATAAACCACATTCCTCTCAAAACCTCGGCATAAACCGATAAGCTCTTTTGAGAGTTTTTCATCTTCCGGAAAATCATTCACAAGAATAATTTCAAGTTCCTCGTAAGTCTGCTCCACTACACTTTTCAATGCACGCCCCACTATTTCAACAGGTCTTTTATATGTTGTCAGAACAGCAGTCACAATCGGCTTTTCTTTCATTTTTTTCCCTCTTATCCAATCATCCATAATCTTCAAATGGTTTCAATTTTCCTGTTCGGACTTTTAGTGGAAGCTTCCGCTACATTCGGCAGTACAATCATTTACCAATAGCTTTATTTATACAAATTCAGCCAGTTTTTTACAAATTGTTCGCTGCTGAACCCCATAGCCATCAATTTTTCGGCATACATACTTCCTGTATCTTTCGATACGGAAACAGACTTCAATTCCGACAACCAAGCCTCCGTATCACTCAAAGGAATGCTTTTCACAAGCTTCAAGCCCACTTCCACTTCATTCGTCACATTTTCCGATATAATACATCTGCACCCTGCCGCCTGTGCTTCGAGCATTGTCACGGGAAATCCCTCGCCCGGCAGTGACGGCAATATCACACAATCAAACATTTTCATCAATACAGGTATATCCGAACGCCTGCCTGTCAGCGTCACATTCGGCATATTTTCGGCAAGTCTTTTTATTTCCTCAAAGTCCGTGCCTTCTCCAACCAAAACAAATTTTATATTTGCCGTTTCCGCCTGTTCAGACAATTTTTCCGCAAGCGACAAAACAAATCTCTGATTTTTCATATTCCGCATTCTCGCAACATGACCTATCAGAATATCATTTTCACCGAACCCGAGAGATTTTTTTGTTTCATATACTTTTTGCGGTGAAATATTGAGGTATCTTTCGGTATCCACCGCATTATAAACCACTGTAAAATCCGCTTTTCTGCCATATAAAAAATTTCCCGAATCTCTGCTGCAGGAAACTTTTTGAGTGGAATTTTTCATATACAGATAACGGAATATCGGTACAGCGACTATTTTCTTTATGACAGACGCTTTCCTCTGTATAGACGTTACATGAGAATGACATATCCTATTCGGTATGCCTGCCTTGCGGGCTGCCGACAATGCAACGCCCGACTGCATACCCGTATGTACATGGATCGCATCATATTTTGTTTCCGATTTTTCCAGCAAATCCAAAAAATCCTTATAATACCTACGCAGTCCGAGCTGACGTACATCACCGTCCATTACAAAGACCTTAGAACCTTTGTTTCTGACAAGTCCGATACAGTCCTCTTTTGCCCCGTTATGCGTAACAAAATCAAAATGAAATTTCGATTTGTCCATATTATCCAGAACATCAAGAACAACACTTGTATCTCCACCCGAACCCATATAACCTATTACGTGCAATACATTGTACATTGCTTATATCCGTTCCCCTTTCATACAAGTTTTTTGTCAGTTATCTAAGAAATCTGCTGTAAAACGCCGCCCTTACTTTGTTAGGTAAAATTGCCACAAATGCATTGCCGTATCCCGAAACGATATAATCCCACAGGCTGTAAAATTTACAGTCATAGAATTCTTTTTTCAGTTTCAATACAAGCTTTGCCTGTTTCAGACCGCCACGCCTTTTGTAAAAATCCCGGCTCACTCTCATATAAGTTAAATTTTCCTGTATATTATATATCTTACAGTCTGCCAGCAGCATATGCACAATCAGATTGTAATCCTGTGCGTGTCTGTAATCACGATAATTTCCGGCTTTCAGCACGGCAGATTTTTTATACATCAGCGAAGGGTGTCTGATAGGACATCTTCTTTTTGCAAATTTGATGATTTCTTCATTATGTTCCGGAAGAACGACATGAGCTACCACATTGTCCATATCATCAATGAATTCCTCAACATTGCTTCCCACGACATCCAGCTCCGGATGTTCATAAAACACTTTCAGTTGTTTTTCGCATCTTTCCGGAACCGCAAAATCATCCGCATCCATTCTTGCAATCAATTCATTCCTGCACAGCGGCACCGATCTTGCCAACGCAACTCCAAGTCCTACATTATCGGGAATCCTGTAAATACGGAACAATTCCGGAAACTGCTCCGCATACTGTTGTAATACTGCTTCAAGTTCGGGGGAAACCGCACCATCGCAGGTAATAAATATTTCGTCCGGCTTGGCAGTCTGAGCCAATATGCTTTTCAGACTCATGTTGAACCAATCCGGATTATCTTTTATATAAAGCGGCATCAATACACT
>Ga0310695_10008238_pt1 | contig 16231 bp, 1 predicted proteins | sample RumenRJG_04DNA_FD_203882 | JGI IMG/M metagenome (GOLD analysis project Ga0310695, IMG submission 203882) | Bovine rumen microbial communities from Lethbridge, Alberta, Canada - RJG_04 (v2) (version 2) | ecosystem: Host-associated > Mammals > Digestive system > Stomach > Rumen | place: Canada...
CCCAATCCCCAATCCCCAATCCCCAATCCCCAATCCCCAATCCCCAATCCCCATTACTTGAAATAATATCTATTTTTTAAAAAAATTAAAAATAGTTTAATTAATAGTAAAAAATCTAATTAAATATATAAACTAATTTAATTTATTAATTTTATATAAATGGATAAAAAAAATTTTCCTCTTTCTGAGTTATCAACAAGGGAAGAAGTAGCAGATTTCATTTGCTCTGAAAATAATCTAAAAGATGACGTAAAAAATATTCTTATAGATGAACATATATCAGGAGATGTATTGCCTGAATTATCAATAAAAGATATGGAAGAATTATTAATCAAATTAGGACCAAGGAAAAAAATAAATAAATTTATTTTAGAAAATAAAGATAATTTCAAAGAAAAAGAAATTACTGAAAAAATATTTCCAAATTCAAACTCAAAAGAAGTTAAAACATTTTTTGAACAATCTTTAGGATTTACAGGAGAATTAAATTCCTTAGATGGAAAAGGTCTTCTAGAATTAACAGAAGAAAAAATGAAAGAACTTGGGCTAAAATTTGGACAAAGAAAAAGATTAATTAAATATATTGAATATTTTAAAACACTGAAGCCTCCAGATGAAGAAGAAGAAGAAATTTTAGTTACTAAAAAAAGTAGTGAAGAAGAAGTCGCAAAGTTTTTAAGATTAAGACTAAAATTTTCTCAAGATTCAATAAATAATATGGAATTAGATGGTGAATCTTTATTTGATTTGAAGGAAGAAGATGTTGATGATATTAAAGAAATAACAGAAGAAGAAAAAGAAAATCTTAAAAAATTTTTAAGAGGAGATTTTGATAAAAAGCAAGAAGAACTGAAAATAGGTTTAAAAAGTTCCTTTGAAGAGATATGCAATTTCCTCAAAAAAAAATTAAATTTTTCTGATGAAGCCATTAAAAGCTTAAAAGACCAGGATATTGATACTGAAGTTTTTTTTTCTTTAACAGAAGATGAAATAAATGATTTTGATGGAATTTCAGAATTAGAAAAAGAAAAATTAAACTTATTTTTATCGGAATACAAAAATGAACAAGAAGAAAAAGAGCCAAAATTATTTAACGAAAATCTAAATAAAGATGATGCCAAAACCTCAAAAGAAAAAATAATTTTTTCAGAAAAAGATTCACAAAAAGAAGAAGAAAAGATAAAAGATGAAAAGATAAAGGACGATGATAAAAATAAAAATAATAAAAAAGAAGATAAAATAAAACAAGAGCCAGAAGATAATAAAAGAGATTCAGAAAGAAAAGAAAAAAAGATGAAAGAAGAAAATAAGTTAAAATTAAGGAAAGAAAGCTCAAAAGAAGATATTATTAAATTCTTGGAAAAATTAAATTTAAATTTAGAAAAATTAACGTTAGAAGAACTCAATAAAATAACTAATATACAAAAAGAAGATAAAGAAATTATAAAGAATTTCTTAAAAAAAGATATTAGGCCATTAAAAAAAAATATAGATAATAATGAAGATAAATCAAAGGAGACAAAATTTAAAACAAGTAATAAAGTAAAAAATGTTTTATATGATGATAAAAAGAATATTCCTAAAGCAAAAGCTGATATTAACAAAAAAGAAAGGCCAGAAAATGATCAAACTAATAATATAAGAAAAAATAATAAAGATGAGGGTGCGAAAAATAAAAAAGATAAAAAAGATACAAATACAAATATTCTAAAAAATCAAATTATTGAACAATATATAAGTAAAGAAGAAAAAAGCAATGTCATAAAATTTGCTCCTTTAAGTAAATTTGCTATTGGCCAATTAAAAAATTCTAATTTTAATATATTTTTTTTCATTACTTTAGCTGATTGGCAGGCAAATTCTGCTGAAATATCTATTTATATAGAAGAAGGCTCATATTTTTCCAGATATTATTCTATTTTAAAAGGTTTTTTAATTTCTCAAAGTAAATATGAAAGTGATAAAGGAAGATGCAATTATTTTTATTTATTTCAAGTTCCTTTATCAAATCAAATAAAAAAATTAAATTTTTCAATAAAGATAGATAAAAACGGAGTTCAAAATAATGCTTCAATATATACTAATAATATTGAAAATTATTTTCAAGTGAATAATTTAAAATATGATTCATATGAGGACTTTCCTTTTGTTAATGCCAATACAATTTTCAGTGAATATCTAGACTTTTTTAGGAATAAAGATAATATTTATGGTGAAAAAATGCTAAAAAGTTTAATTAAAGGTTTAATGCATAAAATATCTACTGAATATAATATAAAATTAACTTCAAGTAATTTTTTCAGAATTTTGAAATTATGTGCCAAATTCGGAATAGAAGTAAAAAATTTTGAATATTTGGAAGTGAAAAAAAATAAGATAGATTCGATTTATTATATAACAGATGAAGATATTGATAAAATTAATTCAAAAAAAAAATATAATATAATCGAATTAATAGTAAAAATCCTTTTTGATTTAGACGAAAAATATTTAATGAAATTAATTAAAGGAAAAAATGGCCCTTATTTTTGCAGAAATATATTGGATTTATTGTATGGAGGGTTTAATCTTAATAATTTCATAAAGAATAATTCAAAAGAAGATTTTGAAATATTCAAAAAACTTCTATTATCAGTGGCTAAAAATCATAATGAAGTTGAATATATAGTCAATATTACAAAAGGATTAACTTCTAGTATAAATTTTATTAAAGAAAATATTGATATTTTTTTAGCAATGGAAAGTAAATTCTTTCCGATTAATTTAGAACCACCAAATAATAATGATGATATTAATACTATATATTTATTAGTGAATGATATCATAAATAAAAGCAAAGAAATAAATTTAAAAATAATTAATTTGGAAAATTTATTTATTAATTTATTGAATTTTGCATATTTTAAAGATTTAAAAGAATTATGTAAGTTACATAATTTTGTTAAATTTATTGCCAAAGAAAGAAAAATTATTAATAATTTTTATCAAAAAATTCATGAAAAAGGAATGACTTTGATTAGAAATAATAAATTAACTACAGAAGAAATATTTACTTTTATAATGACACAAGACTATTATTATTATGATCCTATTAATAATAAAAGTAATTTTAGAGATCCAGAAATATTCGCGTTTATTCCTATAACAAAAAGAAAAAAAGATGACAATGAATATTTGAAAAATATAGAAATAATAAAGAAAAATAGATTATTTGAACTTTTTTCTGAGAGTAGTTATAAAGTTCTGAAAAGGTTTCAAGAAATATTATTAGAGCAAATGACGACAATGAGCGATTTGAAAAGTATCTTTGATATTTTTCCTCATAAACTTATTGATCAAGGATTTACATTTTTAATAAATGGTATAGTTCATAAATTACAATATACTTTATTAGATGAAGAAAATGAAAAACAAAAAATTTTATTTGAAATTTTTGATAATTGGCTTCAAATTAATTTCGATAATAGATTAGATTTAAAATATTGCTGTAAAATATTAGAAATAAATTATGATTTTACCTCAAAATATTATTTCCATGTATTTAGAGCTGAAAAATTGCAAAAAATCATTGAGAAAATTCGAGCAAATATAATTGAATTCTTTCTTGGGCAAAATAATCAAAATAATTGTAGTTCTGAATCATTGATAATTTTATTAGAAAATACTAATAATGAACAATCACGAAGATTTGTTCTTAATCAGATGGGTAAATTTATAATGACAGAGGAAGACTTTTATCAAAAAGAAGAAAACGAAAGATATAAACTTTTTAAGCTTTTTTGGGAAAAATGTAGGAATTTTTATAATAATCATTTTCTTATTGGCATAAAATATTTAGATGAAACATTAAGAGTAAAGGACGCCATAATTCAAGATATAAAAAGACATGATATTAGTTATGAATTAATAAATAATTTAATTGATGAACCTGAATTCTTAAAAAAATTGAAAAATCTTTTATCTAATGAAAGAATGAAAGTAAATGATATTTTTTCTTCTCTTAAAAAAGAGGTTGAAATATGTCGAAAAAGATTCGAGGAACTTGAAAAAATAAATGATTATTTAAATTCATTTTTTAATACAACAAAACTGAAAGAAATTGAAATAATAAATAAAAGTTTGTTAATATATAAACAAAAAAATATTTCAGAAATAATAGATACAGAAAACATTTTTGAAGAAGAAGAAGATTTTAATTTTGAAGAATTACAAAAAGAAAGTGAAAATTTAAAATATAAAGATTCTTGTTTCTTTATGGCTATATATAATTCAAAAAAAAATAATGAAGGTCTTGATAAATCTGAAGGTCAAATTTTCTTTGATTCAATTGAAGATTATAGAAAAACAATAGAAGATATTATTAATCAAAAAGAATCAAAACAACCCTTTTTCGAGATTAACAATGTAATGGAAATAATGAAAGAAATTCAAAACCCTAGTAATGACTTAAAAAAAGAAATAAATTTTATTTCTGAAGAATTCTTGGAATTAGAAAAAGATAATTATATCAAAAATAATTTATTAAATGATTTAATTAATTTTTCTAACAAGGATAAAATTTCGAAATTAATTCAAAGTATAATTTATTTCATTCAATCTTTTAATAAAATAAAAAAAATAGAAACAACTAATTTTTTAGAAAGATTCGAAAAAGCATTTCATTCAATAAATTCGAATGAAGTCAGTGGTGATGAAATAAAAGAAGCAATTGATTTATTGAAAAAGTATGATTATGATATTAAAAAAGAAACAGGATTAACTAAATTTTATGAATTATTATTGGGAAAAGAAGATGCAATCATTTTTATAAAAACGATAAAAGATAGAAATTTAGAAATAAGAAATTTAAATGAATTCATTGATGAAAGTGAAACTTCAGAATTACAAACTTCTGATATAGATAATCTTCTCAATGTGTATTCTTTCTTTGATAGATTAATTGTAAATAAAAATATAAATACTGACGAAAATTTATTAAAAATATTTAAAAGCCAATTTCTTAAAGAAAAACACATAGAAATAAATTTACAGAATTATTTAAATACTTATGGAGAAATTATTCAACTTTATGAATCATATGGAGAAAACCCTGAAATGACCGTTCAAAAAATACAAAGTTTACTTGAAAACTCAACTTTATTTTTATTTAAGGACGAAAAAAATGATTTATTCACATTTAAATTAGAATATAGAAATAAAAATAACAACAAAGTGGAATCTTCTGAAAATCAATTAGAAGAATTAAGAAATAAAATATTATTAACAAGTACTACATTAAATAATGAAGAAAATAATGATAAATCAAAATTAACAAAAAAATATATTAAATTAATTGAGAATTTGACTAAACTAACAAAAACATTAAATAGTTTACTTAAAGCTGGGTATCCAGATTTAAATGAATTTACATTAAAAATAAGGAACTCGGAAGCTTATGATGAAAAGGAGAATACAAATTTGCAAAAATTGATGAAAGATTATAAAATAAAAAATAAGAATTTTAGAGAATCAATAAAAAATGGTTTTGGAAAATTTCCTCTTTTGAGACTATTTTACGGAAAGCAATTTATACAAATTTATGAAAATTTGAAAAATAAAAACATTGACATTTCTCACTTAATTAATTCAGTCACTTTGAATCAAATAAAAAATACAAATATTGATTACAAATATAATAATCGTGGAACATTATTAGAAAATATTAATTCATTTTTAGAAAAATTATTTCGGATAAATAACATAAAAATATCAGAAATATATAATCGAAATTTAGTATTATCAGAGTATGAATTAAGTCCTGGATTATATAGAAAAACGAAATCAGCTCAAAATACAAATTCAAATTTGATTAATAATATTCTCAATATTTATCTTAATTTAACCGGAAATATTCCGATTATTAATACTTTGTTGATTTGTAATGAGGACACTTCTATTGAACAAATCAGAGCTTTTTTATATAGAGCATTCTTTTGTGAAACTCATACTTTATTTTTAATATGTAATATGGAATATTTAGACCTTTCAGCCAGTAATAGTTTAATAAGAACGCTTAAAGAACTTTATAGAGTTAGAAAAGGTAAAATAAGTTCTTATATTCTTTTCATATATGAAAAAGTAAATTCTGGATTGGTAAGAGATCTAGAAAAATTAATTCCAGAAAAAAATATTATAAATGATTCATATTTGGCAAATCCAGAGAATAAAAATAAAATATTTGACAATGTTGAAGTATATTCTTCAAAATTTTCAGGGTATGGTAAAACAACAGAAATAATTTATAAAGTCAAAAATTGTAAAGGAGATTATAGATATCTTCCCATAGGCGGAGCAATTAATAGAGATTATGTCATTAATAATTTAATAAATTTAAATTTGAATCTACAAAATGGAAAAACCACTTATCTACATTTGGATTTATCTGAAACTGACAATGATGATTTAATGAATGAAATATTATTTAAATTATTAATTTTGAGATATTTGGACTCTAATGAAAAAATATATTATTTAGGATATGATATTAATATTTTGATCGAAATTCCTAATGGATTTGGTGAATTCGATAAAAAATATAAAATTTTAAGTTTATTCAAAAAAATATCAATAGATAATTTAAGGCCTTTAAGATTAGAAGAAAATGTTAATTTAGTGAAAGATTCTAATATATCAATTGTCGCTGAAGTTTTATCATTTTATGATCAAGGAAAGATTGATAGAGAAAATATAAACTTAGAAGCCCAAATAACAAAATCAGCAGCAGAATGCGAACAAATAATTAATAAACATTTCACAGTGAAAAATCAGAATTATTATCAAAAAATGAATTTCATAAAGATATTGGCAGTGCAATTTACTAAATTTACAAAAGATGTTTTCTTTGATTGTTCCATAGTTGCTAATCCTGATGTGATAGCAAAAGCCAGAAGACGAATAATATCAAACTTTATTTCATTAACTCAAGTTTTCACAAAATCCCCATTTGATACTGTTCTGCTTAGACAAAAACAATCAATGGAAATTTTCGGAAATTATGATGATGCGAAAATGAAAGAAGATGAAATAAATATCTTAGCAGATGAAAGAGATAAGACCCAAGTATTTTCATTTGATTTAATTAAACCAAGTTTAGTCTTCTTTAATAAAGATGGACATTCTATCAGTATCATTACTAACAATGATAAAAATGATAACGAATATCAAAACTTAAAAGAATTATGGAATAGTCAAATTCCGGAAGGAAGACCAAAAGAAGAATTAAAAGATTATAAAAATATGCAACATGATAAATTCGTGGAACAAATAAAAATTTTATTTTCTTTGAATAAAAAAAGTGAACAAGAAATAAAAGATATTTGCGAAAAATTAGGAAATTATATTTTTGTATCTGATAATTTCATTAAAATGGTCAGAATTTTATTAAACATTGAAGCTAAAATTCCTGTTATACTTATGGGAGAAACTGGAGTTGGAAAAACTAAATTATTAGAAATGCTAGCAACCTTATATGGGGATGGAACATGCAATTGGAAAAAATTGCAAATTCATGCGGGGACAACAGATAAAAAAATAATAAAATTCATCGAAAGAGTAACAAAAGAAGTTATAGAAGAAGGAAGAGAAAATGAAAAAACATGGATATTTTTAGATGAAATAAACACATGTAATTCTTTGGGATTAATAACTGAAATTATGTGTAATCATACATATTTAGGAAAAAAAATAAATCCTAATTTCGTTTTTTTAGCAGCATGTAATCCATATCGAGTCCTCACAAGAAAAATGAGAGAAAGTGGTCTAGTTTATTATAATCTTAAAGAAAAAAATAAATTAAATAATTTAGTATATACTGTCAATCCTCTTCCTCATTCATTACTTAATTTCATCTTTGATTTCGGCTCTTTAAAAGAGGATGATGAAAAAAAATATATTACTAATACAATAATATCAATTTTAGAAAAAATAAAAAAAGATAATATTATTGGAGATATTAGCGATAATGATTTAGCAGAAATAAGAGATGATATAATTAATAGCATTGTAATTTGTCATAATTTCATTAGAGAAAAATATGACAAATCAGCTGTGAGTATGAGAGAAATAAGAAGATTCGGAATTTTTTTAGAATATTTTATTAAGAATATAAATGATACAAAAAAATTTAAGCCGAAAAAAAAGATGAATTTAAGTTTAAATATGACTTTATATTTATGTTATTATTTGCGTTTAAATGACAAAAAATATAGAGAAGAATTATCAAATCATTTGAATCGTTTTTTCAAGGATAAATTTTTGTATTTCCCGGAAAAAGAAGTTGAAAAATTAACAGAATTAATGTCCATAGAAAAAGGAAAAGGAATTGCTTTAAATCGAGCACTTAAAGAAAATTTGTTCACTTGCTACACATGTATTGTAAATACTGTTCCATTAATTATAGTGGGTAAACCAGGAACAGGAAAATCATTAAGTTTTCAAATATTATATAATACTTTAAAAGGTGATTATTCAGAAAAAGAATTTTTCAAAAAAGATGGAAAATTATATAGATATTATTATCAAGGCTCAGAAACAAGTACTGCTAAAGGTATAAAAAAGGTTTTTAAAAAAGCGTTGAATGCAAAAAATAAAATAAAAAACAAAAAAAAGAAAGATGAAGAAAAAAACGAAAAAAATAAAATAGAAGAAAATAAAAAAGAAGAAAAAAAGGAGGATGAAGCAAATAAAAAAATAGAAGAAGAAAAAAATAAAAATATATATTTAGTTTTCTTTGATGAAATGGGATTAGCTGAAAGATCAAGCAATAATCCACTAAAAGTAATTCATTATTTATTAGAAAAAGATACAATAGATTCTGTGCCATTTTTAGGTATATCAAATTGGAGATTAGATGCTGCTAAAATTAATCGTGCTGTAAACTTATCAATAACTGATTATGATATATCAGATTTAGAAGGCACTGCCATGGCTATTGCTCGTGCTTTGGATAGTAATTTGGCTAATACTTATGAAATTTTCTTGAAAGCTTTAGCAAGAACATATAATGACTATATTAAATTAAAGCAAAATGGTATAAAGGAAACAAAAGATTTCCATGGTAACAGAGACTTTTATAATTTAATAAAAACAGCAATGAGGGAATTAATCTTGAAAAAAGAAGAATTGCCTAAACATAATAAAAGAATATTAACAGAAGTAGGTATCCAATCTTTAAATAGGAATTTTGGTGGTATAGAAGAAACAAATACAAAGATTTTGGAATTTTTTAAGAATCAATATAAAAATAAATTTGATGAAGCTGTTAATATAAATAAAAGTTTTTCTGTTTTAGAAGCAATTGAGAAAAATGTTAGTGACCCTAATAGTAGATATTTGATGCTTATATCAGATGGAAATAATGGAAGTGAAATAGTTAAATATTTACTTAAGAAATTAAAGAAAAAATATATTGAATTAGTTGGAAGTAAATATACAGCTGATATGAAATCAGGGAAATATATAGAAGAAATTTTGAATAAAGTTAAATATATAATGGAAACTGATAATGTGATGATTTTAAGGGATTTGGATATTATTTATCCTTCATTATATGATTTATTTAATCAAAATTTCTCTACTATGGGTGAAAAAAAATATGCAAGAATTGCTTTTGAATATGCTAAAGTATCTTCATTAGTTAATAACGATTTTCATGCTATTGTTATTGTTAACCGAGAACAAATTAAAAAATTGTCATTGGATCCTCCTTTCTTGAACAGATTTGAAAAGCATATAATAACTTACAATATGTTACTTAATGAAAAAGAAAAAGAAATATCTAATAAAATTAGCAATTATTTAGAATTAGTTTCAACTTTCAACAATAACAAAAATTTGAAAATAGATTTAGATAAATTATTAATAAATTGCAAGGAGCATCAAATAGAAAGTCTTATTTTTAAAATAAAGAATGATTTAATAACCAACAATAAAATGAAATACCAAGAATTAGAAAATAAATATGAGCAGTATATACTCACAGAAGTATTCAAAAAAATAGTTCCGACATTTTGTCAAGATATTATCGCTTCAATATTAAATTCAAATTTACCCCAAGAATATAACAAATATCAGGAAATAGTACTGGATATTTATAAACAATGTAAATATGATAATTTCAATGCATATTTCAAAAAATTGCCTTCAAAAAAAAATATAATATATACTTTTAGCAAATCGACAGAAAGTATTTTAGAAGATGAGAGGCCTATAGATAATAAATTTGGAAGTTTTAATTCTCAGTCAATAGTGAATTTAATGAGTGATTCATTTAAATCAAATGATTCTTTAATTCAAAAATTTCAAGAATTTATCGAACATGAAAAAAATAAATTATTAATCATAAGATTCACTGAAAAAGATTTATTCATTATAAATTCAATAAGTCATATAATTTCTGTTTTTGAAAAAGAGAATCCGAAATTAAAAGAAAAATTAATCATATTTATTATTCATAAACAAAGATTACCAAAAAATTATGAGTATAAAAAAACTCCGGATTTAATTCCTTTTATTAATGATGAATATAGTCAAATTTTCATTGATAATTTGGTTGGGAAAGAAAATTTAAATATTTTAAAAATTATGGAAAAGAAAAATGAAGAATTAGTTGAGCAATATATATATAATTCAAATTTCATAGAAAATAAAATTTTTATAACTTTGAATTATATAAATTATAATATATTTTATGAAACTAAAGATTTAAATAAAAAAAATTATACAACTAAAATAGCTGAAAAAATTATAGCTAATGATAGAATTAAAGAATTAATTTTAAATAACCTTAAAAAACAAGGAAATTCAATTAAAGGAATTATTAAGGATATTTTTGTTTCTGATAATATGGAAATTAATGATGTCGATATTTTTGAAGTTATCAGAACTAAATTAAGCACTTATTTTTGCTCATATTTACTCAAAATTATTTTTTATGCATTTAAAGAAAATATTCTTAATCAACTTTTATGCAACCCAAATTATGAATTAATTCTACAAAATGATTATTTCCTAAATTTAATAAATAAAACTTTTGAAAAAACAAAATTTAATTTTGTTCCATCTTTGAAAATGAGAATTAATGGAAATAATGTAGATGTTTATAATGATTTTAAAATTCCAAAAAGTAAGCCTTACTTTAATTTGATTATTGAATATGTAAAAAAAGAAATAATTGACAAAAAGAAAGATAGTTTAATTGATGTAGAACAATCTTTGAGAAAAAATTTAACTGGCGAAAAAATTGAAAAAGCCAAAAAAGAATATACTGATAAAATAAAAAGATTTGAAGAAAATTTAAAAGTTGAGATTAATGAACATGAAATTTTCAAAGCTATCTTTAATCAAAATAACATAGAATTAAAAATTCTTTTAATGGAAGATTATTTAAAATATTATATAGTTATATATTCCGAGAAAAATAATGTTAATTATTTATTAAATGAAAAATTATTAAGTTTCCTCAAATTAATAATAAAAGCAAAATTAAGTGATACACATAATCATCGATATGAATTTAATGGTTCAATACAAGAATTTATTAAAATAATTTTATTCACACAAGTATACATGAATGAAATAAAATGCTTTTTAGATATTTTTATTGAAGTGTATAAATATTGCGAAAATCTTGAAGGGCTTATGATTAAAATATTAGATGAAGAAAAAATTAAATATGAAATTTCAGAAAGAAATAAAGCTTATACTGAAGATGTTAATATAAATTTCTTTAATATTATGGAATCTTTAATAAGAGCAATTTTAATATATGGTATTGAAATAAACAAAAAAGACAAAAAAATTAAATTTTATGAATATTTATATGCTTTACCTTCGATAGAAGCTAATCTTCAAAAAATAAATAAAAAATTACTTTTATATAGTAAAGAAATATATAATATAAGAAGCATCATAAAAATAGAAGAAGCCTATAAATCAAATCCTGAACAATTAGAAAATAATTTTGAGAGAATTATGAATAATTTATTGCAACAATCAGAGCAATTTTACTTTGAAGATTTTAATAAATTGTATAATTTGATTTTAGATTTAATAAAAATATTTGACGAAACATTAAAGGAAAAAAATGAGATTTATATAAATTTGTTGTTTTTCATATTTAGAACACAACATAGAAATATATATAATGAAGAAGTAAGAATTAAATTATTAACTCATTTCTTCAAAAATAAATTACTCTTAATTAAATCCAAAATATTTTTATCGGAAACACTTAAAGATATAAAGCCAGAAGTTCCTTTAAAAAAAGGAAAAAAATCCGAAGAAGAAATAGCTAGAGAATGTATAAATAATTTCATGAATTTGGAAACTGAAAAATTAAAAAAATTCAAATCACTTATAGATATTTGTAAAAATATTGATTCTCCAGAATTTAGTGAAATTTTGTTATATTTCTTTGAAGGTCAATGTCAGTCTTATTTTTCAGCAATTTTGCAAAAAAATGGAAATAAATATAATTTAAAATGTTGTCAAGAACTTTTATTAAATAATTCGATAGAATATCTTAAAAAAGCAATTCATTATTTATATTTGCATAAAAATAATAATGATAACAATTTATTAAAATTATATGCTATTGCATATATAAAAACTTATTGTTATTATTATGTAGATATTAATTTTACTAATAAAGATAATTGTAATTGGAATGAAATAAACGAAGTATTCGGTGATAAGGATGATGAAAATAATAAAGACATAAGAAAAGTTAGGAATATATACTTCTGGAGATTATATTGTAAAAAATTCGAGAACTTTGAACAATTTATCGGATTTAATTTTTCAGATAGAGACGTGGTAATATACAAAGAATTGCAAGATACTTTAGAAAAAGAGAAAAATAGTGTAAAATATATTTTTAAAGAAAGTTTTATTGTTTCAAATCCTGGTGAGAAATACAAAAAAATGGCATTTGATTTGGATCAAAAAAATGAAATTAATTTTGAAGGCATTAATGATAATTTCGATTTTTATTATTGTTTCTTTGTAAATAAAATAATTTCTTATTTATACGATGGAAGAATAAAAAATGATATAATACAAAAAATGCAAAAAATATATGATTCATCTAATAAAGAAGTCAAAATGGGAGATGAAGGTAAAAAATTATATAATTATTTATTAGATAATAAAGCTTATGAAGAAAAAATTGTTAAAAAAATATCAGATCATCAACTAGCACAAGATGAATTTGAAATATTACTCTATTCTTTCAGATTTTTATTTAATTCCCAAATAAATGATACAAAATGTTTTCATAATGAAATTCTAAAAAAAAATTCGTCAAATTTCATCCAAAATAATTTCATTCCTGGCTCTTTTCCTACAACAAATGAATATTTAAAATCATACAATATATTAAAAGAAAAATTAGAAAAAAAATTGAATTTAGGATATTATATATGTAAAGATTGTGGATTTCTATACGAGGTTCAGCCTTGCACTTATCCTATGGCACAAGATTATTGTCCTAATGGTCATGTGATCGGAGGATTAGATCATCGTTGCACAAAAACAGATATAAGAGTATTTTTAACACAAAATGATGCTAACCCATTCAGAAATTGTGCACCATATAATTTTGTGATAAATACATTAGATGAATTCAAAATTAATTATGTCGATAAATATATGATAAATCCTGCAAAAGGAATTATCAAAGATTATGAATATAATGAATTTGAAAGAAATGATGATATAAGGGATATAAATATAATTTCTTTTAGAATTTTAAATTTTATATTATATTCATATATTCTTGGAAGTTATATTTTAGATAATATTAATCAAAACGAAGCAAAAAATTATTTAGTGGAGAATTTATTTCCTCATACATTATTTGGTATAATAAAAAAGAATTGGGAATTATTAGATGCTTCACTAAAAAAATTAGGTGTCGAAAATATTCAAGTTTTTATGAATATGATATTTCCAAAAATGAATGAATTTATTTGCAATTTGAAGACAGTAAATACAGTAGAGCAATTAACTGCTTTTGAAAAGTTAGTAAATGATTATATAATGGGTATTTTATCAGATAAGAATAAAATAGAAAATTTAAATAAGAGTTATCAAAAAATAAATAATGAATTACTTTTATTTGATCCGAATAGTATGAAAGAAATAATCTTAGGTAATTATGAACCATCAATATATGATAAAAAAGCTTTTCCAGACTTGCAATATTACACCTTATCAAAAAATGAAAATTATGATGCTTTCGTAAAAAAATTCCAATCATCAAAAGAAAACGAGAAAAATTATACTTTAATAAATCTTTTATTAAAAAAAGATGAAGACTTAACTCAAAATGCGATGAATATGAAAAGCTTGGAAAATCTGAATAAATTATCAAATATGCTTATAAATTTATATTCTTTTAATATAAGTAGAGAAGATGCTAAAACTAAAATATTTAAACAAGAATGGGCAGGAATAATAGAAAAATACAACCAAATAGCAAAAAAAATAATTTTCAATAATGAAGGAGAATTTGAAAAAGAGTATGTTAAGCCTTTCATAGAAAGTTGGGATATAATAAAGAGACAATGTGTTCAATATAAATGCAAAATTCTTGGAGAAAATAAAGAGCAGCAATATCTTGAAATGAATGAAAATCTACCAATTTGTTGTTTTTTAGTAGATAATGGAGATATAGATGGTGGAATGTATTTAGCCTCAGCTTATCAACATTTAATAGAATGGCAAAATGCATTTTTGGATTTAATCATTTCTAAAAATAATATGAATGGAATATTTAATAGCTATGTGTCTCAATTAGAGCAACAAATAAATATACAAGATGCAACAAAGGATGAAATAATAAATATTGATGATAAAACATATAAATCTTTGGAAACTTTAATTACAAGTAGTTCATTAAGAAATATTTTTTCAAAAGATAAAAATAATAATATCATATATAAAAATTATAACGATATTATATATAATTACGATTATATTGAAGAAGAATTAGGAAAAATTATTTTACCCGGATTAAAAAAGTTTAAACCTGATGAAATTAAATTCGTGATTTATTTATACGAAGCTTTCAGAGGAGATGATAAAAGTTCTATAACTCAATATAATGATAAATATGCTCAAAAACCATTATCAGAAGACGAAAAACAAATTATAGGTGAATTATTAAAAAATAATAATGTTAAATTGTTCAATGATATATTTTCTTCTTTATTGATTCTTATGATTGAAGTCATTAAAGAAAATTATGCTTCGGATACTTTAATATGTGATATAATAGAAAAGCTTCCTAATTATATCATTATAAATAAAGAACTCGTTGATTTGCTAAAAAATACAAAAGAACAATATATGAATGAAAAAGTATTTACTATTAATAACTTGGTATCAATTTATGAATATTTCGAAGCTCTTTGTTGGCCACAAATTAGTAAAAATATATTGGAAGATTATACTTTAATTTTATCAGATGAAAGTAAACAACATGTTATTGATTATTTTAAAAAAAATGAAAATCAGAAAAAAATAATTAATATTCAAGAATTCACTTTTGCTTTAAGAAGATTAATATCCAGATTTTTGGCTGGTTCTAGACAAGAAATTGATATTAAATCAGATTTAGAATTAATATTATATATAAACAAAAATGAATTTTGGAGTAAAGAAATTGCTGATAATGATGAAAAAGATAATGAATTACAAAAAATATGCCATAAGGATATAAAGATAGGAAATGCCTGGGATTTATATAATGCATTAGATGGTGATACAATATTAAATAAATTTATTGATAAAAGCAAAAAAAAAGAAATAGAAAATAATAATAATTTTGACAAAAAAGAAGTTGAAATTAAAGAAGAAGATGAAATTGAAATGGAAATTAATACTAATGAGAAACAAGATATCAAAAAGAAAGATGATGAACAAGAAGAAGAAAAAATAATTGATGAAGATGAAGATGAAGAAAAAGAGGAAGAAGAAGATGAAAATGATGATCAAAGAGATGATTATTAAAATAATTAATTTAGATTAAAAATTAATTAAATAAAAAAAAATTATATAATTAAATAAAAATAATTTATTAAAGTGTTGAAATTAATTAAATAGAAAAATATTAATGGGGATTGGGGATTGGGGGTTGGGGGGTGGGGGTTTGGGGGGTGGGGGGGGGGGCCCCGACCCACGCCCCACCCCC
>Ga0310695_10008239_pt1 | contig 16227 bp, 7 predicted proteins | sample RumenRJG_04DNA_FD_203882 | JGI IMG/M metagenome (GOLD analysis project Ga0310695, IMG submission 203882) | Bovine rumen microbial communities from Lethbridge, Alberta, Canada - RJG_04 (v2) (version 2) | ecosystem: Host-associated > Mammals > Digestive system > Stomach > Rumen | place: Canada...
ATAATAATTTAAAAGTAAATAATAAAGATAACAATATTTTAATAAATCATATAAAAAATAAAAGTAATGAATGTATTTCAAATGAAATAAATTTTGGTATTTTAAAACAAATTAAAAATGAAAACTGCAAATGTTTATGCCATAAACAACATTTATCACAAAGTAATATAAATTCAAATGACAACTTTATACATAATAAATATTTATTTCATTCAAAAAGTTCTTTAATAAATCATATAAATCATAATTCAGAAATTCAAAATAAAAATATAAATAATGACTTTGAAAACAATAATATAAATATAATTAATGAAAATAATCAAATTAGTAATGATAAATTAATATTATCAAATAAAAAAAAATTCGAAGAAAAAAATTATGAAAATATTGATATTAATAATGCTTTTCAAGGAAATAAAAATTTAGAATTAAGGGCCAAAAAATTAAGAAGTAAAATAAATAATTTAAATTTTAAAAAAATATATAATTTTGAAATCATTAATAATAATAATGAAAATACTGATAGAAGTATAAAATCAGAAAAAGAATTTATAATAGAAGAAAATATAAATTTAAAGAATAATCATAAAAAAACTTTTAGTTTTATGAATGAAAATATATTAAAAAATCATTTTAATATTAATGAAAATAATAATATAGATACAAATGAAAATTTCAGTTCAGAAAAAGATATTAATTCTACTTCTTCTAAAAATAATAATAAAGACAATAATAAAAATATAAATATTTCTCCAATTTGTAAAAATGAATCTCAAAATATAGAAAATTCAAATAAAATAATAAATGATAATTTTCTTTCAGATAATGAAGAAAAATCATTTATAAATATTGAAAATCCAAAAATAAATAAAAATATAGAAATAAAAATAGAAAATAACAATTCATTTATAAATGAAAATGATGAAATAAATATGTTAAAAGAAAAATATAAAAATTATATAAAAGTGAAAACAAATATAAAAAAAAGAAATAATAAATCATTACCAGATAAAAATGAAAGATTACTTCAATCTTTAAAAGACCAAAGAGATACAGAAAAATATTTTCAAGATTTTTTTAATGCAAATAAAATATTAAGACAAAGAAGTTTATATAAATCAATTTCTCAAAAAAATTATAAAAATAATATTAAAATATTTCCTTATTATAATGAAAATGAAGATGATTTTTACTTACCAAAAAATAAACATGATAATACTAGATTAAAAAAATTATTACAAATTATTCCTCAACATTATGGTAATAATAAAATAAAAAAAGAAAAATCAAAATTATTTTCTTATATTAATAAAGCAAAAGGAAAAAAGAATTTTTCATATATTTCAGATAAATATAATAGTGAAGGAAATAGAAATTATTTTTCTTATAAAAAAAAAGGAACATTTAATAAATATAATAGTATAAATAATTCAATTATGCCTCCTAATGAATATGAATTTATATTTGATTTAAGAAAATTTCTTATCAAAAATAATAAATTATAATAAAGATAAATATAAATATTAATAAGTATTTTTTTCATTTATTCATATATAAATGTTAACTATAAAAAAATCAAAATATATAATAATATAAACTTTCATCATTTATTTTTAAATATGATTTTCATTCAATATATTAATTTGTTTTTCTTTTATTTCATTTCCATTATCTTTTTTAATTTGTTTAATAGTTAATAAAAAAGTATCCATTCCCTTACATCCTTCTCTAAATTCACTTGAAGTGACTGTACCTAATGTCATTCCAAAATCTTCATTTTTTTCTTTATTATTATTATCTTCTTCTTTATTATTATTTTCTGTATTTTTAGTATCAGAAATTATTGAATCTTCATCTTTTTCTTCATTAAAATTAATTGGTTTAATTAAATTAAATTCTTTTGATTTTCCATTTGATTCATTTAATTTTTTTTCTTTATTTATTTTTTTTAAATCAATTATTGAATTATGTGATAATTCATCTTCTGCATCGATATCACATTCTATTTCTTTTTTATTATCATAATTTGAAATTCTTTTTTTTTCTAAATGTTGTTCATTAATAAATTTTTCATAATTTATGATTGTATCTTTTATTATTTTATTATCGTTATTACAATTTGTTTTTAAAGAATTTTCTGAAGAAACATTTGTTGTTTTATTATTTAAATTAAAGAAACTTTCTTTTATTTTATTTATATTTTCTTTCAAATCTAAATTTTCATTAAATAAATCCATATTATCTTTATTTAATTGGAAATTTTTTTTATTTAAGTTATCATTTTCTTTTTCTAATAAATTAATTGTAATATTTCTATCAACTAATAATTTAAATAAAAGTTCAATCGCTTCTGTTAATTGACTATATTTATTATCTTTAGATAATGTCTCAAATTTTTTTTTAGTCAAACCTACATTTTTACATATTTCTAAAAATTCTTCATTTTCAAATTTTCTATAATTTATTTCATCATTATTTTCTGTTTTATTTCTTTTATTTATATAATTTATTTTTTTTACTAAACCATTTTCAATATTATTATCTTTTTTATTTTTTTTTATTTCAAATATTAATTTATCTCTTTCTTTATTTATTGAAAAAACATGACTTTTATATTGATTTCTTAAATTTTGATTTTCAATTTCTAAATTTTGAATTTTAGATTTATATTTAATTAGATTATCTTTAAATTTTTTCACAATTTTATTAAAACTAAAATAAAGTTCTTTATAATATAATAATTCATTATTTAATTTTAAAACTGCATTTGAAGGTTCTGTAATAAAAATTTCTTTATCAATTAAAACGAAACTATTTTTATATTCATTAATTTTTTTTGTTTGATTTCTTATAATATTATCTTTCTTTTTAATTTTTTGCTCAATAAAAAAAATTTTTGCTTGAATTTTTTCATTTTCATTTCTTAATTGATTTATTGTTTCATTTAATAATTGTTCATTAAGAGAAAATTTAGAAATTAAATTTTCTATTTTTTTAGACAAATTATTATTCTGTTCATATAATTTATCATTTTCTTCTTTATAATGATGAATATAATCATCTATTTTATTCTTATTTTTGTTATTTGAGAAAAATCCTTTTATTATTTCTTTATTTATTCTTAAATTATCTTTTAAATCATTTATTTCTGATTTCAAAAAAATATTTTCTTGAATTATGCAATTATAACTATCTGCATATTTATTTAATAATTTTAATGCTGTTTTTTTTTCTTCTCCAGGATTAGTTGATAAAAATGACATAATAAAATTTAAAAAAAAATTACAAAAAATAAATTTAATTAATCTAAATATTAAAAAATATTAAAAATAAAATTATTTTTTTTTAACACTTCTTTTATAATTGTGATCAATATTAATTTCTGTAATTTTTTCACCTTTCTTTAGCATATTATTTTTCCCTTTAATAATTGTCATTTTTTCATTTCCTTCAGTTTTATATTGACTAGATAAATTATTATCCCATTTAATTAAAGATGGAATATATTTTCCAATTTTTTTTCTTTTATCCTTATCTTTATAATCAATAAATTGTATTCCTTGTTCTTTTTCAATTTTATTTCTAATGTTATTTAATTTATCATCAAAATCTTCTTTTTTTAAATTTTCCCTTATTGAAAAAGTAATTCTACCTCTTTTATCATTACCATCATTATATGAAGTATCTTCTTTAACTCCATAAATATGAATTCCATTTTCAGTAAAAACTTTTTTAAATTCATTTATATTAACATTATTAATTTTATCAAATTGAATTTCATAATTTTTATTAATTATATTTTCACTATTTTTAATTTGATTAATTTTATCATTATTATTACTATTATTAATATCAGAAATATATTCTAATCTTTTTTTAATATGACTTTCATTTTCATTTGGATATTTATTTTGAATAAATTCTTCAATTTTTTTTCTTTCTTCATTATCAAAATTATTATTATTTACTTTATTTTTAATTGCATTTTCCCCATATAAATCATTAATTTTTCTACTAAAAGCACTTTCATTTTCTCTTATAGTTAAAGATTTTTTATTATTAAATAAATTAGTTTTATCATTTTTCCAATCTAAATGAGCAGGTAAAGTCCCAGTATCTTGTTCTAATATTTTTTTTTTACCATGATATTTATAATTATTATTTAAATTTTCATTTTCTTTATTTTCTCTTTTATTTACTTTTATTTCTTGTTTATTTAAATTATCTCTTTCTGGATCATTAAAAATATTTGATTTAAGACTATTAATATGATTTTGACGATTTGTAAATTTTCCTTCTATATATTTATTATTTGTTGAATTGTCTTTAAATATATTTTGATAACTATATGATGTTATATTTTTTAATTCTTTTCTATCATGAAATAATTCATTATATTTTCTCTCTTTTGCATTTGTAAATTCTTTTTTTGGATCATTAAATTTTTCTTTTTCTCTTTCAATTGTCCCATAAGCACATTTTTTTTTTGAGTCAAATTTATAATTTTCTGTATTATTATTTTCATTACTAATATTAAAATTATTTCCATATAATTGTTTCATTTTTCTTTCATAAGCAGAGGCATCTTTATCTTTATAATTATTATATGGATTAAATGAAATTGTATTATTTAAATTTTTATGAACATTAAATTCAGAATTATCATAATTTCCAAATGTAAAACTACTTCTATTATTATTTCTTTGTTTAATTGGTTTTTGAGGTTCATTTGAAAAAATACTTGATTTAAAACTATTTGAATAAATAGGTGTTTTTGAATTTTGATTTGAATTGTTGTTTTTATTTGATGTCCAGTCTTTAAAATCATATGTTATTTTATTATTTACATTTCTTTCTTTTTGTTGAATTTGTGGTTTTTCTTCTATTGGATTTATATTGAAAATATCTGAACTTTTATTAAATTTTGAATTTGTGTTATTCATATTGTTTTTAAAATTTTTAAATAAATATAAAAAGATAAAAATATTTAAATATGAAAAAAAAAAATTAAATACCCATTTTATAACATAAAAAAAAAATGAAAACCTCATCTCAAAACAAACGAAAAGAGCGAGACATAATGAAACTCCTAATGAGTAACTATGAAGTAAGTATAGACGAATCAAACAAAAACGACCTTTACGTAAAATTCCATGGTCCAAAAAATTCTCCTTACGAAAACGTAAGTCAAAAAATAAAAAAATTAAAAAAAAAAAAAAAAAAAAAAAAATTTTTTTTTTTAACATTTATAATAAATTAGGGTATATGGAAAATTCATGTATTACTCCCAGATCAATATCCATATAAATCACCATCAATAGGTTTTTATAATAAAATTTACCATCCAAACGTAGATGAAAATTCAGGAACAATTTGTTTAGATGTAATAAATCAAACTTGGTCACCAATGTTTGATTTAATTAATATTTTTGATGAATTTTTACCTCAACTTTTATTATATCCTAATCCAAGTGATCCTTTAAATAGTGATGCTGCTAAATTATTACAAAGTGATCCTGAGAAGTATAATATTAAAATTAAAGATTATGTTAAAAAATTTGCTAGTGATGATATTATTATTGATAAAGAAAAATTTGAAAAAAAAAAAAAAAACTTTTTAAATAATGGAAATTGTAATCAAGAAAATAATAATTTTTTTATTCAGAAATTTTGTCATTGTGGAAAATGTGATTTTTGTAAAAAAAGTAAAGAAGGAAATAATAAAAATGAAAAAAAAGAAAATTTATTTGTTATTAATAAAAATATTAATATTAATGAAGATATTGATGATGAAAATAGTGAGTTTGATATTAATTCTATTGCTAGTTCAGTTCTTTCAAAGCCTAGTTTGAAAAGTTTTAATGTTGATTAAGTTTTTGGATTGATTTTTTATATTTTTGAAAATGTAAATATTAAAATATTTGATTTTTTAGTTTTTTATTGATTTAGAGAAAAAAATATTTTTTTAAGAAATAATTTAAATTATAAAAAAAGGAAAAATAAAATATTTTGAATATCTTTTAAAATAAAAATAAATAACTTTTAATTTATTATAAACAAAAAGAGTATTAATAAAAAATTATTTAAAAAAAAAAATAAAAAAAAATACTTTTTTTATATAATTTCAAAAATATCAAAATTCTAAAAAAAAAAAAAAAAAACAAAATACTTTAAAATAAATAAATGACAAAAAAAAAAACCATAATTATTCCAACTTCATCTTAATTTCCTTAACTTTATCTTCTTTAATTTGATATTTAGGTAAAATTAATTCAAAAATAATTTTTTTCATATTATTTCTATTTAAATTTAACCTTAACATAACATCAGCCAAAGTAAAAACAGCATCTTCTAATCTAATATCATTATTTTCATTATAATTAAAATCTCCAGAATAATTTAAATTAAATTCATCATAACCTTCATCATCAAGTTCATAATTAAAAAATTCAACCCAGAAATCTTCATTAATCCATAATTTACAAGGATAAGCCCCAATAATTAAATCTTCATAAATATATTTTATTTTATCACCTTTTTCAATTTTATAATATGAGAAACATGCTAATGTCATTAATCTTCCTACTTCAAATTCTTTTTCTGTTAAATTATTTAATGCAATTTTTATTATTTTTAAAAAATCTGAATAACTTTGTATTGATAATAATTTGTGATTTTCTTCATTTGAAATTAAGGCTTCTGGAAATATTAATTTTGCAAAATATAATCTTGATTTTGAATTTTTTAAAGCTTGATTTATTTGATCTAATGTTTTATTGTTTAATCTTATTTTTGATGTACAAATATTTTTAAACACTTGAGATATTAATTTATTATTTATATCATTTTCTCCTTTTAAATAACTTATATTTCTTAAATTTGATAATGAAACACTTTTTTTTACATTTATTTCTGCTGTGTTGTTGTTATAATTTTTTTTTAAACTTTTACTTCTTGAAATATTTGAATTATTTAATCTTTCTTGTTGATTATTATTTAAGTTTAATAAATAAACTTTTGTTTGTTTTATTTTATTAAATTTATATTCTCTTTTATTTGATATTATAAAACAATGTTGTTCATCTGAATTTATATCTTTCCAATTTTTTTTTTTTAAATTTTTTAATATATAATCTTCTATTGTATTTCTATTTATTGAAAATGAATTTGTCATAAAATAAGGAATTAATAAAAATCTTCTTATTACATTTTTATTTTTATTATTATTATTATTAGTAAAATTAGCATTTGAAATATTACTCACATTTGAATTATTTAAATTAACTGATGTTAAATTATAAACTTTTTGTTCATTTTTTACTTGTTGAATATGAAAAGATGAATTTAAATGATTTTGAATATAAGAATTATCTCTTGAACCAACACTTGAATCTCTTTGTTTTTTATTTGAAATAACAGAATTTGCTCTTTTTCTTATTTGTTCTGAATTAATTAAATTTGAATTTTTACTTATCATATTTAAAAAATATGTTATATCAATACAATTATATTTATCTTTTTCTTTTTCTTTATCTTTTTCATTTTCTTCTAAATTTTCATAATTTTGAATTCTTAATTGTTTTTCATTATATAAAAATTGAATAAAACTTTGAGTTCTTACAATTTCACTTAAAAATTTTATATCTTTTTGTCCATGTGCATTTGCAAATACTTCTTTATTAAATAAAGGTAAATCATCTTCTGTTAAGAAAGTATAATTTTTATAATCACCCATTAATATTATCATTGCTTTAATGAAAATTTCTCTTATTGAAGTATTTATTTCTGTATTTGTTAAATTGTTTTTTTTTGAATTAAATAATTTTAATTCTTTTGTTAAAAATTTATATACTTTATCTGGTAAATCGGGTAAACCTAAATCTTTAATTATGTCTTTTTTACTTAATTTTTTCCTATTTTTACTTAAGGAAAAATGTTTTTTATCTATAAATATCATAATTACTTCTGGATTACTTTTAAATATTTTTTTCTTATCACAATATTTTAAAAGATATTCATTTATTCCCATTATAAAAGGAATTGGAGATTGTAATAAATCTATATTATTATAATTCATTATTAAAGAAAAAGTATCAACCCAAATTAAAGGAAAAATTAAAGTAGAAAAAAAATATGACACTTCACTTAATAAAGTATAATTATTTGATATAAAACAAATTTCTTGTTCTAATAATATAAAATGAAAAATATTAATAACCATTTCAATAGTAAAAATATCAAATATTTTTTTTATATTAATTTGAGAAATATTTTCAATTGAATTACTATTATATAAACTTTTTAATTTAATTGGAATTTTACTTTTAGGTAAATAAAACTCAATTTCTTTATTTTTTAAAGGACAAGGTACTTCATTTATAATATGATTAATTAATGAATTCATTTCATCTTTTTGTAAAAGTATTAAAGTTTTTAAACAAATATCCATTGCATAAAAATAAGGTTTTTTAGATATTAAAGATATACTTTCTGGAACTAAGATATTATCATTTATTAATAAATGAGATAAACTTTTATGAATTTGAATAAATTTTTTATCTTTATTATTTTGAGGATTTTTATTAATAAAATATTCTAATGGATCAAATTTAAATTTTTTTTTATATTCTTCTTTACTATACTTAACAAAATATTGTAAAGTTGCAATATAAAAAATTTCTCCACTTTGATTTTTAATAGTATTAAAAAAAGTTTGTTTAACTTTTGGTTCATTAGAAATAATTTTATTTACTTTATCATAATTACAAAAATAGCATAATTTAATTCCTAAAGGAAAAGTCAATTCAGAAATTTGTTGATTAATTTCAATTTGATTTTGATAATTTTTATTAATATAAATTTCTAATAATTGAGGTTTAATAGAAGGTAATAAATTACATTCATCATGTTCACAAGGAGAAAAAAAATCTTCTCCTCCTTCAATTATATAATTATTATTTATTTTATTACTTAATCCAGAAACAAAAATTCCAATACAAAAAGTTTCATATTGATTTTTATTATTATTATTATTATTATTTAAAAGAGAATTTACTGTTTCTGATAAAGTTGAAGAAGGAGATAAATTTATATCAATTCCTTCAATTATTTCTATTGAATTATTATTATCTCTTTGAGTTGAAATATTTGAAATTTTTCTATTTGATAAAATATCTTTATTTGTATCATTATATATCATTGGCATTGGATTATCATTTTGATTTAAATTATTTAAATTAAATATTTTTTTTTTTTGAGGACTATTAATAGTATTATTAATTATATTATTATTACTATTATTATTATTTGATGAATTATTACTTATATTATTTAAATTATTATTTGAATGTTTTGATATTATTTTTATTTGATTTTCTGAATTTTGGGGAATTAATTTTAAAAATGAGTTTATTTTTACACTTGGTGATTCAATTAATTTTTCTTTTGTTTCTTCTTTTGAAATTTTAATTGGACCATAATTTAATGTATTTGTAATATTTAAATTTTTTCCTTTATTATTTTCTTCTAATATTTTTTTCATTTCTTCTTCTGTAATTTTTTCTTTTTTTTCATTTGATTCTGATATTAAATATTTTAATTTAATATAACTTTTATTTTCTAAAGTCCAAATTTCATCTTTTTCAATTCCAATTTTTAAATTCCTTACATCAATTAATAATGGTTTAAATCTTTGAATTCTATCTTTTAAAACAATAAATGATATTTCTAATTTATCTGCTTTTATATCAATATCAGTACTAAAAAAATTTTTTTATTAAAAAATTTATTTTTTACAATTTTATACTTTCATTATTGAAAAACATTAATGAACTTGATAATTTTACTTTTTCTGTTGATAAATTTTCAATTATTTCTTTTTCTGTATTTTTTCTTGAAAAATATATTCTAAATTCATATTTTGAATCTTGTTCTAATAATTCTTTTGCATTTCCTAATTTAGCATGACTAACTATAAAATAAAATAATGAAATATACTTTTAAATTCTAAATCATAAATTTTATTAGCCATATATAATTATTATTTATTTCATTTTTTTAAAACACATAAAAATATAATTCAAAAATATAAATTTTATATAAAATAAAATAAAAAATAAAGAAAATTTTGTATAATATAAAATTATATAATTAATAATCAAAAATTATATAATAAACTTTTTTTATTGTTCATTATAAAATATTATTATTATGATTACTTAATAAATGATTTACAATTAAACTCAAATTTTTTACTCTTTTTTCTAATAAATCATGAGGAATTTGATTATTCATTGTAATATTAAATCTTTTATAATTTTCTAAAGAAGGATTATTTCTCGTTTTTTCATTTTTTTCTTTAATATTATACGTTGAAAGTGCATAATTATTTTTTAATTGCTTTTCTCCTTCAGAAATATATTTTAATCCATCTGAATTAAATGTATTTATTTGTAAATTATTATTTATATTTCTTGATATTGGTTCTGTTTTCTTCTTATATTTTTTTTGTATTGTAATTTCACTTCCATTTGTATTTGTATTTGTTGTAATATTTGTTATTTTTTTTCTAAAAATTTCACCAAAATTTTTTGTTTGATTTATTTTTCTTAAATTATTTTTTATCCTTTCTTTTTCATCTAAAATGTTATTTGTATTTAAAAATAGATTTTTTGGACGACTTGAATAATTATTAATTTTGATATTATTATTATTCATATTATTATTAATATTATTATTAATAATAGAATTATTTATATTATTATTATTTATATAATAATTCATATTTTTATTTCCTTTAACTGGTGTTTTATAATTAAAAGGTGATTTATTTATTTCAATATTATTTTTTTTATTCGGTGAATTGTAATTAAATTTTTTATTTTCATTTTCTTTTTCATCATCATTATCATTTTTTTTTCTTTCATCATTCTTTATAACAAATTTTTCAATATTTAAATCAATTTCATTATTACTTTTAGAGTCATTATTTTTATTGTCTAAAGAAATACTTTTAACTTTACTAATATCATCATTATTATTTTTAATATCTTTATAAAGATCTTTTAAATAAATAAAAACTTCTTCAAAATCACAAAAAGAAATATGAAAAATACTTTCTAAACATTCAGGCCATTTTTCTAAATTATTTATTTCTCTACAAAGAGAAATAATAGAACAAACAAAAATAAAAGGATGAAATTTAGTATATTCATTATTTATTGCCATAAAATATTCTATTAATTTATTTGATAATTGATAAATGTTTCTTGAGTCTTCTTTATTTAAATTATCACTTGTAAATATTATTCCATTTAAGAAAAATAAATCTAAGAAATTAATTGGATTAATGTAATTTAAATTATAATTTAAAATTTGTAAACATTTAATTTCTAATAAAGATAAATCTTTAAATGAATAATCTTTTAAATTAAAATTAAAGTTTTTAAAAATATTATTTTTAATTAAAATATCTTTTTCATAAAAAAATTTTGTTACTAAAATTAAAGCACCTAAACCTAATTGTTCTAAAGTTAATTCTTTATTATTTTTTTTTATTAAAATATCATAAATATAAATTGATAGTAAAGAAATTCTATTATTTATTTTATTTGATATAATAAATTGTTTCATTATTTTTAAAAATGAAGTTCTTATTGTTTTTTCATTGTTATTTATTTTTTTATAATAATTTAAATAATTTTCATTTTTTAATAATAATAGCATATTATAAAATATTGATTTTATATTTAAATCATTTGGAATATCATAAATTATTGGTTTAATTGAACAAGTTACTTTATTTTTAAAAGGTGATTTTGGTAATTTTCTAAAATATGAATTAATTGTTCTTATTGAATTATGTTTTTCTTTTTTCATTTTTATGATTTATTTATTTATTTTTTAATTGTTTTTCTAATTTATTATTATATTTCTTTTACTCAAATAACTTTTCATAATATAAAAAATTCATTTTTACATTTAAAATATAAAAAATAATAATCAAAATTATTAATAATAAAATAATTAAAAAAAAAGGTGAATGTCATTTAGAAATACTTGTAATCATGATAAATCTTATATTAAAAATACAATTTATAATCAATCTTATTGTTCAAATTGTGGAATATTAATAATTCAAAAATCCCAAAAAGAATTAGGAAATTTTACAAAGCCAAATAAATTTATATATAAAACAACCTCAGATCCTTTAATCCATTTAATAAATTTAAAAAAAAATTCAATTCAAAAAGAAAAATCAATAAAAATAACAAATTACTATAAAAATAATAGAATAAATGGAATTGAATTTTTAAAAAAATTATGTAGTTCATATAATACAAATGACAATGTATTTTTTATATCATTATCATATTTAGATAGAATAATGTCAAAAATTGAATTTTTAGAAAGATTAGATTTTCAAATGTATATTATTGCATCATTTATTTTAGGTGAAAAATTAATTGAAAAAGACTCTTTTCCTTTTGATTATAATAATTTTATTTCATTTGAAAATGATTATGAATATGAGTCTGAAGAAATTCAAGAAGCAGAAATTGAAATTTTACAAAAGTTAAATTATGATATTTGTGATATTACTTCTTTTGAAGTTTTATTACATTTTCTTTATTGTGGTTTTATTTTCGAAAATGAAATAAATGATATTAATAAAGTTAATCAAATGTATAATTTTACTTTGAGAATGTTAACAAAATTAATTTTATCTGATATACATTTAATTTTTAATTCTTATTCAATTGCTTTTAGTATTATTCATTTATGTAGAAAATATTTTGAATTACCTTCTGAAAATATGATGTATTTGAAATTTATTTATATGATTCATTTAAAAGAATATAAAAGTTGTATGAATTATATAATTAATTATTTTATTGGAAGTGATTATGAGTATGAATTTATTTCTGTTAAAGATATTAAAAGTTATAAAAAGATTGAAAATAAAGAAAATAAAAACGATATTGATAAAAATATTGAAAATGATGATAATAAATCATTTTTAAGTCAAAATTCTAGTATTATAGTATAAATGGTGTAATGTTAAATAAATGATTTTTTTTCAATTTAGATTTATATAGGAAATTATTTTGGATATTTCATTTATATATAATTAATCTAAATTGAAAAATATTATTTTTAATAAAAATATGATAAGGAAAAAAAATATTAATAACTATATATAATTAAAACTATATTAAATTAAAAAAACTTTAAAAGAGTTGAAAAAAAAAAAAATTAATTAATTAAAATAAAAGCAATAAAAAATATTACAAAACAAAAAAATATATTATTGTATTATAAAAAAATGAATTCAACAAATCAAACAAGACAAATTAAGATCACAAATAATACTTCAAGAAGAATTGATTCAATTAGAAATAAAGAAAGCACAGAATCAATTTTAACAATTGAAAAAAAAAATAGACAATATCAACAATTATCAAATGATAATAAATTAAAAAAATTAGATTCAGAAATTGATAAAATTCAACAAGAAATAAGAGATACAATTACAAAATTAAATAATGAAGAACAAAAAATTTATGAAATACAAAAGAGAAATTTAGATAGTTTCAAAGAAGAAATTTTAAAATATCAAAATGTTTATAATGAATTAAAAAATAAATGTGAAAAAATAGAAAATCAATTAATTAAAAGTGAACAAGTTGAAGATTTATTATATAATCAAACATTTATGTTAAAAGAAGATTATTTATCTTATAATAATGAATTAAATAATCTTCAATATGAAGTAGAAGAAAATTTAGATAATTTAAAACAATTAGAAAATGATTATCCAAAAGAATTTAAATTCATTCAAGAAGATTTTCAATTAGAAAATAAATTAAGAGATTTGAAATATAGATTAAATAATAATAATAATAAAATTAAATCTATGACAAAAGAAAATAATAATTTAGAAGAAAATAGAGAACAATTACTTAAACAAATTGTAATAATTCAAAATAATGATAATTCAAATAGAGAAATAAATAAATTAAATTCAGATAATAGATTAAAAAATTTAGAAGATGAAATTACAAAAAATATAAGTGATTTATTAATATGGAATAATTTAAAAGATATTATTAAAAATTTTTTTGGTACTTCACCAAAACAAAATGCAAAATTAATAAAATCACTTCAAGATAATTTAAATATTGTAAAAAATGAATTAAATGAATTTAAAAAGGAAAAAATAAATGAAAAAGTTATTATTGATGAAGAAATTGAAAAATTAAAAAGTAAAAATAAGAGATTTATGTCTAGAGAAGATGAAAAAAATGATAGTCAAAATATATTAAATTTACAAGAAGAAAGTTCAAAAATAATAAGTATAATACAAGAAATTGATAAAGATGAAAAAGAATTAGAAAACTTATTTAATAAATATATTTATTTAATTAGAAATAAAAATGAAAATGAAGAAAATAATTTTGAATTAAGATTTAAAAATGAAATTATTAATTTAATGACTAAAGATTCTAATTTAGATATTGATGAAATGAAATCAATTTCAAATTTAATTGAAGAATATTTTAAAGAATTAAATATTAAAGAAAAACAAATAAGTAAATTTAAAGAATTATCTTTTAATACTAATAATCAATTAAATTCAATTAATCAAGATATTGATTTAATTAATGAAAAAATATTAAATAATGAAAATGAAATAAAAGAAAAAAAATCAGAAAATATGAATATTGAAAATGAAATAAAAGAAATAAAAGAAACAATAAATATTAGAGATAAAAATTTAAGAGTTAATTTACAAACTTTAGGTGATGTACAATTTAAATCTTATTTAGAAAATAATGAAGAAAATTTTAAGAATATGAAAAAAATTTATGGTGTAAAAATATTAGATAAAGTATTTAAAGTTCAAAAAGAAAAATTTTTAGAAAATGTTATATTAGATCATACATATAAAAAGAATAAATTAAATGAATATATTTCATTTATTAATTCATATAATGATAAATGTGAATTTTATAAAAAAGAAATGAGTAATTTAGATAATATTTATAATAATTTATTGCAAAAATTCCAATCTTGTTTAAGTTTTATAGATGAGAAAAAAAAAGAAAAAAAAATTTTAGATGAAGCTCAAAATGATTTAAAAAACAAAATGCAATTTACATTAGACGATCAAAGTAAAGAAATAAAAATAGAAAAAGAAAAATTACAAAATGAACATAATGTAAATTTTTATTTACAAAAAATAAAAGAATTAAATACACAATTAACAACATTAAACGAGAAAAAAAATTTAATATTACAAAATAATGAAAAACTAAAATTAGAACACAATGATCAAGAATTAAATTTCCAATATGATATTCCAATAAAAAATAATATAATAGAAGAACCAATATCATCAAATAATAATACAAACATAATAAATTCTTCATTAAGAAGTAAATCAAAATCTCAACCAAGAAAAAAAAATAATTTAATAAGCGTAAATGAAACAATAAAATCAACTTTAGAAAACTTTAATAAATTAGGCGGAGTTGAATTACAAAAAGAAAAAAATATAAATAGTTACTATGAAGAAAATAATAATTTAAATAATTTAAATAATAATTTAAATGATATAATAATTCCAACAAAAAATTCATCTTTATCTCAAAAATTACATCCTTTAATAAATGGATTAAATATTTATAAAAGATTTGATAATGTAAATTATACTTTACTTCATAGAAAGACTTTTAATCCATTAAAAGCAGATAAATTTCCCCCTGAAGAATGTGGTTATATTTTAAGAATATTTAAATTAAATACAAAAAAAGGAACTTTAGAAATTAAAAAACCAGAACATAAAAGTAATAATCATTATGAAATGAGTATTAATATTTTTGATATTGAAGATTTATTTTTAGGAGAATTGGCTTCAAAATTATTAAAAGTTAAAGAAAAAAAAATTACTAAATTAGATAAAGAAAGTAAATTTTTATTAAAATATGATTTTGTTTCTTTTACTTTGGTTACTACTAATAAAAAAATTGATTTAATTGCTCCTAATTATATTTCTTTTATTAATTTTGATGCTGCCATTAAATCTATTATAAAAAATCCAAATAATGTTTTAGAATGTTGCAAATTTATTAACTAAAAAAATATTTTTTTTATTTAATTTTTATTTTTTTATTATTATTTAATTCTTTTTTTTGAATTTGTTTAAAATTAAAATTTAAATTTTTT
>Ga0310695_10008240_pt1 | contig 16226 bp, 15 predicted proteins | sample RumenRJG_04DNA_FD_203882 | JGI IMG/M metagenome (GOLD analysis project Ga0310695, IMG submission 203882) | Bovine rumen microbial communities from Lethbridge, Alberta, Canada - RJG_04 (v2) (version 2) | ecosystem: Host-associated > Mammals > Digestive system > Stomach > Rumen | place: Canada...
CAAAAGCTTATTCGCGCCGCTTAAGATCCCCGCCGGCACATTGACAAGCGCCGCGCCGTTGTGATAAAATTTCACCAATTTAACAGAGCAGCGGTGCCCTCGACATGCTGTGCATGGGCCGAGGGGTAAAAGGGAAACAGGTGCGAATCCTGTACGATCCCGTCACTGTATTTGGGGAGTGCAAGTCCGATATGTCACTGGGAGACACCGGGAAGGCGGCCCTGCACGCAGATCCATGAGCCAGGAAACCTGCCGTCTGCTCGGGTGACGGGCTTTGCCCGGGCCACGAGGAATTGGTCGACCCAGGATCGCGCTGTCTGTGACAGGGCTTGTTTGTGTTGCCTTTTCCTTCGGGAAAAGGTATTTTTGTGTCCCAAATACCATCCCAGATATTTACATATGAAAATGGAGGAAGTACAATGAAAAAAATTCTCGCTTATCTGCTGATCACCGTCATGCTGGTCGGCGTGCTCAGCGGCTGCGGCAGCAGTCAGCCCGCAGCAAGCCAGCCCGCAGCCACAGAGGCGCCGGCCGACGAGGCGGAAGCCCCTGCCGCCCAGCAGGAGGAAGCCGCCCCCGCTGAGGACGCTGCTCCCGCGGAGGAAGAAGAGGAAGAAGAAAACTACGAGACCGGCGACGCCTCTCTGGATGATCCTCTGAACCAGGACGACATCGGTGAGACGGAGCTGCTGGCAGTCAGCTTCGGCACCAGCTTCAACGACAGCCGCCGCCTCACCGTCGGCGGGATCGAGCGCGCCCTGATCGCGGCCTTCCCCGAGCTGAGCGTACGCCGCGGCTTCACCAGCCAGATCATCATTGACCATGTGCTCTCCCGTGACGGAGAGGTCATCGACAATGTGACCGAGGCGCTGGACCGGGCCGTCGCCAATGGCGTAAAGACCTTGGTCGTACAGCCCACCCACCTGATGCACGGTTTTGAGTACAACGATTTGGTTGCGGAGCTGGCCGGTTATGCCGACGCTTTCGACAAGATCATCATCTCCGAACCGCTGCTGACCAGCGACGAGGATTTCGCCGCCGTGGCCAAGATCATCGTTAACGCCACCGCTGCGTATGACGACGGCGAGACGGCCATCTGCTTCATGGGCCACGGCACCGAGGCCGACTCCAATGTGGTCTACGCCCAGATGCAGCAGATCCTGGCCGATATGGGCGCTGAAAACTATTTCGTCGGTACCGTGGAGGCCACTCCCTCTTTGGACGACGTGCTGGCGCTGGTCAAGGCCGGCAGCTACACCAAGGTGGTCCTGGAGCCTCTGATGATCGTTGCGGGCGACCACGCCAACAACGACATGGCCGGCGACGAGGAGGACTCCTGGAAGTCCGTTTTCGAGGCCGAGGGCTACGACGTGACCTGCTTGATCCGCGGCCTTGGTGAGCTGGAAGAGATCCAGCAGATCTTTGTACAGCATGCCCAGGCGGCCATCGACGCGGCAGCCTGATCCCTTTACAAATCCAAAAGGCCCGGAGGTTTCCGGGCCTTTTTTAGTCAGGTGATAAACATGAAGAAACAAACATTCACTCTTATCATGGCGCTGCTCATGGCGCTTGCCCTGCTGGCAGGCTGCGGGCAGGCCAGTCCGTCCCCCACTGTCGCTGCGTCCCCCGCTGCTGAAACGCCCGACGCTGCGGAAGCTCCCGCTGCCGAAGCGGCGGAGGCTCCCGCTTCCTCTCAGGTGGCCGGAGCTGCGGATATGACCACGGTAGAGGACGTGTTGGAGGACGGCATGGTCCCAATCTATGCGGAAAGCCTCAAGGAAGGTATTTACCCCGTGGAGATGAAATCCAGCTCCTCCATGTTCAAGGCCGACCACTGCGAGCTGGTCGTCAAGGACGGCAAGCTGGAAGCTGTGCTCTATATGAGCAGCGATTCCTATCGCTATATGTTCGCGGGCACTGCCGAGCAGGCCGCGGCCGCCGACCCCTCCGCCTATATTTCCCTGGAGGAGCACGCGGACGCGCCCCACAGCTTCACCCTGCCCATCGAGGCCCTGGACGCCGGTGTGCCCTGTGCCGCCTTCAGCGTCAAAAAGGAACTGTGGTATGACCGCACCCTGCTGTTTCGCGCGGATTCCCTGCCTTTGGAGGCATTTGACGCCAGTATGTTCACCACAGCGGAAAGCCTGGGTCTTGCAGACGGAAGCTACACGGTGGAGGTGACGCTCAGCGGCGGCTCCGGCAAAGCATCTATCCAGTCCCCCGCCCTGCTGACCGTACAGGACGGCGCGGTCACGGCGCTGATCGTCTGGGGCAGCTCCCACTATGACTATATGAAGATCGACGACGTCCAGTATTTCCCGGTCAATACCGAGGGCAGCTCCACCTTTGAGGTCCCAGTCTCGATCTTTGACCGGCCCATGCCCGTTATCGCCGATACCACCGCCATGAGCCAGCCCTATGAAATTGCGTACAGCCTGCTGTTCGATTCCTCCTCCATCGAGGCCGCACCGTGAGGGGCGGCAGAAAAAAACTGCATCTTACCGTCTGGCTGCTGATCCTCACTCTGCTGCTTTCCGGCTGCGGCTCCGCTGCCGCGCCTGGCTCCGCCGCCCCCGAGGTCATCGGACACATGGAGCTTGTCTATGCCGACCAGTTCGCCGTGGACCGTTACAGTGACGGGACCAGCCTGATCACCATCGCCGGGACGGATCGCTTTCTGCTGCTGCCGCCCGGGGCGGAGGTTCCGGACCATGACACGGACGCGGCCATTCTACGACAGCCGCTGGGGAACATTTATCTGGCCGCCTCTTCGGCTATGGATCTGTTCCTGCAGCTGGACGCTCTGGACCGGATCCGCATGACCAGCACCACAGAGGTCAACTGGGCACTTCCGGAGGTCGCGGCCGCCATGGAGGACGGCTCCCTGCTCTATGCGGGGAAATACAGCGCGCCGGATTTTGAACTGGTTCTGGCCCAAAACTGCGCTCTGGCCATTGAAAGCACCATGATCTACCACAGCCCGGAGATTCAGGAAAAGCTGGAGGATCTGGGCATCCCGGTATTGGTGGAGCGATCCAGCTATGAATCCCACCCGCTGGGCCGGGTGGAATGGATCAAGCTGTACGGCCTCCTGCTGGGTCTCGAAGAGGAGGCGGATCGCTTTTTTGACGAGCAGACCCGGTCTCTTGCTTCCCTCAGCGAGGACGAGCCTTCCGGCAAGACCGTAGCCTTTTTTCACATCAACTCCACCGGCTCTGTGGTTGTGCGTAAATCCGGCGACTATGTGGCAAAGATGATCGAGCTTGCCGGCGGGCAGTATGTATTCGACGACCTGGGCGGTGAAGACAATGCCCTGTCCACCGTCAATATGCAGATGGAGAGCTTTTACGCCGGGGCCCGGGATGCGGACGTGCTCATCTACAACAGCACCATCGACGGAAGTCTGGACAACATCGACCAGCTGCTGGCAAAGAGCGAGCTGCTGGCAGATTTCAAGGCCGTGCAGTCCGGCGACGTCTGGTGCACGGGGCAGAACATGTTCCAGCAGAGCTCCGCCTCCGCCGGAATGATCGCGGATATCCACGCGGTCCTGAGCGGAAAGGCAGATGACCGGGACGAACTGAACTTTTTACATCGACTGAAATGACGGGAGAACGCCATGGAGCGTAAACAGAGAAAACGCTATATCGTCTGCTTCTGCGCCCTGGCTGCCCTGCTGCTTCTGCTTCTGTTTCTGAACACAGTGGTCGGCAGCACGCGACTCGGCGCCGCAGCGGTATTCGACGCGCTGCTGGGCCGCGGCGACGAGGCCGCCCGCAGCATCGTCCGGAACATCCGGCTGCCCCGGCTGCTGGCAGCGGCGCTGCTGGGCGGCGCGCTGTCTGTAGCGGGCTTTCAACTGCAGACCATTTTCGCCAACCCCATCGCGGGGCCCTTTGTGCTGGGCGTTTCCTCCGGGGCGAAGCTGGTGGTGGCGCTGACCATGATCTACTGCATGGCCCACGGCATCCTGCTCCACTCCGTCGGCATGATCGCGGCGGCCTTCATCGGGGCCATGCTCTCCATGGGCGTCGTCCTGCTGGCCTCCGGAAAGCTGCGCAGTATGGCGCTGCTGATCGTCTGCGGTGTCATGATCGGTTATATCTGCACCGCTGTCACCGATATCGTAGTGACCTTTGCGGACGACTCCAATATCGTGAATCTTCACAACTGGTCCCTGGGCAGCTTCTCAGGCATGAGCTGGGGCAGCCTGCGCGCCGCCGCCATCACCGTGCTGATCGCCCTGGTTTTCAGCTTTCTGCTGTCCAAGCCCATGAGCGCCTATCAGCTGGGTGAGGGCTACGCCAGAAGCATGGGCGTGAACATCCGGCGCTTTCGCATGGCGCTGATCCTGCTGTCCAGCGTGCTGGCCGCCACCGTCACCGCCTTTGCCGGGCCTATCTCCTTTGTAGGCATCGCGGTACCACACCTGGTGAAAAGCCTGTTTCGCTCTTCCCGGCCCATCCTGATGCTGCCCGCCTGCTTTCTGGGCGGCGGCGTCTTCTGCCTGTTTTGCGATCTGATCGCCCGCACCCTGTTCGCCCCCACAGAGCTGAGCATCAGCTCGGTGACGGCGGTGTTCGGCGCGCCGGTTGTGATCTGGATGCTGCTCACCCGCCGCAGCCGGCGGGCACAGTGAGGAGGGGCCTATGAAGACTGCGAGTATTCGAACACGGGACTTGACCATCGGTTACGAGGGGCGGGCCGTTGTGGAAAACATCGAGCTGCAGGCATACCCCGGGCAGATCATCAGCGTCCTGGGCCCAAACGGGGCTGGAAAGACCACGCTGATCAGGACCCTTATGGGCCAGCTGCCGCCGATCCGCGGCCGGATCGAGCTGGGCGGTACCCAATTTTCCGATCTGTCTGACAGGCAGGTCGCCTCCATGCTGGCCGTAGTCCTGACGGAGAGACCGGAGCCGGAACTGATGCGATGCAGGGAGCTGGTTGCCCTGGGCCGCTATCCCTATACCGGGCGGCTGGGGCTTCTCTCCGCCGGGGATTGGCAAAAGGTGGAGGAGGCCATGGCTCTGGTAGGCGTCTCGGAGCTGGCAGATCGGGATTTTGACCGGATCAGCGACGGGCAGCGCCAGCGGGTGCTGCTGGCCCGGGCCATCTGCCAGGAGCCGGAGGTGCTGATTCTGGACGAGCCCACCTCCTATCTGGATCTGAAGCACAAGCTGGAATTTATGCAGCTGCTGCGGCGGCTTTCTCAGGAGCGGGAGCTGGCCGTGCTCATGTCCCTCCACGAGCTGACGCTGGCCAGGACTTTTTCGGACGAGGTCGTCTGTCTGCGTGACGGCCGCGTGGACCGCTCCGGGCCGGCCGGTGAAATCCTCAATGAGACATATGTGGAGCAGCTGTTCGATCTCTCCCCCGGCAGCGCAAAAATGTTTTTGTAAGATATCAGCACCATGTGCAAAGATCGAAGGAGGAGCATCCAAAGGGATGCTCCTCCTTCGTATCAGGAAACGATATAAAGCGCCCTGTCAGGACGACAGAGCGCTGTAAAACATGTTCAGTTGTTCTCCGGGCGCATGGTCGGGAAGAGGATCACATCGCGGATGGAGTTGCAGCCGGTGAGCAGCATCACGCAGCGGTCGATGCCGATGCCCAGACCGCCGGTGGGCGGCATGCCGTACTCCAGGGCGTTGATAAAATCATCGTCCATCATGCCCGCTTCTTCGTCGCCCTTGGCACGCAGCTCCACCTGCTTGAGGAAGCGCTGCTTCTGGTCGATGGGGTCGTTCAGCTCGGAGAAGGCGTTGCCCATCTCACTGGCGCAGATGAACAGCTCAAAGCGCTCGGTCAGGCGCGGGTCCTTCGGGCTGCGCTTGGCCAGCGGAGAGACGTCCACCGGGTGCATGGTGATAAAGGTGGGCTGGATCAGCTTCTCCTCCACCTTCTGGTCGAAGCACTCATACAGAGCATGACCCCAGGTGGGCTCCACCTTGTCCATGTCCACGCCGATGTTCTTGGCTGCCTGTACGGCGGCCTCGTCGCCCTCGATGGCCATGAAGTCCAGGCCAAGATATTCCTTGACCGCCTCGGCCATGGTCATGCGCCGGAAACCGGGGGCCAAGCTCACCTCATGCCCCTGCCAGGTCACGTCATAGCTACCCAGGATCTCCATGGCAGCGCCGGAGAGCAGATCCTCGAACAGGTCCATCATGTCGTTGAAGTCCGCATAGGACTCATACAGCTCCACCGTGGTAAATTCCGGATTGTGCTTGGTGTCCATGCCCTCGTTGCGGAACTGTCTGCCGATCTCATACACCCGCTCGATGCCGCCTACGATCAGCCGCTTCAGGTTCAGCTCTGTGGCGATACGCAGGAACATGTCCATATCCAGGGTGTTGTGATGGGTGATGAAGGGACGGGCCGTTGCGCCGCCGGAAATGGTGTTGAGCACGGGGGTCTCCACTTCCATGTAGCCGCGGCCGTCCAGGAAGCGGCGCAGATAGCTGACGAATCGGGAGCGGATCTCGAAGTTGCGGCGGCTCTCGTCGCTCATGATCAGGTCCACATAGCGCTGGCGGTACTTCAGCTCCGTATTGGTCATGCCGTGGAATTTCTCCGGCAGAGGCCGCAGAGACTTGGCCAGCAGCGTTACCTTTTCCACATGGACGGAGATCTCCTCCGTCTTGGTCTTGAACACATAGCCGCTGACGCCGATGATGTCGCCGATATCGTACTTGCGGAAATCCGCAAATTCCTGCTGGCTCACCGCGTCGGCGCGGATATACAGCTGGATCTGGCCCTTGTCGTCTTTAATGTGGCAGAATATGGCTTTGCCCATGCCCCGCTTGGACATGATGCGTCCGGCCACGGAGACCTGTTTGTTTTCAAAGCCCTCGTAATCGGCCTTGATTTCCTCCGACCAGGCGGTCCGGGCGAACTTGGTCTGCTGGAAGGGGTCCCTCCCCTCCTGCTGCAGCGCGGCCAGCTTATCCCGGCGTACCTGCAGGATCTCGGAAAGCTCCTGCTCCTGTTCGCCGTTTTGATTCTTTACTTCACTCATATTCTACCTCACAAAATGCTTACTTGTTCTCTACTGCCAGGATCTCGAACACCAGATCCCCGGCGGGGGCGTGGATGGTAACGGTCTCTCCTGCCCGGTGGCCGATCAGGCCCTGTCCCACGGGAGAGTCGTCAGAGATGCGTCCGGCCTTGGGGTTTGCCTCCTGGGAGCCGACGATCTCATAAGATTCCTCAAAATCATCCTCCACATCCCGCACGCGCACGATGCTGCTGAGCGTCACGGTGTCCTTGGGGACGTCGTGGTCGATGTTGTCCACGATCTCGGCATTCTCGATCAGCTCCTTGAGCTCGGCGATCTTGGAATACAGCTTGCCCTGCTCGTTCTTCGCCTCATCGTATTCGCTGTTTTCGGACAGGTCACCGAAGCTGCGGGCTTCCTTGATCTGCTCAGCGACCTCCTTCTCCCGGACGGTCTCCAGATAATAGAGCTCCTCTTTCAGCGCATCCAGGCGCTCCTGGCTCATTTTAAATCTGCTCGCATTGGCCATAAAGCAGATCTCCTTTCCATTTTCATAATGCTGTCCGCCGGCTTTTTCCGGCACTTTGAAACCATATTATAAGGTTATGGTCCCCCGCTGTCAACTCAAAAATCTCAGCGCAGCCATCAGCTGATCATCGTCCGAGATACTGGCTGTGCCGTCCTCGCCGCCGGTAGTACCCTGAGTGGTGCCTGTAGCGGATTCATCCCGGTTGAATACGATGGTATCCGGGATCACGCCGCCGTTTGCGGAGATGTCCACACCGTTGGGCGTCAGATAACTGTGGGTGGAAAGCCGGATGGCGCTGCCGTCATCCAGGACAATCGTCTCCTGGGAGCGGGTGTTGCCTGTGGTGGCCTCGCCCATGACGGTAGCCCACTGATACTCCTGCAGCACTGCCGCGCAGAGCTCCGCTTCCCGGAAGGTCCCGGTATTGACCAGCACCACCGTGGGGAACTGGATGCACATCACATCGGACTCGGTGACAATCTCTTCTCCGCTCTTGCTGACCTCCGAGAAGAGGCGGCCGCCCGGCAGCAGGAAATTGAGCAACGTCGCCACTTCCGTGCTCAAACCGCCCGGGTTGTTGCGCAGATCCAGCACAAAGGCCACCGCGCCCTGGGCCATCAGATCCTCGATGGCGTCCACACAGGCCTGGCCGCTGCCGGCTTCAAAGTTGGAGATCTGCAGATAGCCGGCGCCCGTTTTTTCCATACGGTATGTGACCGCGCTGGCGTTGGCGTTGCTGCAGTCCACCTCGATATTCTGCGTATTGCTGATGGTCAGGGTGAACTTGGAGTTGAGCTTGGTGCGGATCAGGGTGCGCACCTCATCTACCGTCATCCCGTCGAGGGATTGACCGTCCACCGCCGTGATGACCATTCCCGCGCCCACGCCGGCCCAGGAGGCCGGAGAGCCGGGATACACCGCGATCACCTGGAAGCCGCCGGAGTCATCCTTCACAAGCGAGATGCCGATATCCGCGTAGTCGTTGGAAGAAGACAGCTGGTAGGTGCGAAATTCATCGGCCGTCATATAATAGCTCCACGCGTCGCCCAGGCCCGCAACCATGGCGGCAGCGGCGGAATCGCCTATGGCTTTGCGGTCCACCGGGTCGATGAACTGCTCATCCAGGAGATTCTTGATCTCCACATAACGCATGGCCTCGTTATATTCGTCCTTGCCGCCCACCTGCCGGATCATCTTGGTGTGGGTCACGAAATAGACGCCCGCACATGACAGGACCAGCAGCAAAACCACTACCTTCAGGCTGATGCCGATATTGAAAAATCCGACGATGATCCGCCCCAGTCGGCGGAAGAATCTTCTGAACAGATTACCCACACGATCCCTCCTGAGATTCTCTAATCATGGCTTAGCCGGACAACAAAAAATGCTGTCCGGCAGCCAGCGCATTGCGCTGTTTTTTGCATTTTCTTTTTGTTTATTCCCCTGCTTCGGCCGAGAAGGTCAAGCCGGAGAAAAACTGCTCCGGATCGGTACGGCTGCCGCCGGACCAAACCTCGAAATGGCAGTGGGGGCCTGTGGAAAGGCCGGTACTGCCCACATAACCGATGGTATCTCCCTTGGTCACGGTCTGGCCTTCGCTGACCGTCACGGAAGACATATGCCCGTAGAGGGTCTGATAGCCGTTGCCGTGGTCGATGATCACACAGTTGCCGTAGCCGTCGCCGGAATTGCCCGCACGGATCACGGTTCCGCTGTCTGCAGCCACGATGGCCGCGCCGTAACCGGCGCCCACATCCAGGCCGCTGTGGTACTTTTCCGTCCCGTAGACGGGATGGATCCGCAGTCCGAATCGGCTTGTGATGTATGTACAGGAGGGCACAGGCCAGGTAAAGGAGCCCGTTCCGGTGACCTTGGGAGCCACAGGTGCGGGTGTACTCTGGCTCTGCTGGTTCTGCTGTGCCTGCTGCTGTTGGGCCTGCTGCGCCTGCTGAGCCGCCTTGGCAGCCTCGGCGGCAGCTCGCGCCGCAGCCTCTTCCGCTTCTCTCTGGCGCCTCAATTCTTCCTGACGCTGACGCTCCAGCTCAGCCATGAGCGCCTCCAGCTCCCGGTCCGCCTCTTCCTCGATGGCCAGGATCTCTTCATATTCTTCCCGGCGGGTATCGATATTTTCCTGCAGATCCCGGATCAAAGCGGTTGCTTCATCGATCTCCGCCTGCAGCTGCTCCTGCTCGGCGCGCAGTTCATCCTGTTTTTCCTGCAGTTCCGCCCGGAACTCTTCGTACTCCGCTTTGACCTGCTCAGTATTTTCCCGGGCGGCTATATAGGCCTCTTCCAGTTCACGGTCGCTGGCCATGATCTGTCCCATATCGTCCAGCACCGTGAGAAACTCACCCAGGCTGGAAGAATTCAGCACCATGGTAAGCACGCTGTAGACACCGTTTTCTTCCATGGCCCGGACCCTGATCCTGTATCGGGCAAGCTGCTGTTCCTCGAGGGTCTTGGCCGCCGCGACTTCCTCCGCCTTTTCGGCGATCATGTCATCATACAGGGCGATCTCTTCCTTGTTGAGCTGCATCTGCTCAAGGGTATACATGTTGCGCTCATCCATGGCCTGCTTCCGTTCCAGGACGCCGGCCTGCTGGGATTCCAGCTCATCCACGACAGCCTGTGCGGCCTCGCGCTGAGCCGACAATTCATCCCGCCGCGCCCGTACCGCGCTGACTTCCTCCTGGGTCACCGCGAAGGCCTGTGCAGGCATCGCAGCCGCCAGCAGAAGCATGGCCGCCAATACAAGCGCGAAGAAACTAATGATTCTGTTTTTGCTCATAATCTTTATGGGTATGGGCGGTCTCCACCCGCCCGCTCGGGTTTGCCTTTAGAAAAACGCTGTGGGGTCGGTGGGCGTACCGTTGACGCGCACCTCAAAATGGCAGTGGGTACCGGTAGACCGGCCGGTGGAACCCAAAGTCCCAAGCTCCTGCCCGGCGCTCACGCTCTGTCCATAGCTGACCGACAGGGTGGCCATATGGGCATACACCGTCTGGTAACCGTTACCGTGATCGACGGTGACATAGTTGCCGTAGCCGGAGCTACCGGTGACCGCCGCGATGACTGTGCCGCCGGCCGCCGCGACCACCGGTTTGCCATCATTGCCGAAGCCGTCGATATCGATGCCGGCATGACCTGTGGTCTGCCCGGTGAAGGGATCCGCGCGATAACCGAAGCTGCTGCTGATCCGACTGCTGCAGGGTACCGGCCAGGTGAACATCCCGTTCCCCGAGGGAACCGAGACCGCCGGCGCCGCGGGCGTTCCGCCGCCCCCGACCGTGCCTCCGGCTTCCTGCTGTGCCGCGGCAGCAGCGGCGGCAGCGGCAGCCTCCTGCCGTTTCTGTTCCTCGTAAGCCGCGATCATCTGGGTCAGTTCATCCGCAGCCCGGGCTTCCGCCGCCTGCTCGGCCTCATACTGCTGAATGGCAGCGTCGATGGCGTCCGCCAATTCCGCAAGCTCTGCCTCCGCTTTGGTGACCTGGGCCTGGATTCTGGCCTGCTCCTCACGGAGCCCGGCCTGCTTGTCCTCGCAATCGGCCTTGACTTCCTCATACTCGGCCTTGACCCGCTCCGTCTCCTGACGGGCCGCTCGATACTGGCGCTCCAGTGCTTTGTCGCTCTCCATGATCTCGCCCATATCGTCAAGTCCCGAAAGCAGTTCGCTGTAGTTTTCCGCGTTGACCACCACAGCCAGGATATTGTAGCCGCCGCTCTCCTCCATGGCCCGGATCCGGGTCCGATAACGATCGAGCTGCTCCTGCTCGCGGGCCATCGCTGCGTTCAGCTCCTCGGTCTTCTCGGCGATGATATTGTCATACATGGCAATCTCTTCCGCGATCAGGACCAGGGCCTCTTTGGCACTGCTGTTCTGCTCGTCCAGGGCCGCCTTCTTGTCCAGAACTGTGGATTCCTGTTCCTGCAGGCTCGCCAAACGCTCCTCCGCCTCCGCCGCACGGGCGGCCGCGGCGTTTTTCTGCTCACGCAGCGCGTCGATATCGCTCTGGCTGATAGCGTGGGCCATCGGGATGATGCTCGCCATCAGGGACAGGACCATCAGCACCGCCAACACCACGGCAACGATCGAAATCATTTTTTTCCTTTTCATACGATCTCCTAAAGCCGTTGTGTACTGATTATACTTTCAAATAATTCCGAATGGCGTTGACGCCGCCAAAGACGCCCACCAGGATACCGGTGCCCAGATAGAACACCAGCACGGGGAGCATTACACTCTTAAAGGGGACCATGGTGATAAAACTGCCGGTCAAGGTGCCCATGAGCCGTCCAGTCAAAACGCTGTACAGACCCCACTCCGCCAGGAAAGCCAGGCCGCCGCCCAGGATGCCCAGCACCAGACCCTCCACCACGAAGGGCAGCCGGATAAAGCTGTTGGTAGCGCCCACCATTTTCATTATGGCGATCTCTTCCCGCCGGCCGAAGGTGGCCAGCTTGACCGTATTGGACATGATGAACACGGAAACGAAGACCAAGATCACCGTCAGTACCAAGGTGATGATGCTCACCACATTGCGTATGGTCACAAAGGTGTCCGCATATTCCAGATGGGCCTTGACTTTGACGATCCCGTCCACCGCCTCCAGGGCGGCCTTGGTCTGGGCCATTTCGGCGATATCCTCAAGATGGATCACGAAGCGGTGCCGGAACACCGTCTCATCGATGCCCTCCATCAGGTCCTCATCGTAGTTGCTCATAAAATTGTCCATGGCTTCCGCCCGGGATACAAACTCCACGGACTCCACGTTGTCGACCGCCGCCAGGGCACTGCCCAGCGCCTCTGCCGCCGATTCCTCAGCAATGTTCTCGTCCACGAAGGCGACGACTTCGTTCTGATTTTCCAGATCCTTGATCAGCGCGTCGATGTTCACCGACAGCAGGGCCACGCTGCCGATGATGATCAGGCAGGCCATAGTGATCGTGACCGTAGCGAAGGACATAAAGCCATGCGTCTTGATGCTGCGGAAGCCTTCGCGAATCAAATATCCGCCTCTACTCAATATCATAGCTGTAGTACCCATCCATTCCGTCACTGATCACATGACCGCCGTCGATGGTGATCGTGCGCTTATTGAACGCGTTGACCAGTTCCTTTTCATGGGTGACGACCAAAATGGTAGTCCCCATCTCGTTGATCTTCTCAAACAGGAGCATCAACTCCAGGCTGCGCACCGGATCCAGGTTGCCGGTGGGTTCGTCCGCCACGATCATGCGCGGATTGTTCACCAGCGCGCGGGCAATCGCCACACGCTGCTGCTCGCCGCCGGACAGTTCGCTGGGCAGACGCTTCTCGCGGCCCTCCAGCCCTACCAGCTCCAGCACATAGGGTACGCGCTTGCGGATCTCCCGGTTGGAAGCGCCCACCACGCGCATGGCAAAGGCCACGTTGTCATACACCGTCATATTGTCGATCAGACGATAGTCCTGGAATATGACGCCCAGGGTCCGTCGGACCTTGGGCAGTTTCCGCCGTTTGATTGTGCTCAGGTCAAAGTCGTTGACAATGACGGTCCCGGCGTTGGCATAAATCTCGCCGGTGATCAATTTCATAAGGGTCGTTTTGCCGGAGCCCGAAGGCCCCACCAGGAAAACGAACTCTCCGTCTTGAATGGCCAGGTCCACGCTGTCCAGCGCCACAGTGCCGCTGCTGTCGTAGACCATGGTCACATCGTTCATGCGAACCATAGCTTATCCTCCAGGGGTTTTCTTGCCAAGTAATATCGTACCTCAATACTTGTTGTTCAGGGAATCAAGGTACATTTTCACCATCATTGCCACCTTGAACACGATGGCATGATCGAATTCACGCAGGTCAAGTCCGGTAATCTTCTTGATCTTCTCCAGACGGTACACCAGGGTGTTGCGGTGTACATAGAGCTTACGGGAGGTTTCGGAGACGTTCAGATTGTTCTCAAAGAACTTGTTGATGGTCTCCAGGGTGTCCTCATCCAGGGTCTCGATGGGGTTCTTCTTGAACACCTCGTTGAGGAACATTTCGCAGAGTGTGGTGGGAAGCTGGTAGATGATGCGGCCCAAACCCAGGCTCTCATAGTTGATGATGGTCTTCTCGCTCTCGAACACCCGTCCAACCTCGATCGCCACCTGGGCCTCTTTATAGCGGTCCGCCAGCTCACGCAAATGCCGTGCCACAGTGCTGATACCGATGACACTCTTGATGCCCAGCTCCTCATGCAGCGCAGTCTCGATGCTGCGGGCCACTTTGAAGACCTCTTCCGAGGCATTGGCGGAAGGCAGGGCCTTGACCACCACGATGTCGTTTTCATTGATGTTCAGCACGAAGTCTTTCTGCTTGTCCGGGAACAGGCGCTGAATGACCTCCACTGCCGCCACATCGGAATTCTCCATCTGCCGCACCAGCAATACGCTGCGCGGCTCGTCAGTGACGAAGTGCAGCTCCTTGGCGCGCACATACACGTCGCCGGGCAGGATGTTATCGGAAATAATGTTCTTTACAAAGGCTGCCTTGTTGTGCTTCTCCTCATAATTGCTCTTGGCCTCATTGAAGGCCACGGCGGCCAGGGCGCAGATGGTCTTCGCCATCGGGTCGGTCCCCTCCGAAAAGGCCGCATAGTCCAGCTTCGAGCTGTCGGAATTGAGCGCGCTGTACGTTCTGACTGCGGTGCTGATGGTCTGACCGGCCGCATCCAGTTCATAGGCATGAAAGTCATCCAGGCGGGAACCGATCATCGCCAGCTCGCTGCTGGCTATGACAAAGCCCTGTTCATCCACCACACCGATCGTTCTGTCAACGGCATCCTTCAATTGAATAATCACATTCTGGAAAATTCTGCTGGACATGCTTTTGACCTCCTATGATCGCGGTCAGGCCTTCGACCCGATATGGCAAATTTACCATATTTCCGCAGTTCTCTTTAGCATATAATAACTCCAAACTATGTGATTTTCAATAGAAAATGCTTTGTTTTTTTGTTAATTTTTTTCGATTTGTGTTCGTTGCGCTCAAAAAACCATTAAAATCCAATTAATTTTTTGACTAATTTCCCATGTCCAGTTCACATAACAGTTTGCACAAATCCTTTTCCGTCAGTTCTCGGAAGCCGCCCGGCCCGAGCCTCTCATCGATTTTCAGTCCCCCGATCGAAAGGCGCCGCAACTCCTTGACCGGCTTTCCGCGGGCGGCCAGCATACGCTTGACCTGGTGATATTTTCCCTCTGTCACGGTAACCAGACAGCAGTCCTCCCCCAGGATCTCAAGTCCGGCAGGGAGGCAGCGCGTCCCGTCCGCAAGAGTCAGACCCGCCGCAAAAGCAGCCGCGTCTTCCTCATTCGGACTTCCCTCGACTTTTGCATAATACAGCTTTTCGACGCAGGATTTTGGCGAAATGACCCGATGGGCAAATTCTCCGTCATCGGTCAGCAGCAGCAGTCCGCTGGTATCCTTGTCCAGCCGCCCCACCGGGAACAGCCCCATCCGGCGCAGCTCCGGCGGCAGCAGATCCATAACGGTTTTTTGCTCCCGGTCCTCTGTGGCGGTCACCAGGCCGGATGGCTTATCCATCATATAATAGTGATGGGCCTGATAGCGAAGTTCCTCCCCGTTCAGGGTGATGCGGGTCGCTGTGGGATCCAGCTTGCGCTCGGGCCGCTTTTCCACCTGCCCATCTACGCTTACCCGTCCGCTTTTAATCATTTCCCTGAGTTCTTTCCGGGAAGCAAGTCCCATGTCTGCAAGCACTTTGTCCATTCTGACCAAGGGCAATGAGACCCCTCCTTCCCAAAAGATGTTTCATAAGAATACCATATTTTTAACCGTTTTGCAACCTTTCGAACCGCTTTATATCTTTTCCCGTTTCTCTCATAGCTGCGGCTCTCTGCGAATAAGCTGTATCGGGGGTGATGAATATGGCCAAATCCAGCCATTCCTTTACCAAAAAGAAAGCCTTGTCACTGGTCTTGATCCTGGCATTGATCCTGGTGATCCTGATCCTGCTGCGCAGCTGCTCCCAGGCCCGGCTCCATCTGTCCACGGCGGAGGGGCGTGCCGACTTCCTCGCATCGCTGGGCTGGGAGATCGACCCGGACAGTGAGGAATACAAACGCGTGCTGATCCCGGATAAACTGGAAGGGGCGCTGGATGACTATAACAAAATGCAGCTGGAGCAGGAATGCGATCTGAGCCGTCATCTGGGCGAACGCTGCGACCAGTATACGTATCAGATCACCAACTACCCCAACACGGATCAGACCGTCCTGGTGACACTCTATGTTCAGGGGGACCGACTGATCGCCGGAGACATTCACAGCACCGCCCTTAACGGCTTTATGCACGGGTTAAAGGCGCAATAAACGACAGGCGGCAGGTGTGCCGCCTGCTTTATTATGGATCTGCTTGACAGCTCGTGTGATTCGTAATATAATCCTTAGTTAGATAAATCTAACTAAGGATTATAGCATTCCCTGCTCCTCGATTTGCGTCCCGGGAGGTCCGTTCCATGTTTATCGAAATCTCTTCCATTATGAAATCCTTCGGTCAGGGCAGCAACCGCGTCCAAGTGCTGAAAGATATAAACATTTCTCTTAACAAGGGTGAATTCTGTGTCCTTCTGGGTCCCTCCGGCTCCGGTAAATCCACGCTGCTGAACATTATCGGCGGCATCGACAGCGCCGATTCCGGTGAGATCACCATCAACG
>Ga0310695_10008243_pt1 | contig 16217 bp, 19 predicted proteins | sample RumenRJG_04DNA_FD_203882 | JGI IMG/M metagenome (GOLD analysis project Ga0310695, IMG submission 203882) | Bovine rumen microbial communities from Lethbridge, Alberta, Canada - RJG_04 (v2) (version 2) | ecosystem: Host-associated > Mammals > Digestive system > Stomach > Rumen | place: Canada...
TAAAATCCGCTCTTTGCGTGTCTGTATATGGTTTTTCAAGTTTATATGACATGTTTAACTCCTTATTTTTAATTCAGCATTCAGCATTATGAATTATGAATTAATTTGTGTATCCGTAAGCCACCCACGAACAACTTGTATCGTAAGTTGTTGTAAAGGTATCTACTGTTTTTTCTTTAACCGAAATGTATTGCAAAGCAAAATCAGAGATTATTGTTGTGTTCGGTGTAACCAAAACCGTATAATTTGTGTCTTTAAAGGCTTTTAATAAACTTCTTGTCTTATTTGTTTGTGAATACGAAGATGAAATAGTTTCAGAAGAACCTTGAATACAAAATCCGTCAGCATAAACCCTGTACCAATCTGTACCGTTCTGATAGGTTTCAATGATGTTGTTCCCGACATAGTCAATGTTGTAAGGGAATGTTTTTACACCTGTTATACCGCCGCTTGAAAGGGTTATCTTACCGACAGGAACTTTGTTATAATCTTGCCAGCCGTTAGGAATATTGGGCTGATAAACAAGTGTGTTATCAACATAAACTTTAACTTCTTTGAGGTCGATAGGAACTCTTGAATAATACCAACTTGTTGAGGCAATAGCCCCTATTGATAATTTCACATTTGAAATTGTGGTTAAAGAAGGGGATACCGTTCCCTCGTTACTCGTAACAGTTCCGTTGTTGATGCTATAAGACAATTTTTGCTTATCAGACATTAATTCAAGCGTGACATCAATAATATCGTCCACGTTTACGGAAAAAGAATTAGTAGAAATACTTGTTGTATTTGTTTGGCTACTATTTTTCATTTGCAAACTTAATGTAGCACTGTTAGAACCTCGGTTATAAATAAGTAAGTAAGCAGTATTTCCAAAATCTAAGACATAAGAACCTGCAACAGTGCCTTCGTCTATAATTCTCGCTTTTAAAGTGTATGCGTGAGAACTGATATCATAAGTTATGCCTAAATTTTGATATATATAGTTCCCTATACTAAACCCGCTTGCAATACCATCATCAGTAATTGTCGGAGTTCCGACAACGGTATAATTCGGAGCAACGTATTTTTTAACGGATAATGGACTTACTGAATTGTTTATCCAAACGTCATTGTCGGCAGGTGTTGAGGGAACTGTTTTTGCAACGGTCAAGTTTGCTTTTAATAATTCGGAAGAGCCATCAGAACCTACGTATTTTATATAAGTTCCGTCTGCAAGTCCTGTTATGTCGTCAGAATTAAGACCATTTAAAGTAAATTGTTTCCCATCTGCAAGTGTTCCTGTTAATGCAGGGTAAGAACCGCCGACTTTGTAAGAAACATTTGAACTTGCCGAGGGCAGAACGATTGAAAAATAACCGTCAGTTCTTCCTGTTTGCGTGGTAGAATAACCGCCTTGACCGTAACCGTTATATTTACTTCCGCTTGCACCTGTTCCACCGTTAGATTGAACCGTTACATTTTGAGTTAATACACCTGTTGCAATAGTCAATGTACCGCCCGCACCGTCATAAGCAGGTAAAAAAGCACCGGCAGAAGTTGCATATTTACCACCGCCAGCCGTAATTAAAACATTTCCGTTTTCATCATAAAGAATACTGTCAGCACCGTCACCGTTGTTATTGTAGCCACCGACAATAATATTGTGACTGCCTGTGTTTAAGTAAATTTCACCGACAAAAGCCGCACCTGAACCGCCGTAAGCATTCGGGGAATTGTAGCCGTTACGACCACCACCGCCACCACCGACAAGTTTTACGGAATAATATCCAGATGTCGAAATATTAATTGTATAAGTTCCATCAATATTTAGATTTACTTCCGTAGGAGCGTCACAATCAAATATTTCACTATTTCCGTTCGAATTAACATTACCTGAATTAAACGAGTATATTGCACTTTTAATTTTTTGATTATTATATTTTAAGTGCATAAGACATTCGTTCAAAACATCTGTATCACAAACAGCGACACCGTTTTCCGTAGGATTATCAATCCACTCATAATTTGACATAAAAAATCCTTTCATAAAAATCAGTATCCTTTTAAGAATACCGAAACCTTACCTGTTGTTTTGTTACCGTCATTGTCATAAATTTTTATGGCGGCATAGTTTTCATATTTTGTTGCAACTGCATAAGCGGAAATATCGTCGTTTACGGTAGCAACGACGGCAGGCATTCCGATAAAATCGTCATAATTAATAATCGCACCCAAATTTGCATCTATGACTTCCGCATTAACTATCCGAAATTTATCGGGAACATCAACCGCTGCCGAGAAAGAATCAACGAGAATATTACAATTTTCAAACGCTTCCAAGACTATTTTGAATTGAATAAATCTGAAAGTCAGTTCGTTCAAATTAGGACAAACCCAATCACTCCAATTTTCGTTATCTTGAGAATATCTTAAATAAACATTAACGAAATTAGCGTTATTTGAGGGAGAACAGGCGTTATATTTCAAAGAAACTTTGCAGTTTAAAATTTTTCCGATATCAAAGATTTTTGAAGTAAAAGAGCCTGTTGAGCAAATATTTGAACCCCAATAACCGTTTTTTGAATAATAAGAACCGTTATTTGTCCAATAACCATCTTCATTATGCCAAAAAATCGGGTTATCGGTATCTGACATAAGTTTTAGTTTGCCGTTGTATATTTTTGTATTTTCAAAAGTTCCCTCGTCAATTTGATTGTGAGAAATCAAATCTTTCAAAATATCAAAGGTAAGAACCGTATTCAAATCAGGAATATCGGCAACATAAATAACGTCTTTTGCCGCATTTTCGGAATAACAGTATCCGTTGAATGCTTTTATAAAAAACGAATACTGACCTGTATTTTGAATTTTGCAGCCGTAAGAGTTGGTTTTAATGTTTGTTGCAATAATTTGCGAATCAATCCAAGAATTTCCGCACCTTATTTCATACGAGATTTCGGGGTTACTGTCGTAATCCCAAACGAAATTAAAGGAATCCGACTCCTGAACCACATTGAAATTTATTACATCATTCGGAAACTCATATTTGTTTTCTAAAGACGAAACGAGAACTCTGGGTTCCTGACCGCCGAGCGTATCAGAATAAAGTCTTTCGTCATAAGTTCGCCAATTAACGGTAAAAGTTCCGCCGCCGTCATCAACAACCGAGGTTACTTTGACTTTATAATCATTCAAACCCATTAATAATGAGCAAATACTTATAACATCACCGACTTCAAGGTCACTTGCTCTGTAATCGGACTGAAAACTTCCGATATAAGGGCATAAAATTTTAGAATTTAAATAATACCAAGCAAGTCTGCTTGCCTGTTCAAAATTGGTTACGGAAAATAAATTTACGGAATGTTCTATGGGAACTCCGTCGTGAGTAACGGGAATTTCCGCAAAAGCCTCGACTTTTTGCCATTCGTGGTCAGGCGAGATGTATATACATTTTAAAATATCGTATTTTTCTTCAATCGGAAGAGGTTTAAATGTTTCCGAACCGAAAACTATATCATGTTCTGTAAATACTTTTGAAACAGGCTCCGCTTTGTCAATTTTAAATTGCAACTTTCCGTTTTTTAAGAAAAGCCCCCCTCGGCAGGAGCGATAAATTTCATCTAATAATTCTCTGACACTTGTTTGAGTATCAAAAATCATATTAAAAGTAAATCTTGGAGAGTCATTGACTAATTCATCGCAGAATGCTGCACTTTCAAGGAATGAATCCAAATCGAAATACTTATCAATCAGACTATCGTCAATTTGTCCGTATTCATTCAAAGCAAGACCTAATGCGCTGTAATTACAGAGAAAATCGAGAGTTATCCAAACGGGGTTTTCGGAATATCGGACGGCATAAACCGTTTTCGTTATATAAACCTTGATTTTACGCCCCTGAACAACGGTTGTAAGATTATATTCTCTGTTAATTTTAGAATATTCGGGAGTTGTAATTGCAAGATAAGCAATCCTTTTGAGACTTCCCGTAGTTTCAATTCTTTCAAGATTATTCTCTCCGGGAACAATGGAATCTACTTGTTGAGAGGAAGTTCCCAGATATTTTGTTACTGTTGTTTGAGCAATATTTTCAACAGGAATGTTATTCAAACGAATATCAGAAAAGCCGCAAATTTCACCTTCGGAGAATGCGACTATTCTTTTGATAACACAAGAGCAGTTGTCATTGAGCAAAACGCTCATTCTTAAAATTTCGGAATAAGATGTATCGTTTAACTGCCAAATTCTGTTTCCCGCTAATTTAACCGTTCCGTACAACAGAGGAATGGGAAGATTTTGGCTTGTTTGGGTTGAAAGAGTTTCCGAATAAGCGGCGGAAGTATTAATGCCCTTATTTTTTTGTTTATTTCCCTGAACAGCGGAAAGAGCGATACCGCCATAGGCAAGAATTCCACCCACGGCAGCAATACCGATTCCCGCAATTGTTGACAGACCTAACGATACTGTCGCAAAAGTAAATAAAGAAGAAAAAATCATTTAGTTCACCCTAAAACATTGGAAATTTTTAAACATTTTGAGCCGCCCTATTTGCAGGGAATTATCACGAAAAACGTGTATAATTTTCCCGAATTCAAAATATATTGCAACGTGGAGTTCATTTCTGAATCTTGTAACGACAATGTCGCCTTTTTCAAGGTTTTCGGGTTCAATTTCCGTACAGTTCGATTTAATTTTTTCTATCCCGTAAAAATAGTTTTCATCATCATTTACTGAACGTAACTTGTATTTTGGTTTATCGGGATACAAAAACTGAACGGGGTAAAAGCAGCCCTGATAAGTGCCGTCGTCATTGAACATTTGGTAAGGGCGCCCGACTTTTGCCAAAAGTTCTTTAAATAATTTTTGAGAAACCATAAAAACTCCTTAAACTTTGATGACGAGTTCATTAAACATTGTCGGAAAGCCCATAAAATTTTGGGTATTTCCGAGTCTTTGGCAGGTTGCAAAAGTTCTGTCGCAAGAAGTTTCATCTCCAACATATCCGCACCTGCAATCTTTAAAACGCCTTACCTGACATGATGTTTGATATTTCATAATCGGAGCAAGAATTTCATAACCGCCCAATTTTGTTTCTATATCGACGGAAGCGGTTTCATAATCTAGAGACAGATTGTTGCATCTGCCTACATAGATTACTTCACTCAGATTTTGAATAATTTCGTTCGTATTAACGTTCAGGAAAACCTGTGTGAGTATTGCTTTTGAGTTAGTTATTATATCCCCTCTGTTCGCAATTATTCCCGAAATTGAAAGTCCGACATTTGATAATTGAACACTTATTTTGTTTACGGCGGTATTATCATCTTTGGTAATTTCACCGTAAGTAAGAGGAGCACCAATATACGTTTCACCGTCAAAATAGATTGTTTCAAGAGTTTCGTTATCAAGAATGTTAATTGACGTTTGTCCCGTAAAGATTTTGAGCAGTTTTCTCGGAATAATTTCATCTTTTTCAGTTTCCAAGAGCGGATTTGGAGAAACAAAGACTTCTTTTATCGGAATTTCAAATTCAGAAAAGCCGTAATCGTTTATATCGAGATTAAGTTCATCTGTATCAAATCTTACGTTGTAAGTGTTGTTGTCACCGCCTTTATCTTTATCCCATTTCCATTGGAATGAGCGAAATTTACCTCTTTTTGAGATAAAAAAGTTTTCGATGAGTTTTCTTGTTTCCGCATTTTTTTGGAATTTCAGAATCCATCTTCTTTTTGGGTAATCAAGATAGGTTTTATTTTGGTAGTGAGAGGTAAAAATTTTGTCTTTGATTGTTGTGTATGCAACAGAAAAACTTGTTTCGGCAGAATGCCAAAAGTCAAAATCACCCACATCAACGACGGAAGAATCATCAATGGTTACAAGTTCCAAACTTGATTGAGAAAAGCCGTATTCCTGAATTAACTGTTCAAACGAGTCCTGATTAAAAGAACAGGTATATGTTTTGTCATTTCCGCCTTTTGAGGAGTTCCATGTAAAATAGAATTTACCGTCTGTTCCCGCAATATTTATAAAGAAATTTTCAAGTTCTTCTCTTTGAGAGTAAGTTTTGTCAAACTTTAATTTAAAAGTGCGTTTTGGATAAGTCCAGACGGGATAACGCTGTTCCCGTCCTTTTTGCTTTTCGTTAATACTCGTCAGAAACTCAATTTTGGAGGTATAAACATCGTTATATTCAAAATCGAAAACAGGAATTTCACTCATAAGAGTCCTTTCTTATTTTTACAGGGAATTGAAAAGTTCATTATTTTCGTTTATACTATTATTAGATGACGTCTTCATAAGGTTGCCCGATTTATCGGTGAATGTACTGGAAGACGTCATTTTTTTGTCAATTTTTAAAATATTTTTTAAAATTTCAGTAAACCCTGCAATTTTTTCATCACTTTCTTTATCTTGAAAATATATTTTATTTTCTTTTTTTGATTTAGTTATATTTTTGTAGTCATTATTGTACTTTTCAACAACTCTGGACTTCACAAAATCTCTTAATTGTGCTATACTAATATTAGTTCGGGATGGCGTAGCACCATTTGGTCTTACGAGTTCGCCCGAACTATTTTTTTGTTCAAAATTTTCAAGGTCATATATTTTTATAGTCAGTAGGGTGCAATTTATTGCACCAATTTATAAAAATATATTCAGTCAACAGGTCGTATTCAGGCAATATTAATCCAATATAATATTTTTCTTCATGTTTTGGCATAAAAAGTAAACAAATTTATTCAAAAATCGTTATAGATAATATGAAAAGATTTTTTATTTTATTTCTTGCAATTTATTTTATTTCGTCTGTTGTATATTCGGAGCCGTATTATGACAAGAATAATATCACTATTGAATACGACCCCGCTTATAATGTCGCATTAAGACAAAAACTCGAAGATGAATATTGGAAAAGACATTACGTTGACGAAGAAACAATAAACGGCGGACCCGAAGCGTATTACAGAGAAGTTTTGGTTCCGTACGATTTAAACAAAAAGAAAATGGAAGATTTGCCAAAAAGATATTATAAAATTGAAGATTCTAAATAATCTCTTTTTGCCGTCTTTTTACCGACAAATCTACTTCTTCTCTGTTCTCATAAATTTTGTGCGTTGCGGAAGTTATTAAAAAACTGTCTATTAAATTATATTCTTCAAGTTCTATCGGTATAATTTTCCCTTTTCCCGCTCGGTAATCTCCGATAACAAATAAAATAAACTACAAACTAAAAATCGGTCTTTTACGATAGATTAATTTACCCGCCATGTTGTAATAGTCGTCATAATCGGCAAATTTAATCAACAAACCGTCAAGTCCGTAAAAATATGAATGATACCTGTCAGGTTTTACTTCAATTTGTTGTAAAACACCTTCAGGATTGTAGTAAAAGGCATAGTACGGAACTTTTGCTTTCTTTGCGATTTGAGTATAATATGTCAATTCACCGTCTTTATTGTAATAATAGACGATATCAGGGTCGTTTTTAAATCTTATCGAATACGTATCGTTTGTATATTGAACAATTTTTGTATCGGGTAATTTCGCGCGGTGAATTGCTTTTCCGTCATCTGACAAAACGTACAGTTTAACGTTCTTTTTAGATTCATCAAAAGCGGGCGCTTTATTTGTCAACGCTTCTTCAAACGCTTTATATCTTAATTGAGTTAATTCCGTTAATTTTGTATTAGGCCCCGAAGTTGTAACTTCATCTGTCGCATCGGGAACGGGAGCAGTAAAATCTTCAGCGGCAAAAGCGGGTGAAGATAAAGCAAAGAACAAAATTAAGTATAAAAGTTTTTTCATACTCTAATTATACACACGAAATTACCGATAGGCAAATTGCAAAATATAAAATTGATAAAATTTAAGATTCCGATTGTTTTTCGGAAGCAATTTTTCCCAATTCCAAAGAGGCATCTGAGGGAGAAACGTTATCCAAATCGATTATTGCGGATAATCTGCTTAAAGTTCCGTCCGCAATTCGTTTTGAAGTGTTTTCAATTTGTTCCGATTTATCTTCGGGGATAGGATTACCCCAATCTATTTTGACGTAATTAACAGGGGTATCATTTAACGCCATTGCACATTTTACGACATTTTGGAGTGTGTTGTTAAATGATACTTGTTTGATGTCATCAATTTTAGCAAGAGGCATAAGGAAAATTTTTCTGAGGCTTTCACCCGACATTACGGCGGATAAGTCCATTCCGTAGGCTTGCGGAGGCGTTTTTGTAATTATATAGAAAAATTTCATCAAATTTTCAATATGTTCTTTTACGGCATTTTCCTGTAAATCTGCAGTAATATATTCCGCTTTTATACCGTCACGACCTACGGTGATAAAGTCTTTGTTCGGAAATTCTATTTTTCCGGTAACAGGGTTAAGTTCTAAGTTTTCGTTACTTCCCGTCATTTTAGGATTTGCATGCCTGTTAAGGACTTTAGAATTTTGGCTTATTGTGAGCATTAATTCTTCTACGAGAGATTTGCAACGGATATAGTCACTTTGGCCGAAATACTCATCACTTTCTGAAGTATTTTTTACGGGGAAAATCAAAAAGTCGTCCCATAAACTTGAAAAATCGTCAAAAGCAGGTATTTCGAGTTCTTTTTCGACATCTAAAAGTTCTGCGTATGTGTTGTTTCGATAGAGCCAGAGTTCGTTTTCAACAGAGCCTTTTTTATGTTTTTCAATTAATTTATAAACGTATTCTCTGCCGTTTACAAAGTCTTTGAGGGTATTAATGAGGATATGACCTTCGACTTCGTTTATGTTTCCTTTTTTGAAAACGGGAAGCCAGCAAGACGGACTTACACTCTGAATTTGAGGATAATAGTCACCAAAAGTCACTTTAAATATTCCGTTTCCAAATCTTGAAACATCGACATAAACTTCTTTGAGAACGGTAATGAAATTATTTACGTTTTCTATTTTGTTCCAGACATTTTGCAAACTGTCATCAACATTAACAAAAAGTCCCTGATTTGTGAGCAAATTTTTGTAAAAATCGGTTAAAGCGTAGAACAAATTGAGTTCGACAAAAGTTTGCGCAGTTGTGGTATCGAGAGGATATTTTGCACAAATTTTCGAGTAAGTTTGGGAAAAAGCCGTTTTAAAATTGCCGTCATAGAGGTCACGGAACAGGTCATAGTTCAAAAATCTCTGAACGGTATCAGAATCGAGAACAAGTTTTTTATTTTTTTGAAATATATCAAATTGAGTAATCATAGATAATTCCTTTTCAAATTAAGTAAAGAAATGGGGGAACGGAAGGAATTCCCCCTGACAAAATGTTTTGCATTAACTGTTTTTTGCGGTTAATGCAACTGCTTGGGAATGGAAATCAATATCAATTAATTTTGCTTTAGTGCCGCCGAAGAGGTGTTCGGTGAAAACGCCTTTACCCTCGAAGGTATAAGTAGCGAAATCGCCCTGAACACCGTTAATCGGCATAGCGGTAACTTTGGCTTTATAAATACAGATGTGGCAATCACCTCCTGAAATGCTGTCAGTACCGTCAATTTTTGCTTGTAATTGGAAATAATTCGGAATATCGTCCGCTTCGAAAGTAAATGAAGCGGTTTCCGTGTTGTTTGCGGAAGTAACCGAAACAGAACCGCCGCTGAGAGCGGCAAGAACGTCAAGGCTTAATTCCGCATATTCCGAGACAAAAGAAACCGATTTAACTTTAGAGGAAACAGCGAGAGTTTTTTCGTCACCCGTTAATTCCTTTTCGTCAATTTCAAAAGTAACGGATATTTGTCTTATACCGGGGACATCAATGGCATTTCCTGTTGTAAATCCTGTTGAATCGTCTTTTGTAACAGGAAAAATTTTCAGGTCATTAACACCCAAAAGGGCAGTTTTTTTGGAGATAGTCATAGGAAACCTTCTTTCTAAAAGATTAAATTGTAATAAAATCAGGAATGAATAAAATTCAAATCAAACGTAAAAACATGCCTGCCGTTTTTTTCTTTTTCCTTGTAGATCGGAAGTACGGCGGGCTTAATTAACATTAATTTTCCGTTAACGGAAACAGGTTTTTCGTATTGTTTTGGCGGGCAAAGCAGTCCGAAAATCGAATTACACAGAGTTTCAGCCGTTTGCATGGAAGAATTTTTGATTGTAAAAGATACGGTTGAATTCCTTGCGATATCGTTATATTTTCCGCCTTTATAGGAGAGAATAACGACATTGTTTGCAAAATTAAAATCGTCAAAATTAAAGGCAATATCGGAGTTTTGGCAAATTTGATTCTGAACTATAAAAGATTTAATGTCATTTAGGATTGTCATATCAGGAACACCTCATAAAACATTGGTTTATCGTCAAGGTCTTTATAGAAATTGACTTGGGTAACCGTATAATTGTTACTTTTGTAAGTTATAACATCGTTAATATTAATTTTTTCGTAGCAGTACATTCTGATTGGATAAGATTGCCTGCAAGAATTTTGAGTTGAATCAATTTTTTGAGCAAATTCAATTTTGCATTTAATATTTTTTGAAGTTCCGAACGTTGGCGAATTGTATTCATCGGAACCGATAACGGGTTTCAGCACAGCCGAATCATTAAGAATATGTTTAAGCATAAAACCCCTTTCACTAATTCATATTAAAATTTTTAGCGAGCCATTTTGACAGAAAGGCGTTTGCCTGATTTGAAATAACAACATTTACGGAGTCCGAATTCGTGTAAGAAACGGAAGATGAACCGACGGTCATAGAAGAAATTCCGAGCATTTTATTTTGGGAGTGTACGGAATTTTGAACGGTTACAAGCGCTTCTTCACAAACGGCATATTTTATTTCATTCGGCATTTGAGGGGAAAAATTTCTCGGAAATTCAAGGGGTTGATTTGCCGATAATTTAGAGCCGACAAAAGGCAGACAATTAATTTTTATTGTTGCAAATTGGAGTGCCTGTTCTTTTTCGGAACTTGACAGATTAGTCCATAAATCTGAGTTTGGTCTGTTGTTAAAATAATTATTTGCCTCATCAAGAGTAACGAAAGTATTTTCAAAAAGAGTCAAAGTCATAAAAAGTCCTTTTCAATTTAGTTTAAAAAGAGGCGGATTAGCCATGAGGCTAATCCGCAGTGTCAAAGAATGTGGTAAAAATTAACCGTTTAAATTTTAATTGTCGCCGCCGTTGTCATCACTTTCCGAATCGTCATCGTCGTCATCTGCTGCGGCAGGAGTTAAGACAGCGAAAGGATATTTTGATTCGGCAGTTTTTCTGTTAACAGGATTAGCGACTTGAATACCTAATCTCATAACGCATCTCAAAGCGAGCATATCTTGTTGAGCGAGGTTATAAGCGATTGAACCGTCAGTATTTTGGATTATTGCCTGATCAAGGACTTTGTAAGTTAAATCTTGTCTTATCGAATAGACGGCTTTTGAGAAATCGCCCGCAATCATATAGGCTTGAGTTGTATCAAACACGGCTGTTTCGTCATAGACAAGGTGCCTGCCGACGAGGGTATCGGGAACTTCCGAGGTTAAAGCGGGCATATAGAGTAGTTGACCGTTTTGGTCACGAAGGCTTCTGAATTTTGCTTCCATAGTGCTATCTGCGTAGAAACCCGTTACACGGAAGCCTGATTCTTCAACTTTGGACATAAGACCGTTTTCGCCGATGATGTCATCTGCTATGTCGGAGCCTGTACCCAATTCAACTGTATTTCCTGCGGCTATTGCGGCGGGAACGATTGCCGTCGGATAAGATGAGGGTTTATTTGTTCCGAAGAATATTGCGGAGTCTATGGCAACGCCAAATGCTTCGGTGATTTGGGGTTTTAATTCACCCCAAATATCGTAACTCGAATCATCAAGGACTGCTTCGGGGATAGGGATAATAACCGCAATTTCTTCGGCGGTTAAGGTTAATTTATCCCATTCGGCTTTTGAAGTTTTTTTGAGAGCCGTATCTCCGTTGAGGAAGTACGCACTCGGCAGAGAAGCCGCAATTGGCAAAGTTTGTTGTTTTGCGCTCATATTAGGCAATTGTTTAAATAATCTCAGGGCTGCAGATGATTGTGGCATAGCCTGAATAATTTCAGAGGAAACTTCAACGGGAATGAGAGCATCTGCATTTGAGCGGGTGATGTATTGTGCATCTTGAGTCATAATTTTTCTCCTTTTTAATGTTATCTACCGATAGCGGAGCGAATGTAATTATTCATCTTTTGAGAAGGTGTATAATTGGCATTTTTACCGCTTTTGAACGAAAATCCGTGTTTTGATTTTTGTTTTTTGAACAGAAACGGGTTATTTTTCTTGTAGTTTTCGATAAAGTCGTCAAGATTTTCGCAGTTTTGCGGAATATCTTTGAGGACGAGGGCAGACCGCAGGCAGCCCTGTTTGTCGAGTTTCAAGAGAGCGAGTTGTTCAAAATTTTGAATTTTAACGGATTCGAGTTCTTTTCTGACGTCATCAAATTGCTGCTGAATTGATTCTTTTTCTTGGTTTGATGTTTTGAGAGCGAGGCGGTATTTAGCGCATTCTTTGTGTAATCTTGCGATATCGCCTTCTTTTTTGACGTCAGGTTGGGGATAAATCACAGATTTATCAGTATTTTCAACCTCAGGTTGAACATTGCTTAATTCATCAGACATAAAAACTCCTTTCTGATGTGTAAAAATATTTATTCGATTTAACATAAAATTGTCATTTTGAGGAATGAGTGAGCAAAGTGTGCAGATTAGACCGAGATTTACTTTGCGGTCAAAGAAATGTTGCGATAATAAAATACAAAAATTTTTTGACTTTTTTCACTTTTCGGGTTCAAAATGACGGTTATCAAAGCATTTTTTTAATACCGTTGAGCAGGTTAATACAGTTTTTTTGCTGAACGGATTCTTTATATTTTTCTTTTTCTTCGAGAAATTTTGAGTTAGATGAGAGAGCAAAGCAGAATTTTCTCGGAGTAGAATTCCAGAAATCGGAATCAGACCAGCCGAGGCAGTTTCTTGCGAGGCCGTAGGCATCTTCAAAGTTGTAGAAGCCATCGGAGTGCAAATTTTTATTTTCGGTTATATTCAATTTTTTGTTAAATTCAATCAGGTCGGGGAGCAGGTTTTTGCAATACGATTTAAAGGCAGCCAAGTCACCCGATGCCATTTCGGGATTTGCAATGAGGGCTGCTTTTACCTTTTGCATTCCTGTTATTCCGTGATTTTTGAGAACGGAAACGGCTATCAGGTTGATTGTATTTTTCAGGGACAAGTCGTCGAAGAACACAAAATGTTCATATATATTGTAAAATCCCGTTTCTGTAATGGCTTCGAGAATATCTATTGATTTATGGTCGTATTCGCACTCGTAGAAATTTTTGTTAATTTCAATGAGGCAGGGGAGTGTGTGGACGAAATCCGGCATTATAAACCGCCTATCATACTTCTGAGAGAACTGTTGTTATTTTTGATATTTTCGTAGGTGATGTTAGCAAGGAGATTTTTATTTTCGAGCAAATATTTTTTAACGTCTTTTGAATCCCATGCTTTGACGTTGAAGTTATTTACGACGACTTTTCCCTGTTCGGAGGTGTCGTTGTTGCTGTAATCGGCATTTTCGGCAGGGCTTAAAACACGTTCGCCGCCTTTGAGAACGGAGATATATTCTGATGTTCCGGGGATAGTTCCCGTACCGCTCGGTATGTAGCCGCCGGAGTGATGAATTCCGAAAATATTTCCGATAACATTCATAATTCCCTTAGTGCCTGCCGTTGTTGATGAAGATACAAATCCTGTGATACTTCCCATAGCGTTAGAAACGAGGCTTCCGAGGGTTGAATCGAATAAACCTTTTGTAATAGCGTTGGTAAAGGTTTCGATAAAGTAGTTTTCGAGGTTGCCGACGAGGGATTTCATAGCGGAATCGAAGTCTTTTGTGCCGTTCAGGATATCTTTCAGAGTGCCGTTAAACATTTTTTCGAGTTCGTTGAGGTCACCGCCCGCTTCTTCCGCTATTTCTTTGCTCGTTTTTTCCATGCTCGACATCTGAGCGAGCATGTTTGCGGCATCTTTGTCCTCAACGTTGGCGTTCATATACTCATAGGCTTCTCTGTACTTATTTTTTTGTTGTATGTATTTTTCGAGTTTTTCTCTTTCCCGCTGAAACGGTGAGTCGTTGAGTTCTTTTTCATTATTTTCAAGTACATCATTATAGAGTTTGACCAACTGTTCATTATCAGGTTTAATTCTCTGCATATCCTGACTGAGAATCTTTATATTCTTTCTCATGTCAGATAAGAAAGTTTTAATAGGTTCTCCTAAAATTTTGTTCAACTCAATTTTGACATTTTTACCAATGTCAGTAAAACCAGAATTTTTCATTGTTCCCTCTTTTGAAATATCTTTTTTAATAATAATTTTTTACTCAAAAGGAAAAAAAGGTTTACTCATCAGAACCAATTTTCCATTTTTATCATAACATTTTAATTTATGCCATCTGAACAAATAATTTTTTTTTGTATCAAAACCGTAAGCATCTGAATCTTTAAACTCATATTCTAAATACTCTAAAATACCTATATTTTTATAAAAATATTCAAATCTTTGTCCGTTATCCAAATATTTTTTTTTTACTATATAGTATAGTTTTCCATCTTTGTATATAAATGAAATCAAATCATTAAAATAAATTCTGTACATACCGTCAGAATGAAAATCTGCGTTTCTGAATTTTTGTTTCGGTGAATATTTTTTATCAATAAAAAATTCTTTAAACTGGCTTGTGTCGATTGTATATTCAATTTTATTTTCGCTGTTAAATAGTGCCTCTCTTGCCCTTTGAACATCTTCGGGTTCGTCCATGTATTTCATATACTCTTGGACTTCTTCCGGCTTCATAAACGCTTTATTTGTTTCAGAATAAACACAACCCGCATTTATTAATATGATTATTATAGTTATAACTGTTCCGATTTTTTTTATCATTATATTATTTATATTATTTTTTCCTCTTTATTATATTACCCAATCGGGTAATATATCAATTATTTTATAACTTAACCAACTTTTCTCTATTTGGTTCAAGCTTTTGCATATCCTGACTGAGAATCTTTATATTCTTTTTCATGTCTGAATAAAATTTCTTCACAGGTTCATCAAAGATATCTGTAAATTTTTTCTTTACTTCATTACTGAGATTAGATAAAAATTTTATAAAATATGTTTTATCCATAATTAATTTTCCTTATTAAAATTGTCTAATACTTCTTATAAAGTTTTGTATATCACCCATGTGGGTAATGCTTTATTTATTAAAATAATTACAATATATATAATGAGTTTATTTAATTGGTTTATTTCGGTATATATTTTATTTTCGTTTGTCTTTTTCTGTCCTGCTTTAGCAGAAACGAATAAATCATTCATAAAAACTTCTGAACTTGAAAAATCAATGAATGATTTTTACGAATCAGAAGATATTAAAAAAGCAAGAGAAGATATTTTCAATAATGAAAATACAAAGTATAAAATAGATTCAAGTCAGTTTAAAGAATTTTTTGTCGATAAAAAATATTCACCTAATCAAAAATTTAGAAATGCTGATTTTTGTACAAATGGGCATTATAGAATATATAAAGGGAATAAATCATTTATATACGATAAAAACGGCAGATTACTGTTTTATATTCTCCAAAAAATATATTTAAGTAAAGAAAATTATAATATCTATATAGATTATTTTTATGATATTTACGGCAATTTAGCATATATTTCTCATAATTCAAAAAAGAACCGAGGAGAATATTTTTTTAATGCAAACAAAGAATTAATATATATAGGTTCAAAATTGCATTGTTATGATAAATATGGAAATTTATTATTCAAAAGTCGTCCGTTTTTTCCTTATAAATAATTAATCTTTTAATAACTAATTGTTTTTTAAATATAAATTTATATAATATTAGTTTATGAAAATATTTTTTTCTTTTCTATTAGTTATATTTATTCAAGATATTGTTTTTCCTGCAACGGAAAAACAATTTATTAATTCCGAAGAAGTTCAGGAATCCTTGAAATATATAGATGAACCTTTAGAAATTCAAGAAGCAAGATTTGAAATATTTTATAACAATATTGATATTCCCTATAAAATTGATTCTTCTATATATAAAGATTATTTTAAAGATTCTTATTATAATTTCAAAATTTCAAAAACAACAAAATTTAGATGGATATTTTATTATTCAAATGGTTTTTATGAATGGTTTAAAG
>Ga0310695_10008244_pt1 | contig 16215 bp, 6 predicted proteins | sample RumenRJG_04DNA_FD_203882 | JGI IMG/M metagenome (GOLD analysis project Ga0310695, IMG submission 203882) | Bovine rumen microbial communities from Lethbridge, Alberta, Canada - RJG_04 (v2) (version 2) | ecosystem: Host-associated > Mammals > Digestive system > Stomach > Rumen | place: Canada...
CCTCCTTCTCCCCGCTCCCCTCATCCTCCTTGCTTTCTTTTCCCTTGCGCTGGAGCGCAAGAGGCGGAGAGCCATGCTCTTAGACAATGCCAGAAAATTTTATTCGAGAATTACAGTTGCTGTCCCCATCCAGTTTTATTACCATATCCCACGGCCAACAGTCAAGCATATACAGTAGAGCTTATATAGAAGGGTCTTTTGCCAAGTTCGCGCGCCACCGCGCAGCCAACCACGCCGGCCCCGATGACAACCACATCCGTATTCATCTTTTCTTTCCCCTCTTCTTGTTCATGGTTTTGCTACCTCGCGGAATTTGTGTTTTATTGAATCGCAGGCACAGCGCCTGTCAATACAGCTTGTCGCCGTACACGATGATCTTGTTTAGATTGAAGTAATCCTTTTTCGCTCCGGGGGCGCGGCGGACACGCACGTGCCTGGCGACGGCGGGCTTCCCGCCCAGGTCGGCGCGGTACTCGTCGCGCACCTTCTCGTCGGACATGACGGTCGTCCATTCCTTTCCGTCGTCCGAAATCTGCACTTCAATCGGAACCTGCCGTCTTCTGAAATCGGCGTCCGGATTCTTGTTTACGACAAGGACGCCCCGCACACGGCACTCGCCTGCGAGCGTGACCATGGCCCACGGCGAGTTTTCCCAGTCCGTCTGAAAGGCATTGCCGCTGCACGGCAAGGCGTCTGTCGCGAACGGATACGCCGAAGGGTCGTCGTCCACGCAGGTGGAGGATGTGCGCAGCAGCGCGTCCGCGGAGACGATCGTGCCGCCAAAATCCTTTTCGGGATACTTGTCCCCCTTCCTCTCGCGCGGCGAAATCTTCCCGGCGAACTCCACGGCCTGCCGGAATATCGCCAGGCTCCCGGTCTTCGACGCCGAGAGGATGAAACCGCCGAAGTCGATCTTGTTCGACTTGCCGCCGCCGGAGACGGAGACGAGCGCGCAAAGCCTGTCGAAGCGGTCTCTGTCGCCGAGCATGAAATCTGCGCACCACGCAAGGACTTGCGCGAAATAGTCCCGTGTGCCGCGCTGCGCCTCAAGCGCGGCGGCAACAATGCGCTCCTTGAGGGCGGCATCCTTTTCAAGCGGCTTCGCCCACTTGGCGAGAGCCCTGCCGAAATCGCCCTCCTCCTCGAGCCTGTCGGCGCCCTGTCGCAGCGTCGGCATCATGCGCACGAGCTCGTCCGCCAGGGCGTCTCCCCCGCGCTCCTTCGCGACGCGGTCGAAATACGGCGACAGGAGATCCCAGAGCGGCTGCCGCCATCCCTTCAGCGCCGCCGCCGAGCCGTCGGCGAAAGCCCGGTGTTCGTCAAGCGGACGGGCGGCCCGGACGATCCATTCGCCGCACAGCCGCCTCGCGTTGTAGTGCGTCGGCCACGCCTTCATCGCGGCGGCGTACAGCGCGGCGACGGACTCTTCCGGTCCGCCGGACGATTCGGCAAGGTGCGCCAGCTCAAGACAGCGGTCGGCGTCAAGCCGCTTCTCCCTGTCGCCCTCGAAGGTCCCTTCGAACGCCTGGACGCTTGTAAAAAACGCCTTGCCCGGGAAAAGGTTCAGGTGAAGATCCGTGGGGGAGTCGGCGGAATTCCCGATTGCCCACTTCCCGCCGGGGAGACGCCTTACGTATGCGCAGTGGCTGGGCTGCCCGGCGGTTGTCGCCGGCAGGCCGTGGGAATTTGCGAACGCGGCGGCGTATTTCGACACCTCGCCGCAGACGCCGCCGATTATCGGCGTGTAGCGTCTCACGATCCATTCGCCCGACGCGAGCCACGGCTCGTAGTACGTCGCCTTCTGGACCCATTCGCCGAGGCAGTTGTACGTCCTGTAGGGAATCCTGCGATGGGCTGCAGCGTATTTCCTGAGCGGCGCGTTCATCTGCATGTCCACGAAACGCTGCTGCTCCGCGACCTGGTCGGAATATCCGTCTACCGCGTGCGGCGTGGAGCTTTCAGTCGTATGCTTCACGGCGAACCGCCACTGCCACACTGGCTGCGAAAGGGCGGCTTTGTGCAGACGCTTCGCGTGCGCGGTCGCGCGGTAGGCGTCGAGCACGTCGGCAAGCCACGCCTCGTCCTTCCCCGGATGCTCGATGGCGAGCGCCGTGGCGAAACGGCGTCCCGTGCAGTCTCCGCCGTCAAGCCACCTTCCGCCGTCCTGATACACGAGAGATTCGAGCGAAAGAAGCGCGCCCGCCCAGTCTACGCACTCGCCGCTCCACGCGAAATCCTCCATCCAGACGCGGTCGCCGAAGAATGCGTCGATAAAAGCCCCTGCGCCGGGACGCGACGCCAGCACGTTCCAGCCCTTCTCCCCTATGCGCGAGAGAACCGCATGGCGAACGATAGCCATTTTGCCGTCTTGCGTGAATCCGTCGTTTTCGGGGATGATCCGAAGGCACTTTTCCCTGACAGAAGCGAGCGGACATTCCCGGGGGGCGACGCCGTCTTTCACCGGTCTCGGACGGACTTCGGCGCGGCGGCGCGGGCGAGTCTCGATCTTCTCGCCCGAAATGATCAGATAGCCGAGCGCACACTGCCCCCACACGGTGTCGCGTCCAAGCGCCAGGGCGCTGCGAAGGAGTTCCCTGTTCGGCCCGGCGCGATCCTTGTCCTTGCGCCACAGCGCGTATTCGGCGATATCAAGCGACTGCCGCTGCACCACTGTCATGTGGTTCGTCGGGATTGTCCGCAAGGCTGCGATGTATTTGGCACCACCGTCGAAGTCGCCGTTCTTCCTGAACTTCGACGCCTTGTCAACGAAATCTACGCCGGTTCCGGCCGTGAAGCGAAACTTCCACCCGAAACGATCGCCGCCGTCAAGCCCCTCCAAAGCCTTCCATTCGTCGGCGTATGCAAGGCGTCCGCGGAAAAGCCTCTCCTGCAATCCTGACACCTGTTCCGACAGGAGGGCGAACCCACAGCCGTACAAGTCCGCGCGGGCGGACTCGTCTTCCTCTGACGCCGCCTTCCTGAACAGAGCCTCCGCCTCGTCCTTCGCCCTGACCGCCGCCGCTATCCGGGCGGCGAGAGCCTCCGCCGCAATGTCGAAGGGGATGTTCTCAATCTGCGCGAAGAAACGGCGCGGCTCAGGCGTGAGACAAGTGATTGCGGGGAATCGCACCGACTCCACCCTCAAGTCGGCAAGTTTTTCGTTGGCCGATTTGACCTCGGGCGTCGGCGAATCCATATCGTCGTATACGGCGAAATCGAACCCGGCCCCAAGGTCGCCGCGAAAGGCCTCGCTCTCGAAGACCCTGCGCACGTCGTCACCGCTTTCGCACCAGTCGCTTCCGCATTGCAGGACAAGAAGCGGCCCGGCCGCGGCGGTCAGGGCGAAAAGCGCCACCGCCGCCAACGCCATGGTTTTGCCTGCACTAAAGATTTTCGATGCGAACATACGAGACTTCTTCATTTTCTTCATCCCTCACACCAATGCATTCCCACGGCGTACAACTTCCGAAGACTTCCACATGGCCTACTTTAAAAAGATTGTTGTTCCGAGATAGCCATCCCGGCCGAAGATGTGGCTGACTTCGCCTCCGCCCTCGAAGCCGACGGCCTGCACGCGCCCGCCGTCGTCGTGCGCGAACGGGAACGACGTGCGTCCCTCGCGGGAAAGAACCACGCCGCGGTTCGGCCCGGCGACATTCCGCACTACGACCCGGTACGTGCGATCAGCGCCTGTGAGGAACTTCACGGAATACGTGGCGCCTTCCTGCGGCGTCAACCCTTCGACGTCAACCCACTGCGGCTTGCCGTCCACGCGCGTAAACAGGCGGAAGCACCCGTTCGTCCCGATCTGGATCGCGCACTTCGCCTCCTCGATGTCCACGTCGCCGTAGAAGCCGTCGGCGAACGAAATCTCCATCTCAACCGAAACGTCTTGACGTGCCGGTTCGCGCGCCGCGACGAACTCCATCTGTCCGTCGATCGGCACCGCGCCGTCCACGTAGTCGGCTTCCGGCCTCCATGCGCCCGTGGCGCATGTCGTCTCCTCCGTTTCGTATATCCATTTCCGCCGCGCATCCTCCTTCGACCCGTCGGAAATCTCCAGACGCGTGAATGTGGCAGTAGCGACGTCGCTTGATGCAAAGCCGTCGAGATACGCCCGCGCCTTTACGGTCGTGGTGTCGGAAAGCGCGATCTCGCCGACGTAGCGTGCGGAGGACGTCGTCGGCTCGCTGCCGTCCAACGTGTAGTAGATTCTCGCGCCGGCCGTCGTGCACGAGAGCGCCACCTTGAACCTGCGGCTTCTGAACGTCGTGCCGTCCGACACCGAAAAGACCGGCGCAGCCACCTTGTCGCCAAAGCTCATGTCAACTCCGTACACGTTGCCGACGGTACCCTTCTTGGACGAATTGTAGCCGCCCGCGTCGTTCATTTCTCCCGATACGCACGTCGCGGCGGTCGCAGAGGTTTCGACGGTGCTGCCGCCCAACGTGGCAGAAACCGTGTAGCGCCCTTCAGGGACGAAGAATGCGTAGATGCCGCGCTCGTCGGTTGTGGCCGAGTACCGTGCGCCGGACGTCTTGTTCACGGCGGCGACGGCAAGCCCCGCCGCCGGGTTCATCGAGGCGTCGAGGATGCGTCCGCTCATGATCGAGCGTCCGGCAGTCTCGCAAGTCTGGGGCGAATAGACGTTGTAGATCACAAGATCGATTGACGAGAACTTGGAATTGGCCTCCGTAAGGTCGGGCGGATTGTACCAGGCGTCCGATGTGCCTTTCCATCCGAGGTTGAAGTGGATGTAGAGCGTACCGTCCGAATAGCCATAGCCGTCGGCGACGACGGCATGTGCGGGGATGCCCACGCCGACGGGCAGCTTCGCATCGAGACTTGCCAGGATCGCCCGCCTCCAGTCTGTTGAATCGGGCGAAATTTTCAGTCTGGCGTTGGCATAGCCAAACTGTTCGACGAAGCGGTACGCCAGCGTCCCGTAGGGCGCGCCGCTCGCGCTTGCGCCGTAGTTCATGAAACACGACATGCCTACGTCGCGCGTCAGCTGCGCGATTGCGCGGCGGTTCTCTACGCGCGTTGTTCCCATTGTGTCCCACAGGTAGGGTCCGCCGAACGGCGGACTCCAAGGCGTACGCGTTCCTGCCTTGCTGTCCTCCTCGCTGGCGTCGTAGCCGGTCATATCCCAGCCGCCGATGCCCGTCACGGAGCCGTAGTAGTTCTTGATGGCCGAGACGGCGTTCGTGGGCCACTTGTGGTAGTACATGATCTGCGCGCCCGCCGTCGCTACGCAGCCGCACGGCCTGTTGAGCGGCGTGTAGAGGTTATAGCACTTGGTGGTGCCGCTTAGCTCGCTCTGCCCCCACTTCGTCGTCAGCAGCACTGGCACGCGCACGTCGGCGACAGACGACTGCCGCGATGCGGTCAGGAGTATTCGTCCCGACGACGTGCCCTTCGCTATCAGTGCCGCCCACTTCGCCGCCTTGGCGCTGCTGGCGGTCGCCGCGGCCTGCGGCTCCCCAGCCGCCGCAAGCAGCCTCCCGCCAGAAGACTTGACTGCCGACGAGCTGCCCTCAGAATCGATGTCCGAGACGCTGGCTGTAGCATTGATGTCCGAACTGCGTTCGGACAACCCAGCCGTCATCGCCGCCGTGTCGAGCGTAAGCATCGTGTAGAGCGGGTTTTCGTCGGTCGCCTCCCACGTGCCTTCCTTCGAGTAGGCGATAATCGGCGTCAGCTCAGTGTCGCCGGAGGTGACGGCGAAGCCGCCGTCAGCGAACTCAACCACATAGAACTTGCCGACGCCCTCCTTGCCGGAGTATTCGTGTACGGCGGAAACTTCGCCGCCATACACGCCGTCGAGCGCCTCGCAGACCCGAGACCAGCCACGCACTGCGTTTGCCGCGTCGTCTGACGTCACAGACGCACCATACACGCCAGCCGCCAGCAGGGCGGCCAGCAAAAAGCCAATTCGCTTCATATTGCACATAAGGTATGTCGCCCCAATCGTTATCGCAGATAAATGGTCGTGCCTCCGCGAATCAACCTGTAGCCGGTGCCAGTCCTCGTCGACTTGAGCTCCCAATGAACCGGCAGCTTGTCCTTGCGTTCGCCATACACCGTTACGTTCTTGAACTCGATGTTCTCGGCAGTCGGCAGAAGCGCCGCGTCACCCACCAGAATCAGCGGGATATCCTGCCTCCTCGGCCCGAGGTCGATGCCGCCCAGGTCTACGGTTAGCTTGTCATTGGGAAGAACCAGCTCCTCTTCGACGGTCGGCGCGCTCGTGCCGTCAGGCTTCAGCGCCGCGCCGCTCGCCAGCGTCAGCATCTGCGCCGCGCCGGAGCCGGAGAGCGACCCAGTCACAGTCAGCATGTGGTCTTGCTGCGCTCCAGCGAGATCAACGCCGTCGCGCTCGACACGTCCGTTCAGCACGAGATTGCTGACCGAGAAATTGGCGGCCTCGCCGTTGTAGTTAAGGAACCGGAACTGCGCCCCTTCGTGGATGTTGATCGTGCCGTCGAGGCACTTTCCGGGATACTTTTTCGCAGCCGTGAACGAATGCGTCACGCTCACCATGCCTTCCCGGACGTCCAGCGTGCCCGTGCCCGTGATGTTGCAGACGGAAATGTAGAATTCGTTCGTGCCGGTCTTTGCCAATGTATTGGTGCCAAGCTCGATTGTCACGTATGCTTCGTTCCAGTGCTTCGACATGCTGACCATGTGTTCGTCGGCGTGAACGGTCGCGTCGCCGTCAAGGGAGAGCTTCGTGATGATGCCGCCCTTTTTGTCGTCAATGTCGGCGCTCGAAGTGAGTACGGCGCCTTCTTCCAGACGGACGGCAGGCTTTTCGGGGCCGTCTAGAAGCCACCTGACACCATTCTGGTCGAGCGTGGCACCGCCCTTCACGATGACATTGGCCGTGGTGTCCTCGTTGCCGAACGACCTGCCGCCCGTGTACTTGACCGTTCCGTTTTCGATGATGGTCTGTCCGATCCAGCTCTTGTTGCCGCCGCTCATCGTGACGGTGTTTCCCGCACCCGGAGCCAGAACGAGCGTTCCACCACCGACAAGATTGCCGTTTGCGAGCATGGACGGATCTGGCAGCGTCGCCGTGGCGCCGACAGGCAGATTGATCGCCGGGAACGTCACCTTGCCGCCGGTCACCAGCGAAGTGCCTGACGCAACGCTCGCCTTAGTCACGGAAATCGAGCCGATGCCGGCAAACTTCGCCGTGCCGCCGCCGCGCACTTCCATGTTGCCCAAAGTGTACTCGCGGCTCACCTCGATGTCCGTCTCGCCCTTGACATCCACAATGAAATCCTTGCCGCTCGGCGGAGCAGAACCGACAGACCAGTTTGCATCGCTTCCAAACAAACCCGATCCGTCCGCGTTCGTCCAGACGTACACCCCGGCGTAGATTGTCATCGTGCCCGATTCGTCATCATACGCAGCCCTGAAGTCCGGCACCTCATTCCCGTCCTTGTCGAAAACGGTCATCTTCGCCGAGTCGATTTCAGACGACACCTTCAGCACGGGTATTTCTGTATCGCTCTTCAGCTGGAGCATGAGCGCCGCGCCCTCGGACATGGTGATGGTCGCAGACGTAGGGCGGCTCTTCCCGAGGTCAAGCGTCACGCCCTCGCCGACGGTTATCGCGCCGGAGCCGCTGACCGAATTCGTCGCGGCGACGACTATCGTGTCCTCCACGCCCGCCGCGCGCGTGAGCGACAGAGCCCCGTTCGCCGTAAGCGTCGTCGTGATGGCAAGGTTGTCCGACAAGACCGCCGTCGCGCCATCGTCGAACGCAAGCCTCGCCGTCTCCTTGTCTCCGCCGCTCACCGTCAGCAACGATTTAATCGTCAGCGCGGCCTCCGTATTGATCTTGTAGCCGCGCCAGTCAAGCGCATAGACAGTCGTGGCATTGTAGATCGCCACGGTCTTCGACGCTTCAGGACGTAGGACAAGAGTCGTCTCGCCACCTTGGTTGTTGAATGCGCCTTGATAGACTCCTATGCCGCGGCCTGCAAAATCAATCGTACCTGCCCCTGGCATGCTGATATAGCGATAGGTGGTCCACATGCCGCCCGCGACAGTCAGCGTATGGCCGTTTAGCGTCAGACGCCCCCTATTTGCAGCACCAGGATCGCTCGAACTGCCTATCTTGATCTGGCTGTTTTCCGACGATCCAATTGTGGCATCGCTCGTCAATGTGATGTTGTCAAAGTAGTCGTCAACGGTACCGCCCGTGGAGGTCATCGCCCACGGCCAGTTGCCAGCGCCCGCGCCGGCGATCACGTAGGACGTCGCCGCGTCGGGATTGAGCTTGTTGAAGTCAAACGTGCCACCATTCTTGACCGTCACCGTCGGCGTCGCGCCGAGAACGCCCACGCTGCCCTGCTGTAGAACGCCGCCCTCGACGGTCGCGCCGTCCGTCGCAACGAACGATCCGCCCGTTCCGTTCGACATCGTGACGACGGCATTGACTTCGCCCGTCACCGTCAGCGTCCCGACCTGCGCGGCCGCGTTCAGCGTCACGGAGAGGTTCTTGTCCGTCACGATCTTCAGCTCGCCGCCAAGTGATGACGCGCTGTTCACCACGAGCGCATCCGCCGCGCCGGGCGAATAGACGATCGAACCGTCGCCTTCGAATCCACCAAACGAGACCACGCCGCCAGTCTTCACCGTTGTCGCGGACTCCACCGTCACGCTTCCGACTGTGAGCGAACCCGAACCCGCAAATGTCACCACATGTCCGCCCTTGACGATCATGCTGCCAAGCGAATGCATGCCGGACACGGTGATTTCCGTATCGACGGAAAGCTCCACCTCAAACGTCACGCCCACGCCAGGCAACGCCCCGCCAGACCAGTTGTCCACATCGTCGAACGAACCGTTGCCTTTCGTGTTGCGCCATACGGGCGTGGTCGGCAGCGTTACGGACACCGTGCCTTCCGTCGCGTCGTATGCCGTGACGGCATCATCGATCAACGTCGTTCCGTCAACGCCGTATACCTTGATCGTGGTTGGCTCGCTTGCGACCTTGACGACAGGCGAATCTGTCGCCGATGCGAGCTGGAGCGCCAGCCCCGCGCCTTGTTCAAATGCGACGCTCACGTCGTCAAGGCGCTTGACGCCCACGTTGAGCGTCACGCCGCTGCCGACGGTAATGCCGCCCACGCCAGAAACCGCGCCCGGCACCGCAATCGTGACGTCGCCGGACGCGGCGGTGGACTTCGCGAGCGTCAGCGGTGCATAGGCAGTAACCGCGCCAGAAACGGAAAGGTCATCCGAAAGCGCAATCGTCGCAGCGCCCGTCGTCACGGCGTCGCCCGCAGTCACAACACCGCCGCTTGCAATTGTCGGCACGACAAAGCCATAGTTGCCCGTCAGGTCGAACACGCCGACCGTCCCGTCGCTCTCGCGACGCGCAGGGACGAAGTGGCACTTCACAACAGTGCCGTCGTTTGCATCCGTCGCCTTGAACCAGTAGAAATCTGTCGAGCAGGCGTAATACTGGCTCGAATTGGAATTCGACTTTGTGTCGGCACCCGTAAAGCCGAGAAGCCACATATAGGACGCGTTGGCAGCGACAGTGCCATTTGGATACGTGTCGGTATATACGACGGTTTCAGCGTCCGTTTCCGCGTCACATGACTTGACCAGCCCCTCGCCGCTTTTCAAGGAAAAGATGTATTTCGTGCCGATATCCAACAGATGCACGACAGCATCTGAGCCGCCGGACTTTCCATAGTCCCAACGTATCTTATCCGCATCCTTTCCAGACCACCAATGCCAACACGCCATCGCGTCCTTGCTGCCGCTTTGGGCAGACCTCGCGCCGAAGAGAACCTTCGACCCACCGACCGTGGAGCGCTCGGTGAACTTGACCTTGATTTCCGCCTTGTCGGATGCGCCGGGTTTGTACTGCGTCTTGAAAATGACGTTGCTGTTGACATGAAGAGATGCAAGCCGCGTAAAGCCAGCCGGAACGTCTGCGGGGACAGTCGTAATGTCCGTCACAGATAGGGTCTGGCCGTTCTGGTCGAGCATTGCCCCCGAGGCAATCAGGAGTTTGTCGGCGGTCTTCGCCGCCGTTAGCGTCGTGTTCTCGCCAACTGCCATGATGCTCGGCCCTGCGGTGCAGGAACCGGCATTGAACGATATAAGCCCGCCTCTTACGCTGTCATAAAACCCGACTGTGCCGTTTGCGTCCTTCACTGGAATGAAATCGAGCTTTAGCGTACCATCCGCGCCATAGTACTTGAAATAATAGACTCGTGCGCCACTCTTCGCGCGGTTGGCGTTGCCGCCACCGTTGTTCACCGCGAAGAACTGTATCTGCCTGGTTGATTCGGTATCTGTCGTTGCCGTAAAAGAACCGGAACTCTGGGCTTCACCCGATGATGTCTTAAGAAGACTGTAGGACAATCCGCCATAGTCCAGCGAAGCGTAGTACGGCTCGTTGGCGACCGGTGCGCCAAGGTCGTAGCTCTTGCTGCCGAATTCCACCGTAATTTTCTTTCCCGACGAGACCCCCAACGACAAGGCTTTCGAAGTTGTATCTTTCGTGTCGCGGATTCCCCAAAGATATTGCTCGTCGTCGCTCGGGACACTGAACTTGATCTCGACCCTGCCCTTGAAATCCTCTTTCACGCCAATGTTGGAATAGACGGAACCATCCGTCTGCGCATATTCCAGCTGCGTGTAGCCCGCCGGAAGCGCACATGTCCCCGCCGCTATGTTAGCGACGTCAGTCGCCGCGAACACCGGCGCGGACAGCCCCATGCAGACCATAACAAGCGCCCGCATTGCCCTCTGTGTCGTTTTCATTTGCGTGTTCTCCTTGTTCGTTTGTTGTAACTGTTTGTATATCCTCTTTATATATGGCACTAGCGCCGTCATCTGCGTCAATGCGAAACGATTATCAAACCCTGCTGCCGAACCTTCGCCCAGATCTCGATCCGCCGCACCTGATAGGCCTTGGCGGACACCGTGTCGGCCAGGTTCCCATTCCCGTTTGCAGTCTGCGAATAGTCAAGGTTGCCCATCCTTGTCGATGATGCGATTCCCTCCGCATGGCACGCATACGTGCCGATGCCGATGTCGTCGGCGCTGCTGCCGCTGCTGGAACCCCATCTGTTCCACGCGAAGAGCACCTCGGCGTCGTGCGGGAAGCCCGCCGCCACCTTCTGCTCCGGAGTGAAGATGCGGTGCATCTGGAAGCATCCGAACCCGCCCGACGTTCCGGACATGTCGTCGTTCCAGCCGTATCCGCCCGTCATCAGGTTCGCCGGCGCGCCGGAAAGCTGCGCCGTCGTCCCTCCGGCGGAATAGTTGTAGGGCGTTCCCTCGAAAACGCCGCGCACCGTGTCGTCCGTCGGCGCGACGGCGTGGACGGCGCTGTCGTTGGACTTTACGTGCAGTTTCTCGACAATGAACTGACGCGGCCGTTCGGTGTTGGCGTCCCACGGGAACGCCACTTCGTCCAGCGTCTTGCCGCTCGCGTCCATATCGACCCACACCCAGCGGCGGCGGTTCGTCCCCTTCCTCACCAGTTCCATGTAGTAGCCAACCTTGGCGATCTTCCTGCCGGCGCGCAGGACGGTGTTCGTCGCCGTGTAGGGCGCGATGCCGGAACTCGGGAACGCATTCGTCTCCGCTGCGTCGATCGTATAGACGTGGCGGAAGCCGCGGCGGTAGTCGGCCAGTTCGTCAATCGCGGACGCGCCCAGCGGACTCTGCGCATCGTTCGTCACCGTGTCGTCGACCATCGGCGTGAATGTCGCGTAGGGACAGGCGGACATGATGCCGTCGGCAAAACCCTTCGCCATGAGCGCGTGGCCCTGCCAGTTCGGATGCAGCCCGTCCGAGAAGAAGTTGCCCGCCGTCGCCAGCGGCACGGCGGCGAAGAGATCCACAAGGCTCAGGTTGGCGGGCAGGTCGCCCGCGCTCATCCTGGCCTTCAGAAACGCGTTGAACGCCGCCACCTTGGCCTGTACGCCGTCCGTGTTGTCCTTCCTGTCGAGAATCGTGGAAGCGACGATCTTGACGTTGGGCCGCTGGCGGACGATTTCCCACACGAGGTTCGTCCAGTTCACGTACGTCTCCTCCGCCGACTTGCCGTTGCGCCCCATCTCGTTCGTGCCGATGAGAAGCGTGATGACGTCCGGCTTGCCGATCACGTCCAGGTAGAGGTGCAGATTGTCCATCACGCCACCGCTCTTCGCCGTGGCGACGATGGCGTCGCCGCTCACGCCCGTGTGCCACGCCCATTCGTCGGGAACGGGCGCGCCGGCCCTGTCGAGATTCGCGTACTTCCAGATTCCGCACAGCGTGGGCTTGTAGCCGTGCGCGGCCAGATGCGCCGCCATGGACGAGCGGTACTGCGGGTAGTCGCCCTGGCTGTCCTTCGTCACGCCCTGCGTGATGGAGTCGCCGATCGGCGCAACGCGGATTGCCTTGGCGTTCTGCTCGTAGCCGCCCACGCGCAGGACGAGCCTACTGACGCCGTCGGACGCCGTCTCCACCGTCAGGCCGTCGGGCGCGCCGCCCACACACGACGCGTCGAACGTGGGCAAAGTCACCTCTCCCGCGCCGCTCCACGTCATTAGCACGAGCTTGCCGCATGTCACGTCGGCATACGAATCCGCAAGCACGACCTTCGCGCCGGACGCGAACGCCGGCGCGGCCTTAAGCCAAATCGGGTTGCGTATCGGGTCGAGCGTGATTTCCTCGTTTACGCCAAAAGCTCCCGTGGAACTCGAGAGCGCACCCCCGCGTACGTCAAGCGACTTGAAATAGAGCGGATAGTTCAGTTCGCTCTTCGCCGCAGCCCCATCCCTCAAGATTAGCACGATGTTGCTGACGCAGCTCTGCGCATACGCCGCATTCGCGTTGGTCCAGCCGTTTATCCTCAACGTTCCAGACTGAACGTCAATCGTGCCTTCATTCGTCGAATAGGGCCGACGGAACCAGAGCGTACCCGTGCCAGTCTTGGTGAGCGTATGGCCGTTGAGCGTCAGCGGCAGGGTTTGCGTCGTCGCATTGAACGTGGCACCGCTGCGGACTCCGATGCATATCTGAACGTTGCCGCCAATCGTCGCATCGTCCGCAAGACTCACGATGTCAATGGAATTGTTATCGGAAGTTACATTGGCGGACGACGTGAGCGCCCACGGCCAATTCCCCGCGCCCGCGCCCGCAATGCTGAACGTCGTGCTTCTGCTCGGGGCCAGCCCGTTCACGTCGAACGTGCCGCCGTTCTCGACCGTCACCTTCGGCGTCGTTCCAAGCACGCTCGCCGTGCCCTGCTTGAGAACGCCGCTCTCGACGATCACGCCGTCCGTCGCGACGAACGATCCGCCCGTTCCGTTCGAAATCGTGACGACGGCATTGACCGCGCCCGCAACCGTCAGCGTCTTGACCGACACTGCCGCATTCAGCGTGACGGTGATGCTCTTGTCCGTCACGATCTTCAAATCGCCATTGAACACCGTTTCGCTATCCACCACAAGTTCATCTGCCGCGCCAGGCGAATAGACAATCGAACCTTCGCCATCGAATGCATCAAACGACACCACGCCGCCCGTCGCGAGCATCGTGCCGGATCCTACAGTAACCTTTGACGCCGATATGGTGCCATTTCCGGAAAATGTCACCGTCCCTCCGTTTTTGATTGCGAGGTTCGCCAAGGAGAACGCCCCGGCAACAGTTATTGCCGCATCGCCGCCGTCAAGATCTATTATGGCGCCGTCCCCGCTTTCCGGCTTCACACCATCTTTCCAGTTCGCGACCGAATCAAAGGACCCGGTTCCGTCGGTGTTCTTCCAGATTGGCGCCTCGTAGAATGTTGCCGTCAGGCAAGCCGCCGTGTCGCTCTTGACAGTGATGCTGAAGGATTGCCGCTCTACTATGGCCCACGTGTCACCGGACCACACGACCTTGCCGAAACCCTCGGCAGGCACGGCGGTAATGGTAGCGGTCTCTCCGCGAGCGACAAACTGCGCGGCGGTTCCGGCAGCGATCCCACCTCCGAATTTCACCGTTCCCTTGGACGCATCGGCGGATTTCGCATACACGCGGGCGGAGAACGTTCCGTCGCGATAGCGATAGTCCGTGGCGCGCCCGTAGCCGTCCGCGTACGCAAGCGCCGTGGCCGGGCTTTCCACGGCATCGCCATGAAACAGTCCCGTGACGACATCGGTAAAACCGGCAACTCCGTCTTTACTGTCTGGCGCGAAGAAGTGGGCGAGCGTTCCGCTCTCGGAAATCTGGAATGAATACATCTTCGCCTTCGAAAACGTGTCGTTGTCGTCTATGTTGGCTGTGGCCGTGGAAAAAAGGAATATGTTGCGTGTAGAATCCTTGGTCAGCTTCACGTCAGTGTCGGTGTGCGCACTTTCGTTCAACCGCACGGTCGGCGCGTCGTAATCATAGAGAGAACCGTCTATTGCCGTGGTGGACGTGGAAGAGAGCGTGAATAGATGGCGTGTGTTATTATCTGCTCCAACCTCAGTCGATTTCCAGTGTCCCTTGTTCACGCAACTCATGACAAATGCGAATTTTGAGCTGCCGTTTATGTAAAGCGCGGTATCCTGATCGCCCTCCGTGGCGGAAGAGACGCGATACGTTCCGAATACACGATTTTGCTTGACGACACGTTCCAGCTTGAAATCCGCCCTGAACTGGGAATTCTTGTTGGCCTTGTAGCCCGTATCGACGGCGTTGACGCCGAATGATTCCACGTTCGCGTAGACGCCCAGCGGCGAAAACGGCGACGCCGGGTACATGGTGGCGTAACGGGCCGCGTCGTCTGCGTCCAATGATCCCAGATAGAAGCGAAGGTCGTAAAAGGCAACGTCCGTGTTTGTGTAGGACTGCGAGAAGCCCGAAGGCATGTCATTGAGCGACGCAAACGAACCGTACTGGAGATAGTTGCCGACCTTGCGCGTAGTAGTCGTCTTGGAAGAGAGCGTCAGCACGGCTTTCCTTGTTCCATCGACGTATGGCGTAATCGTCTTCTTCGAGGGATCGTAAACCATCACAAAAGAGTGGAATCCGCCAGGCATATCCCTCAATCCCGTCAATTCAACCGAGTTGCCGAGTTGCGGTGTAGTCGTGCTGCCTCGATAGAACTCCTGAACGTACAGCTTGCTCGGATCAGAGGAAGAACAGACGACAATCGATATTCTGCCGCTGTTGTTCCCTCCGTTCATGCGTCCGACCTGAAACAGCATACCCTTTTCCACGTTTCCGGGGCGGAACGACATCGCAAGGGCCCAGGCATTCGTGTCCAGATATTCGTCGTCAACTACTGTGCCGTTGATGGTCAGATTCCCTGAGCAATTTCCCAAATGCATGGCGCTGCGGGGGCCATCCGGCCCCGCTACCGCCACGGTCTCCGACGCATTGTTGTGGATGAAGTCCGCCGTACATTTCTCGCCGCCGGAGAACACTCGCTTTCCGGTCGAGAAGTCATGCCGCAAGTGGTAGCCGTCGAGGTTGCTGACCGCCGCGTTTGCGGACATCAACGCCGTAACCAACAGCGCAGATATTAGCACAGATATCCAAGTAGCTTTGGGGTGCATCATTTTGAGTACTCCTTATTGATAGTATTGGTACTAATTCTCGTCGTCGCGCATTCCGTTGTTCCATGTACGGAAGTCGCCCATCAGCAGCACGGGACATGGCTTTTCTGGCGATGCCCCTTTTGGCATGGCTATGGTAAGGTTGATCTTCACCTTTCCGCCGGCGAACAGGATTGTGTTGCCGCAGAAACTCATGTCCGCAGGTCTCCCGACGGGTGCATGGCCATATACGTTGTCGAGAAACCACTTCTTCGTCTCCGACATGCACGCTCCATTCTCCTCGCCGCCGACTGCGCCAAACAGCGCGCTCGCTGTCATGGCCATTGCGACGAGGGTTGCATTAACGAGTGAGTTAGGTGTTGACATGGATTGTTATCTTTTCGTCGTGAGGCGTGGCTGTTGATAAAAACACAGCGGCGCGACGACCTGAAAGGCCGCGCACGCCGCGTTATGGACATAAAGGTTATCGGCGAGGGTTAGGCTATAATTACCCCCCCCCCCTGACTATTTCGCCATTTTGCGCAGTTATGGACATTGCATCCCTCATGCCATCTCTGCCTGGAGCTTCTTGACCTGCGCGAGCGAAAGGCCGGTGCATTGGGCAATCTCCTTAAGCACGAGCTTCCCGTTGGCAAGCAGCCGCTTCGCCGTCGCAAGCATG
>Ga0310695_10008245_pt1 | contig 16212 bp, 11 predicted proteins | sample RumenRJG_04DNA_FD_203882 | JGI IMG/M metagenome (GOLD analysis project Ga0310695, IMG submission 203882) | Bovine rumen microbial communities from Lethbridge, Alberta, Canada - RJG_04 (v2) (version 2) | ecosystem: Host-associated > Mammals > Digestive system > Stomach > Rumen | place: Canada...
TCCTAGGTCTGAGATCTCTGAAAGAGATCGCAGTAAGTTAAAAGATTTACCACTTCTCATTGAGAAGGTGGTGTTTACTATCGCCCATAACCTTAATTTAAAAATTGCTTAAGGTCCTGGGTATAATTTTCTAAATAAAAAAAACGCTTTTTCTTTTTTTTTTGGATCTGAAAAAGCGTTTTTACTGCATTATGTATTATTTTAGACAACTAGATGTTTTTGATGATCTCATCACCAAATTCGCTAGTAGTTAAGGTAGTAGCGCCTTCCATTAAGCCAGCAAAGTCTGAGGTTACGCGCTTTGAAATAATTGCTTTTTCCATAGCGCTTACAATTAAGTCTGCAGCCTCTTCCCAGCCCATATGACGAAGCATTAACTCAGCTGATAGAATAATTGAACCAGGGTTTGCCTTGCCAGTGCCTGCAATAGTAGGAGCTGTACCATGAGTTGCCTCAAAGATAGCGCTATCAAAACCGATGTTAGCACCTGGAGCAATACCAATACCACCAACTTCTGCTGCTAGTGCATCAGAGATGTAGTCACCGTTTAAGTTCATAGCGCAAACTACATCGTAGTCTTGTGGGTATAGAAGGATATTCTGTAAGAATGCATCTGCAATGCAATCTTTTACAACAATCTTCTTGCCATTCTTTGGATTTACAAAGCTTACTACGCCCTTTTCATCTTTAGTTGCACCGTACTTCTCTTCTGCTAGCTTATAGCCCCAGTTCTTGAAAGCACCTTCTGTAAACTTCATGATGTTGCCCTTGTGCACGATAGTAACTGACTTTCTATCATGATCAATTGCATACTCAAAAGCAGCACCGATTAAACGCTCAGTACCTTGCTTTGACATAGGCTTTACACCAATACCGCAGTTTTCAGTAAAGCGGATCTTCTTAACGCCCATTTCTTTTTGTAAGAAATCAATTAACTTTTGAGCGCCTTCTGAATTTGCTTCCCACTCAATACCTGCATAGATATCTTCAGCGTTTTCACGGAAGATCACAGTATCAACTAGCTCAGGGTGCTTAACAGGTGATGGTACACCTTTGAAGTAACGAACAGGACGTAAGCAGATATATAGGTCAAGAGTCTGACGTAATGCTACGTTTAATGATCTAATACCACCGCCTACAGGAGTAGTTAGAGGGCCTTTGATTGCTACGTGGTACTTTTTAATAAAATCAAAAGTCTCATCTGGTAACCAAGTATTGTCACCATAAACTTCAACTGAACGGCCACCTGCGTAGATTTCCATCCAAGAGATCTTCTTTTGACCGTTGTAAGCTTTAGCAACTGCTGCATCTACAACTTTCTTCATTACAGGGGTGATATCGGCACCGATACCATCACCACGAATGAAAGGAACGATTGGGTTGTTAGGAACTTGTAACTTACCCTTAGCATCAATCTCAATAGCAGCACCATCTGTAGGTACAACAACTTTACTTGTAAACATCTTCAACTCCAAAATTAAGTTAACTAAAGTTATTGTACGCAAGATGTTGAGCTTATGCCACGTTCGCCCCAAAAACATCTAAAAGATCCATTTTTGTGCAATAGATTATCAATCTTAACAGATCTTGTGAAACACTAAGATCCAAGTAAATGCACAGGATAGTAGTAATTACCGTCCCCTATTGCTCTAATTTTATCGGTACAGTCTATGACTAAGCCGTTTTTGATGGGAAGATTATATTTATCTAAAACCTTAAAGTTCTTTGTTGCCTTTTTTGGAGTGATCCCCTTCTTTACTTCAATAGGATAGATTGACCTGTCTTTTACAAACAATAAATCAATTTCTTTTTGATCGCTATCTCTATAGTAGAAAAGGTAATCTTTAGGATCTAAGTTGAAAGATGATAAGTTTTTAACTATCTCACTTACTACGTAAGTTTCAAAAAAGGCTCCAGATAAAGTATATTTCTCTAGCATTTGCGCATTTGGGATCTTAGACAAATAAGCACACAAGCCTGTATCTAAAAAGTACAATTTAGGCGCTTTAATAATTCGATTGCTTACGTTAGCCATATATGGCCTTAAAAGATAAACAATGCCTGATGTTTCTAATATTGAAATCCACTTTTTCAAAGTTCTAGTATCAACTCCACAATCTCTAGCTAAAACGTCGTAATGAAGTTCTTGTGATGTTCTTAGAGCAAGAATTTGCAAAAAATTTAAAAACAAGTTTTCACTTGAGGCTTGAATGAGCTTTTTCACATCTTTTTCTAGATATGTTGAAACGTATGATTTAAAGTAAAACTCTCTATCTGCAATTTGAGTCACTACATCAGGCATCCCACCTTTAAAAATGCTCTCAAATATTTGTTCGCGAGTTTTATAGGTAAGCTTTGAATCTCTTTCCCTATCTAGCAAGATCTCTATGTTAGGATTAAACAATCTTGCCTCAACTTGATTTATCTCAGGATTTGAAAAACCATACATATCAATGATGCTACAGCGCCCGGCTAAAGAATCACTAATACCCTGTTGTAATTCAAATCGATTAGAGCCTGTAATTACATACATCAAAGAGCGGTCTTCATTACTATCAAGCCACTTTAATCTTTGCTCATCAATACGTCTTTTGATCTCATCTAAAAGCAAAGGAGCCTTTTGAATTTCATTAATTACCAAAGGCCATCGATAGCTATCTAAAAAAGCACGAGGATTACTTATCGCAAGCGCCCTGTCATCAAGATTGTCAAGGCTTACATAGCCAAAACTATCCTTAAAAAGTTGGTGGACAGTTGTTGACTTACCAACCTGTCGTGGTCCATAGATAGCAATACAAGGAAAAGACTTACTTACATTTATAATTGCTTTTTCAATAGTTCTTTGTACATACATAGGAGCCACCAATATTAATCTTACCTACTTATAATTTTAGAATATTTTTCGGTAAAAACAACATAGCTATGTACTTTTCACCGATTTTTAAATATTTATTTGATTTATATATTCTTTTTTTAATATTAACGAGCAAATTTTCCTTAATACACACCATATTTTATCTTTATTCATTGTATTTTTCGGTAAAAACAGCATAGCTATGCATTTTTCACCGAAATACTAAAATTTCCATAAATATTAGAAAAATAAATGCCACTTATATCAAACTTCTAGGCAGTTTCTGATAAAATTAAGAGCATTGGAGAAAAACATGTCACAAAGATTTAAGCCTTATGCAACCGTTGCTTTAATCGTAGAGCATAACGGTAAATACCTTATTGTTGAAGAATACAATGAAGATCAAGATAACCGCTTAGTTTTCGGTAATCCTTGTGGTCACATTGATGGTAAAGAAACCATTTTAGAAGCTGCTATTCGTGAAGGTCATGAAGAGACTGGTTGCGATGTTGAATTAGTAAGCTTAATCTCTATCAACGATTATGTAAAAGATAATGAGACCATCTATCGTTTCTGCTTTGAAGCCAAATTAAAAGACTACAAAGAGAAGATGGAAGCTGACGATCCAGATCAAGAGATCTTAGCTGTTAAGTGGTACACCAAAGAAGAAATATATCAAGGTAAAGATAATTGGCGTACCCGTTTAGTAGGTCAAAACTTTGATGCTTACTTTAGTGGTCAAAGATTCCCTCTATCTTTAATTAAGAGCATTCATCCTTAAAAATGATTTTAGATCCAAAGATCCCTTACGATAAATTAAAAGGCAAGCATGTGGTGCTTGGTCTTTCTGGTGGTGTAGACTCATCTGTAAGTGCAGCTTTATTAAAAGAGCATGGCATGAAAGTTACTGCTCTTTTCATGAAAAACTGGGAAGAAGATGACACAAACTCTTATTGTGCTGCAGCTCAAGATAGAGAAGATGCTCAAAAAGTTTGTGATAAGTTAGGTATCGAGCTTAAAACCATCAACTTTGCCGCCGAATACTGGGATAACGTTTTTGAGATCTTCTTATCTGAGTACAAAGCAGGTCGCACCCCAAATCCAGATATTCTTTGCAATAAAGAAATTAAATTTAAAGCTTTCATGCAATACGCTTTTGAAGTTTTAGATGCTGATTTTATTGCAACAGGCCACTACTGCCAAAGAAGTTTTAACACCGAACGTGCTCACTTAATGCGTGGTGAAGATACCAATAAAGATCAAAGCTACTTCTTACATGCAATTGGACAAAACATTTTAGAGCGTGTGCTCTTCCCTGTTGGTGACATTGAAAAGCCAAAAGTAAGAGCAATTGCTGAATCTTTAGGTCTAGCTACTGCTAAAAAGAAAGATTCGACTGGTATTTGCTTTATTGGTGAAAAGCGTTTCCACGAGTTTTTATCAAAGTATATTCCTGCCCAGCCAGGTCTTATTAAGACTGTTGATGGTGAGGTTGTAGGCAAACACGATGGCTTAATGTACGCAACTATTGGCCAAAGAAAAGGTCTTCACATTGGAGGCACTAAAGACTCTAATGGTAAGCCTTGGTATGTAGTTGAAAAGGATGTTAAAAACAACGTTCTAATCGTCGCAGAAGGAAATGACGATAAAGCATTATATTCAAATGGTCTTTATGCAATCCAAGAAAGTTGGATCACAGAATGTCCAAAGCTCCCATTTGAGTGCACATGTAAGATCCGCTACCGTCAACCAGATGTTGCTTGTACAATCTATCGTGACGGTCAGAATTTAAAAGTTATGTTTAAAAATCCTGTTGCTGCTGTTGCACCTGGCCAGTCAGTAGTATTCTACGATGGTATGGATTGCTTAGGTGGTGCGGTGATTGATAAACACATTAAAGAGTAATTATGGCAGATATTAAATCAGAGACTATAGCCCTTGCAGCATTATTTCAATGCTGTACTCAAATTCAAAGAATAGCAACTACAGGCTATTTTGATGAAAGAGCTGTAGCATCAGTAATTCGCTCACTTATTGTTACTGATCCCAAAACTATAGATGATATCTATCAAGAAAGTGATTTAGTTGTAGGTTTTAAGCAAATTTTAGATAGCTTTGGTAAAGGCGATATGTCAAAAGCAGCTGATACCATTGTTATTACTAAAATGGCTCTAAAACTCATCACCCTTGCCCACAATGTGGAAGGCAACGACAAAGTATTTAATCGTATGTCAGATGAGATTGATGCTCTAACCCGTGCTATTACTACAGATCATCCAGATTTTTTAACCTTTGGTAATACCCAAGTTGTAAATACCGAAGAGAATTTCCACCTATTTGGTTCTTTATACCAATCAATTATTTCTCCAAATTTTGCTAAACTAATCATCTATGGAGAGGAGCGTTGCTTACGCGAAGTTTCAAACCAAGAAAAGATTAGAGCACTTCTATTAGCAGGTATAAGAGCTGTAATTTTATGGCGCCAAGTTGGTGGTCGTCGCAGATTTTTAGTGTTCCGTCGCAAGGCAATTCTTGAGTACGCAAGAGCACATGTTTAAAGGTTTTTTCATTATTTTTTAGAGGGCAAAAATGGAATTATCATCATTAACTGCTGTTTCTCCTTTAGATGGCCGTTACGCATCAAAGACTGTTGAGTTACGTCCAATCTTCTCAGAGTACGGTTTAATGCGTTTCCGTGTTCAAGTTGAGTTAACTTGGCTTAAGCACTTAGCAAACTGCGAGGCTATTAAGGAAGTTCCTGCTTTTTCAAAAGAGACTATTGAGTTCATTGACTCAATTATCAAGAACTTCTCTGAAGAAGATGCTAAGAACATTAAAGAGCGTGAAGCTGTAACTAACCACGATGTTAAGGCTGTTGAGTACTTCTTAAAAGATAAGACCGCATCTAATGCTGAAATTGCAAAGGTTAAAGAGTTCATCCACTTTGCATGTACCTCTGAAGATATCAACAACAACTCTCATGCTTTAATGCTTAAGACTGCACGTGAAGAAGTAATCCTTCCTGTAGTAGATGAGATCATTGCTAAGATCACTGAGCTTGCTCACAAGTACGCAGAAGTTCCACTACTAGCTCGTACCCACGGCCAGCCAGCTTCTCCTACCACTATCGGTAAGGAAATGGCTAACGTTGTATATCGTATGCGTCGTCAGCGCGATGAAATCGCTCGTGTTGAGATCTTAGGTAAGATCAACGGTGCTGTAGGTAACTTCAATGCTCACAGCGTAGCTTATCCTGATGTTGATTGGTATGCTTTCTCAAAGGCTTTTGAAGAGGACTTAGGTCTAACCTTCAATCCATACACTACCCAGATTGAGCCTCATGATTACATGGCAGAGCTATTTGGTGCAGTTGATAGATTCAACACCATCCTATTAGACTTTGATAGAGATATTTGGATGTACATTTCAAACGGCGTATTCACTCAAAAGACTATCGCTGGTGAAATCGGTTCATCAACCATGCCTCACAAGGTTAACCCAATCGACTTTGAGAACTCAGAAGGCAACCTAGGTATTGCAAATGCCCTATTCATGCACTTAGGTAACAAGCTTCCTGTATCACGTATGCAGCGTGACTTAACTGACTCAACCGTTCTACGTAATTTAGGTGTAGCATTTGGTTACTCACTAATTGCTTATAAGTCAACCTTAAAGGGTATTTCTAAGCTACAGGCTAATGTTGAGCACACTGCTGTAGAACTAGATAACAACTGGGAAGTTCTAGCTGAGCCATACCAGACTGTAATGCGTCGTTACGGCATTGCAAACCCATACGAGAAGTTAAAAGCTTTAACTCGTGGTCAAAAGGTTACTAAGGAGATCATGGAGAACTTCTTAGAGTCTTTAGATATGCCAGAAGAGGCTAAGGCTTTACTACGTGGCTTAACTCCTGCAACCTACATTGGTCGTGCTGTTAAGTTCGCAAAAGACATCTAAGCTTAAGTTTAGATAAGTTCTCTAAAAAGCAGGTGCAAAAAGCATCTGCTTTTTTTATTCTACTTTAAAAACTTTAAGAAAGTTGGTTGAACCATCATTAGGTTCATAAACAACAATAACAGCATATTTATCTGTATGATTAACGTTGCTTGTTTCACCGTAATGATGTTTCTTTACTTGAATGAAAGCTTCTTGTTTTTTTACTTCAATGTCATCTAATGATTTTGCTATCTTAAATTCAAAGACAACGCATCTATCATTACTAAAAACTTCAAGATCAGATCTACCGCTTAAATTTAAGTTCTCCCTATTTACTCTGATATTTTTACTTACTAATACGGAGTAGATCATATCAACGACCATACTCTCTTTAGAAAGCAAGAGTTGTTTAGAGTTGTAAGAGAAAAGTCTTACGATATTATTTAGAACCCTAGAAACAACATTATGATCACCAGACATTAAATCATGTAAAACATCATTTTTGCTTGCAATATTATCGTCAATATCTAAAGACAAAATCTTTTCCAAAATTATTCTGTTAATCGAAGATCTTACTTCTTGATTTGGAAAATCAATCTTAAACTTTTTGTCACCTACTAACTCTTTTATTGTCAAAAATCCTGCTTGATATAGTAACGATACATCATCAATATCTTCAAATGAAGACTTACTAGTCAACTCACTTTCAGACTTAATAATTCCTGATTTACTATTTAAATCTAATATTGGCTTGATTCTATCTTCTAGCTCTGTTTTGTTTTTAGAATTTCTGTAATGACTTATTATCAACGATTCAGGAGAGCCTGAATCCATCCAATAAGGCTCAAATCCCCTCTTTGGTTTTTGTAGACAACCTAAAATTGACCAAGGATTATATACACTTGTTGAGCATTCTTCATCAAAACAATATCCGTTATAATTCTCTTTTAATAGCTGGTAAGTTTGCTCTTTAGTTAAATGATTTGTTTTACCTAAATTAGCAATATATTCATCAAAATAAGTATGGAGTTCAGAATCAGTGATACCTAAAAGTTCACCAAAATCAGAACTCATCGAAAGATCATTAAAAGAATTACCTCCAGAAAAAATACTTGTTTGAGACAGCTTTAAAATTCCTGTGATTAAGGTAAATCTAAATTGATTGCCTGCTAAAGCCTTTACAGTTTTAAAGAAATCGTTATAGAACTTTAACATGTTTGCATAAAGTTCTTCACTAATTCCCTTAGCAACAATTAAAGGATCATCATATTCATCAAGCAGAAACACAAAATTTTCACTTGATGATTTTTTTAGACAATCTCTAAAAAAGTCTCCTGGATGCTCTGAAGTCACACCATCTATTGATATATCTTTATTTAAAAACTCTTGCTTAATTTGGCTATACAAACTAGAAAGAAAACCATCAAATGTTGTCCAAAAGCTAGATGAAAAGTCTAAATGAATAACTTTATATACTCGATTGTCACTCCATTTATCATAAAGTTTAAGACCTTTAAAAGGCTCTTTTCCTTTTGAAAAAAGAATTTCTAGAGTTTGTAATAAGGTTGTCTTACCAAACCTTCTTGGCCTTGAGATAAAAATAGGTTGAATTTTTCTAGCTAATTTGGCCACAAGATCTGTCTTATCAATATAGACTAAGCCATAATTTTTGAACTGAGTAAGATTTGTTACCCCCAATGGCAACAAATCTAAGTCTATATGCATTCCCATAAAACAACCTATGAGTAAAGATATGAAAGCAAAACTGTCCTACTTAGAAGTATCTAATGGAGCAAATGATTTAACTAGATCATCAATTGCTTTACATTGTACTAAGAATGGCTCAAGCTTATCTAAAGGTAGTGCTGATGGACCATCACACTTAGCCTCATCAGGATTTGGATGAGCTTCTAAGAATAAGCCACCAATACCTACAGCCATACCAGCACGAGCAAGATCTGCTACCTGAGCACGACGACCACCAGAGGCAGCACCTGTGCTATCACGACATTGTAGAGAATGGGTTACATCAAAGATAATTGGGTAATCACCACAAACTTTCTTCATCACGCCAAAGCCAAGCATATCAACTACTAAGTTATCATAGCCAAAGCAAGTACCACGATCGCAAAGCATAATATTGTGGTTGCCACACTCCTCAATCTTCTTGGTGATGTTAATCATTTGGCCTGGAGATAGGAATTGAGGCTTTTTAATATTGATAACTTTACCAGTCTTGGCAATTGCTTGTACAAGATCAGTTTGACGAGCAATAAAAGCAGGAAGCTGTAGTACATCACAAACTTCAGCAACAATTGGAGCTTGCTCTTTTTCATGAACATCTGTAATTACAGGTACATTAAAGGTCTTTTTGATCTCCTCAAAGATCTTCATACCTTCATCTAAACCAGGACCGCGATAAGAGTAAATTGAAGAGCGATTAGCCTTATCAAAACTTGCCTTAAATACGTAAGGAATACCAAGCTTTTGTGTAACTTTTACATAGTGCTCACAAACCTTCATGGCTAAATCACGGCTTTCTAAAACATTCATACCACCAAAGAGTACAAAGTTCTTTGAATTGCTAACTTCAATATTGCCAATCTTAATTACTTTATCTGTCATATTTACTCCTAAAACTATTTATTCAATTATATAGAAAATTGAAGGTCTTAAAAATGAAAAAGCGCAGAATCTTTGAGATCCTGCGCTTAGAAATGTAGATTAGTAAGAGATTAAACTCTAATCTTAGCAACTAAGTTGGTTAAATCAGCTACTGCATCACTTGCAACACCAACGATGTTCTGAGTGGTATCAACCTCTTGAGCGAAACCTTGAGCTGAGTTGGTAATGCTCTGCATGTTAGTAGAAATTTCAGAAGTTGCAGTGGTCTGCTCTTCAGCTGCAGTTGCAATCTGACCAATCTGAGCATTTACAATCTCAACCTTCTCGATAATGTCATTTAGTAATGACTCAATAGCAGAAGCATCTGTTGCTAGTAAATCCATTGACTCAACTGACTTGGTCATAGACTCGTTTGCAAGATTTGCCTCGTTTTGAACCTGTGAAACCATGTCAGTGATTTCTTGAGTTGACTTAGAAGTACGTGATGCTAGAGCACGAACTTCATCTGCTACAACTGCGAATCCCTTACCAGCCTCACCAGCACGAGCAGCCTCAATTGCAGCATTTAATGCTAGTAAGTTAGTCTGAGATGCAATCTCATCAATGGTCTGAACGATGGTACCAATCTTCTGAGCACGGTCAACAAGTGACTTAACCTGTTCAGCGTCATGCTTAGACTTAGAAACTTGGTTTTGAATAGCTTCGATAGTTAAGCGAACCTTATCCACACCTTCTTGAGTGGTTCTGTTAGAATCCTCTGCGTTAACAGCAGCTTCTTGACAGTTCTTAGCAATATCTGAAGTGGTTGAAACCATCTCATCTGCTGCAGCTGCAACAGTTAATGCTCTGTTCTCAGTTGACTTAGCAGCTTCAGTAATTGAATCTGTTGAAGTACGGATATCGGTAAAGTTGTTGTTTAAGTTTGCCTCAGCATCCTTAATAGCACCTACAATGCCCTTCCACTCTAAACGCATCTGCTCTAATGACTTTAATAGAACACCAAAGTCGTCAGTCATGTTGGTCTTAACTTCTAAGGTTAAGTCACCACGAGCGAAGGTTGATGCAACCTTAACAGCTTTCTGAATTGACTGAGTAAATACTGCTGATAAGAAGAGGCTGATGATTAAAGAAAGAACTACAGCAATTACAGTTACAGTGATAACAATCACGATAGGAGTATTTGAGTTTAGCTCTTCCATTCTGCTTACTATGTCTGATAGTAGACCGTTGTTAACAGTGGTTAATTCTTTTTGTGCAGAAACTAAACGTGGGTAAATCTCAACAGAGTAAATACCACGAGCCATAGGTTGGAAGTTTCTATCTAGAACTGGTTGTAGACGATTACGATACTGATCAACTGCCTCAGTTACATCAGTCTTAATCTTAGCTGATATTTGAGACTTTGTTCTTGCGTCAATCTTATTGGCAGTATCAACAATCTTGTTTAATTTCTCGTCAATAGCAGCCTTGTTCTGATCGTTATACTCACGGATGTTACTTACGAATACGAAGATTTGATCGTTAACATCAGCAATCACACCGCCTAAATCAACATTGGTGTTATAACGGCCAGATAATTGCTCATCAGTATATTCTACTGAAGATTTAATCTGAGATAAGTTATATAAAGAAAATGCAGCAAGAATAAGTGTTAACACAATAACAGACATGAAAGCTGTAATTAGTTTTGACTTAACTGCTAGTGAACGATACCAACCAAGCATAGTATATCTACCTTTTACTTTTCTATTTTGATTTTCCTAAAGGGAATAATGTAAAAAAAACACTTTCATTGTGTTCTATTACGTATTATCGACGTTTTAGCAATTTTTATTAGCAAATAATTTAAATAATAAGATATGCCTCAAAAAATAAATTAAGCTGTGTCAATGCTTTGAGGACTTTTCGACAATTTTGTAAGGAAAATTACATAGTTATTAAAGTACAAAAGTTGCAAAATATTCCTAATTTTACTTTTATTACTTTGAGCAAATAAGGCTTATATTTGCCACTTTTGAATAATTAGCGCAGTACATTATACAGAAGTTTGTATAATCTTTTATTGATAATGATTATCTTTTTGAGTTAAGTTCACTAAATTACTCGTTTTTGAGCACCTTAGAACAAAAGAAAGTAACAGAAAAAAGGGGCCTTTTCTAAGACGCCTTATTAAGATTTAACATTTATTTGAGATAAGTTCCCTTGCTCTATAGCTAGGGGATGAATCGAAAAAGATGTTGAAATAAGCAGATTTATTGTGTAGAATCTAATTATTATTTTGAAGTGAGTAATATATCAAATAGATTATTAAGTAGTATTCAGTAAGATTAGAATTTATGGCATATAGCAAAAGTAATAATTCAAAGCATGTACGTGCTTTGCAATTTGAAATCTTCCCAAATGAAGAGCAAAAGCTCTTGATTGAGAAGACTTTCGGCTGTTGCCGTAAAGTATACAATCTAATCATTGCTGACAAATTAGCTTACTACGAAAAGTACAATATTGATAAAGACTTTACTCCTGCACCTTATAAGAAAATCTATCCTTACTTAAAAGAGCCAGATAGCACTGCTTTTGCCAATGTACAGCAACATGCTAATAGAGCATTTGCACAGTGGATTAAAGATAAAGAAAATAAATCAAAGAAAAACAAAAGCGGTAAGCCTAGATTTAAGAAGAAAGGTAAATGTCGTCCAAGTTATACCACAAGTTTTACTAACAACAATATTGAACTTATAGGTAATAAGTTAAAAGTCCCTAAGGTAGGACTTATCGATATATTATTACATCGAGAACTACCTGATTGGGCACAAAAAATTCAAAGTGTCACCATATTTAGAACCCCTATTGGAACATACAAGGCAAGTATCTTATTTAAGTACGAAATCCAAGCACCTACTAAGATACTTTCTTCTGTATTAGGGTTAGATTTTAGTATGAGTGACCTATATGTAGACTCAGAAGGCTTTTGCGCTAACTATCCAAAGTTTTTTAGACAGAAACAAGAGAAGTTAGCTAAAGAGCAGAGAAAACTATCTAGATGTAAGAAAGGTTCAAAGAACTACTTTAAGCAATTACGTAAGGTAAATAAGATACATTATGCAATTACTAATCAACGCAAAGATTACTTGCATAAGCTTACTACTTATTTAGCTAACAACTATGATGTAATTGCAATAGAGACTTTAAACCTCAAAGGCATGGCATCAAAAGATGGATTTAAATTAGGTAAATCTGTCCATGATGTAGACTTCTCTTACTTTACCTCCTTACTTGAGTACAAGCTCAACGACAGAGGTGGTAAACTTGAAAAGGTAGATAGATTCTTCCCAAGCTCTCAAACCTGCAATCATTGTCATAATAAGTTCCCAATAACTAAGGACTTATCTGTACGACAATGGGAATGTCCAAACTGCCACTCCATCAATCATAGAGACGAAAACGCAGCCAAGAACATTCGAGATGAGGCTATGAGATTATTAGGTATTACAGCTCCTATTAAAACTGTTGAACTGGAAGGAAATTCAGGGATAGTCTGTCGCTAGGAAACTAGCAGTTCCGTGTAGAGTATCAGCAATGAAAGGGTAAACGGATCAAGCAGAAACTTTGCTCATAATTAGGAAGGCAACTTCCTAAAAAAAGCAAAGAAGCCCCCACTTCAAAAGCGAAGCTTTAAGTGGGGGTTGCTTTCACTGATGATATTTTAACGTTGACTATTTTCCATCTCGATTTGCGCAGGAGATTTAGGCAATTCTATAAAACTATCATCTCTTTCTTCAGAGATAGCAACATCATCGCGATTTGCTCTAAAGGCTGTTCCCATGATCACGCTTTGAGCTTGGCTATTAGGTACAGCTTTATCAAGATTTTCCTTACCTACTACAATCTCAGCTAAAGCATGCTCTTGCATACTTACAGCAACATAGCGGTTTGCCATATCGCGAATACACTGCAAGAAGGTTAGATACATCTCTGATGAGTGCATTGAAACATGCTCACGGCCAATAATAGATACTAGCTCGATTTGGCACTTATCAATGTCGCGATTTAATTTCTTACAATGCTTTACCATTGACTCAAAGCTTTGAGAGTTTGGAGTCTGCTTAATCTGATTTAAGTCCTCTACTAAGTTAGTTAAACGAGTAGTTAAATCAAACAAGCTATCTTTCATCACACCACCGAAGATAGTATGACGGTTTGCAACGTGATTTACCGCTTGATCTAAGGTATAACGAACAGACTTTGCAGCTTCACGCATATTTGAAAATACTAAATAGAAGAAGAACTTAGCATCGTCTGTGCATTTAACATTGCGCTTAATTAAATTATCGTTACCTGCAGCTAATGAATAGTAAGCACTACGCTCTTGAGATAAGGCATCTGTAATGTTTGAAGACTTATTGCGAGACTTACGCAAAGCAAACTCATTATCATCGAAGAAAGCTTCCATAGATGATTTTAAGCAAGTAAGTTCTTTTTCAAAGTAAACCGGAACAGATGATGCAACAGACTGTAAGATCTCAGCATCGTTTTTAGCGCTTAACTCAGAAATAGCAACATCTTGCTTAGACTTTCTAAAGAAGTTGGTATAGATAATTAAAGCAAATACGCATGGGGTTAATAATAAAGCAGCGTAAATACCTAGGTTAAATAAGATAAAGTTAATAAAGAAAGCAAAGGTGAAAGCGCAGATACCGGTTAAGAACCAACCTGCGATAACGGTAATTACACCAGAGATTCTATAAACAGCACTTTCTCTATCCCAAGCACCATCAGCAAAGGATGAGCCCATAGCTACCATGAAGCAAACGTAAGTTGTTGATAGAGGTAACTTCAATGAAGTAGCAACTGAAATTAAGGTAGCAGCTACTACAAGGTTAATTGAAGCTCTTACATAATCAAAAGGTAATCTCTCCTCGCCTTTGATGACCTTAGGTTGCTTGTAGCGGTGGCGAATTAACTTTAAAGAGTTAGCTGGCATTGAGTGGTATACAGCACGTGATACACCAAGGCCCATACGAGTGATGATACGACCTAAAGTTGAAGCACCAAACTGCTCACGGGAACCTGATGAGCTTGAAGATAAGTTAATTGAAGTCTGTACAACTTGACGAGCCTTTTTACTTACCCATAAGGTCACGCACATTACAGAGCCTGCTAAGAACAACCAAATAGTATCAGTCACATTTGAGTTGTTTAAGTAGCCCATCAAGAAATTCTCATCACCAAAGGCTGTAACTGACCAATGGTTGTAAGAATCTAATGCTGCTAGTGGCACACCTACGAAGTTTACAAGATCGTTTCCTGCAAATGAGAAAGCTAGTGCAAAGGTACCTGATAAGATGATGAGCTTAAACACATTCATCTTTAAGAAGATCATTATCTGACCTAATACCGAGAAACCGATGAAAATTGACCACATGATAGTGTTGAAGTTTACATCGATAAACTCGATGTACTCAGGCTTCATAAATGAAGCGCCCTTAGCACCTTTAATTACTAAAAAGTATGCAATTGCTGACAATGAAACACCAGCAAAGATACCGCCTAAATACTTTTGAGTACGCTCAAATCTAAAGGTAAATAAGCAACGGCAGATGAACTGAACAATCATGCCGGATAAGAAAGCTAAAACTACAGATAATAAGATAGCCGAGACAATCGTAGCGGTTTTATCAAGCTTAATGTAGTTAAAGATCTCGGTAAATGACATATCAGTGCCATAAACCTTAAAAATTGAGGCAAAGGTGGCTGCACCTAAAAGCTCAAAGATAATGGATACGGTAGTTGAGGTAGGCAAACCAAAGGAGTTAAAGGTATTTAAAAGCATCACATCAGAAATCATTACAGCCACGAAGATTAAAATGATTTCTTTAAATGCAAAGTGCTCTGGATAGAGCATACCTTTTCTTGCAATTTCCATCATGCCTGATGAGAAAGTGGCACCTGCTAAAACACCAATTGAGGCTACGATTAAAACCACATATAAAGGAGCAATTCTAGTACCCATTGCAGAGTTTAAAAAGTTGGCAGCATCATTACTTACGCCAACGAACAAATCAAGTGTTGCTAAAAGCAACAACATGACTACCAAAACAAAAACGATGGTTGAAAACATACCTTTCCTAATGATTGCTTAAGTTAGGGCTAATTTTACCGTGTGATAGTGATTAATCAAAGAATTTTCACAGATTATTCACATGAATTAAGACTTCTTTTACAAATAGAGACTAGAAAACTTAACAAATAATTGACCTTGAAAATTATTTTAGACAGCTCAATTCTTAATATTCTTGTAAATGAGCTTGCAGTTAAATCTCAAAGCTTATGCGATAAGATGAAACAGCAAACAGCTTAAGTTTTAAAAGAGACTTAAAAAATTCATAGAATCCTAGCCCAACAGCTAGGATTTTTTATTTTTTTCAATGCAAGCGCTTTTACAAAATAGCTTTGTAAGAGCTAACTTTTCAAGATTTATTCCCTATCTAATTTTCATCTAATCTAATGATTTAAAGCAATTTTTACTCAAAAATAATATTTCTAAAATCATGCACGGGATCTTAAAAATTATACGTATTTAAAGAATAATTAATTGAATAATATGAAGATTATATCGATCTAGAATATAGATTATTGAGGAAGCGGTTTAAACTTGGTATAGTTAATGTGCTTAAAAAAACTTACAAAGGAAAAACCGCTATGCAACAATCTTACACAGATCTCGAGTCTACTGCAAATCAATTACAAGAAACTTTTCATAAAATTTTAAGTCCTGAGCGTATTAACCAATTGGCTAA
>Ga0310695_10008246_pt1 | contig 16211 bp, 13 predicted proteins | sample RumenRJG_04DNA_FD_203882 | JGI IMG/M metagenome (GOLD analysis project Ga0310695, IMG submission 203882) | Bovine rumen microbial communities from Lethbridge, Alberta, Canada - RJG_04 (v2) (version 2) | ecosystem: Host-associated > Mammals > Digestive system > Stomach > Rumen | place: Canada...
AGCGTTATTTTGAAGGAATGATTTATATTGCGCCATGACTGGATTAGATGTATCAATGCTATTAATCGCACTGGTGAACAATGAATCAAAGGAGATTGTCAATGTGCCATCTCTTTCAAACTTGAAAGAAGATTGATCAACTGCTTCAGCGAGTGTTTCATAGATGACTTTCTTAGAATCATCGCTGACAGTGAGATTTTCACTAGCTTTACCAAAGTAAAGATTAGCAGGTTTATACACTAATTTATGAGGATCGGTATTAGATGTATCAGCATCCATCTTTAATGTGGTCCATGTTTCTAAACCGTTAATATTAAGACCAACACTGACGATGGCGGCATCGCCATAGATATTCATATAAGCATTATCTAAAGCAATGTAATTAAGCTTATTTTGACTATCAGCCACTTCACGTTGCAAGAAGAACTTATTGCCTAAGGCACTTTGTGTCTTCATAAAGAGATTGATTTCGCTTTCTTTTAGCTTAGCGATATCAAAGGAATCTAAAGATAAAGAATAACCATCGAATGTACTAATAGCGTTTCTTAAAATCTCATCAATAGATTCAGAAGTCACTAAATTGAAACCTCTATATGTTTCTTTATTGGTGATACCAATTGACGAAAGATTAGCACTTGGAGCGTTACTACCGTTATAACCATTAAAGAGATAATCACTCACAGCGTTAACGTCACTCATGGTAATTAATTGTTGATTCATTAAAGAAACGCAAGCTTCTCTAATCACATCTAAAGATAACTTCTTTTCTTCACCATTAATTGTGAGCTTTGTGGCTGTATCTTCATAGTTCATTGGGTAATAGACATTTTCCCCTAAAGAGGCATCATAGTCATTACCAGTTAATCTTTGAAGATTAACATCAATGCTTAATGATTCACCACCATAGAAGTCAATATTCACAAGATTTAAATCTAAGAAGTCATTAATAAATGAGAAATAGTAATCAGAAGTACCTGAACCACCACTGATGCCTTTATTGATAAGTTCTCTTAAGTCTTCAGTGTAAATGAATAACTTAGAGTTCTTTAAATCAGAATGTAAATGAATAGCCGCGGTTAAAGCATCAATTGTTTCATTATTGATGTATCTAGATAAGAAGAAAGAAATGACTTCTTTTAACTTCGTTAAACGACCTAAAGTCATCTTCTTAACAGTTAAAACAAAGGCTTCTTTCTCTCCATCCGCGGACACGACTGTTTCTTTGGATAAGGTTGTGGTTAGTTTCGCTCTTGTTTCAAAGAACCAAGCTTTACCGGAAACATTCAAAACATAGGAATCGTCTTTAATGTCGATAGCGAGTTGGGTTAAATACTTGTTTAACTGTTCATTATCTTTAATCGCCGCGTGGATATAGTTATTGATATCTTGTTCAGTAATCGAGAATTTGATTTGTTTTTCGTCCACTGTGTGGTCTAAAGAATCGACGACAAGTTTTTTGGTCATTGTTTCTTGGGTGAAGTTATCATCATATGCGACCGCCATTTTGCCGGTGTCAAAAACAAAGATAAATAATAAAGCGATAGGTAAGATAATCATCACAACAAGGGTAATTAATAAACCCTTAAAAAACTTCTTCATAATCAAATTCCTCAATTGATATACATATTATACGTATATCTGTTGTATCATAAAAGCATGAAAATTACTGACAATATCTTTCTTAAAGATCAAATAGATAGCATTATCAAAACCAATCAAATCAATACTTGGGTTGCAGACCTATTAAGTGAAGCGTGTAACTACACTGACTTTTTTGATGCTAATCGAATTAAACAATATAAAACACCAGAAGATGCGATGCTTGAGATGATGTTTGAAAATTTTGAACTAGATAAAGACGATCAAGAAATAAGAGACATTCTCAAAGAGTTTGTGCACGACCGCATCAAATGTTTAGATCCAAAAGTTTATGAGAATGATTTATATGCTAAGACAGTCAAAGCTAATGGTAGTTTTAATGAATACTCTATTAAAAAGATTAGCTATGAACCATATCAAACATTCCCATATGATGAGATTAATGTGAACGATAAATATCAAGAGCTTAGCAATATTGGTTTCTTCAAAGAAAAGTTTTCTTATCTAGCGTTATGCCAAGGCAATAATGTTTGGATGTCACTTAACCCTAACGAAATCGAAACAATGAAACCATTTATTGAAAAGGCCAAAGGTGATGTATTAGTGCTCGGTTTAGGGATGGGCTATGTCCCATTTATGATGAGTGAAAAAAGTGAAGTTAAACACATCACTATTATTGAAAAAGATAAAAACATTATTAATTTATTTAATAAAGTCTTATTCCCATCATTTAGAAACAAAAACAAAATCACTATTATTTGTGATGATGCGATTAGTTATGTTTCTAATAAGAAGAGATATGACTATATCTTCGCTGATTTATGGCATAACCCTAATGATGGTTTAGATTTGTTCATTAAACTAAAACAAATTAATAAAGGCATTGATTGTTGGCTAGAAACCTCATTAATTGCTCTTCTAAGAAGATGTATGGTGACTTTAATCGAAGAATCATTAGAGGGTTTAGACGAGAAAGCCTACAAGCATGCGAAAACCCCAACAGATAGAGTGATTAACCGCTACTACGAGAAAACAAAAAACCTCGTCATTAATAACGAGGATGATTTGTCTATTTTGTTAAAAGACGATTCGCTTATTTCTTTGATTATTTAATAAATATCGTTGACCCATTTTTTGATGTCGGAAATAACAGATTTGAAATCCACTCCTTCTGCATATTTAACTTTTTTTGTGTATGCAATCCATCTATTATTCACCTGCTGATTGCTCCCAATCTCATCAATCAATAAAATAGCATCGTCCTTTGTGATGGAAAATTTTCTATAATTACAAGTCTGTCTATAGGCTTCCTTAAGCGTTTCTAAATCAACATTGCTTAGTTGAGCCTCACGAAGAATATACAAGTCATAGTAATCTTTGCTTCTACTATTGGCAATACTTCTAGACAAGACTGTTTGCAACTTCTCTGAGATAACACTCTCTAGACTATAGACTTTTAGTGGTAGCTCTTCGCCAGTAACCAAGCATCTATATCGATAATTTCTTTCAGTAGGCACGACTGGATCGCCTGTCGCAATATCAATAACGAATTCGTGACGTATGTTTTCAAGTTTGCCTAACACTCTAACTTGGAATCCACCATATTTGTCTTCTTGCCTTATATCTGCTGTGTCAATCACTTTGAAGGTGATTCCATCGCTTGCATCAATGCTACAAATAGTGTCTATTGTTTCAACAACACGATCTTTTTCCATTTTGATTCTTTTAGCATAGAAATCAATATCCATAGTGTTTCTAGTGCTAACTCCTAGAACGGATGATAGATAAAGACCTCCTTTGAGAACGTAATTATCTTTGTATTGTGATTTTGATAATCGAGATAAGAAAGCATCATAGAAAAAACGATTGTAGACAACATTGCTCGAAATATTTGACACTTTTGACATATTGTTGGCCCTGGCCTTGAGTGAGTCTTTATTAATTCTCATTTGCGAGGACCTCCATCATTTCGTAAACCTTTTTTTCTATTCCAAGTTCTTTAGCATATCTAAAGAGTTTGATTTGATTATTTACTTTTTTAATGTATGACTTAATTGCTTTAACAAACGTTTCAGAATCATACCTATCACGATATTTAATCACATCGCATATTGTACGTTCTGCATCATATGTTCTAACGATGTTGCCAAACATTGTTTTTACTCCTTCTATTCCGAGGCAATATTTATCATCACTAGATATTTTATGAATAGAGAGATTATCAATTACCTTTCTTGATGGATTATAATTTTGAGGCGCAGTAACCTCGATTACAGTTGGAATCTTATCGGTAAGCCCGTGTAGATATAGAGCACTCATTCCAGAAAAGATGTATTTTGGAAATCTTTTTTGAAGAATAAACAAATCATCAATTATAAAATCGCTAGAAGCGTAAAAACCGGGCGCAACTTTAACAAGGCTATTTCTTTTTACAAAATCAGAAAGAAACCATGATGGTATATTAGCGGAATTAATATCTGCTCTAGTGATGAATCCACCATTATATTTAAATAGCTTTTGTATCTTCGAATAGTTAGTATTTTCTTTCATTTGCACCTTATTTTACTAAATTTTATGTGCATTTGCAAGTATAGTTTGTACTATTTATTTCAAAATAAAAGAGCCACAGGCTCTTACTCTTCTTCGTCGAACAAATAAGTCTTTTTATGCTTTTTAATAAATGATAAATCCTTAAAGAATTTAATGGATGATTTTAATGGTGAAACAGTACTACCACGGTCATCAGACCAAATAACACCCATTTCATAAATGGATAAGTTATTTAGATTAGCGATATATAAGTATTCAACATCAAAGGCGAAGTTATTAACCACTTGTTTGGCCACAATCTTTTTAGCGAGATCAGTTCTCATGGCTTTAAAGCCACATTGAGTGTCTTTATATTTAAAGTGAAACTTCATGTTAACAAGTTTACGGCAGCACCAGCCGATGAACACTCTTAAGGCTGGTTGTTTCTTTTTAATGACACTATCTTTAGCGTGTCTACTACCAATGATCATGTCATAGTTAGGGGCTAATTCCATGGTGCGTTTAATGGCTTCTAAGTCTGTACTTAAATCAGCGTCCATGAATAAAACATAATCGCCAGTGGCGTTTTCAATGCCGTATTTAACCGCACCACCTTTACCACGGTTAACATCATAAGATAAAGCTTTCACTCCTTTGATAGATTCGATAACTTCTTTAGTGTTATCTTTACTACCATCATTAACTAAGATTAATTCGTAATCTTGGTTGAGCTCTTTTAATTTATCTTTGATAATTTCCGCGTTTTTAGCGATGTCTTTACTTTCGTTATAGCAAGGAACAACAATGCTTAATTTCATACCCCACTATTTTACACAAGTGCATAACTTAATAAAAGTTAATTATGCTATAATGTTTGGGAAATAAAACGAGGTATATCATATGAATCTTAATAATTTAAAAGAAAAACTATTAAAAATGGGTGAAAAGATTGGTCTTCAAGTTCATGAAGAAGACGCTAATTCAGTCACACTACATAGCCAAATTACTGCGAAAGAATATTTTATTAATTCTGTATACTGCAGATTCGTGGCGTTCTCTAGTGGCACAATTCACTTATTCTTAACATTCGATGTCATTGAAAGAACATATGATAACTTATATTTGATTAACGCTTTTAACGAAAACAATCCTTGGTTTAGAGCATACATCACTAATATTAAAGATCGTGATTATTTAGAACTACATTACACCGCAGTGGGTTTAAATCATGAAGATGAAGCTATTGAAACATTTGGCTTCTTACTTAATGAGTTACTTAATGAAAACTCACTCAAATACTTAAAACCAATCTTGAATGGCGAAGAACAATAAAGGAAAACTGAAAAGAGGCGAAGAAGGCGAACGTCTGGTCGCCTCTATTTTAGATGCTGATAAATCTTTCCATCGTTTAATCAATAATCTAGTCCTCCTTGGGGATAATCAAGTCTCACATCAAATTGACCATATACTCATTCGTAGTAATGGTATTTTCGTAATTGAGACTAAAAACTACTTTGGAAATATTGAAGGTGGAGAGGATGACTCCTATTGGAAAAAGACATTCCCGTTTAAAGGAAGGATGAAGACTGAAACATTCCATAATCCACTTAAGCAAAATCAATCTCATATTAGGATGATTAAACGGATTATTGGAAAAGATTATCCCATCTACTGTTTTATCGTTTTAGTGAAAAATAACGGAGACGGGTTAGATTTATTCAATGTCTGTGGTCCCGAAGATATCTTAAAACGTATTAACTTAATCACTGTTGATAATCCATTAAATGAATCCACGATTGAAAGTATCTATAGCACTCTTCTATATTCCGAAGCGGACGTGAATGACGAGATGCATTTAGCAAACATCCAAAAGACTATTAAAGAGAGAAGAGACTATCAAAAAGATATTAGAACAGCGATAGAAAAGAAAATATGCCCCGACTGTGGGGGCATACTCTCTATTGTTCCTGATGGTTTGAAATGCACCGGGTGTCATAAGATTATTAAAATTTAGAGTCTTAATGGTTCAGTAATAGGTTTCACTAGCGAGGCTCTACCACCACTTCTATCTACTACATATTCCGCTCGAGCTTCACCATTATCAACAGTTAATAGATATTGCTCATATCCAAAGTCCATTACCATACGTTGGTGCAAAACAAAGTATGTTGTTGCGTTTTCCATAATCGTTCTAGATTTCACGCTTGGTTCACCATCTTCTAAACCAAAATATAGTTGGACGACCTTTCCTTCTGTCGAATAATAAGGACTCAGACCATTTTTCGCTTCAACGAACGCCACAATTGCGCCGTTAAGTAAGAATCCTTCGTCTGCATATTTTGGAAGTGAAACATCTTTTAATGAGTCTTGTCTAGTATAAAATCCATCATCGCTTACTTTGTAAACATCTCCAAAGATTGAATAGAGATAATTGTCTTCTAAATGATAGACGATACCAGTATCGTTTTCGATGTGATTTCCATCTATCATGGCGCCATTAATTCCTTCAAAGGAAACGGTTAAGTCTTTTTCTACTGGCGTTAGTTCAAAATTCTCACCAAATACTTTAAGCACGCCATCATCAAATGCATACATTCTTTTATCAGTTCCACATAAGATTTCATTTTCTCTTTCAAAGATTAGGGTGTTATCAATAATCTCATGTTTTTTATAACTAACAGTTTCTTTTTCTCCGCGATAGTTATAATCTACGCCTTCGTTTACCAAAACAAAGATTTGACCATATTTATCACGACGAACATCAGCAATTGTATGATGCCAGTTAAACGAATCAATTATTCCTGCTTCTTCAGGGATAATGTATTTATAGTTCAATCCTTCTTCCTCATCGAAAACAACATCGTAACATTGAGGAATTAAATTGCCATACATCGGATGCACTAAGGCGAAATCATCTTTTGTTGGCATAACTTGCATTGTGTAGTTTTTACCACAAGAATACTTATCAACTTGTTTCATCAAATCTTTAAGAGCAAAGACTTTACCCGTTTGATTATGAATAACAATTGTTTGCATTTCCTCATGATGACAATGGAATCCATTAGGGCACACTATCTCTTGAGCATAATTAACATCTTTCCAGAATTCCCATTCTGCATCATCAACATACATCACATAGGTGAAATTCTTTGTCGTGAAAACGGCTGCAGCGTTCGCTAATGTGTCTTGTCTAACTTGTCCACGGCCGTTTGTGCGCTCATAGACAACTTCTTTAACTGAACCATCATCATTCATGGAAATGAGGACACTAGCTTTTTCTGGATCCCAGTCATAGTCTAATTCCCATTCATATTGCTCTTTTTGCTCTTCAGTCCAAGAGTCACTATTGATGCTTGGAGATGATGACTCATCATCTTCATAAGCGGAATTTAGCTTAAAGTTGTCTTTAATTTTTGCAAAACTCTTTAATTTTGGACGAGCATTTTCTTTGTCAGGAGCGGACCAAATACAAAACGCTGAGACTTTATCCATATCCACATAAGTACCTCTTAAGCGATTGATAAAGCCACCGATGCCACTGGTGCTATTAATAATTGGTACAGCAACCGCAACTGCAGTAGCGAACGAAGCGATAGGAATGGTAATCTTTGCCCATAAAGGTAAACTGCGTTTCTTTGGGTATGGATTTGGAGTGTAGTTTTCTAATGTTGAATCAATGTGTTTTTTCATTCGTCTTTCAAAGTTCATCTTAGCTCCTTTCTTAGCTTTCCTTTTGCGCTTTCATACAATCTTCGCGCGGTACTTTCGGAAATTCCTGTTTCAGTAACAATTTCATTCCAAGTGTAAGAAAAGCCAATTTTCAAATAAGTAACGATTGTTTCTTTGTTGGTCAAAAGAGGTTCAAATGTGGAAAGCAATTCATTGGTCTTGTCTTCTTCTCCATAGATTTCATCAATAATGTCGCTGGAGGGTATTTCTCTTTGCTTCCTGAGAAAATCTAAAGCCTGATTCTTTGCGATTGATGCAACATACGATTTGAAACTATTTGGATTTTTCAATTCGTGACGATGTTCAACCACTTTGATGAATGATTCAGAAAGGACATCTTCAGTGTCATATCTCGAAGATATATATGAAGCGATGATAAAGTACATGAGGTTCTTGTACTGCAAATACACTTTTTCAACCGCACTATCTTCGCCTTTGAGAAATCTATCGAATAGCCTTTTTGATATTTCCACTTTTTGCCTCTCACTTATAAGACGTATAAAAATTAATAAATCTGTTCAACTAATTTAAATAATATGCTATTTTGCTTAAAATATAAAGAAAACAAAGGGAAAAATCCCTTTGTTGTTCTGTTGAATTGTTTTGTTGTTAATATGCCGCTCGAATATCAAAGATGAAATTTACACCACGATAATTAACTTTTACAGAAGCGTAGAAATACTGAGCGTCATAATTTGTCATCCAAATCGCATTGTTATATACCGATGAAGGAATATGCATTCTATAGTTTCTGAAATAAGAACGGATATATTGTTCAATATATTGTCTTAATGAGAAACCACTCGAATTAAAGGCATTGATAATGTAGTTGCGGATATACTCGCTTGTGTAAGTTTGTTGGCTAGTTTCCTCACCAGGCTCGTCAGAAACAAATGATCCATATCTTTCGGCTAATTCTTGAATTCTTTCCGGAGTAATTAAACCTTTACCCATCGCAATATTCAAATATTGACCATTAACACCATTAAACATGGTTTCAGAAACAGACACAAATTGAGATAATTCTTCATAGGTTAATAAGCCATATGTTTCAATATCTTGTGCCATGGATTCTTCATCATATTTCATCGTGTCTCCATCAACCTCAAAGATATTAAACATTCCTTCGATGCCACCAGGCATTGATAACATACCGTTGACATAATAACACAATGCGCTATACGTTACTGGACTATAGGTTCTACTAACTCTGGTAGATATTGTTACATTCACTAAAGCAACTTCTTCGTAACTAGCACCATTCTGTTTTATAAAGTCATGCCCAATGTATTGGCTAGCATTTTCGTCCAAGTAAACGAATTTATTTAGAGTTTTATCAAAGAAACCATGCTCAGTAACCACATCTACATTTGTTCCATCGGAGAAAGCGAGATTAATCACTTCAAAATGTCCTAGAGGGTCACTATCTATGAACATTATTGGCGCAGCATCATAAGCACCTGTTTCAAAATTCCAAACGAGCAACATTTCATCGCCAGATAGTTCTTCAACAGGTTTTTGACTACCATCTGCTAAAGTTATCATGGTTCCTTCCACTACGCAGTTGCCAGACGATGCGTTTTTGTCGATTTTGTTTTCATACGCACTCATCGTGTGATTGATGTTGAGATTATGAGCATAAAAGACATATCTATAATTGCTATCCTCATAGGAAATAGCGATATCTGTTGCAAATAAATACTCCTCGATGTTTATCCACTGATAGTAACTATTCTTTAAATTAACTGTTTTTTTGTTGCTTAAATTACTCCATGTTTTAGCATCATTTTCAAAACAAAGCTTTGAGTTGTATTCAAAAGTGCGGTCACTACCAGTGTTGTTTGTTAATTTGAATGACCAAACTGTTCCTTTCTTATACATCAATTGCACTGTAATGCCGTTTTTGGAATAGCTCTTATAATTTATTGTATTTTCTTTTGCCATCATCGTTCCAGAAGCACTCAAATTGTGAGCATAGAAGACATAACGATTATCACCATCTTCATAAGAAATGGCGATATCTGTTGCGGTTCCGTTTTCTTCAATTTTGATTAAAGAATTCGTTTTTCCGTTTTGTATAGATACGCTTCTTTCATGGCTTAAGCCACTCCATTGTTTTGCATCGTCTTCAAAGCACATTTTTTGGTTGTAATAGAAAGTACGTGTGCTGCCAGTGTTGTTTGTTAATTCAAAAGACCATTCTGTGCCTTTTTTTCCTAACAACCTAACGGATATTCCTGTAGTGGTGTTATATGTAACAGTATCAATGCTTTTTCCATATGCTGACATCGAACCATTTATGCTTAGGTTGTTAGCATAAAAGACTTTTCTTTGTGAGGTTGTCAAGTATGAAATCGCTATGGTGCTTGCTGTTCCGTATTCTTCGATTTGAATTTCAGTGGAGTCACCACTTTGTATTGGTTCAGTTCTTTCGATATCTATAAGCCCTGTCCAGTTTTTTGCATCATCAAAGAAGCACATTTTTTTATTGTAGTAAAAGCAAGCTTCACTTCCGGTGCAATTTCTGACCCTTAATTTCCAAACTGTGCCATTTTTACCAATAATGCCAACTTCAATATCATTCTTTATATACAAATTATAAGGCGCTTCACTTTCATAGCATGTCATTGAGCAACTCGTGCTTAAGTTGTGCGCATACACTATTTTTCTAGCGTTCCCAGTCACATAAGAGATAGCGATATCTGTTGCAAAGGCATATTCTTCAACCATTAACGTCACAGTGCGGCTAGATTTAACTTTAACTGTAGTTCCGATATCAGTTAAATTTGCCCAGTTGCGAGCATCACCTTCAAAACACATTTTTTGGTTGAACTCGATGTATTTATCAGATTCAGAAACGTTAGTAACATCAACCATCCATTTATCAACGCTTTTGCCAATTAAAGCAACCTTCAAACCATTTTTCGTGTACGTATTAAAAGATTTCGAATAGGAATAAACAGACATTGAGCGTGATGTGCTTAAATTATGCGCATACACTATTCTTCTGGTTCCACTATCGTTAAACGAAATAGTTATATCAGTAGCGAAGGCATATTGAGATATCTTTAGAATAATAGATTCTCCAGCTGAAATAGGCTTTGTTTTATTAACATTCGTAATGTTTTGCCAATTCTTTGCGTCATTTTCAAAGCACATGTACTCGTTATAGTACAATTCTTTTTCTACATCGTTATTATTCTTTACTTTGAAGAACCAGTAATCATCGCACTTCGAAATAATACTGATTTGTAAATGATTAGATGTATATTTTGGGCTGTTAAAGGAATGAGAATAACAGCTCAACGTCAACGAAGAACCGTTTAGATTGTTTGCATAAAAAACATACCTGGTACCATTCTTTTCATATGAAATAGTTAGATGGGTTGCCGCTGCATTTTCGCTTATTTCAACAATAATAGATGATTGCGCTTTAATTACAGCAGTAGTTTCAATATCTTGAAGATTTGTCCAATTCTTTGCATCACTTTCAAAACATAATTTTGAATTGTATTCGAATGCCGTTGCGGCTCCGGTATTGTTGCGAATTTTTACCAAATATCTATCTTCGATTTTAGCGAGCAAACTAACTTCTATGCCCTCTTTTTGATAAACATTATTATTCACATTTCCATAGTCAATAACACCTAGGATACACTTCTGAAAATCTGCATCGTATGTTTCTAAGTTATGTGGAATAGGTATTTGTTGGGTAGAACGTTTATCTATATTTGTGTTCCACGGATAAAATGTCTTGGTCATGGTTGTAACACCATTAAAACCGGTCGCTCTCTGAGAATCGCCATCAACACAAATATCGCCTGGTAAAAGCCACCATGCAGTAAATGCGCTCAATAGATCAACAGCACCAGCTACAATTTCAGAACCTACATCTTGGTATCTAGCTAACTGTCCAGTAACAATCATTTCTTGCCATAATAAGTTTGATGTCTCGCCGGCAAGAGCATAGAAATTAATATGAGGATTACTGGCATACATAGTATTCCAGGCATTCTTTCTATGATTTAAATCACAAAAATAGTATTCGTGCGCGCAAGTTCCGGCTATGCATGGCTGATCATTAAAATCAGTAATCCCAAGCATTTCGACGAGAGGGTTGTCATACCAGCTTCCATTGTATGGTGTCCCAAGGCTGACTAAGGACGCAACGTTTTTTGGATGGTCAATGGTGTACTGCATATTAAGCAATCCGCCCATTGAATGACCAACAAGATTAATGCTTGGCAATTTGTGGTTGATCTCACGATAGTTATTTACGACAGAATCAACAATATGTTCGAAATCTTTGTAAACTTCTTCCATGTCCCTGTATGTTCCAGTTATTTCAGGAACAATTACTACATGCTTGTCGAAGTTAAGATTCATCATAGGACTGCTGTTACTATAAGTAACTGAATCTAAATCAGACAAACTGTATTCTGGGTAGACTCTCGTGGTAGTAACTCTATAAAGATTTATTCCCGAGGTTGATGAGTTTCTCATTCTTTCAATAATTGATGCTGAATCTTGTGTGAAAGATAAGCTTTCATTAACTCCATGGAAATTATTACTCCAGTGTTTAGCTGATCCACCTAGACCATGCGTAAAGAATGTAATAGCAGGTGTCTCAGTGTTAAATGATGAGGCGACGGTCAGATTGTGTAAAACTGTATCATTTGCAATTGGTTCGGGTCCATCAGCATAAGCAATGTCTGATTTGGGATTACAATTTAGCATTGTGCCAATCGTCATTCCGAAACAAAGCGCACACAAAAAGAACGGCAACACGCTTTTTTTCATAAAATGTCTCCTTTATTATCTATAAAACGTTCCAACCAGCATACAAAATAAGAGTGTCTCCTTCTCCTATTAAAGGAACACTATTAAAGTCCCAAATGTTATTACATTCGGCCTCTGTATACCAACCAGTAAAGGAATATCCATCTCTTTCTGGCTCTGGTGGCATTGAAATTGTTTCACCTTGTTGAACATAGTCAACGCGATATTGGGTTTCTTTGTTATCAATTTGATAATTTAATTGAAAGTCGACATTTGCAGGAAAATAATCGTTTTTATGATCCTTTACTTTCTCGTACAGTTCTCTTGATACATATTTGTTTTTGCATGTCGAACCCCATAAAGAAACCACGCGAATACTTTCTTCGCAAATCATTAGCGACACATTATCGCCATGAAAATATTGAATATCTACTACTGTATGAGGAACATATAATTTCTTAAGTTTATCGCCACAATTAATGTGTCTGCTTTTATCTCCACCAGGGTATCCCTCGTCAAACAAACCAATTCTTTTGACTGGTTGCCCATCGATGGTACAAGGAATATCTAGTGTTTCTTGCTCATATCCGGATTCAGTAAATCCCACAATGACAATTGATTTATCTTTACTATTTTGGCGGCTGCTATTATCACATAAATGGATGTACGTGAAATAGTCAGACTCATAGATTGTAGTGGCTTTTTTCGAAAAGCACCCGCTTAATAAGAAGCATGTAGTAAAAACACACGCTATAATCAATCTTTTTTTGGTTTTCTGCTTCATTAATTTTTATTGTAGCAAACTTAAACATGTTTTTCACAAAAAAATCACTCACCATCAAGGAAAATGTTGTTATTTTGATACGCGCGAATATAATAAAGCAATTGGGTGCGACAAAATAATCTCTTTGTCACTATGCGTTTTTCAAGAAGAGGCTAAAATTACTCTTCAATTTCCTCCCAATTGGCAAAATCTGGAAGTTCTAGTTCAAAGTTTGTGTTTGCGTGATATTCAACTTCTATGGAGCATTTTTCATTTGCAACTTCTTTGTTAGAAGCGTCTAGATGAGTGTATTCGTATTTGAATAATTTCAGCAAATCATTATCAAATATACACTCAATTTTTAATTTGTTATTGTCACTTTCTTTTATCTCAAAATTTATTTTTGCGCTGCTCGTAATAGGCTCAGCGTCAAAATCTGTGTCTTTCGTATAAGATAATAAATAGGTTGTTTCATCATTTTCAAAATTTTGATAAATGTCAAAGTTTGCTTTATATAAGTTGCTTATTTCATCGTATTTTTTAATTGATTTTCCATAGATTCCTGTGCCTTTAGAATTATCTTTTATTGCCCAATATGAGTAATGAAAATCTGGAGTATAAGCATATTTTGTTTCTTTATCGCTTGTAACCTGATAATTTGAACCTTTGCGAATATATGTGGTTGTTTCCTTATTACCATCAATTTCCAAAATCTTGGTAGCGGTATAATGAAGATTATTAAAGGTATTTTCTAATTCACCAGTGTATTTGCCAACAGAACTATTTTTATCATTCGCTGTAAACGTTATATGCGCATCGTCAGTAGGAGATATTGAATCTTCTTTGTCACAAGCCTCAAGTGGAAGAATCAAAACAGTAAGAGCGGTAACGAATAAAAATCTTTTCATATTTTTGCCTCATTCCTATTTAGCATAAACAATTTTACCAGTAGCATTAAAGAAAAAGTTTGAATTAGTCTTTGTTTAATCAAAAAGCCCTAGTATTAAAATACAAGGGCCTTTATTCAAAAGACAAATGAGTTATTTAACTAAGCTATAAGCGTCTTCATCAACATAGATTGTGCAATCTGGGTGTTTTTGAAGGATGGAACATGGAACTTCTTCGGTCATTGGACCTTTTAATAAGTTATAGATTGCTTGTGCTTTGTTTTTACCAGTGGCAATAAGAACAATCTTTCTCGCGTTCATAATGCTCTTTAAACCCATAGTGACCGCTTTGGTAGGAACTTCAGAGATATCATTGAATAATCTGGAGTTATCTTTGATTGTTTGTTCTGTTAATTCTGCGACATGGGTTAAGGAATCAAATGGAGTGCCTGGTTCATTAAATGCGATATGACCATCACTACCAATACCTAAGATTTGGAGATCAATGCCACCAAAAGAGGCGATTTCCGCGTCGTATTGATTAGCGTAAGCTAAATAATCACCAACGCCTTTTAAAACGTGTGTACGTGCCTTATCGATGTCTAAACCATCGAATAAATATTTATTCATGAAGTAACGATATGATTGATCATGTGTTCCTTCTAAACCGATGTATTCATCAAGGTTGAATGTAGCGACATCCTTAAAGGAGACGCGACCTTCTTTACAGGCCTTAATCATATTCGCATAGACATCAATTGGGGATGTACCTGTCGCTAAGCCTAAAACACTGTTTGGTTTAGCTTGCACTTGTTTGATAAATTCTTCAGCGATAAGCTTGCTGATTTCTTCATTACTGCCAACGACAACTTTCATAATTTTTTGACTACCTCTTTTCTTTGACAACAATATTATCTTTTGCTTTATAAATGCTATTTTCTGGGACAACACCTCTCACCATTGATAATGGATAGACTTGAGAATGTTGACCAATGACTGTACCTGGATTTAAAACGGACTGACAACCAATATCCGCATAGTCGCCTAAGATAGCGCCTATTTTTCTTAAACCAGTTTCATAATCCTTTTCGCCATGAATAACGATGTTCTTACCATCACTCTTTAAGTTAGAGCAGATACTACCTGCGCCCATATGAGCGTAGTTGCCAAGAACACTATCACCAACATAGGAATAATGTGGTACTTGGACGTGATAGAGAAGAATGGCGTTTTTAAATTCACAAGAATTACCTAAGACACAGTTATCTCCACAGATGAGATTACCTCTAATATAGGCACCTGGTCTAATTTCAGTATTACTACCAATAATAGCAGGAGGAATGATTGTCGCTGTTTCAGCGATTTTCACATTCTCACCCACGAGGACACCTTCTTTAAAGACGGTATATCCTGGAATACCTACTTCAAGTAATTTAGCGATTAATTCTTTAATATGTGGGAGCATTTCCCATGGATATTCATATTGATCAAAGAACTCTTTCATGAATGAAGGTTCTTCGATATTGAATAAATCTCTAGTTAAAACAGCTTTCTTATTCATCGATGACAAAGCCTCTTTTCTTAACAACGTTATAAATCTTTTCGATATATTCTTCACAGCCTTGTAATGTTGGATATTCCACCATAATACGGATGACTGGTTCGGTACCGGATTGTCTTAATAAGGCTCTACCATTATCACCGATTTCTTTATTCACTTCGTCGAATTTAGCCTTAACAGCTTCATCTTCAACGGCAGCGTTCTTATCAGTAACTCTGACATTCTTTGTCTTTTGTGGTAATAATTTCACAGGGGCCACGAGTTTAGATAAAGAATCTTTTCTTTCGAGCATTTCTTCCGCCACCATAATCGCGGTTAAAACACCATCACCTGTTGTAGCGTATTTTCTAATAATGATGTGACC
>Ga0310695_10008247_pt1 | contig 16210 bp, 13 predicted proteins | sample RumenRJG_04DNA_FD_203882 | JGI IMG/M metagenome (GOLD analysis project Ga0310695, IMG submission 203882) | Bovine rumen microbial communities from Lethbridge, Alberta, Canada - RJG_04 (v2) (version 2) | ecosystem: Host-associated > Mammals > Digestive system > Stomach > Rumen | place: Canada...
CGCGGAGGGTTTTCAAGAGTCCTTCTTTGTCGAGGATCTTCTTGAGCCTCTTGAGGCCTCTTTCAACCGATTCTCCTTTTTTGAGACGAAGCTGTATTGCCATTCTTGTTGTCACCTCCGATCGCGCCCCGGCCGTTGGCGCACCGGAGCGAAGGACAGACAGTTTCCCAAAAACCGCCCGCCGCGTCAAGCCCGTATTTCCTGTTTTTCAAATCCGCCGGTTCCGTTGCGGCGCGGCAGGTTATTTGCTACAATTCCGCCCCATGAGAACGAAAATCATTTTTGCCGTTTTTGCGGCGGCCGCCGCCTCCGCGTTTGCAGGCAAAACCAAAATCGCGTGCATCGGCGATTCGATAACATACGGCACGGGCCTTGCCGACAGGGCTTCGCAGTCGTACCCCGCGCAGCTGCAGAAAATGCTCGACGCGCGCTTCCCCGGCAAATACGAAGTGCGCAATTTCGGCAATCCCGGGCGCGGAATCTACTTGGACTCCATGCGCGGCGCGGAGAAACGTGGCTACCGCCACATGGCGGAGCACAAGGCCGCGCTCGCGTGGAAGCCCGACATCGTGGTGTGCAACCTTGGCATAAACGACAACGGCGAGTATATAAAGGAATATGCGGGCGGCCGGAAGCGCGGACAGTTCCGCGACGACTACATCGCGCTTCTGCGAGACTACAAGGAGGCCGTTCCCGGTCCCGGTCCGCGGATTGCAATCTGGACGAAACTCGCGCCGCTGGCTGAAGGACAGAGGTTTTGGCGCAGCCCGGAGCCGTTCCTCATGCAGGACGATCTGGAGGCCGTGGCGTCTGCGACCGGCGCGGACCGGATCGACATGCAGGAGCCGCTGCGCGAGAATCTCGACAAGATACTGGCTGCCGACAAGATCCATCCCGACGCCGAAGGCGCGCGCATAATCGCCGAAACCGTGTTCCGCACGGTGACTTCTCCGCAGGAAGTCCGCGAGTGCCGCAGATATGCGGCGTACGCGAGCCGCGATTGGGAGACATGGCTCTGCGCCGGGCAGTCGAACATGCAGAAAGGCTGGGGCGAGTTTTCCGCGACGCCCGTAGAGAAGGCGCGGTTCAAGTCTGAAATGGAACGGCTTGCTAAAGTCCGCGTGTCGTTCTGGGACTTCGCGACAGGGGAATGGAAGCGCCTCACGCCCGGGAACGCCGCAGCGAAATGCGCCTTCGGCGTGAGCTTCGCCATCCGCCGCGCTGAAAAGACCGGCAGGGAGATAAAGATGGTCTACGTGGCCGCGGGCGGCGCGCCGACGGAGTCGTTCCTGTCCGAACAGGTCATGTGCGCGGTGGATTCGCGCGGCAGACCTGTCTATCCGCATCTTGCGGCGATAGCCACGAACCGGCGCAGGCTCGACAGAAACGCCGATTTCCCGTGCGCGTGGGTGGCGCGCGAATATCCGCGCCGCAGGGGCAACAAGGAAGAGGCTTTCTGGTGGCCTGTGTCCGCGCTGTACGACGGCGGGCTGAAGAAGTTCGCCGAAACGCAGATGCCCGTGGACGGAATCCTGTGGTATCAGGGCGAATCGAACGCCACGCGCTGCGTGCCGCCGGAGGCTCCGCTCGACGGCGCATATATGGAAGAGACGCTGCGCGCCGTGATGGAGCAGTTCCGCAGGCTGTGGGGCGCCAAGGTCGTGGTCGTAGGGTTGCCTGTAATGGACCGTCCGTGGGCGCCATACCGCGCGGCCCAGAAGAAGGTGGCCCGGGAGACCGGGGCGATATTCGTAGATACGTTCGCCGCAGGCCTGGGCGATCCGCACGACGTCCACCCCCGCGACAAATCCGCCTTTGCCGATCTCGCGGCCGGCGCGGTGCAGGACGTCAAATAGCGCAATCCCTCCCCCCCCGGCAGGGACGGCGAAACCGGCGTCCTTCTGTGCGCCGGGCGTTATGGTATACTTGCCGCCTATGAAAACCACCGTCATCACCGCTGTTGCGGCTTTGGCCGCGTTAGCCTTTCAACGTCCGCTGCTCGCAGGCGCGGAATTGGCCGGGATCGCGGCGCGTTCCGTCCACTTGAACTACGAACGCCCCGCACCCGGCGACGTGTCCGCGATAGAATGCGCCGTGACCGTCCGCGAGACCGCCCCCGGCACGTTTTTCGAAGTCGCCGGCTTCGAATGCGGCTACTGCGGTTTCCAGGAACTCTACGACGGTTCGCACGTCTTCATATTCTCCGTATGGGATCCGGGCGATCCTTTCGATTTCAAGGCCAGGCCGGACGCCGTTCCGCCGGACCGGCGCGTGAAGGAGGTCTACGCGGCGGCCGGAGTGCGCGTGAAGCGTTTCGGCGGCGAGGGCACCGGAGCGCAGGCCATGGCTCCGTACGACTGGAAGAAGGATGTCCCTGAAACGGTGCGCATATCGTGCTCGCCGGACGGCGCAGACCGCACCGAGTTCACCGCATGTATCAAAACCCCTTCCGGCGAATGGCGCAGGATGGCATCCTTCTCGACGCTTCATCTCGGAACGAAACCGTTCTCTCGCGCGTTTTCCTTCATAGAGGATTTCCGCCGCAACAGGGCGTCCTCCGGAATGCGGCGCCGCGCGGATTTCACCGGCATGGTTTTCACGTTCGCCGGCGGCGAGCGGCGCGATTGCGCCCAGGCCCGCTTCACGGCCGATTCCAATCCGTCGCTTGCGATTGACGCCGCCCCCGCCCCCGGCGGCTGGACGCTCGCCACAGGCGGCTCCGTGACAAATTCCAACGCGCGCCTCGGCGGAACGGTCGCGCGCGGCGCGCGGGAGGACGCGTCGAAATGATAGTCTCCCTTTCAGGGACGCTCCTCTCGAAATCTCCGGTTTCCGCCGTCGTCGAGTGCGGCGGCGTGGGATACGAAGCGTTCATACCGCTTTCCACGTACGACCGCCTGCCTCCGGCCGGCGAAAAATGCTTTCTGCATACGTGCCATGTCGTGCGCGAAGACGCCCAGCTGCTTTTCGGGTTCGCCACTGAAGACGAAAAACGCGTTTTTTCCCTTTGCACCGCCATTTCCGGCGTAGGTCCCAAAATAGCGCTGTCGCTGCTTTCGGGATTGAAGCCCGCCGACCTGCAGCTCGCCGTGGCGGAAGGCGATTTCAAACGCCTTTCTTCCGTGAAAGGAGTCGGCCGCAAGATCGCGGAACGCATTGTGGTGGAACTGCGCGGCAAGGTGAATCCCGTCGCGGCGCTTGCCGCCGCCGCATCGGGCGGCGACGATTCGCGCGCAGAGGTTTTGCGCGACGCGATGATGGCGCTTTCGAATCTTGGATATTCCGAGGACGCCGCACGCAAAATGGTGCAGGACGTGTTGAAGGAAGACGCCTCGGTCGCGGACATCCAGACGGTTTTGAGACGCGCGCTCGCGGGCGCGGCGAAGTGAGGGGGCTGCGGTGCTTCGTGTTGTCGCCACGCCGATAGGCAATCTCGGGGATCTGTCCCCGCGCGCGCTCGAAGCGTTCAAAAACGCTTCGCTCGTAGCCTGCGAAGACACCCGCCGCACCTGGCAGCTGCTGTCGGCGTTCGGCGTTCCGCGCCCCGAAATGATTTCGTTCCGCCAGGGCAACGAGGAGAAAACCGCCGACGCGGTTATCGCGGCGGTCCGCGCCGGACGCGAGACCGTGCTCTGCTCCGACGGCGGCTACCCGGCGATATCCGACCCCGGCTATAAATTGATCAGGCGCTGCGCGCGCGAAGGCGTCACGTTCGAGGTCGTGCCTGGCGCGTCGGCTGTGCTTACGGCGCTCGTGTCGTCCGGGCTTTCAACTTCCTCGTTCACATTCAAAGGCTTCCCGCCGCGGCAGCCCGGCGCGCTTAGAAGGTTCTTCGCCGATGATGCCGCCAGTCCTCACACGATGGTCTGCTTCGAGTCGCCATTCCGCGTGGGCAAGACGCTTCAGGCGGCGTTCGAGACTCTTGGCGACCGCGAAGCCGCAGTGTGCATCGAGCTTACGAAACTCCATGAGCGCTTGGATCGCGGCTTCCTCGCCGATCTCGCCGCGAAATACGCGCAGACCGCGGTGAAGGGCGAAGTAGCCATTGTAATTGCAGGATCGAACCCGAAATTCGCACGCGGCGCGCAGGAAGCGCCGGAGGAGGAAACAAATGGATAGAACGAGAATCGCCGCATGCGCCGCGCTTTGCGCAGCGATGCTTTTTCCCGCGGCTGCGGACACGCCGCCGCCCGCGCCGCCCGCGGCGGACGGAGCCGCCGGGCAGTCGGCCGTGGAAGCCGCGATAGCGCGGGGCGTTGCGTTCCTGAAAACGCAGCAGGCGATGGACGGATCGTTTTCCGATTCCCACATGCCGGCCCTGACGGCGCTTCCGCTGTGGGCGTTCGTCCGCTCCGGCGCGGGGGATTCGCCGGCCGCCACGAACGCCGCGAATTTCGTTCTCGGCACGCAGCGCGAAGACGGCGGCTTCTACGTCCCCAGACCGGGCCGCGGCGGCTCGGGTCTCGGCAACTACAATACCGGCGTCTGCATGAGCGCGCTCCATGAAAGCGGCCTCGCGCCCGCGTCCGCGATACTGAAGGCCCGCGACTACGTGGCCGGTTCGCAATTGACCGGCGACGATACGCTTTCAGGCGGCTTCGGATACGACCGCGCGATGCGCCGCCGCTACGCGGACCTCAACAATACCGTATACGCGATGGACGCCATGCGCCGCACGCAGTCTGCGGAAGAGTTCCGCCCCGCCGGGGAGAAACGCGCCGATCTGGACTGGTCGCGCGCGCTCGCATACGTTTCGAGCCTCCAGTCCCGCGAAGGCTCCGCCGCAGGCGGCTTTGCATACAACGACCGCACTCCCCAGGGCGGAACGTCCACGAACGCCGCGTCGGGGAAAGTGACGTTGCGCGCGTACGGTTCCATGACTTACGCAGGCGTGCTCGCCATGGTGCATTGCGAACTGCCGAAATCCGACCCGCGCGTCAAATCCGCGTTTGAATACTGCGCCGCGCACTGGTCGCTCGAAGAAAACCCCGGCATGGGCCGGCAGGGCCTGTTCTTCTACTACGACATCCTTTCGCGCGCGCTCGCCGCGGCGGGAACGCCTCTCGCCGCTCCCGGCGGCGGCACGGTGGACTGGCGCGGACAGCTTGCCGCGAAACTCGTCGCCCTGCAGAAGGCCGACGGATCGTGGTGCAACGACAACAACCGCTTCTGGGAGAACGATCCCGTTCTCTGCACTTCATACGCCTTGCTCGCGCTCTCGCTCTGCAAACCCGGCGCAACACCCTGAAAAGACCTTCCGCGATGGCAAAGAAAGACAAGGGCGGAGTCCCGCCAAGCCTCCTCGACAATCTCGACCTGTTCGCATCCGCAGCACCGGCAGATCCTCCCCCTCCCGCGGACGATGGCGCCGATGCCGCGCCTCCCGCGCAGGAGCCGGACGTAGAAACCGGCGCGCAGCCCGCCGCAGACGGCGCCGCGCCGTCCTTCCCCGCGCCGTCCTCCCCCGCGCTTTCCCTTACGGGGCGAGGCCCGCTCCGCGACTTGATGGACTCCAACTTCCTGCAGTTCGCGGGCTACGTGATCTGTTCGCGCGCGATACCCGCCGTCGAGGACGGTCTCAAGCCCGTGCAGCGCCGCATCCTGCATTCGCTTTTCGAAAAGGACGACAAGCGTTTCACAAAAGTGGCCAATATCGTGGGCCACGCCATGCAGTACCATCCCCACGGCGACGCCTCCATCGGCGACGCTCTCGTCGTGCTGGCGAACAAACTCTGGAGCGAAGACGGCAGCCGCGGCTACGTGATACGCGGGCAGGGAAACTTCGGCAACATCTACACCGGAATGCCCGCCGCCGCCCCGCGTTACATCGAATGCCAGCTTTCGGACCTCGCACGCGGCGAAGTCTTCAACCCGAAGACTACGCAGTACGTGCCGTCGTACGACGGACGCAACAAAGAGCCTGTCCTGCTGCCCGCCAAGATACCGCTGCTTCTGATGTTCGGCGCGGACGGCATCGCCGTAGGCCTTTCGACGGCGATCCTCCCGCACAACTTCATCGAACTTCTCGAAGCCGAAATCGACATCATCCGCAAAAAGAAGGTGGAACTCTACCCCGATTTCCAGCTCGGCGGCGTGATGGACGTGTCCGAATACGACGACGGCCGCGGCAAGGTGAAGGTGCGCGCCGTCATCGAACCGCGCGACAAGAACAAACTCGTAATAACCCAGCTTCCGTGGGGCGAAACGACCGATTCCCTGATCGCCGACATAGAAGAGGCGATCAAGAAAAAGAAAGTCGAGATACGCCAGATACACGACCTCACCGCGAAGGACGTGGAAATCGAACTGATCCTCTCCACTGGCGCTTCGCAGGAGAAGACCGTCACCGCGCTCTACGCTTTCACGAAATGCGAAAAATCCATCGCGTCGCGCCCGGTCGTCCTCGACGCCGGAAGGCCGCGCGAACTGACCGTTTCGCAGATTCTCGCGCGCAACACCGAACGCCTGATGTCGCTCACGCGCCGCGAACTTGAAATCAAGCTCGAGGAACTCGACGCCCAGTTCCACGCCAAGACGCTCGACCAGATATTCATCGAAGAGCGCGTGTACAAGCGCATCGAAAACGAAAAGTCCTGGGAGGGCGTGCGAAAGGCGGTGTTCGACGGCCTCGCGCCGTTCCGCAAACGCCTGCGCCGCGATGTCACCGGCGACGATGTCGAGCGGCTTCTCAAGATTCCCATCCGCAGGATTTCGCAATACGACATCGACAAGAACCGCAAGGAGATCGAAGACATCGTCGCGGAGGAGAAGAAGACAGCCGCCGACCTCGCCGATCTGCGCAATTTCACGATAAAGTACATCAAGAACCTGATAAAGACGTACAAGAGCAAATATCCGCGCTGCACGAAAATCGCCGCTTCGCCGTTCAAGCAGGTCGACATGCGCGCGATCACCGCGTCGGAACTGACGATCCGCTCCGACCCGGAAAACCATTTCGTCGGATTCGGCGTGCGCGGCGGAGACGAACTTTTCAAATGCTCGTCCCTCGACAAACTTCTCTTCCTCTGGAAGGACGGCCGCTACAAGATGATGCCCCCGCCCGAGAAACTCTTTGTGGACAAAGACCTTCTTTGCGTGCTTTTCTATTCGCGCGACAAGGAATACACCTGCGTCTACACAGAGCCCGACTACGGCTTCTCGTACATGAAGCGCTTTACGTTCGGGGGCATGATCCAGAACAAGGAATACCGCCTCGCCCCGGAAAAGTCGAAGGTGATATTCTTCACCGACGGCTGCCCCGAGACGCTCTACGTGAAATACCGTCCAGCCAAATCGCAGCGCATACACCAGCAGGCCTTCTCCCCCGGCGAAGCGACGGTGCGCGGTGCGTCGTCGCGCGGGCTTCAGATGACCACAAAGGCCATCGCAAAGATTTCAACGTCGAAAGGTTCGTGGTGGGACGATTCCGAAACGCCGGAAAAAGGCCTTCTCACGGACTGATCCCACCCACTGCGCGACTTCCGCCGAACAGCCATGGAACCGGAAATAACATCCCCCGCCAACCCTAAAATCAAGCACGTCGTGAAACTGCGCTCGTGCTCGTTTCGCGACGAAACGGGCGAGATGATCGTGGAAGGCTACCGCGAATGCCGCCGCGCGCTCGACAACGGCTACCGCCCGAACCGCCTCTTCCACTGCCCGGAACTGTACCTTAAGGACGAAAACGAACCTGCGCTCGTGGAAGACTGCCGCCGCGCCGGCGCGGAAATCTATTCCTGCTCGAAAGCGGCTTTCCTGAAAATCGCATACCGCGAACGGCCCGACGGCCTTCTCGCCACCGGCCCGCACGTCGCGATTCCTCTCTCTCGCCTCGACGTCCCGGAAAACTCGCTTGTCATAGTCACGGAAGCCATCGAAAAGCCGGGCAATCTCGGCACGATTCTCCGTTCGGCGGATGCAGCCGGCGCCGCGGCCGTGATAGTGTGCGACAGGACTACCGACATCCACAACCCGAACGTGGTGCGCGCCTCCACCGGAACCCTCTTTTCCGTCCCCGTGGCAGTCGCGACGTCGGACGAAGCGCTCGCCTGGCTGCGCGCGCGCGGCTTCCGCATTCTGGCCGCAACGCCGCATGCCGAAAAACTCCATTTTGAAACCGACCTTACAGGCAATGTCGCCGTGGCTGTGGGCGCCGAGCAGTACGGGCTTACCGCAAAATGGATGGACGGCGCGGATCTGCGCGTGCGCATACCGATGCTCGGTCTGGCCGATTCGCTGAACGTTTCGGCCGCCGTGACGATTCTCGTGTTCGAGGCCGCCCGCCAGCGGATCGCGTCCGGTCTCGCGTCCGTCCCTGCTTTCGAGCCGTGGCACGGCGAAGGCCGCAAGGATCATTGAGGCCCGCATTGTTCCGCATCTGGTTCCAGCTTCTCCGTCCCTGGTCGCTCACGGCGTCGATCGTGCCGTTCGCGGTGGTGATGCCTTTTGCTGACGATCCATTCGCGCCCTTGCGTCTGTCTTTTGCGCTTGCCGCGGCGGTTTTTCTGCAGACTGCATGCAATCTTCTCAATACGTGGGGCGACTGGAAAAGCGGACTTGACGCGCGCGCAGACGCCAAAGCGTCGGTTCCGCTTCTCGTGCAGGGTGCAGTCTCTCCGCGCGCGGTGCTCGCCGCCGCCGTCGCCGCGCTCGCCGGAGCCGCCGCCTGCGCCGCACCTCTCGTTTTCTGCGGGCCGGACGGAGGGCGTTTCAATTTTCCGCTTCTTGCAATCGCGCTTGCGGGCTTCGCCGGCGCCTGCAACTACGCCACGATGCTGCGTTTCAAATATCGCGGGCTCGGCGTGCCGTTCGTGTTCGTCCTGATGGGGCCGCTTTTCTTTGCGGGCGCATACATTGCCGCAGAGCCGTATTCGCCCGAAGGGCTTGCAGGATGCCTTGTCGCGTCGCTGCCGGTTTCATGCCATGTCGCGGCGATACTGCACGGAAACGATATGCGCGACAGGTGTTCCGACGGCGCGGCGGGGATAAAAACCGCCGCCGTGCGTTTCGGGCCGCGCGGCGCGGCGGCGCTTTACGCCGTTCTTCTTCTCGCACCGTTCGCGATGGCGCTTTCGGCGGCCGCGGCGTTTCTTTCCGCGCCGTTCCTTCTGCCGTTCGCCGCGTTCCCGAAAGCGGTGAAATCCGTCCGCCGCGCGTACAGGCTTGTCGCCGAAAATCCCGCCGCTCCGCAATGGGTGCGGTTCGAGCGCGACGCCGGCGCCGTGCATTTCATCTATGGAATCATGCTCGCCGCCGCGCTCGCGCTGTTTCGCGCCTAGAGCGTGGTCCGGATGATCTCCGCACCATCCGCCGCCGGCGATACGGTCGCATCCGCGCCCGCCGGAACAAGAACGCTTTGGCCCGCCTGGGCCGCCGCGGTCGTGCCGCCTGCGGAGATTTCCGCTTCCCCGGAAACCGTGAAGAACGCTTGAAAAGTGCTTGCGCTTCCCGGAAACACGGTGCGCCCGCGCAATGTCAGGCTGCGCACGGAAAAATACGGTGTCTCCAGTCCGTCCGCCGCGCGCACCGGTTTCGGCGCGGGGCGGTCGTATGCGGTCACGGCCAGACCTTCTTCAATGTGCAGCTGCCGCGGTTTTCCGTCGCGTCCCGTGCGTCCCCAGTCGTAGAAGCGGTACGTCGTGTCGGAAGACTGCTGCACTTCGTATACAAGGCATCCCGCGTCTATCGCGTGGACCGTTCCGCCGGGAATGTAGAGCGCGTCGCCGCGGCGCACCGGGGTGCGCTCAAGCAGAAATGACGGATTGCCGTCCTTCGAGGCGCGTTCGAGCTTTTCGCGCGTCGTTCCGGGGACGAGCCCCGCGTACAGCGCGGCATCCGCCGTTGCATCTATAACAAGCCAGCATTCGGATTTGGCCTCTCCCCCCGCCGTCTGCGCAGTTCTGTCGTCCGGATGGACCTGCACGCTGAGACGCTCGCGCGCGTCTATGAGTTTGAAAAGCAGCGGGAATTTTCGCGGGTCGGGCGCTTTTGCGCCGGTGAAGGCCGCTCCGTAGGCGGAAGCGAGCGCATCCAATCCGGCTCCTTCGTACGGGCCGCCTGTCACAAGTCCCGGAAAGTCCGGGCGGGCGGAAATCTCCCACGATTCGGAACATTCCGGCGGTGCGTCTTTCCTGTTGAAACGCTCTATGATTCTGCGGCCGCCCCAGGGCGCTGTCGCGTAATGGCGCGAAAAAACAAGCGGGATTCGCGGGCAAGGTAAATCTGCAAGATTTCTCATGTGCTAAAGTATATCTCATTGCCGCGCGAATGGAAAAGGGTTTGAGCGTCAAGTTGGGGCGTATCTGTGTTTTTCACCCAGACGGTTCGAGATTGGAAACAACCGGAACAACTGAAAAAAACAACACCCGTACGTCAACGGAAAGTTGTTTCAAACAGTTGTTTCCTATCATCAAAAAGCCATGCGGTGAATTACGCAGATGCGCCCTCGGGCCGGCTCCCATGCGCGCGAGCGCGCAATATGGTATCATATTGAAGTTCCCGGCCGTCGGCGGCAAGGTCTGCGGCTGTATAGCAAAAAGGAGTAAATAATGATGAAAATCAAGAAGTGCTTAATAGCGGCGCTTGCCGTTGCAGCAGTATGCGGCGCATTTGCGCAGTCTTCAGTGCGCGACAGCGTCGACATTGCAGTCTCGAACAACCAGATAAAGAAGATACTTGCGTTGGCGAAGACATCCGCCGAAGAGGATTTCAACGTCGATTTCTGCGGGTTCTTTGCGGGGATGTCGCGCTACGATGCGATGGAGCTTGCCGCCTGTTACAGGCTGAAGGATGGCGAATATTCATTTGAAACGTCGGGGCCGGGAAAGGCGGTCTTTCGCCTTTGGTTTTCCCTCAAAGGCGTCAGGCGCATTACAAAAGGCGGGAATACGATAGAAGAACTTGCCCAGGCCGTAGCGAACCTCGTGGGGGATTTGAATTCGAATTACAAAAGTGAAATATGGGAACGCAAGACAATCGACGGTGTTGTCGTTACTTTTGGAGAAAGAGGATTGACCATTTACAATCCTCAAATGGTTTACAGGTCCCCGATTGCAACCGCGGAGGCGGCGCGCAAGGACAAAGCGGATGTCGATGCTGCAGAAAAGGAAAAGGCCGCCCGCGAAAGAGCGGCAAAAGAGGCGGCAGAAAAAGCGGCGGCGGAAAAGGCCGCCCGCGAAAGAGCGGCAAAAGAGTCGTGGATGAAGAAGGGGGGCGGGGCAACGAAAACGCTGAGACTCCCGGGCGGAGCGACGATGGAAATGATATACGTCGCGCCGGGGAGTTTCACGATGGGAAGCCCGGGAAGCCTGGGAAGCCTGGGGTCGGAGTGGGAAGGAGGCCGAGACAGTGACGAAACGCAGCATCGCGTGACGCTGACGAAAGGATTCTGGCTCGGCAAATACGAGGTTACGCAGAAGCAGTGGGAATCGGTTATGGGCAGAAATCCTTCCGATTCCAAGGGAGAAGATTTGCCTGTCGAGAATGTTTCATGGGACGATTGCCAGGAATTCATCCGCAAGGTAAATGCGCATTTGAATTGCGGAGCGCGTTTGCCTACGGAAGTGGAATGGGAATATGCCTGCCGGGCAGGGACAACGGGCTCTTATGCCGGGACGGGCATCCTTGACAGCATGGGATGGTATCGCGGCAACAGTACGCATTCGGTAGGTCAGAAGGAACCCAATGCATGGGGCTTTTACGATATGCACGGCAATGTCTGGGAGTGGTGCAATGATTGGTATGACGGTTATCCGTCAGGCGACGTGACCGATCCTCGCGGCCCGGCCTCGGGCTCGTACCGTGTCTTGCGCGGCGGCGGCATGTGCTACGACGCGCGGGACTGCCGTTCCGCCAACCGCAGCGGGCTCTATTCCGGCACCTGCAGCGGGAACTTCGGTTTCCGCCTCGCCTGCTCCGCAGGACCGCGTGAATAAAGTTCGTTCGCTGGAATCCGCATTGAGTAGAAAGAATTTGCTATAATGTTGAATATAAAGCGATGAGGGCGGCAAATTCACCCTTCCGCTTCATACAAGGAGACACGATGGCTACACTGTCAATGTTTTACGGTATCATCATCAAGATGAACAAGGAGGATAGAGAGCCCCACCACAAGCCACACGTGCACGGGTGGCACGCTGGGCAGCAAGCCTCTTTTGATATTGCAACAGGTGAGGTGCTGGCCGGATCGATGTCTGAGGACGACGTGGCCATGGTAAGGGCTTGGATCAAGATACATCGCGAAGAGTTGTTCGCCAATTGGAAGTTGCTGTCCGAGGAAGGAACTTACTTTAAGGTTGAACCGCTTCGCTGAAAGGAGATTGCAATGGAAGAACTGCATTCAGTTGTCAAGGCCGAGCCTATGGACGGCATGAAGGTTTATGTTGTATTTGACAATGGTGTCGAAGGCGTTTTCGATTGTGCGTATTTGACCAGTGATCCATACTGGGCCAGGCTCGCTTCTCCTGCGTTCTTTCGTCAGGTGAAAGCCGAATGCGGGACGCTTTGCTGGCCTGGCGACATAGATGTGGCGCCCGAATCAGTATGGGAAGACGTCTTGCGCAATCGGCGGAAATGAGTTCGTGGGAATGTTGCAAAAAGTCGAAACTTAATCTGCGGAACGATAGACAGGGCCGTTTCTGTGGCGGGTGGCGGAGGGCGCGCCCTTCGCCTGTCGCTACGGCCAATTTCTACACGGTCAATCTAATTCATCCGCACCGTAATCTCATTTCGGTCGTAGGGGGTTTGTCGGAGTGACGGAAAATCACAGTGGGCGCCGCGCGCATCTGAGTTTTTTACCCATGCGCAAATTTCCGCGCGTGTATAACACTCCCGCTTGTTGTCCCGACGCTCCCTGCCAGCGATGTCGCGAGACCTCGCGCAGTTTCAAAATTCGCTCTGTAATGGGGGTGGAAGTTCTGTTATAATGCGCGCAGCGAAAATTTCCCGCTTCCGTGTACTGCCGGTACAATGCGGGGATTGCGGCGCGGCCGCCGCTGAAAGACGTATACAGGAAAAACTTGAAATGAAAAAAATGAAATTTTTTGCCTCGGCTTTTTTGCTCGCTTTTGCAGCGGTGTTTGCGGCCGCCGCGCATGGCGCGGATGTGGAGCGCATAATTAGGCCCCCGCGCCTGAGCCGCGGGAACGCTTCCGTCCTTCCCGTCCAGCCCATCGACCAGGCTTCATGGCTGACGCATCCCGAAATCAAGGACGAGGCGGGCCCCGTCCCGATGCCGCGCATCGTCCGCTTCCGCTGCGAGTTCAAGAGCGATGGCACTCCGCTTGAATTCGACGTTTCCGCCGACGAACGCTTCTACCTGACGCTCGACGGCGGTTTCGTGGCGCGGGGCCCACACAGGGGGACGGTCGAGAACTGGATGTACCAGAGCTATCGCGCAAAACTTTCTGCAGGCAGGCACGTGATGGAGGCCGTCGTCTGGAAAATGCCCCCCGGGCAGTCTCCGCTCGCGCAGATGTCGTACAGGCTCGGCTTTGCGCTGAAGGCGTATGGATCCTACGACAAATCGCTGACGACGGGGCGGGGCCAGTGGAAGTGCGGCCCCGTGACTGGCGTCAAGAGCATCGGCAAATCTGGCGGCGCGTGGGGAATGGGCGACGGATTCGAAATCAGGGGTTCCGGGATTTACAGTTCGTCTTCGTCTGTTTCGCTTGAACCCGCAGTCGTCCGCAAGCCGCTCGGTGATGGAAACCGTTGCGGAATCAGGCAGAAAGGATGGATTCTCTATCCGTCGCAACTGCCCGACCAGATTGCGAAACGCATCCGTCCGGGACGGTTCGTCGATGGCGGCGAAATGAAATTCCCAATGACACTCAAGCCCGGCGAGAAGAGGCGCATACTCTGGGATCTTGAAAAATACCACTGCGCCTATCCAGAAGCCGTTGTGAAAGGCGGCAAGGGCGGCGCGATGGCTTGGAAGTGGGCGGAGTCGCTTAGGGCGCCGGTCCGGGGCAGAAAGGGGCTCTTCAAGGGAAATCGCGGCGAATGGAAGGGGAAGAAGTTCGACGGCTTCGGCGACAGGTTCGTTTTCGACGGGCGCGGTGAAGCGCGGTTCCAGCCGCCGTGGTTCCGGTGCGGCAGATGGTGCGAAATCACGATCGACGCGGGGCCGGAGGGCGCTACGATTCTGGACCTCTCGCTTGTGGAGTCGCGCTATCCCCTCGAATGCGAAAGCGTCTTCGAGGCGCCGGACGATCCTGAGCTCGCGGGTGTCCAGGAGATATGCGCGCGCGCAATGCAGATGTGCTCGCACGAAATGTTCTTCGACTGCCCCTACTACGAGCAGCAGATGTACCCGGGCGACACGCGCGTCCAGCTGAACGTCGTCTCGGCCATGACGTCCGACGACGCGCTCATACGCCGCGCCATCGAGATATACGACCTGAACCGCCGCGACGACGGCAACGTCCCTTTCAATTTCCCCACCGTCCACACGCAGGAGGGGGCGGCGTACACGCTTTGCTACCTCGGCATGTATCCCGACTATCTGATGAACCACGCGAACCGCGAGTGGCTCAAGGCGCGTCTCCACGGCATGAGGGACACGCTTTCGTCGTTCGAGCTTTACGAGCGCGCCGACGGCATAATCGAAAATCTGCCCGGTTGGAGTTTCCTCGATTGGGTGACGAGCCCCGCGTGGCGCGGCGGCTGGGCGCCCGGTTCGCGCGGCGGCGGCGCGTCCGCCGAGATGAATCTTTTCTACCTTGCCGCGCTGCAGGGCGCGGCGAAAGTGGAGGACGCGTTCGGCAACGGACACCTTGCCGCGCACTGGCGCGAAAAGGCCGAAAGGCTCAAGCCCGCTATCGTCAAAACGTTCTTCGACGAAAAGCGCGGGCTTTTCGCCTCCGACGCCGCGCACAATGTCTTTGCCGAGCACGCGCAGTGCCTCGCTCTGCTGACGGACGTCTTCGAGGGCGAGAGGGCGAAGGCGCTTTTCGACAGGCTTGTCGCGGAAAAGAATCTCGACCGCGCCACGGTCTATTTCTCCTACTATCTTTTCGAGACGTACTTCAAGTTCGGCCGCGCGGATCTCTTCCTCAAGCGGCTCGATCTTTGGAAGGGGTATGTCAAACTGGGCGCGACGACTACGCTGGAAAAGCCCGAATATCCCGGCCTCGATTCCCGGAGCGACTGTCACGCGTGGGGGGCGCATCCGCTCTGGTTCCTGAGAACAGGCGTCGCGGGCATAAGGAGCGCCGCGCCGTTCTTCGGGAAGGTGCGCGTGGCGCCGCAGCCCGGCGGGCTCAAGCGCATCCGCGCGTCCTACCCTCACCCGTCCGGCTCGATGATAGAGGTCGATCTCTCCTTCGAAGACGGCAAGGCGTGCGGGCGCGTGACGACGCCCGTCGCGGGCGAATTCGTATTCGGCGGCGAAACCAAGGCTCTCAAGCCCGGTGTCAATGAGATTTGACCATCGGGGAATGCAGAATGCAATTCGCGGGATCTCAATGGATTGAATCATGAATGCATCGTTTTTCGATTCTCTTTTGTCGGCGGCGGCTTCGTCGGGCACGCTGATTTCCATTTTGCTCGGCGTTGTAATGTTCGGCATGGGGCTTGCGACGCGGATTGACGACTTCAAAGTGGTGTTCAGCCGCCCCAAAGACATCGTCATCGGCTGCGCGGCGCAGTTTACGGTGATGCCCGCGCTCGCCTGGGCGCTCGCGCGCATTTTCGGACTGGACGAAGCTTTGACTGTAGGCGTGGTCCTCGTAGGGTGCTGCCCCGGCGGAACGGCCTCGAATGTGATTACCTATCTCGCGAAGGGCGATCTTGCGCTTTCCGTCGGCATGACTGGCGTGTCTACCATCCTCGCGCCGCTCCTGACGCCTGCCTTGACATGGATTCTCGCCGGAGAGACGGTGGAAGTCGATACCGCCGGGATGTTCATCGGTATTCTATGGGTCGTGATTTTGCCCATCTGTCTTGGATTCGCCGCCAGGCATTTCTGCCCCAAGGCGACCGATCGCGCCGTGCGGTACATGCCGGCGGTTTCCTCTGTTGCGATTGCCGTCATAATCGCGCTTGTCCTCGCCGCGAACGCAAGGCGGATCGCGGACGGCGGACTTTCGGTTTTCCTTGTTGTAATCCTGCATAATTCATGCGGGCTTGCGCTGGGATATCTGATCGCCGCCGCGCTTCGCCTTGCCGAGCCTAAGCGAAGGGCGCTGTGCATAGAAGTCGGTATGCAGAA